>Ga0209477_1002010_pt1 | contig 12017 bp, 13 predicted proteins | sample KloWWTupernatant_FD_187180 | JGI IMG/M metagenome (GOLD analysis project Ga0209477, IMG submission 187180) | Active sludge microbial communities from Klosterneuburg, Austria, studying microevolution and ecology of nitrifiers - Klosterneuburg... | ecosystem: Engineered > WWTP > Aerobic digester >...
CGCGCGGACCGCAGCCGGTCTTCCGGCCACAGGCGCGGAGCGCCTGAATGGACGAGGCGACTTTGTCGCCGTGACCGGCACGCGGGTGATTCGTTTTCAGGCGGCCGAACCTGATGTGCTCGAAATCGGAAGACGCCGGCCAATTCTGGCTGCAGCCAATACGTTTCCGTACCAGCCTGGCCTCCTGGCCAGCCGCTAGTCGCGATAACTCATAAGGAGCCTCATGGACAAGTTCATCAAAACCTCTGCGATCGCCTTGATCATCTTCGCGGTCGTCCTGGCCTTTGTCGTCGGGACGCGAATGGAACAGGCGACCATCGTCCTGTTGAGCGGCGCGGCGGTCGGGATACTGCTATGCGCGCCATGCGCGGCATTCATCACTTTCGCGGCAATGAAGCGTCGCGAGGGCGCGCCTCGCGATGAGCGGCTGCAACGGTATACGGCCCCGCTGCCTCAGGAACCACCCACCTACTGGTCGCTTCCGAGTGGTCCGTTCATGGTGGACGCACGGCGTTTTGCGCCAGGTCTTCCGGCTGGAAATGCGGGATATGCCGACGCAGGATACGCGATGCCCGCCCGGCGCAAGTTCTACGTGATCGGCGAAAGCGGCGAGGTGCGCGATGCAGATGGGGGTGACGACAGCTGACGAGTCGCGGCGGGAGCCGCTGGGCGGGTTCTCTTTCACCACAAAGACACGAAGTCACAAAGAGAATTACAGGTCGCTTTGTGTATTTGTGTCTTTGTGGTGAAGACTTGAGGAGTTCGGCCGGATTTCCTAGAGCAGGATGAGTTCGGTTTGGGGCGTGCTGAGGTACTCGGCGCCTGTCGCGGTCACGACGACGTTCTCTTCCAGGCCGAGATAGCCGATCCCTTCGACCATCGTGCCGAGTTCGATGGCGTATACGGCGCCCAGCTCCACCGGCTTGTTTGGGAGGTCGCTGTATTTCGCCCAGCGCGGTCCCAGGATGCTTCCGCCGTCGTGGACGCGCCGTCCAACGTGATGGGCGAAGGCGTGCATGAATTCCGGATAGCCCGCGTCGATGAGCGTCTTTCGGGCGATGGCGTCCACGTCCGCGCCGATAATCCCGGGCTTTATCGCCGCCCGGGCAGCTTCCAGCGCCGCGCGGCACGCCGCCCAAGCCCGCGTCACGGCTTCGGGAGCCTCGGTTTCGCCCTCCCGCAGCACGTAGGCGTCGCGCTGCAGATCACTGCAATAGTCGTCATGGCGCAGTCCCATGTCGAGGTGCAGGATTTGCCCCGGCTGAATGACGAGGTTGGATGGGATTCCGTGCCCGATGGACGAATCGGGACCGGCATTGACTATGGGGTCGGTCAAACGTTCCCAGCCGAACTCGGCGCCCAGAGCGCTGGCAAACTCGCCAGCTTTGGCATGGACTTCGATTTCGGTCATGCCGCGCAGCGGAAGGGCAAATAGCTGGGCGTAAAGCTGTTCGGTCAGGCCGATGGTGTGCCGGATGCGGCTGAGCTCAGCAGGCGACTTCCGCTCGCGCAGACGCCGCGCGACATTCTCGGCGCTGGTGAATCGCCCGGGAAAGGGCGTGCCTGCCAGCAGAGTGGCGAGCTTGGCATACATGCCAAAGGTCAGGCCGTCGGAAGCCGGGTCGCTCAGCGAGTAGTTCAACCCGATCGAGCCCGGATTCAGGCTCTCGAGCACCTTCCGCAAGTGCTCCTCGATGCTGGTGTCATACCCGATCACCTCGGTCCATGCCTCCAGCTTGCGAACATTGTCAGCGTCATAGCGGCCGACGATGGCGGTCTTGCTGCCATCCCGCGCAATGATGAGGGCGCTCACCCAGGTCAGCCCAAACCCGGTCAGTAGATCCAGGGCGGGGTCCATCACCTGGCCTGTCTCACGCACAAACGTGATCCAGCAGTCGAGGTTTTGCTCTGCGAGAAGCGCAACGGCCTGGTCGAGTTTTTCCTGGGTAATTGTGTTCATTTGTGGGTTAAGCGTTCAAAAATACTGCTGAATTCTTCATCTGAAAAGAAGCTGATGACGATCTGGCCGCCCTTGCGTCCGCGCTTTAGCGCCACCTTTGTTCCGAGCGCATCCCTGAGCTGCGATTCGTACTGTGGCGCGTCTTTCCAGTCGCGGCTTCGGGTTTTCGGCGCGATGTTTTTTGCGGCCGGTTTCTCGGCCATCCGCCGAACAAGTTCTTCCGTTTGGCGCACGTTGAGACCCTGGCGGGTCACCGCTTCGAGGGCGACGAGCTGTTCCACCGCGGAGGGCAGGCCCAGCAGCGCCCGGGCGTGGCCCTCGCTGATGACGCCATTCATCAGCGCCGCCTGAGCCTGACCTGGCAACTTGAGCAGCCGGACCGTGTTGGTGACCGTGCTGCGGTTCTTGCCCACCCGTTCGGCGACCATTTCCTGAGTCAGGCCGAACTCGTTCATGAGCTGTTGATAGGCAGCCGCCTCTTCAAGCGCGCTCAGGTCGCTGCGCTGGATGTTCTCGATGAGCGCGATTTCGAGCATTTGCTGCGGCGCAACATCCTTGATGATGACCGGCACATGGCTCAAGCCTGCCAATTGGGATGCGCGCCAGCGCCGCTCGCCGGCGATCAGGGTGTACGGCGCGCCCGAACCGCTCGTGCGCGTCACAATCAACGGCTGGATGACGCCGTGCTCGCGAATGCTGGACGCAAGCTCTTCGAGGTTCATCGCTTCGATTCCGCGAGACATCCGAGGCTGGTGCGGGTTGGCCCGAATCTCGTTGACGGCAATTTCGATGGTGCCCTTGGTGGCGACGGTTTCTGCGTCGTGGGCGCCGGGGATGAGGGCGTCAAGACCCCGTCCAAGTCCGATGGGTCTAGGCATGAGTCACCTCTGGAGCGCGCGCGGCGATCGCCGGCGCCGTTACGACGGAGTCGTCCCGGAGAATGATCTCCTCGGACAGCGCAGTGTATGCCCGCCCACCCGGCGAAGTCGGCGCATAAGTCTGAATCGGCTGACCATGGCTGGGCGCCTCGCTCAGCCGAACGTTGCGCGGGATGCGGGTGGCATAGACCTTTTCGCCAAAGTACTTCACCGTTTCGGCGATGACCTGGTTGGACAGCGCGGTGCGCGCGTCATACATCGTCATGATCAGACCTTGAATGTCGACGTGCGGATTGAGCCGTTGGCGCACCAGTTGAATCGTGCGGGTCAGCTGCGACAGGCCTTCGAGCGCGAGATACTCGCACTGAACTGGAATCAGCACGCCAGTCGCGGCGGTTAAGGCATTCACCGTGAGCAGGCCGAGCGAGGGCGGGCAGTCAATCAGGATGTAGTCAAAGCGCTCCGCGTCGGTGGCCAGCGCCTGACGCAGCCGATACTCGCGGGCAAGTTCCCCCACCAATTCAATCTCGGCAGCGGCCAGCCCGGGCGCGCTGGGAATGATCGAGAGATTGAGACGCGAATTCACCAGGGTCGCCTTGGCGATCGTGACGTTGCCGAGCAATACGTCATACGATGAAGCGGCAACTTTGTCTTTTGAAATACCGAGGCTGCTCGTCGCATTGCCCTGCGGATCCATATCGAGCAACAGCGTCTTTTTGCCACGCGCGGCCAGCGCCACGGCGAGGTTGACCGCGGTCGTGGTTTTCCCCACCCCACCCTTCTGGTTGGCGATGGCGTAGATGCGACTCATGCTTCTGCGTCCGAGTTTAACCCAGCGCTGCAGCGCGCGATGTCCGCTGCCGTCGGAAGGCCCTGCAGATTCGGTCGCGTGACGGATTGGGCGGCGATGCAGCAAGCATACGCGCAGGCGGCCAGCGCCGTCTGGCCCTGACGCAGCGCGACAAACAGGGTGGCCGCGAAGATGTCGCCCGCACCCGTGGGCTCCACCTCCTGCACATGCGGCGCCGCCACATGGTGGCGATGCCCGTGCAGATACGCCTGACAACCGCGCTCGCCGATGGTGACGACCAGCATCCGGGTGCGGGCTGCCCAGGTCTCAGCCAGCGCCCAGTCACCGCCAATGTCGTCAATACTGCAAACCACGGCATCCGCCCGTGACAAGACGCGCTCAAAGTCCTCCCATGGTCCGGCGACCACGTGGCCCCCGGCGTCCCAGCGCCGCAACCAGCCCTGGGGCGTCACGCCAACAAAGGACTCGCTATCCATCGCGTCGACAATTCTGGGGTCGACCTCGTTGCAGACCGGCGCGAGGTGGGCAATCTCAGCCTGTCGCAGGGCGGGCGTCAGATCGTCCGCCATCAAGCGCCGTGATACCGGACGCGTGACCTGGGTGCGGCGCCCAGCAGCGTAACGATTCTCAAACTGGGTGGTTGTCGGTGTTGCGATTCGCAGCACCTCGATCTCCGGAAACACCGCATGCCAGTCGAACTGCTCACCGGCAGCGGTAAGGACCGTGACATGCTCAACAAACGATCTGGCCGCGCGCGCGGCGTACATGACGGTGCCACCCGGCGTGTTGCCGGCTGGCCAGACATCTTCGGTCACATGGCCAATGGCGAGGTACTCAATCGGGGTCATCATCAGCCTCCAGAGCGGTAGTGGCGCGGGCCCGCCTCGCCCGCGGCGCACGCGACCGAGACCGGCGCCAGCAATTGCGCGGCTACTGCTGCTTGAGCTTAATTACGACCTTGCGGGATGCGCCTTCACCCTGACTCTCGGTGTAGATGCGATCATCGTCCCGCAGGGCCAGGTGAACAAAGCGCCTCTCACTGGCCGGCATGGGCTCCAGCGTCACCGGGCGCCCGGAGGAAATCACCCGCTCCGCCATGCGCTGCGCCATTTGCATAATCCGACGTTCACGCGCCGCCTTGTAGCCATCCGCATCAACCGTAATGCGCAAGTTGGACTTCGCCTGATGCGCCCACATCGTCTGGATCATGGTCTGCAGCGCATTCAGGCCCTCGGACTGGTATGTCAGCAGCATCTCCGCATCCGGTCCCGAGACGTTCACATACAGGGACACCGTGTCGTCCGAGGCGCGCGGTTCCTGAATATGCGCTTCGACGACCGCATCGAGACCCATGCGCTCGACAATGCCCTGGGCAATATCGCGCGCCATTTCGGCCGCGCCCTCGGGCGCGGTCTCGGGCGCTTCGGATTCGGCCGACCGCGGCGCGCGGGCGGGTCGTGGTTCAACCTGCCGCGGCGGGGGCGCGCGACGCTGGGGCCGCTCATCAAATTCGCGGCGGGGAGGCGGGGCTTGCTCGGCCGGCGCGGGGGGTTCCTGCCGCATCACCGGCTGCGGCGCCGGCGCGCGGGGAGGAGGAGGAGGTGGAGGCGGCGGCAGGGGCGCGATCGGGGGCGGGGGCGCCTGCATGGCAGCCATCGCCGCAGCCCGAGTGCGGGCTTCGACCTCGGCATACGGCGTCAGCCGGACCTTGGCCGGCCGCGAACCAATACCCAGCACGCCCCGCGCGCCTTCGTCGAGCACCTCAATGGTGACTTCGGCGCGGATGAGCTTCAATTGGGACAGGCCCTGGTTGATGGCGGATTCAACATCCGGAGCGGAAATTTCGATGGCAGGCATGGTATTGATCTCCGATTGCGGAGAGCGGCCGGCAGATCATCGCCGGCAGCCAGCGCTACTTCTTGTTCTTGTCCTTGTCTTTTGGCTTGGACAACTCGATGGAAGGCGCGCCCCGGCCCTTGGACTTGGGCAGCGGCGCAGGCGGCGCGGGTGTGGCCGCCGACTTGCTCTTTACGACCGAATTCGACACCGCGGCCGTTCCGCCTGCGTTGGGCAGCGCATACTGCCGCTTGGCATGATCGATGCGCGGCTTGAGCAGGTAATACTGGCCGACGCCCATCAGGTTCGACACCAGCCAGTAGAAGCCCAGGCCGACCGGCGCCGTGAACATGAACATGCCAAACATGATCGGCATCATCCATTGCATGGTCTGGTTCATCTGAGCCGACTGCGGATCTGTCGAGGGCGGCGTCATCAACCGATTCGAGAGATACGTCGTCAGAATGACCAGAATCGGAATGATACCGATCGGCAGGAAGGGAATGAGATAGGCCGTGTCGGGCTGGCCAAGGTCCCAGATCAGGAACTTGCTGTCGATCGGCATGAGCGACGAGATATTGGGCAGGAAGCTATAGACGTGCTTGCCCAGATCCAGCAGGCTCATCGGCGTGACCGCCAAAGACCGCGTGATTGCGTTATACAGACCGATCAGCACCGGAAACTGAATGAGCAGCGGAAGACAGCCGCTGAGCGGGCTGAAGCCCAACTTGCGCTGCTCCTCCATCAGCTTCTGCGGTTCGCTCTTGTATTTCTCCTGCAGCTCCTTGATCTTGGGCTGCATGGCCGCCATCTTCATCGATGACACTTGCTGCCGGAAGGTCAATGGCAGGGTAATCAGCTTGATGATGACCGTCAGGACCAGAATCGCCAGCACGAAGTTGCGGCCCAGCAAGCCGTACAACAGCAGCAGCGCATTGGTCAGGGGATTATTGATAAAGAAGTCGAAGAGATCAAAGCCCATATCGCTCACCCACCCTATTTCTTGATCGGGAACGCCAGCTTGCGCGCCCCGTTCCCCAGATCGAGCGACTGCAGTTTGACGTCACCATCAAACAGTGGCACCCACAGATTTGGGCCGCTCAGCACCGGCGTGGAGGTCATGCGCCGGCCCAGGTTGACCTCGTCCTTCCACTTGCGCGTCACGTCCTTGTATTCGATGCGCCCGTCGGCGGCTGGCCTGACGTTGGTGAGGTCGATGGCGTAGACCAGGGTGTCCAGCGAGACGACATACAGCGTGTCTCCGCTGATCACCGGCTGGGCGCGCACCGCGTTGCGGGTCTCGAGCCACCACAGCGCCTGTCCCGTATCCGCCTTCAGCGCGTGCACCTTTCCGCGCACGTCGGCGGAATAGACCACCCCGCGGTCAACGATGGGATCGCTCCACAGCCAGGCATCCAGTACTGTCCGCCACTTCAAAGCGCCGGTGGCCGCGTCGAGCGCGTAGAATGTATTGTCGAAGGCCCCAAAGTAGACCATGCCACCGGCAATGGCCGGACGGACGCCGATCGGCGCGCTCGCCTTGTCAAACGTCCATAACAACCGGCCGGTAGCGGCGTCCAGGGCATACAGCTTGTGATCCATCGAGGCCTGATACAGGCGCCCGTCCGCCACAGCCGGCCGGCTCCACAATTTGTTGGTCGCGGCAAACGTCCACGCCAATCGCGGCGTCTTGCGCTCGACCCCGTCCTCGTTGATGCTGGTCAATTGCGACGGGTCCAGAGCATACAGGTTGCCATCCCCGTTCGGGGCGAAGATCAGCTTGCCATCCGTGGACACACCGTCAACGTATTCGCGAGATTCAGCGCTGCCGCGGAACCGCCACAGTTCCAGGCCGGTCTCATCGGAGACGCCATAGACGTGGTTGTCGATCATCGATGTGCCAATCCCGCCCCCGACGACAATCGCGCCGCCGAGCCTGACCGGTTGACCGGCGAACGAAACATCGGGCTGGGCCGGGTTTTTGCCAGCCCCGAAGCGCCACACTTCAGTGACATTGTCGAGGCTGACCTTATAGAGTGCGAAATTGCTTGCCAGATAGGCGTGCGTATCGGAGACGATCACGCCGGGGAAGCCGCCCGGAGCAGGCTCGCCGCCGCTGCAGGCGCTCAGAACAAGCGCCGACGCAGCCAGGGCGATTACAGAGCCGCGGAATTTTTTCATGCTTTGGAATTCAGGGTACCGGATCGTATCCACCCGGATGAAAGGGATGACAACGGAGAATGCGCCGGCTGCCGAGCCAGATGCCCCGGATTGGCCCGTGCTTCAGAATGGCCTGCGCGGTGTACTCGCTGCAGGATGGATAGAAGCGGCAAGACGGGGGAAAGGCGCGCGATAGCGTGCGTTGATACAGCCGGATAGGCGCCACCAATATCCGCCGGGCCAGCGACGCCGCACGTTCGGCCTCGCCTGCCTGCGCGGTATCGGAGGTCAACCCGGAAGGATTGCCCGCGCTTTGTTCAGGAGCCACGCTACTTCGCCTTGCGCGTCGAGCAAACCCGCTTTGCCTGCGAGCAACCCGGGTTGCGCGATGAACACCAAATCCCAGTCCGTCATGACCCGGGGCATCAGGCTGCGCAACGCTTCACGCATCAGCCGCCGCGCTCGATTGCGCTGCACGGCCCCGCCAACCCGCTTTGTGGCGATCAGCCCGACCCGGGACAGCAAGCCATCCGCATCGGACCGCCGCGCTGCATTGAGCGATATCTTGCGGCCTCTCCAGAACGTTCCGGTTTCCCGTACGCGCCGAAAGTCCGCTGATGTCCGCAGCCGCGCAAGCTGGGTCATCGTGAATGGGTTACTTGCTGCCCTCAGTGCCCCGCTTGCTGCGAGCCACGGAATACACCTCGTTCCAGTCAATCTGCTTCACGTGGTTGTTCGCCAGCGTGGCGAGATTGGCGCGGCCCCGGGCGCGGCGGCGCGCGATAACCTTGCGGCCACCCTTGGTCGCCATGCGGGCGCGAAAGCCGTGTACGCGCACGCGTCGGCGTTTGCGGGGTTGAAAAGTTCGCTTCGTCATGATTCACTACCTGTTCGTCTTCAATTTCACGCGCAAACAGAGCGCCAAACCACATCGGCGTTCCGGGTGGTCGCGCTCTGAAACGTTATGTCCGTAATGGACGCGAAAGATGATTATACCGCTATCTGGCCCACTTCCGCACCATCTCACGCAGGCGGTCGCGGCTGACCGGTTTGGCGAGGTAATCATCCATGCCTCGGAGCAAACACTCCTCGCGCGCGCCCTGCATCGCGTTGGCGGTCATCGCCACGATGGGGACATGTTGGCCAGAGGCCGCCTCCGCCTCGCGAATGGCCTGCGTCGCCGCAAAGCCATCCATCTCCGGCATCTGACAGTCCATCAGGACCATTCCATACTGATCCCCGTTGCGGCCAACTTCCTGGACCGCATCGCGGCCGTTGCTCAGGGCCCGCACCGCGCAGCCCATGCTCTCAAGTTGCGCAATCGCCAGCCGCTGATTGGCCAAATTGTCTTCCACCAGAAGTATCAGCACAGTCTTGCTTACCGGTGGCAGCGCGCTGGCCCGAGCGGATGAGGCAGGCAGGCGTCCGGCGTAGAAGACGTTGGCAATTGCGTCGAACAAGGACGACTGACGGACCGGCTTCGTCAGACTGGCCGAGAAACCCATCCGCTCGGCCGCTGACGGCTCGAGCTCGTCATGGGCGGTCAGCAGAATCAGGGCCATGGAGGCGAAAGCGCGATCGCTCTTGATGATGCTGGCCAGATCAAAGCCATTGATTCCGGGCATGGCCAGGTCAATGATGGCAACATCGTAGTTCCAACCCGCGACCGCCGCCGTGCGCAGGCTGATCACCGCGTCCGCCGCGCCGCCCACCGCATCGCAGCGCATACTCCACGACGCAAAGTAGCGCGACAGGATGTCGCGGGTGGACTTGCTGTCATCGACGAGCAGGACCCGCAGCCGCGACAGATCCGAGTCCAGTCCACCCTCGGATTCCGATTCATGATTACTCGCTTGAGGCTGCTCAAATTGGGCCGTGAACGAAATCACATGGCGACCGTCCGGCTCGTCGCGCTCGACCAACGTCCCGCCGAGTAGACCAATGATGCCCCGCCTTACCCGGCCGGTGAGGGCGGCCCGGACTGACGTATCGGGTTTCACATCCGACCGCGCTTGCCCAATTCGGGTGACGCTAAATCGGATTGCCACCCGGCTCGGGAGGGCAAAGGCCGGGTCGCGCTCAACGCCAACGATCAATTCGCCATTGGCGGACGCGTCAACAGCCCCGGCGATGATGCCGGTCAGCGCATCGCGGAGCCGATCCGCATCTCCCCGCAGCCTGGACGGCACGTCGGGGGAGATGTCCGTCATCAATGAGATTCCGGTCGCCTCGGCGCTGACGGAACAGGCCGCAGCCGCGCTCTCCACGGCGGACGTCACATCGAAGTCCGCGCTCGAGAGCTTGAGCGCCCCCTGGGTGAGCTTCGAGGAGTCAATCAGATCGTTGAGGATGGCCAGGATCTGCTCGGTGGAATCGCGCACAATATTGGCGTAAGCGCGCTGCTTGCTGTCCAACGGCGTGTCCAACAACAGATCGGCCATGCCCAGGATGTTGGCCATGGGGGTTCGAATCTCAAGCTCGAGCGCCGCAAGCGTATGTCGTTCTGCGCCGACGCGCTCGGGTTCAACTACCGGGTGTGCTTCCGTCATCTCAGATACCTTCAGGGCGCCAGGGTGGCCTCGGGCATTCATTCTAGGCTTGTCTATCTAGCGAATCTGTATGAATCAATCGAGACGGGGGAGAAGCGGATACAATGCCGGTCATGAGTCCCTCCCCACAGCGCCGCCGGCGCAGCCGAACCCTGTGGTCCATCATCAGTTTGCTCATCGTAGCGACGATGATCGTGAGCATGATCACTGCTTCTGTCGTCTCGTTCAGCCGCGTTCCGTGATAGGTATCCATATGTCCACAAGAATCCAAGTTCGAACCGAGGCCGCGCCCCAGGCGATTGGGCCTTACTCTCAAGCCATAGTCGCGCCGGGATTCGTTTTCTGCTCCGGCCAGATTCCGCTTGATCCGGCGACCGGCAACGTCGTCGAGGGCGGAATTGACGAGCAGACCCACCGCGTCCTGAAGAACCTGACGGCCGTGGTCGAGGCCGCAGGCGCGTCGATGGCCAAGGTGCTCAAGACGACGGTTTTCTTGCAGAGCATGAGCGATTTTGCGGCCATGAACGCGATCTATGCGACCTACTTCCCGGCGCCCGCGCCCGCGCGGTCCACCGTTGAGGTCGCTCGCCTGCCTCGCAACGTGCTCGTCGAGATCGAGTGCATCGCCCTCGCCTAGCCCACCAGGTCCCTGGAATCTTCATCCCCCTGGCTCCGCCAGGGGGATGAAGATTCCAACAACCTAGCGAACGTAGATTGGATTCGTGAAGATCCACGGCCGGTTCGCCCACCGGTAGAAACGGCTGGCCTCGGCCCGATAGACACCTGGGGCGGTGTCCATCCATTGGAGGACGCGCCCGGTCTGGCGGGCGACCACCTTGCCTTCCCGCAGCAGCCGCAACTGGGCCGGGGCTGGGGCCTCGATTCTGAATTGGGTCGCGCCGCCCCGTACCAAAGTTTCGCCCATCGTCGCGACTGCCGCTCCGCTTTTGGCCGTAAACGAGAATCCGCGGGTTGAGGCCGGCCGGTCGTAGCCGACGAAGCAGCGGCCCTCGCCTACGGCCTCAAAGAACATCTTGCGATCGGCGGCGACATTACCGCTGAAGGGCTTCGGCAAGAGCACATGCGTATTGACGCAACGAAAGAGATATTCGTACGCCAGGACCGGACGCGTGATGGGACCGAGGTGATAGGGGGTGCCATGCCCGTCGGCATTCCCGATCGCCACGACCTTCTGGCCGCTGGCGAGTAGCTCGTCCCATTTCCGGACGGTCTGCCCAAACGGGCCGCGGATCGCCCAGGACGGAAAGAACGCATAGAACACGGCCAAGGGCCAGTTTCGCAGGCTGGCCTTGAAGTCGGACATGCAGTTCCACAACTCGATCCCACGGAAGCGCTTGACCCGCCAGTCGTCCCACGGGATGGCAATCGCGTCCATGCTGATCGGGCTGGCGACCTCGAAGGGATGGGCGAGAAAGGCCATTCCCCCGCGCTCGTTGACCGCATCGATCAGCGCCTGTGGCTGGGGGGCCAGGAGGGCTAATTCTTCGCTGGTCCCATAGACCAGGCAATGGTTGGCCTGGGGGTGGCGCAGCGGGTCGTGGACTTCCTCTCCGGTCAGCACCAGCGTGCGGCCGATATAGCCGTCAATCCCGCCCACGAGCACGTTGTGGTCGGTGACGACGATGACGTCGACGCCGACCCGCCCCGCCGCCGCGGCGATGTCGGCGTGATACCACTCGCCATCTGAATACGGCGTGTGCATATGCAGGTTGGCGACGACTTCAATCACGCCGCCGATTCTACGCCCCGGCATGCACGATCAGTGCTACCCTTCCCCCATGCTGACCAACACCCAATTGGCC
>Ga0209477_1002011_pt1 | contig 12016 bp, 9 predicted proteins | sample KloWWTupernatant_FD_187180 | JGI IMG/M metagenome (GOLD analysis project Ga0209477, IMG submission 187180) | Active sludge microbial communities from Klosterneuburg, Austria, studying microevolution and ecology of nitrifiers - Klosterneuburg... | ecosystem: Engineered > WWTP > Aerobic digester >...
CCCCGGTGTGGTGGAAGGGCTCTCCGACCGCGGCCTGTTTCTGCGAAATAAAGGAGGAGGCAATGGCTTCATCATTGCCGGGGGACATTCGCGGAAACAGGCCGCGATCGGAGAGCCGGGCGAGGATGCCGCTCCTTCGGAATCAGCGAACATTGCAGCGGCACCCCCCGAGGTCTAATCTGCGCCCGGAGTTCCGCCCACCTGCCGCAAGCCATCGAGGCAACGATCAAGTGATCGGCCGCATCCACCGCCATTGGTCCACCGCACGCAGCGTCGCCCTGGCGATCCTGCTGCTGGTGCAATCGATGGTGGCACTGCTGCCGCTGCCCGATGCGACGATGGCGATGGCGGACGGCGCGACCACCGCCGCCCCGCACGCCGAAATGCCCTGCGACCACGGCGATTGCTGCGACGAGGATGCGCCCGAAGGCAGCAGCTGTGGCGACAGCGCGTCCTGCGCCGCAGGCGACTGCAGCCTGCGCGCCGTGGCCAGCCTGCCCCCACAGGTGCTGATGGCCGCCACCACGCTGCCCGCAGCCACGATGCTGCCCGCCGACGCCCCGCGCTGGCTGCTGACACGCCACGACGCCCCGTTGTTGCGACCACCGATCCCGGCCTGACGCCAGACGCCTGAAACCGCGCCGCCACGGCGTGCGCGCGTGTCTTCGTTCACCGGGAACCACCATGTCGATCGTCCATTTTTTCGCCGCGCGGCGCCTGCCGGCGTGGCTGCTTGCCGCATTCCTGCTTGCTGCGCTGTCCGCCTGCACCGGCGCCAGCCCCGGGCCCGAGGCCGCCACCGCAGCCGCGCCGGGGAGCGCCACTGCGCCAGCGAAGGCCACCACCACCGTCTTCAGTTGCCCGATGCACCCGCACATCCAGCAGCACGGGCCGGGCCAGTGCCCGATCTGCGGCATGGACCTGCAGAAGCGCGAGGTCGCCGCCGGGGTCGCGGTCAGTGCCGCGGTCGTCCAGAGCCTGGGCATCCGCACCGCCACCCCGGTGCTGCGCGACGTGCGGCCGCGCGTGCGGGTGCCGGCGCGGGTGGTCGCCGATGCGCGCGGGCAGGCACGCCTGCAGGCGCGGGTGGACGGCTGGATCGAACGCCTGCTGGTGCGCGCGGTCGGGCAACCGGTGGCCGCCGGCAGCGTGGTCGCCGAGATCTACGCCCCGGAACTGGTACAGGCGCAGGAGGAACTGCTGCTCGGCCCGGACACCGCCGGGCCCGCGCGCGAACGCCTGCGCCGGCTTGGCATCGCCGACGCCGACATCGAGCGGGTGCGCCGCTCCGGCAGCTCGATGCGGCGCCTGCCGCTGCGCGCGCCGGTGGCCGGGGTGGTCACCGAACTGGGCGTGCGCGAGGGCTCGCGGGTGACCCCGGAAACGCTGGTGGTGGATATCGCCGGGCGCAACGCGGTGTGGATCGAGGCGCAGCTGTTCCCGGCGCAGCGGCGCCTGCTGGGGCGCACGTTCGCGGCGCGCTTCACCCTGCCGGGGTCGCCCGGGGAGGCGTGGAGCAGCGCCAGCGGCAGCCTGGTGCCGGTGGCTGATGCGATCACCCAGACCCTGGCGGTGCGGTTCGCGGTGGGCGATGCCGCCGACCTCCCGCTGGGGACCGTGCTGGATGCCGAGATCGACGGCGATACGCGCACCGGCGTGCTGCTGGTGCCCGCCTCGGCGGTGATCCGGACCTCGCTGGGCGATCGCGTGCTGGTGGAACGCGCGCCACGCCGCTTCGTGCCGACCGAAGTCACCCTCGGCCAGCGCTATGGCGAAGAGGTGGAGATCCGCGACGGGCTGGCAGCGACCGATCGCATCGTGGTTTCCGGCCAGTTCCTGCTCGACGCCGAGGCCAGCCTGCAGGCGGGGCTTGCGCAGATGCAGGACGCCGCGGCCGGGGCTTCGCCATGATCGCGCGGGTGATCCAGGCATCGCTGGCGCATCGCGGCTGGGTGCTGGCGATCACGCTGCTGGTGGCCATCGCCAGCGTGCTGTCGGTGCGGCAGCTGCCGCTGGATGCCATCCCCGACCTGTCCGACGTGCAGGTGATCATCCGCACCGCGCATCCGGGGCAGGCGCCGCAGGTGGTGGAGGACCAGGTCACCTATCCGATCACCACCCGCATGCTCGCGGTGCCGCGCGCGAAGGCGGTGCGCGGTTTCTCGATGTATGGCGACTCCTTCGTGTACGTGCTGTTCGAGGACGGTACCGACCTGTACTGGGCGCGTTCGCGGGTGCTGGAATACCTCTCGCAGGTGCGCTCCGAATTGCCCGCCGGGATCGACCCGCAACTGGGCCCGGATGCGACCGGCGTCGGCTGGGTCTACCAGTACGCGCTGGTCGATCGCAGCGGGCGCAACGACCTTGCCACGCTGCGTTCGCTGCAGGACTGGCGCCTGCGCTTCGAACTGCAGCGGGTGCCGGGGGTCGCGGAAGTGGCAAGCGTCGGCGGCTTCGTCCGCCAGTACGAGGCGGTGGTCGATCCGCGCCGGCTGCAGGCGTACGGCATCGGTTTCAACCAGCTGCTCGCGGCGATCCGCAGCGCCAACCGCGAGACCAGCGGCGCGCGCCTGGAGATGGCCGAGAGCGAATACGTGGTGCGCGGGGTTGGCTACATCCGGTCGCTGCAGGACCTCGGCGCGGTACCCACCGGGGTGCTGAAGGACGGCAAGGCGATCCTGCTGCGCGATGTCGCCGAACTCAGGTTCGGGCCGGCACCGCGCAACGGCATCGCCGAGCTCGACGGCGAGGGCGAGGCGGTCGGCGGCATCATCGTGATGCGCGATGGCGCGAACGCGAAGGCGGTGATCGACGCGGTCAGGCAGCGGCTGGCCACGCTCGGGTCCTCGCTGCCGCCGGGGGTGGAGATCGTGCCGGTGTACGACCGCTCCGGGCTGATCGATCGCGCGGTCGGCAACCTGCGCGGCAAGCTGCTGCAGGAACTGCTGCTGGTGTCGCTGGTGTGCGCGCTGTTCCTGTGGCATGCGCGCTCGGCGCTGGTCGCGGTGGTGAGCCTGCCGCTGGGGGTGCTGGTGGCGCTGGCGATCATGCGCTGGCAGGGATTGAACGCGAACATCATGTCGCTGGGCGGCATCGCGATCGCGATCGGCGCGATGGTGGATGCCGCGGTGGTGATGATCGAGAACGCGCACAAGCATCTCGAGGACTGGGCCAGCGCCCATGGCGGCAAGCCTGCCGAGGGCGACGCGCATTGGCGGGTGATCGCCGCCGCCGCGCTCGAGGTCGGGCCGGCGCTGTTCTTCTCGCTGCTGATCGCCGCGCTGTCGTTCCTGCCGGTGTTCATGCTGCAGGCGCAGGAAGGGCGGATGTTCGCGCCGCTGGCATGGACCAAGACCTGGGCGCTGGCGGTGGCCGCGGGCCTGTCGATCACCCTGGTGCCAGTGCTGATGGGGTACTGGATCCGCGGCCGCTTCACCGACGAGTCCGGGCACCGGCTGACCCGCTGGATCACCGCCGGCTACCGGCCGCTGCTGGGGTTCGCCCTGCGCCGGCCGGGAGTCGTCGTGTTGCTGGCGGTGCTGGGGCTGGCCAGCGCGGCCTGGCCGGCAAGCCGGCTGGGCAGCGAGTTCATGCCCGAACTGGAAGAGGGCGACGTGCTGTACATGCCGACCACGCTGCCCGGGCTCTCGCCGGGCCAGGCGCTGGCGGTGCTGCAGCGCACCGACCGCATCATCAAGTCGGTGCCCGAAGTGGCGAGCGTGTTCGGCAAGGCCGGGCGCGCCGAAACCGCTACCGATCCGGCGCCGCTGACCATGCTCGAGACCACCGTGCAGTTCAAGCCGGAAGCGCAGTGGCGGCCCGGGATGACCCGCGACAAACTGCTGGCGGAGTTGCAGCAGAAACTCGCGCTGCCCGGCCTGACCGGTGCCTGGGTCCCGCCGATCCTCAATCGCATCAACATGCAGGTCAGCGGCATCCGCACGCCATTGGGGGTGCGCGTCAGCGGTCCGGACCTTGCCAGCATCAGCCGCAGCGCCGAACGCATCGCCCAGGTGCTGTCGCAGGTGCCGGGCACCCGCTCGGCCTTCGCCGAACGCGCCGCCGATGCGCGCCAGATCGACGTCGTACCGGACCGGGAACTGCTCGCGCGGCACGCAGTGACGATGGAGGACGCGCAGGCGTTGCTGGCCTCGGCGATCGGTGGCGAGGCGATCGGGCGCGCGGTGGAAGGCCGCGAGCGTTACCCGATCGCGCTGCGCACCCCGCATGCCTGGCGCGACTCGCCCGAAGCGATCGCCGCGTTGCCGGTGGTGACACCCTCCGGCGCGCAACTGCCGCTGGGGGCGCTGGCCACGGTCCGCCTGTCCGAGGGCCCGCCGATGATCCGCAGCGAGGACGCGCAGCTGGCCACCTACGTGTTCGTCGACCTCGATGAAGCCGACCTGGGCCGCTACATCGCCCGCGCCGAGCAGGCGCTGCAGAAGGACGCGCAGCTGGCGGAGGGCGTCAGCTGGCGCTGGGCCGGCAGTTACGAGCACCTGCAGCGCGCCGGCGAACGCCTGCGGCTGGCGGTGCCGTTGACCCTGCTGATCGTGTTCGGGCTGCTCTATGCCGCCTTCCGGCGGGTGGCGGAGGCCAGCCTGGTCATGCTGACCCTGCCGTTCGCGCTGGTCGGCGGGCTGTGGCTGCTGTGGGCGCTGGGCTACGCGTTCTCGGTGGCGGTCGCGGTCGGCTTCATCGCCCTGGCCGGGGTCGCCGCCGAGTTCGGGGTGGTGATGCTGATCTACCTCGATGCCGCGGTGACCCGCGCACGCGCGGCGGGCCGCCTGTCCACCCTCGCCGAGCTCGACGCGGCCTTGCGCGAAGGCGCACTGCGACGGGTGCGGCCGAAGCTGATGACGGTGGTCACGATCGTCGTCGGGCTGTTGCCGATCGCCTTCGCCAGCGGGGCAGGTGCCGCCACCATGCAGCGCATCGCCGCGCCGATGATCGGCGGCATGCTCAGCGCGCCGCTGCTGTCGCTGGTCGTGATTCCCGCGGTCTACAAGTTGTGGCTGCGGCGGCGCCTGCCGAAGGCGAACGGAGCGGTGCCATGAACACCTCGACCCTGGCCTGCGCGATCGCGCTGGCATTGCTGGTTGCCGGCTGCGCGAGTGCGCCACCGCGACAATCCTCCACGTCCTTGCAGTCGGGGCTGGCGGCGGTCAGCCCCGCGGCGCGGTTGCCGTCCGCAGCGGACAGCATCGACCTGTCGCTGCCACTGTCGCCGGAAAGGGCGGTGCAGGTCGCCTTCGCCAACAACCCGCAGGTGCGCGCGGCGCTGGCACGGCTGGATGCCGCGTACGCGGAGCGCGTGCAGGCCGGCCTGGTGGGCAACCCGATGCTGTCGATGATGGCGCTGCGGCCCGAGGGCGGCGGCCGCTTCCAGCTCGAATACGGGTTGATGCAAAGCCTGTACGACGTGCTGACCCGCAGCCGCCGGATCGCGCTGGCCGATGCCGACGCACGCCAACGCCAGGCGGACGTCCTGCTGCAACTGGTGGCGCTGGCGCAGGACACCCGCCAGGCGCTGGTGCAGGCATGGTTCGCGCAGCAGGCGCTGGCACTGGAACGCGCGCTGCTGGCGCTGGACGAGGAAGCGCAGGTGCTCAGCCGGCGCGAAGTGCAGCGCGGCATCGCGGCGGCCAGTGGCCAGCTGGCGCAGCAGTCCGCGCACGCGCGCCAGGCGCACGAAACGGGCGTGGCCGAATCGGCACTGGTGCAGGCGCGCAGCGCACTGGCGGCCGCCCTGGGCCTGGCCAGCGCGAATGCGATCACGCTGCCGGCCGCGCTTCCGGTACCGATGCTGGCGAACCATGACGATCGCGAATGGCAGGCGTGGGCGGCGAACCATCGCCCCGACGCGCAGCTGGCGAGCGCCCGATTGGAGCAGGCGCAGGCCGCGCACCGCCTGGAGAGCGGGGCGGTGCGCGCCACCCTGCCATCAGCCGGACTGGCGGGCATGCGCGAGGCCAATGGCATGGCGATGCTGGGTCCCGAATTGCAGGTCACCCTGCCGGTGTTCGACAGTGGCCAGGCGCGGACCGCACTCGCCGATGCGCGGGTCGCCGAGGCCACCCACCAGGCCGAAGCCGTTCGCCGCCTGATCCCGCTGGAGCTGGAGCGCGCGCTGGCGACGGTGCTGATCGCGCAGGACGCCGTCGCGCAGGCCGACCGGCACCTGCAGCAGCAGCGGCAACTGCAGCTGCTGGTCGAGCGCAGCTACCGGCGCGGGATCGTCGATCGCACGGCGCAGCGCACGGCAACCCGCGAGCGCGTGCTGGCAGAACGGGAACACCTTTCCGCATCCCGCACCCTGTGGCTGCAGGTGCTGGCGCTGGAGCGTGCTGCCGGGCGTGAGATGGCCACGGATGGCCGGCATGCGACCACGCCCCGCCTTACCCCATCAGCGAATCGATCGCAGCCGCCATCTCGCGCCGCCGGAACACGAAATCCCACAGGCTGCCGCCGCTTTGCCGCCACAGCACCGCCGAACGCAGCGCGGCCAGGAGCAGGGCACGGATCTCCGCCACCACCCCGGCCTGGCCAAGGTAATGCGGGTTGCCTTGCACCATCACCCGCGGACGCAGGGTGCTGACGGTCCCTGCATACAGGCTGCCAAGCCCGGCGACCACGTCCGGGTGCGCGCTGCCGAGGCGAGCGGCCTGCGCCGCCAGCTCGCGGATGCCGGCGCCCACCTGGCCGGCGACCCCGGCTTCGCGGCTGAAGCGGCTCTCCAGGTTGATCACCGCCAACGCCAGCTTGCCCAGCGCCTCGTCGCGGTTGCTGTTGGCAAGGTAGTCGCGCAGCAGCCGCAGGCCGCCGCGCAGCGATGCAACGTCGCCATAAACCGCTTCGGTATCTGACGCGTCGATCCGGAACACGCTGTCCAGCGCCACCCGCACCGGCGTGGTCTCCGACTGCCCGGTGTCGGCGATCCGGCGCACCTGCGCCAGCGCCTGCAACAACCCGCCCAGCGCGAGTACACGGTCTTCGATGCCACTCATGCAGCGTTGTCCCCAGGAATGGATTGGCCGGCGACGGGGGCGTCGGTCGACAGGATGATGGCACCACCGAGGCAGGCATCGCCGTCGTACAGCACCAGCGACTGGCCCGGGGTGACCGCGCGCTGCGCGCGCTCGAAGCGCACCGCCAGGCTGCCATCGTCCAGCACCTCGACATCGCAGGCCTCGTCGGGCTGCCGATAGCGGGTCTGCGCTGTGCAGCGGAACCGCGACGCGGGCGGCTGCCCGGCGACCCAGTGCGCAGCTTCGCTGCGCAGCGTGTGCGATTGCAGCCACGGGCTGTCGTGGCCCTGGTCGACATACAGGATGTTGCGCCCGATGTCCTTGCCGACCACGAACCACGGTGCCTGCGCGCGCCCGCGCACGCCGCCGATGTTCAGGCCCTCGCGCTGGCCCAGGGTGAAATAGAACACACCCGGGTGTTCGCCCACGCGTTGCCCGTCCGGCGTACGGATCTCGCCCGGCTTCGCCGGCAGGTAGCGCGACAGGAAGTCGCGGAAGTCGCGCTCGCCGATGAAGCAGATGCCGGTGGAATCCTTCTTGCCGGCGGTCTGCAGGCCATGCGCGGCCGCGATCCGGCGCACCTCGCCCTTGGCCAGTTCACCCAGCGGGAAGCGCGTCACCGCCAGCTGCGCCTGCCCGAGCTGGTGCAGGAAATAGCTCTGGTCCTTGCCGCGGTCCTTCGCGCGCAACAGCCGGTAGCGGCCGTCCACCCGGTCGATGCGCGCGTAATGCCCGGTGCCGATGGCCTCCGCGCCCAACTCGCGGGCAGCATCAAGGAAATGCTTGAACTTGATCTCGCGGTTGCACAGCACGTCCGGGTTCGGCGTGCGGCCGGCGGCATATTCGGCAAGGAAATTCCGGAACACACCGTCCCGGTATTCGCGCGAGAAATCGCGGAAGCGGATCGGCAGGCCCAGCGTGCCGCACACCGCCACCGCATCGCGGCGGTCGTCCTCGGCCCTGCAATCGCCCGATCCATCATCGGCCCAGTTCTGCATGAACACGCCGGTGACATCGAAACCCGCATCGCGCAGGAGCAGGGCGGCGACCGACGAATCCACGCCACCCGACACCCCGACCACGATGCGTTCCCTCCCGGGTGCCGCGCCGCTCATGCCAACTGCTGCACCAGCGCCAGCGGGTGCCGGCTGCCACCGAGGAAATCCGCCACCGTGCGCCATACCAGCGGGCTGCGATGGCGCGGCGCCAGGTCCTGCAACTCGCCCGGGGTCAGCCACAGCGCGCGCACGATGCCCTCGTCCAGCGCGTGGCCGGGGATCTGGTCGACCGCTTCGGCGGCGAACGCGAAGCGCAGGTAGTGGCGGCGGGTCTCGGGCGCCTTCCACTGGTAGGCACCGACCAGATGGGTGATGCGCACGTTCCAGCCGGTTTCCTCGCGGGTTTCGCGCACCGCGGCGTCCACCAGGCTTTCGTCCGGCTCCAGGTGGCCGGCCGGCTGGTTGATCACCAACTGGCCGTTGCTGCGCTCTTCCACGCACAGCAGGCGGCCATCGCGGACCACCACGGTGGCCACGGTCACGTCCGGCTGCCAGAATCGGCCTTCGCGATAGCTCATCGTGCTTGGTTTTCAAGGGTCATGCCCGCATTGTCCCTGTTGCCGCAGACGCCGTCCACGCGCGCGCCCTTCGTATAATTGGCCGATGCCGCACAAGCCCGACAAACCCCAGCACGAGCACGAACATGGCGTGGTGGTCGCCCCCAGCCGCCCGCAGACCGCGCGTCCGCCGCTGTATTCGGTGCTGCTGCTGAACGACGACTACACCCCGATGGATTTCGTGGTCGACGTGCTGCTGCAGTTCTTCCCGCTCAACCTGGAACAGGCCACCCAGGTCATGCTGCACGTGCATACCCGCGGGCGCGGGGTGTGCGGGGTGTTCACCCGCGAGATCGCCGAGTCCAAGGTGGCGCAGGTGAACGAATATTCAAGGATGAACCAGCATCCACTGTTGTGCACCATGGAGAAGGCGTAGAAGTGGGCTGCGGGGGCTTGTTTGAGGTGCGCGCCCGCCCCACATCTTGAGCAGTCCCACGGAGGGTCCAGCCCCCATGTTCAGCAAGGATCTCGAGCACAGCATCGGCCAGTGCTACAAGCGCGCCCGCGACGCGCGCCACGAGTTCATGACCGTCGAACACCTGTTGCTCGCGCTGCTCGACAACCCGTCCGCGGAAGCCGTGCTCAAGGCCATCGGCGCCGATTTCCCGCGCCTGCGCGGCGCGCTGGAGGAGGCGATCGAAGTCTCGGTCAACCGGCTGGCCGAGGACGACGGCCGCGACACCCAGCCCACGCTGGGCTTCCAGCGCGTGCTGCAGCGCGCGGTCTACCACGTGCAGTCCTCCGGCAAGAAGGAAGTGACCGGCGCCAACGTGCTGGTGGCGATCTTCGGCGAAAAGGACTCGCACGCCGTGTACTTCCTCAACCAGCAGGACGTGCACCGGCTCGACGTGGTCAATTACATCTCGCACGGGATCGCCCGCAACGGCGAGGACGAACCCGCGCCGCCGCAGGAAGGCGAGGCCAGGCAGGAAGGCACCGAGGCCGAGCACAAGGGCGACGCGCTCGCCGAATTCGCCAGCAACCTCAACGAACTGGCGGCGGCCGGCAGGATCGACCCGCTGGTCGGCCGCGCCGAGGAAGTGGAGCGCACCATCCAGGTGCTGTGCCGCCGGCGCAAGAACAACCCGCTGTACGTGGGCGAGGCCGGCGTCGGCAAGACCGCGCTGGCGGAAGGGCTGGCCAAGCGGATCGTCGAGGGCGACGTTCCCGAGGTGCTCGGCGAGGCGGTGATCTATTCGCTCGACCTCGGCGCACTGGTCGCCGGCACCAAGTACCGCGGCGACTTCGAGAAGCGCCTGAAGGCGGTGCTGGCGGCGATGAAGAAGCTGCCGCACGCGATCCTGTTCATCGACGAGATCCACACCATCATCGGCGCCGGCTCCGCCAGCGGCGGGACCATGGACGCATCCAACCTGATCAAGCCGATGCTGGCCAGCGGCGACCTGCGCTGCATCGGCTCCACCACCTTCCAGGAATACCGCGGGATCTTCGAGAAGGACCGCGCGCTGGCGCGGCGCTTCCAGAAGATCGACATCGTCGAGCCCACGGTGGGCGAAACCATCGAGATCCTGCAGGGCCTGAAGCCGCGCTACGAGGCGCACCACGGCGTCGCCTACGCCGACGAGGCGATCAAGGCCGCGGTGGACCTGTCGGTCAAGCACATCGGCGACCGCCTGCTGCCGGACAAGGCGATCGACGTGATCGACGAGGCCGGCGCGCGCCAGCGCCTGCTGCCGCTGGAGACCCGCAAGAGCCTGATCGACGTCGAGGAAATCGAGACCATCGTGGCCAAGATGGCGCGGATCCCGGCCAAGCAGGTCAGCAGTTCCGACAAGGACGTGCTGCAGCACCTGGAGCGCAACCTGAAGATGGTGATCTTCGGCCAGGACGAGGCGATCACCAGCCTGACCTCCGCGATCAAGCTGGCGCGCAGCGGGCTGGGCAACCCGGACAAGCCGATCGGCAACTTCCTGTTCGCCGGCCCCACCGGCGTCGGCAAGACCGAAGTGACCAAGCAGCTGGCGATGCAGCTGGGGATCGAGCTGGTCCGCTTCGACATGTCCGAATACATGGAACCGCATTCGGTGAGCCGCCTGATCGGCGCGCCCCCGGGCTATGTCGGCTTCGACCAGGGCGGCCTGCTGACCGAGAAGATCGTCAAGACGCCGCACTGCGTGCTGCTGCTCGACGAGATCGAGAAGGCGCACCCGGACATCTTCAACATCCTGCTGCAGGTCATGGACCGCGGCGTGCTGACCGACACCAACGGCCGCGAGGCGAACTTCCGCAACGTGATCCTGGTGATGACCACCAACGCCGGCGCCACCCAGGCCGCGCGGCGCACCATCGGCTTCACCAAGCAGGACCACAGCACCGATTCGATGGAAGCGATCCGCCGCGGCTTCACCCCGGAATTCCGCAACCGCCTGGACGCGGTGGTGCAGTTCCAGGCGCTGGGCTTCGACCACATCCTGCGGGTGGTGGACAAGTTCCTGATCGAGCTGGAAGTGCTGCTGCACGAGAAGCTGGTGTCGCTGTCGGCCACCCCGGCCGCGCGCGACTGGCTGGCCCAGCACGGCTTCGACCCGCTGATGGGCGCACGCCCGATGGGCCGCCTGATCCAGGACAAGGTCAAGCGCCCGCTGGCCGACGAACTGCTGTTCGGCAAGCTGGTCAACGGCGGCCGCGTCCGCCTGGATGTCGCCGACGGCGAACTGGCACTGGACGTGCAGGCCGAGCCGGAGAAGCTGCTGCCGGCGGTTGTCGAGTAGGCGCGGATGGGGACGGTTGCCCTGCCGGGGCGCTGTCCGTTTCGCGAAATCAAGGGGGAGGCAAGGCCGCTAGGCCGCAGCCGGAGGACATTCGCGAAACGGACAGCGCCCCGGCAGGGCAACCTCTCTCGCGCCGGCAACGAAAAAGGCGGCCAGTGGCCGCCTTTTCGATGATGCCGCGATGAAGGTCACTTCATGCGATAGGTGATGCGCCCCTTCGAGAGGTCGTACGGGGTCATCTCGATCTTGACCTTGTCCCCCGTCAGGATGCGGATGTAGTTCTTGCGCATGCGCCCGGAGATGTGCGCGATGATCTCGTGGCCGTTCTCCAGCTTGACCCGGAACATGGTGTTCGGAAGGGTCTCGGAGATCGTGCCTTCAAATTCGATGACGTCGTCTTTTGCCACTGTGGCTGGTATTCCCGGATTGAAACGTGAAGCCGGGCCGCGACCGCGACCCGAAGCGCGGCATTCTGACACGCGTGGCGAGGGCTTGCAAAAAACCCGTTAAGCCGCCGCCGGGTGGGCGAGCTCCGCCGCCGCGATGTCGCCGAAGCGTCCGCTCCACGCTTCCACCGCGTCCGGTGCGTCGCGCAAGCCCGCCAGCGCCTGCAGGTACGCGCCCCGCGACCAGGTTTCCAC
>Ga0209477_1002014_pt1 | contig 12011 bp, 13 predicted proteins | sample KloWWTupernatant_FD_187180 | JGI IMG/M metagenome (GOLD analysis project Ga0209477, IMG submission 187180) | Active sludge microbial communities from Klosterneuburg, Austria, studying microevolution and ecology of nitrifiers - Klosterneuburg... | ecosystem: Engineered > WWTP > Aerobic digester >...
GGCTGGTCATGTTGTGGGCACAAGACCCGTCACCCCTGATAGCTGACAGTTCCTTCCGCAGGGTGGGTGATGAGTTCAAGGAAAGCCTTCAGGTAGGCGACGACGTCGATCTCGTCGGGCTGCAGTAGCCACTGCAGCTGGATCCCGTCCCACAACGCGGTGATACAGCCTGCCGCGAGCCGGGGATCGACGCCTGATCGCAGGCGTCCTGCGTCTCGGAGCTTCTCGAACTCCTCCTGGAATCCCCGCCGGACCGTGGTGAATCGCTCAGTGAAGTAGTCGTGTCCCGGATGACCGTCTGTGATGGACTCTGCCGACAGCACCGTGTACAGCGCGATCAACTCGGGGATGGTCTGGTTCCACCGCGCTTGGGAAAGCACATCGGCGATGAGGTCGCCGGTGCCGGTGCGCTGCCCGGGGCTGTCGGCGTCCCGTCTTTCAAGGAGTGCCAGCAGCAGGTCTTCCTTGCTGTTGAAGTGGTGCATGAGAGTGGAAAGCCCCATGTTCGCGACCCTGGCCACCTCCCGCATCGAGCCGGCTTGATAGCCGCGCGACGCGAACACTTGGAGGGCAGCGTCAAGAATTTGCTGACGGCGCTCAGCCGTCTTGGCGTAAGGCCCCCGCCGTACCTCTGACATTTCGATTCCGTTCTGCGCGTCAAATTAGGTCATCTGCACGGTTTAGGGTACTGTGCGTGTGCTGCAGTGTCCCAATGGTGAGGCAATGGGCTCGATGCTCGCGGTCCGCACCCGACTTTGGAGGTGTTGTGCCATGTCGTCTCGACCGAACAGTCTCGATCCTGGATCACCCGTGGGCCCCACGTTCCTGACCCACTGCCCCCCCGTTGGCACGACAGCGGTGAGCGCCGATCGTGTGCTCCGGCCGATCGCCCGACATTCACGGACTGACTCACAGCGGCCCCTTCCTCACGCATTGGGCGACGCGGACTCGATGCGCGAAGCCAATGATTCGTCAAACCCTCACCAGTCAGGGCGACCCACGTGAAGAGCGAACGGGGGAACAGAATTGTTGGCACCGGGATTCGACCTGGGCGCCTGAGAGCAGTTGGCACCGCGCTCGTCCTATCCTTGGCAGTAGCAGTAGCCGGGTGCAGCGGAGCGGGCCCTCAAGCGGCTTCGACGGCGTGCGAACCCTCCACGGGGGCCGTGAAACTGTCATTCTGGTCCTGGGTTCCAGGCATCGATGACGCCGTCGACCTCTGGAACGCGCAGCACCCGAAGGTCCAGGTTGAGCTGAATACCGTGCCCGGCGGCAACCAGGGCACATACCAGAACCTGTCGAACGCACTGAAGGCCGGGAACGAACCCGACTTGGCCCAGATTGAGTACGACACCCTGCCCAGTTTCCGCTTGCAACAGGGGCTGCGCGACATCTCGCACTGCCTGAAGACGGACACCGGCGACCAGTTCTTCGACTTCGCCTGGAAGCAGGTGACCTTCGGAAACACAGGCGTCTACGCCATCCCCCAGGACACCGGTCCGATGGCGATGTTCTACCGCAAGGATCTGTTCGAGAAGTACGGCGTCGAAGTACCCAAGACCTGGGCGCAGTTCGCAGCCGTCGCCGAGGCAGTACACAAACAGGATCCCACGGTCCAGATCACCCATTTTCCGCAGCGCGACACCGGCTGGTTCGCTGGCCTAGCATCCCAGAACGGCGCGCGGTGGGCACAAATCGACGGAGACAAGTGGCTAGTCAACATCGATGACGCGCCGACGGAGGAGGTCGCGAAATACTGGCAGAACCTGATCGATCGCGGCCTGGTGGCCAACATGCAGGGCTTCTCCCAGCAGTGGAACAAGGCACTCGCCGACGGCAAGTTGCTCACGTGGGTCAGCGCGGTCTGGGGGAATGCCACCCTGGCCAGCAACGTCCCCACGACCTCAGGCAAGTGGGCGCTGGCGCCGATGCCGACCTGGAAGGACGGCGAGCACACGGCAGCCAACTGGGGAGGCTCAAGCACGGCAGTTCTGCGTGGCAGCGACCACCCATACGAGGCGGCCCAATTTGCCCTCTGGCTGAACACCGACCCCGATTCGCTGAAATTGCTCAACCAGAACGGCGGGCTATACCCAGCGACCAGGGCCGGGCTCGACCTGCCGTTCCTGAAACAGCCTTCGCAGTTCTACGGAGGTCAGCACATCTTCGATGTCTTCGCACAAGCCGCCGATAACGTTGACCCCGATTTCATCTGGAGTCCGACGATGACCCAGACCTACGCGTCGCTCGCCGACGGTTTCGGCGCTGCTCTCGGCGGGGACTCCACCCTGTCTGAGGCCCTGGTTGGGGCGCAGGAGGACACCATCACAGCGATGCGCCTACAAGCACTGGAGGTGGAGCCCAAATGAGCCTCGACACGACCGAGAGCGGCAGCAACCACGCCAGCGGCCCGTCCGGTCGCCCTGCCCGCAGTGGAAACCCTTCTAGGAGGGCCGAGCGGCGAGCGATCGTCGGGCTCCTCTCTCCGTTCGCAATCCTCTTCCTGCTGTTCTACATCGTGCCGATCTGCTACGCGTTCGTGCGCAGCTTCTTCGTGACCACGCGTGAGGGTGCGTTCGGTCCCGCCGAAGACGCATGGGGTGGACTGTCGAACTATGGTCAGGCACTCCAGGACCCCGCCTTGATCGCGAGCGTGGGGCGAGTGCTGCTGTTCGGGTTCATCCAGGTGCCGGCGATGCTGGTCATTGCGCTGACCTTCGCCCTCCTGCTCGACTCTAGAACCGCACGCTTCAAGCGCTTCTTCCGACTCACCTACTTCGTCCCGTACGCCGTCCCAGTAGTGATCGGTGCCATCGTGTGGGGCTTCCTGTTCACACCTGGCCTCGGCCCGGTCGCCGACCTGATTCCCATCGACTTCCTCGGGAACACATGGGTGCTGTGGTCCATCGCTATCATCGTGACCTGGACGTACGCCGGATACAACATGCTGATCATGTATTCCAACCTCCAAGCGATCGACCAGGACATCTACGAAGCCGCACGCATCGACGGCGCCAACGCGTGGCAGACCGCCCTGCGGATCAAGATCCCGCTGATCCGCGACTCGGTCATCCTGACCGGGGTCTTCTCCATCATCGGAACCTTGCAGCTGTTCGCGGAACCGCAGGTGCTGCGCAGCATCTCGACGAGCATCTCCAGCACCTACACACCTAACCTCCTGGCCTTCACGGCCGCGTCGGGCAACGCCTACAACTACGCCGCGGCCGTGTCGTTCTTGCTCGCCATGGCCACGGCTGTGCTGTCGTTCGTCTTCCTCAGGCTCACCCAACGATGGGAGAACTCATGAGCACCTCCGTGGGGACCGCCCCCCAGCCGACGCAGAAGTGGAAACGAGGCCCGCTCGAATCGGTGCTGCCGGTCGCGGTCATGTTCACGGCCATGGCGTGTTTCACGCTGCCCCTCTGGTACCTCTTCGTCGCCTCATCCAAGAACCGCGGCGACCTGACAACCACTCCCGGTCTGTGGTTCTCCCACTTCCAGCTCGGTACGAATGTCTCAGACACCGTGAACCGCGACGGCGGCATCTTCTGGAGGTGGCTGCTCAACAGCGTGCTGTACGCCGGGGTGGGCGCCGCCATCGGGACGGTCATCGCCGCAATGGCCGGCTATGCACTGGCCAAATATGAGTTCCGTGGCCGTGAGGCCACCTTCAACACAATCCTCGCCGGAGTGCTGGTGCCGGCAACCGCCCTTGCCCTGCCGCTGTTCTTGATCTTCGCGGCGGTCGGGCTGACGAATACCTACTGGTCGGTGCTGCTGCCCAGCCTCGTGAGCCCGTTCGGCGTCTACCTGTCCCGGATCTACGCATCGGCCTCCGTGCCCGATGCCCTGATCGAGGCCGCGCGCCTGGACGGTGTGGGCGAGTTCCGGATCTTCCTCATGATGGCGACTGCGCTGATGAAGCCGGCGCTGGTGACGATCTTCCTGTTCCAGTTCGTCGTCATCTGGAACAACTTCTTCCTGCCGCTCATCATGCTGGTCGACCGAAAGCTGTTCCCGATGACGCTGGGCCTGTATTCCTGGAATTCTCAGACCCAGCAGGACCCCACGCTCGCAACAGCAGTGCTCACCGGGGCACTGCTGTCGGTCGTGCCCATCATCGCCGCCTTCTTGATGCTGCAGCGATACTGGCGAGGCGGACTGGGTGCTGGTGGCGTCAAGGGATGATCCGCACCGGCAAACCTGGCCTCTCGAAACCCGCGACGGCGTAGTGGAACCGAACCGAGGCACGCGTGATCCTCGCGCCTGGTTCGCCTCCGACGCACCACAGCTGTCGTTGGCCGGTCAGTGGGCATTCCGGTTTTCGGAGCGGATCGGCGCCTCCCTGGACTTTGTGGCCCCGACGTACGACGACACCCGCTGGGACCACTTACCGGTGCCATCACACTGGCAACTCCACGGCTACGGCGCCCCGGCTTACACCAATGTGAGGTATCCGTTCCCCGTCGAGCCACCCCACGTGCCGGATGAGACCCGACCGGCGACTACCGGCGCACCTTCGCTGTCCCAGACGAGTGGGCCGGTCTCGACGCGATACTGAGATTCGGCGGGGTCGACTCCTGCCTGCGGGCCTGGCTCAACGGCGAGGAAATCGGCTCCGCCCAGGGCAGTCGACTCCCGAGCGAGTTCGACGTGGGCGCACTGCTACGACCCGGTGCCGAGAACGTGCTCGCCGTACGCGTGCACCAATGGTCCGCCGGCTCGTATCTAGAAGATCAGGACATGTGGTGGCTCTCGGGTATCTTCCGCGACGTCGCGTTGCTGGCCAGGCCGACAGCCTCACTGGATGACTTCTTCGTGCATACCGGGTACGACCACGTCACTGGGCAGGGTTCGTTGCGTATCGAGGCCAGCGCGCCCGCCAGGCTGGTCGTCCCCGAACTGGCACTCGATATCGCGACCGGTGACACGGCGCGCATCGACCGGGTTGAGCCGTGGAGCGCCGAGGTGCCGCGGCTCTACCACGGGACGCTGGCGACCCATGGCGAACGGGTGCCAGTCCGAATCGGATTCCGCACCGTGGTCGTCGAAAACGGGCTGCTGAAGGTCAACGGAAGCCCAATCCTGCTACGCGGGGTCAACCGGCACGAATTCGATACCGACCACGGCAGAACGGTCTCCGAGAACCAGCCGCAACAACTGACTGCACCCGCTGGCGAAGTGTTTGTGACGCGGCTCCCACCTGGTTTCTCTCCATCAGTTGGCGACGAGTTGACTGTCTCTCGAGTCTCGCCGGCCGGTAGTGACCGCGTCGTTCGTGCACAGTGGGACTCCCTGTATTGGACGACGTCCATGTTGAACGCCGGGGGGTGACCAGTTCACCGGGCTTGCCCCGCATCCACACTCCTCTAGGCATGGCCCGGACCTCGTCCACTCTGCGGTCACTGCCTGGCTATAGACGATGGGGCCTTCCTCAGCCAGCTTGGACGGCATTGGCACAGCGGCAGCGTGTAGAGGTCCATGGGCGAGGCGACCGGCTGGCAGGGCGACCGACAGGCGAACGGGCTACCGGGCTTTGACGGTGAGTCAGCGACGATCGGGTGCTCCAGCGGAGGTGTCCGTTTGTTCCCGGATGCGTACCCCAGAAAAGTACGGCAGTGGGGTACAAAATTGACGTGATCGGGTGCCTCGCAGTGCCCTGACCTGCGCTTATGCACCCACTCACGGACCACATTCGGGGATTTTGCAAGCAGGGGGTTAGGGGTCGAGTCCCCTTGGCTCCACCGCAGCCCGGAGGTGAGAGGCCTTGCGTCTCACGGCGAGGGCTTCTTCGGGTGCCGGTGCCTCAGCAAGGTCGGCTACAAGCGCGCCGCCCGGTGTGCGAGGGCAACCGGGCGTGCCGGCCCGACGAGCCCACGGCTGGTTGATCAGTTCGATTGGCTCGGGGCGAGGCTGATCAACCCCGTGTTCCGCCCCGTTGCGTCAAACTGAAGCCGAGGCGTCACGGCGCCCCGCGGGCCACACCAATTCGTTGCACGATCCAGCCGGAATCGCTGGCCGTCTCAGAGGGCCGGGTCGGTACCTTCAGGTTCCTGCAGCGAGGCGATTGCGCTCTCGAGCTGGGTGATCATGTCAGGGAGGTCGTCGACTGCCGTCGCGACCAGCGTCTCCACGTCGATGTCCCAGTAGCCGTGGACGATGCGGTTGCGCAGCCGGGTGGCAGCACGCCACGCGATCTTCGGGTTCGCATCCTTCGTCCCCGACGGGACCTGGCTGGCAGCCTCGCCGAGCACGGTGAAGTGCCACAACAACGCTGAACGCCGGATGCCGTCGGCACCGACCTGCTCGCTGCTTCGACCATCCACCAATTCCCGGATCGCCGTCGCCGCATCGCGCATCTCACGCAGCAGCAGGAGTTCACGCTGCATAGAAGGGCTGTGCGTCGGCGAGGATCTGCTCGCGAAGGTACTTGTTGATGGATTGGCGCGCGACGAGGTCGACCCTGCGGCCGAAGAGGGCAGACAGCTCGTCCTCGAGGTCGAACAGTCGAAAACCTAATCGAGTACCCGGCTTCAGGACGAACAGCAGGTCGACATCACTGTCGATCCGGCTCTCTCCTCGAGCGACGGAGCCGAAGACCTCCAAGGCCGCGACACCGTAGCGCTCGCACACCATCCGCAAGCGCTCCCTGTCAACGTCCAAGGCCAGCACGATCCCAGACTAACGGAGAGGGCACGGCACCCCGTGGCCGCAATGAACGACCCTGGATCGCGGTGAAGCACGGGCCCGTCCAAGAGAGCGCGTCAGTGCCAGGGGCCACTGCACGGGACTACTGGACGACGCTGGCCGTCGCGAAGTCGGCGGCCGGCATTGGCACGCGCAGCCGCCACGTGATCGCGATCGGCCGCTCCCCGCGGTGCTCGACGTAGTCGGCCTCCCCGAGGAACAGGTACGGCGCCCCAGTTCCGAACGCCGACACCTTCTGGGTCCGCGAGAACAGCAGCACGTGGCTCCCGGTCTCGCGGTGGCGCAGGTACCGCTGCCCCGTCGGCGAGGCCACCGTCGTCCCCGACTGTGACTCCCAGTGGAACTGGTCCTGGCTGATCGCGTAGTCCTGGTACATCGTTGTCGGCGAGTAGTCCGAATCGGACTTGTGCAGCGTCACGAGCAGCGCATCGGCGTTCGCCGCAGCCGAGAACAGCACGCCCTCCCGGAATCCCGAGGGCGTTGAGTCCCCTCAATCGTGAAGGGCCGAGGCTAACCGGCCATGAACGCGGAGTACCGCTGCTCCAGTCGGCTCGGGTCGGGCCGATCCACGAGACGAGCAGGGGTCACGAGCGCTCTGCCGTGCATCTCTTGTAGGCCGTGCCTCAGCATCGGCCCATCCACCTCGTCCAGCAGATCCTTGTTGATGTGTACGACGTAGTCGGGGCTGATGCCCAGCAGCCGCCGGTCATACGCGGCGTGGTGGATCTTGCACAGGCTGAGGCCATTGGTGACGACAGGGTCGCCGCCGGGCTTGCCGTCCTCGATGATGTGAGCGGCGTCCAGCAGCTCGGGATGCTTGAGTGAGCAGACAGTGCACTGTCCGCCGTATGCGAGCATCACCTGCGCCCGAAACGCGGGTTGGTGAACTCTTTGCTGCACGATGCGTGCCGCGTAGGCCTTCTCGACAGGGCTGAGGCTCTGTCCCACCGGGACGCTACGAAGCACCTCGTCAACGGTGAGGGTGAACTCCCGAACGATCGGGTTGTCACCGACGACGAACACTGGATAGATCGGGTTGTAGGCATTCGCCCCGATCTTGTTGAGCCGGATCACCGGCAGGCCAAGCTCCATGGCCGCGCGAAGCTTGAGGTTCTTTCCGCCCTCAGGGCCCTTCTGGTAGCTGTACTGCAGCAAACCCCCGTCGATCTCTCGATCTGGGTACGGGCCGTCGGGGGACGTGACGATTGTCAGCGTTGCCGCGTAACCCCGTGGGTTCCAGATGCCGCCTCTGCCCGGGTCGACCAAGCGTTCCATGGTGCCATCGGGTAGCGGAAACTCTGCGAGCTCGCTCCATCGGAGGTAGCCGCCCGTTGATTCGGCTCGCGTGGCCAATGCTGCAGCGATGATCTCGCGCCGCACGTACTCCTGGTTCGGTGGCAGCGGGCTCGACATCCCCACAGCTTGCCAGGGCTCGAGGGCGCCCGCCGGCGAACGTGCCCTCTAGAATCGCGATCATGGGGGATCGGCCGTCCGTGCGCGCCGTGCTGTCGCGCGCCCGCACCTTCGCAGCCGCGCGACCGGCCAAGCAGAAGGCGGGCGCCGCGGCCGCCGGGGTGCTCCTGGTATCGGCCCCGTTCGGCGGCCTGGCCGCAGCCCCCGAGCCGCCCCCGCAGCAGCTCCTGCTGGGCCAGCCGATGACGGTCGGCCCCTTCGAGGTGGCCATCGACAAGGTCGTGGAACTACCCGACCTCGCCCCGGCCATCACCCCGGAACCCACCCAGCGGGTCGTCGTGGTGGATGCCGTCGTCACCCTCACCGGGGATCGCCCCGAGTACGCGGTCACCCTGACGAACAACCTGCGCGTCACCGGCGGCGGGGTGAAGACCACCGAGCGGCCGAGTCTCTACGTCGTCGACGACGCCACGGCCATGAGCGTGTTCAACCCCGGCGTCTCCTACCGGCTGGCCATCGCCTTCGTCACCGACGGCCCCTGGCAGGGTGAGACCGCCACCGTGCGCGCCAACCAGGTCGTCTTCCGCGAGGAGGACCGTCGCACCCTCAACCCCAACGCCTGGGTCGGCCTCGACGAGATCCAGTGGCAGGGCTCCCTCCCTCTGGAGCGACGGTCGTGAGCGCCCGATGAACCGCGCCGCCTCCACCGCCGCCACGGCCGCGTTCGTCATCGCCGCCATGGGTCTGGGCCGGCTGATCAGCGACCACGTGCCGCTTCAGGCCTCCGCCGTCGAGCCCTTCACCGTCACGGCGGGCCTCGGCCAGACCGCGGCTCTGGAGTACGCCGAGGTGACCGTCACCGGCATCCGCGTCACTCCCACGATCACCGGCAACCCGACCGCGAAGGCCGGCGGGCGCTGGCTCGTCGTCGACACCGAACTGGTCGCGACCCGCGAACCCACCCTGATGCTCGGGTTCGACCTCGTCGCCGCCGACGGCACCCGCTACGCCCACTCCAGCCGGGGCACGGACTGCGCGATCAACGCCACCCTCGCCACCGGCGTGCCCTGGTACGGCAGCTTCTGCTTCGACGTGCCCGAGGCCGCGCTCGACGCCCCGCACGTCCTCGTCTCGCGCGGTGACTACGCGGTCGACGGGTCGGGCCAGCGCCGCGACGGCCTCGCCGACATCGACCTCGCCATCGACCCCGCCGACATCGATGCCCTGTGGTCCCAGACCGAGCCCGTCGACCTGAGCCCGACCGGCGTCGTGCCACCCGCCTCGGCAGAGCAGGCCACGCCATGACCGGCGCCCGCCCCAGCCGCTGGTGGATCCTCGCCATCCCCTTCGCGATCGCGCTCATGCTCGCCGCGTCGGGCTACCGGGTCGGCACCTTCTGGTTCCACAACGGCCAGCACCGGGTTCTCGCGAGCGCGGATGCCGGGGAGTGGGTTCGCGCGAGCGAGGACTACACAGACGTGTTCGGCGACACGACCCGCTCGTATGCCGTCCGCCTGGCCGGGTGGGGTCAGGAGTCGCCGACGTTCGTCAACAGTCGCGGTGAGGAGTTCGCCCTGCCCGACGGCATGGTCGCCCGCACGGTCAACCTCGACTTCGAGGCCGAGCCCGACCAGGCCCTCACGAGCTGCACCATCTCGCTCATCGATGACCAGGGGCGCCGATTCGACAACGGTGGCAGCACCAGCCAGGTGGCGAACGAGTCGTCCGCGTGCGTGCCCGAGGAGACTCCGGGCCCGAGCGTGGCCGTCCTCGACACCGACGTGCGTGGCGCCACCCCGGACGACACGCAGCCACGGCCCACGCGCTGGGCCACCTCCCCACAGGTCGTCGTGCCCCGCGATGCCGAGATCGTCGAGGTGCGGGTGTCGTTCGAGCACCCCGACTACGTCAGGCTGATGCCGGAACGCTGATCCCCAGCTCGCCGCCGGCGGTGGGTTCGGCGGTGGGGGCTTCAGTGGGTTCGGCAGTCGAGTCGTCGGACGGCTCATCGGGCTCGGGAGTCGGGTCGAGCGAGGGGCCGAGCAGCCAGTCGATCGCCGCCGCCAGCAGCGATGCGGCCAGCACCATCGTCACCGCCAGCCCGAGCGCGGCCTCCATCGGCGCAAACGCCAGCCAGGTGTCGGTGTTGACCGGCCCGATCGCCAGGCGCAGCACCTCACCCAGGCCCCACGGGATGCGGATGACGAGCAGGAACGCCAGGCAGAACGTCAGCATGGGCATCAGGCCTGCCGCGGCCATCATCCGCAGGCCGTTCCAGAACGCCGACCAGCGCTCGCGGACGTCCGCCACCAGCCCGCCCCCGAACCGGCGCACCGGGGCGGGGATCTTCTGCAGGGTCGGGTTCGGCTCGCGGGTCGGCTTCGGTGGCGGGCTGAGCCGGTGCCCGAGGACGACGGCCCCCACGGTGAGCCACGCGAGCGGAACGACGACGACGGCATCCACCGCGCCGATCAGCCCGAACAGCCAGCCCGTCGCGGAATCGACCGGGTTCGCCAACGGCCCGAGCTCGTCGACGACCCGGTCGTACTGCTCGACCACGACCTGCGAGGCCTGCCGCTGCTGGACCCACTCGATGGATGCCGCTCGCAGGTCACTGACCTTCTGCGCCACCTGCGAGGTGTAGTAGACCTCGACGAGCGCACCGACGAAGGCCAGCGCGAGGAACTGGGTCACCCGTTCGAGCCTGCCGAGCGCGAACCGCAGCACCCACGCGATGGCGACGATCGCGACGACGACCTGCCAGTCGTAGATCGCGAGCCGGCCGGCGTAGTCGTACTCGGTGGAGCCGTCGAGGCTGAACTGGTTGAACTCGTCGAAGGCCGCCTCGTTGGTGAAGCGGTAGAGGTCCTGCTGGAGCAGCCCGTAGGAGACGTAGACCGCGAGGAACGGCACGAGCACACTGACGGCCACGTCGACGAGGCGCATCTCGCGCTTCTCCGTGGTGGCCTGGCGGGCCTTGCGGTGGCTGAGCGCGGCGACGTTCGGCAGGGACGCGCGGGTCAGGTAGAGCATCGCGATCATGGCCAGGAGGAACCCCAGCGGCGCGATCGTGAGGATGAGCTGGGCGACGAACGCGTTGTGGTCGCTCACCTCGACGGCCACCCACAGGGCGCCGCTGCGCAGGGCCAGCCCGAGGCAGGCGATGACGATGAACGGCGCCCAGAAGCGGCCCAGGATGCGCGCGGCCGCGATGAGGACCGCGGGGATGTCGCGCACCCGCATCGCGTCGTTCACCCTGCCCCCTTGCTCTGGCCCCCGTGTCGCCTTGCCGAGCGAGAGCCTATCCGCCGGCCTGGACTCGGCGGCTGTTGGATGCCCGCTCTGCGGACGGACACGACGACGCCGGCCGCCCCGTGAGGAGCGGCCGGCGTCGTCGTGTGCTGCGGGCGTGGGGGGCCGATCGCGCGATCGGTCGCGCACCTGGCCCCCCGGCCAGCGGTCAGCTCTTGCGCTTGGCCTCGTCAACGGCGTCGGATGCCGCGTCGTTGGTGTCGTGCGCCGCGTCACCGGCTGCGTCGGCTGCGTCCGAAGCCGCGTCCTTCGCGTCGTCGATCGCGTCGGATGCCGTGTCACCGGCATCCGAGACCGCGTCGCCAGCGGTGTCCACGGCGTCACTGGCCGCGTCCTTCGCGTCGTGCGCTGCGTCGCCAGCCGCGTCCTTGACGTCCGCGACCTTCTCGGCCACGGCGTCCTTGGCGTCGGCCGCCTTGTCCTTGGCGTCCGAGACGGCGCCGGACACGGCATCCGACGCGGCAGCAGCCTTGTCCTTGGCCTTGTCGGCCAGGTCGCTGACCTTCTCCGACGTGCTCTTGGGCGGCGTGTACGTGCCCGCGGTCGCCCACGGGTCGGGGCGCTCGTTGCTCTTGCGG
>Ga0209477_1002017_pt1 | contig 12006 bp, 9 predicted proteins | sample KloWWTupernatant_FD_187180 | JGI IMG/M metagenome (GOLD analysis project Ga0209477, IMG submission 187180) | Active sludge microbial communities from Klosterneuburg, Austria, studying microevolution and ecology of nitrifiers - Klosterneuburg... | ecosystem: Engineered > WWTP > Aerobic digester >...
GCGCAACCAAAAAAGTTGCTTGGAAAGAATATCCCCCGCCCCGGCGTACGCCGGGGCGGGGGATATTCTTTCCAAAAATTAGCCAATTGCGTTGGCTCGGATGCGGGTTGCGGCCAGCCGCGCGGCGGCGAGATCCCACAACGCGTGGCCAACGGATTTGAACACGATTTGCCCGCGGGCGGGCCGAGGCTCGCTCAGCACGTCCTCAATCGCGCGCGCGGCTGACCAGTCGATGCCGGCCTGAATCAAGTCGCCGGCTTCGGCTTGCGCCCCCTCCATCGAATCGACGACAACCCGGGCGGCGCGGGCGAGCCCGGGCGGCACTTCGGCCATGCCGGGCTTGAAGGCGCCCACGGCGGCGATCATTACGTCTTGCCGAACAGCTTCCGGCAAGACCGGCGTGGCGCTGGTGGTCGCGGTCACGATCAGGCTGGCTTGCGTCGCCGCCGCGGCGACATCGACGATGACGGACGCATCCAGCCCGCGCCCGACGGCATAGGCGGCCAGCGCCTCAGCCGACGCCCGTGAGCGCGACGCGATGAACACCCGGCGGGTCCCAAGACCGTCGGCAAAGGCATCCAGATGCGAGCGGCCCAGGGTTCCCGCGCCGACGATCAGCAGCGCGCCGGACGGATCGGGGGCCAGGATGCGGGCTGCGAGAAGCGACAGCGCGGCCGTGCGGCGGGCGGTGACGACGGCGCCGTCGAGGCTGAACAGCCGTCGACCGGTCGCGGACTCCATGACAAAGACCTCGGCCTGGATGCTGGGCAGCCCGCGCGCGGCGTTGCGGGTATGCGCTGTGGCGAGTTTTGTAATGGCGATCTCGCCGTCGGTGGCGGGCATGACCAGCAACAGGCCGTCCTCGGCCAGCGGCATGATCAGCCGCGGCGGGGCGAAAGCGATCCCAGCCTGCCGCAGGCGAAGCACCTCGGCCAGCGCGTCAGCCAGTTCGGGGTAGGGCAGCAGGGCGGCGGTGGCTTCCGCGGTTAGGGTAGGCATCGATTCGGGTTGTTTGATCAGGTTTGATCAGGTGGGTAAGGTTTGATCAGGTGGATGAGGTTTGATCAGGTGGCGCCCCACTTGACCAGACTTTATCCACCTGATCAAACCTGATCAAACGACCTGATCCAACACGGCTTCGATCTCCGAAAATCCCCGCTCCCGCGCGACATCGAGGGCGGTCTTGCCCTGGAAGTTCTTCCAGGCCAGATCGGGCGCGGCGTTGGCGAGCAGCCAGGCTGCGAGGTCCGCGTGCCTGCGGGCGACGGCAAAGATGAGGGCCGAGGATGCGCCGTCGGTTGCGCCCGCCGCGTGGAGGGCGCTGACGAGCGCGACATCGCCGCACATGGCGGCGTGGGGCAGCAGGGGGATGTCGTGCGCGCCGCGCACTTTGGCTAATTCCGGGTTGGCGGCCAGCAGGCGGGTGACGTCGTCGCGGCGGCCCAGCATTGCTGCGGTGTAGATCGCCAAGGGCGCGCCCTGCGCCAGAAGGAACTCGGCGAGGGCGACATTGCCAACGTGCGAGGCGGCCTGGATGGCCGTTTCCGAGTCGGTCTCGCTCCAGGGGTAGGCGAGGTTTAGCAGCTCGGGTTGGGCGGCCAGCATGGTCTTGACTTTGTCGAAGTCGCCATGACCGGCGATGACGAAATCGCGGATCTCTTCGGGGGTCGGATTTGGCATAGGGGCGAATATAGCGCGATTCCGGAAACAATTCCGTCTCATATAGCCGATCGCAGGAGAACGGGAGAGGACATTTCCCCTCCTGTTCTCTCGTTCTCCTGCAAATTGCTTTGCGCATGGCTGGTGCGGCAGGGCTTCAGCCGGAGAACAGTGGACTTTGCCGGAGCCAAGAACAGCCGCGCGTAATTTACGAACATGCTTATGATGGGCTGCGGCGCGCAAGCGCATGTGGGGCGTTGGAAGGCTTGAACCGGTCAACCTAAAAGGTTGACCGGTCCACCGGAGGAATGAGTGGAACTATCCATCACCATCGAAGGCATGTTTGGCCTGACCTGGCCGCGCTGGGAAGTTCTGACCGGCGCGATCGAGCGGCTCGGTTTCGCCGGCTGCTATCGCTCCGACCATTTCACCCGGGGTTCGCCGCCTGACGTGGATGCGCTGGAGATGATCGTCTCGTTGACCCATTTGGCCAGCCACAGCAAGCGCGTGCGGATGGGCCCACTGGTGTCGCCCGTATCGTTTCGTGATCCGATCATGCTGGCGCGTCAGGCCATGGCCATCGACGATCTCAGCGGCGGACGGATGGTCCTCGGCGTTGGAGCGGGCTGGATGGTGTCCGAACACGAGATGTTCGGGTATGCATTGGGCGACCTGAAGACGCGCATGGACCGCCTGGAGGAGGGCCTCGAGGTGATCACCCGGCTGATTCGAAGCCCTGAACCGGTCACCTTCGAAGGCCGCTTCTACACGCTCCGCGAAGCGCATTTGCTGCCACGGCCCGCCCGGCCAACGCCGGTAATGGTCGGGGGCAAGGGACCGTTGCGCAGCATGCCGATGGTGGCCCGATTTGCCGATATCTGGAACTGCACCCCCGTGCCGGTCGCGGTTTATTCCGAGCGTTCAGGGTTGCTCGACCAACTGCTCGTCAAGCAGGGCCGGCGCCCGGCGGATGTCAAACGTACGGTCATGCTTCACGTTCATGTGTGGCGCGACGGCGCGGATCGTGCGCGCCGCCTGGACCTGGCCCGCCAGAACTTGCCCGTGCTGGCCGGGATGTCGGACGAGGACACCCTTTCCCATCTGCGCGACAAGATGGGGGCGATCGTGGGCACGCCCGACGAGGTCGTCCCGCGCATCCGGGCCTACGCTGAGGCCGGCGCGCAGGAGGCGATGTTGCAGTGGTTCACCCTGGGCGATGTTGATGGGCTGGAGACGCTGGCGGAATTGGTGATGCCGTCCGTGTAAGGAGTCAACTGGTCAACCCTTAGGGTTGACCAGTTGACCAAGGCTCTCAAGCTCCTTGCGCGCGGCGGCTTCGGCGAAGGCATCCTGGCTGTCCTGGGCGGCCTGCAGGGCGCTCCGAAACGCCGAGGCCGCGCGTTCGGGCCGGCCGCGCCCGCGCTCGACCATCCCCAGGACCATGGCCGCATACGGCTGCATCGCGGCCTCTTCCTGGCGGAGCGCCATCATCGCATAACGTTCAGCCTCATCCCAGCGGCCCAGCTTGCAGCAGGCCTCGCCAGCGTTCGAAGACAGCCCGGCGATGAGATAGGCGTGGCGGAGCGACTCGGCCAGCCCCAGCCCGTCGCGCGCCGCCGCCAGCGCGTCGTCGTAACGGCCGGCCTGGATGTGGCAGGCGGTCAGGTTGATCAGGTGATACAGCGGGGCGGAGACGTCGCCGGCCGCGCGGGCAAGCGCGATCGCTTCGTTCAGGTGCGCGGCGGACGCGTCGAGGTCGCCCAGCTTCCAGCACACCCGACCCAGGCTGCCGTGGGCGTGCCAGCGCGCCACAGCCCCAAAGGCCACGGTTTCGGCCAAGGCAAGCGCGGATGCATAACGTTCTCGGGCTTCCAAAAACCGCAGGGCATCCTCGTCGACCTCGCCCAGGAACTCGAGCGCCTTGATCTGGGCCAGAATCGCCTGTTCGCGGGCGGCCTGCGGGTCGCGCATGCGGTTGAGCGCGAGGTGGCCCATCCGGACGCGCAGGTCGACTTCGCGCGCGGCAGGTTGGCCCGCCAGGCCAGCGATCCCCTCGCGATACGCCTGCACGGCCTGGTCGAGCCGGCCCTGCATTGCCAGGGCGTCGCCCATGAGCTGGCGCGCGCGCGGTGTGAGCGGGTGAGTGCGCGGCCATTTGGCCGCGCCGATCTCCCCTTCGACGGCCTCGCCATCGCCGGTCAGCATGCTCAGCTCGGCCCGAATCAGGGCCAGCGCGCGCCGATCGTCCTCGTCGGGAAGATCGGCATCCGACACCTCCGCGAACAACGCGGCGGCGGCCGGACCGCGGCCAAGGGCGCGCTCCTGGCGGAAGTGGTCAAGCCAGAGCCAGACCGCCGCGGCCGGCTGGCGGGCCTGGAGCAGGTGGTAGGCCGCCTCGGTGATCTCGCCGCGGGTCTCGCGCGCCTCGGCCGCAAACAGATGCAGGGCCGGGCGCGCCTCGGCCGGGGCGCGCTGGCGGATGAAGGCCAGCGCGTATTCGGGCGCGAAAATTCCGCCCTGCCCATCATCACGGATGAGTTCCAGCGGCGTGAGGCGCTCGCCCCGGGCGTTGGCGTCCGCCCAGGCATCCGCCGGCGCGGCCCCGCGAAACGTCGCGAGTTCACCCAAGAACTGGCGGTCGTCGGGGTCGAGGCGCTGCCAGATCCGCCCGAGCAGGAGCTCGATCGAGGGCGCTTTGGCGAGCTGGGTGAGCAAGGTCGCGGGCGCATCGCCGGCCCGGCGCAGGGCCGCATACAGGCGAAGCAGGGCCGGGCTGCCGCGGGTGACCTCGAGGATGCGGCCGCGTTCCTCGGCGCTGGCCGGCGGCGCGCCGAGCGCGCGCAGGAGCGCGTCGATGTCGGCGTCCCCCAATCCGGTCAACACGAGGTGATGGCGCGCCTCGAGGGCGGGGCGCTGGCCGATGACCAGGAGCGGGGCCACGCCCTGCAGCTCTTCCATTAGGCGCAAGGCCTGGGCGTGGACGATTGTTTCGTCACGCAGCAGATCGGCCTCATCGATACACAGCAGCGGCGGCTGGGCGGCGAGCAGACTGAGGTCGTGCCGGAGCAGGCCGAGGGCGCGGACGGCCGGGGTAGCGCCGCCGTCGGCGACAAGCTGGCGCCAGGTGTTGGGCGCGTCCAGCCCGCGCAGAAAGTAACCGAGGGAGAAGATCAGGCTGGCGGCCTGATCGTTGAGCCCAGGCCGGATGGTGTGCCAGAACACCCGCCGCAGCCCGCCCGGCCAGCCCGCCGCGACGGCCGATGCCAGGGTGGTCTTGCCCAGCCCGCCCGCGCCGGTCAAACTGACTGATTCGCCCAGAGCGAGCGCGGCCAGGGCCTGGGCGGTTGTCGCGGCGCGGCCGATCATCTCGACCCTGGAGGGCGATTCGGGACGCAGGGGCGGGGCAGCCTGGGTGTTGACCTGGCGGGCAAGGGCGTCAATGGCGGCCACCCGGTTGCGGTAGTAGGTGGCTTCGGACTTGTTCAGGCTGAGGGCGATCCCGGCGTTGTTGAGGGTGGGCTTGCGCTTGAAGAACGAGGCGTCGAGGATCTCGCGCGTCTCGGGGTTGAGCGTTGCCGCCGCGGACTGCAGCAGCCGGCGCAGGGCCTGCCCGCGCCCGACAGCGGTGAGGGCATCGCCCGCGTCCAGGGCGGCGCCCAGGAAATACGGCGCGGCGAGGGGCGAGCGCTCGCCCAGCCAGGCCGGGTCGGCGATGCGTTCGAGGGCCTGCTCGACTGCGCCGGCGAAGGCGTCCGCGGTCTTGCTGGCTTTGGGCATTTCGGGAATTGTACGTTCGAAGAGATCTATCCGCAGATTACGCAGATTTACGCAGATTCATTTTCTGTATTCGTCGGCGAGAATCTGCGTAATCGGCGGACAGATCCATCCGCGTCCGGCAAGAGTTCAACGGGCGCGCTGGCTTTGTCCGCAGATTGGTTCGGAAAAAGAATCTGCGCCAATCTGCGTGAATCTGCGGATAAAACCGATTTGCCTTGCCCGTCGTACAATCAAACCCGTGAATCCCAAGCACTTGACGAAGCTCGAATTGCCGAAGATCCTGGACCGACTGGCCGCGCATTGCAGCTTCTCGGCCAGCGACGCGCTGGCCCGCGCCCTGGAGCCCTCGACCGAGCCGGGTGAGGTGAAACGCCGCCTGGCCGAGACCACCCAGGCTCGCCAGGCCCTCGAGGCCAACGACAACCTGGGCGTGGGCGGGGCGCGGGATGTGCGCCCGCAGGTGTCCCTGGCGGTCCGGGGTGGGGTGCTCGAGGCTGCCGACCTGCTCAACATCCGGGACACGCTCGAGGCCGGGCGGGTCGCCCAGCGCGCGCTGCTGCGCTATCAGGCCCTGTATCCGCAGCTCACCGCCATCACCAACCTGATCGAACCGTGCGGCGAGCTCGTCGCCGAGATCCGGCGGGTCATCGACGACAACGGCGAGGTCCGCGACGACGCCTCGCCCGAGCTGGCCCGGGTCCGGCGCGAAGTGCGGGTGGTCCATGACCGCCTGGTGCGCAAGCTCCAAGCCATGGTTGGGGATGGATCGACGGCGCTGTATTTGCAGGACGCCATCGTCACCCAGCGCGGCGGGCGGTATGTCATCCCGGTCAAGGCCGATTTCAAGGGCCGCATCCCGGGGGTGATTCATGACCAGAGCGCGAGCGGGCTCACCCTCTTTATCGAACCGCTGGCCACCCTCGAGCTCAACAATGAGTGGCGCGAGTTGCAGTTGGCCGAAGTGCGCGAGGTCAATCGGGTGCTGATGGCGGTCTCGGCCCGGGTGGCCGAGGAGGCTGGCCCGATCACCCGGGTGGTGGAGGCCCTGGCTGACTTCGACCTGGCCCTGGCCAAGGCCAAATACGGCGAGTCCACCCGCTCGGTTGCGGCGGCGGTGGTGAGCGGGGCGCAGGATGCCCAGACCGTGCGCTTGACCCAGGCCCGCCACCCCTTGCTCAACCCCGAGACGGTCGTGCCGATCGATGTGGCCTTCGAGACGGCCCGGGTGCTGGTGATCACCGGCCCCAACACCGGCGGCAAAACGGTCGCGCTCAAGACCATCGGTCTGCTCTCGCTGATGACCCAGTGCGGGCTGCATGTGCCGGCCGATGCCGCGGCCCTGCCGGTCTTTGACGAGGTGTTCGCCGATATCGGCGATGAGCAGTCGATCGAGCAGAGCCTGTCGACCTTCAGCTCGCATCTGACAAATCTGACCTCGTTCCTGAACAAGGTCGACGCGCGCACGCTGGTGCTGCTGGACGAGTTAGGGGCCGGGACGGACCCGATCGAGGGCGCGGCCCTGGCCCGCTCGATCCTGGAGCACCTGCTGGCGAGCAATGCGTTGTGCGTAGTCGCCACGCACTACCCCGAGCTCAAGGCCTGGGCGTATCTCACCGACGGGGCGGTCAACGCCAGCGTGGCCTTCGACTATGAAACACTTCGTCCGTTGTACATCCTGACGGTCGGGCTGCCCGGGCGCTCGAACGCCTTTGCCATCGCCCAGCGCCTGGGGATCGCTCAATCGATCCTCGATCGCGCGGCCGGCTACATCGACGGCAGTGACGCGCGGGCCGAGACGCTCCTGGCCGAGATCGCCCACGAGCAGCGCCTGGCGGTCGAAGCCCGGGAGGCTGCCCGGCGCACCCAGCGCGAGGCCGAGGCCAACGCCGATCGCATCCGGGCCCGCCTCTCGGCGATGGACGACGAGCGCAAGCAGGTGCTGGACGCGGCCCGCGACGAGGGCGTGCGCGAGACCGACGCGCTGCGGGCCGAGATCCGGCGCCTGCGCGGGCGGGTGGTGGCGGCTGGCGGGTCGATCGACGAGATCAAGCGCCTGGAGCAGGAAGCGGAAGCCGCCCAGTCGGCGGCGATTCAGGCCGCGGCGGCTCGACGCGCCATGCCGGCAACGAGCGCAGCTGCCCCGACGACGGGCAATCAGCCCCGCCGCCCATTGCGGGCGGGTGATCCGGTCCGAGTAAAGACGCTCAACGCCAGCGGGGTGATCAGCGCGATCTACGCCGACGACCTCGAGGTTCAAATCGGGGCGTTACGCACGCGGGTGAAGTTGAACGAGATCGAGCGCTTGAAGACGGCCGACAAGCCGCTGGAACAGATCGAGGAGGCCGCGCGCCCCGCCCCGCGGGCCGAGTCGGTTGGGATGGAACTCGATCTGCGCGGGCTGAACGGCGAGGAGGCCATGCCCAAGGTCGAGGACTACCTCGATCGCGCCGCGCGGGCCGGTCTGCCGTTTGTGCGGTTGATCCACGGCAAGGGCACGGGCATGCTGCGCAAGGCCGTGCGCGCCGGGCTCAAAGGCAACCCCCTGATCAAGAGTATGGAGACGGGTCTGGATGGCGAGGGGGGCGACGGGGTAACGGTGGTCAAGTTTAGGGCTGATTAGCTTCGGGTTTTCACCACAAAGGTCACTCATCAGTCCGTCCAGAGAAAAGTCATCGGCGCAAATCTGCGTAATCTGTGGATATATCCCGTGATGAGGTGGCTGCCTAGCTTGGGGCCGCGCGGACTTTCAGGGGTATTTTTCCACAGATTACGCAGATTTGCGCCGATTCTATTGAGTGGGCTGAGCAATCACCCACAAAGACACAAAAGCACAAAGGGCTACAATCGTTACATATGCAACCAACGCGATTGTTACGGGTTACGCTTTCGCTGGGCGCTGTGGCCCTGCTGATCTTTATTGTCATCAACGTGTGGCAATTTGGCCAAACGCTGGGACAGTTGCTCTCGACGCTCGCCGGCGCGTGGTTGCTCTCGCTGATCCTGCGTCCGATGATCTTCAGGCTGCGAACGGGTGTTGTGCCCAGCGCTGCGCTGATCTGGGCCCGCGGCCGGTTCGGTGACGCGACGGTCAAGCGGCTGGCGGGTCTGCGCCTGCCGTTCGGATTGGCCGTGGCCCTTGTCTATCTTTTGACCGTTGCGATCATCTTCGGCGGTTCGGTGGTCGCCATTGCCGCCATTCTTCCGCAGGCGACTGCGCTGGTCAATCAGGCGCCTCAAATCGCGGCGGCCCTGCCCGATCAGATTTCGGCGTTGTGGGTTCCGTTCGCCCAGAGGGTTGGACTTGACGCCAACCTGATCACCCAGTTTGTTTCGGGCCAGGACTTTACGGCGCGGTTGGGGCAGGTTGCGGGGATTGTCGCCCAGCAGGCGGTGAGCATTGCGACCGCGACGGCCAATTTCATCGGCCAGGTCATATTGATCCTCATTCTGAGCTTGTATATCACCAACGAGGGCAAGCTGATCGAGCGCCAGTTTTTTGCGCTGTTGCCGGCATCCGGCCACAAGACGTTCGAAGCCGCCTTCAAGGCGGTTGGCGAATCGTTTGGCGGCTACCTGCGCAGCACGGTTGTGGTGATGCTGATTGGGGGAGTGTCGACGGTCCTGATTTTCACGGTGCTGGGGTTGCCCTTTGGGGTGGCGGTCGGCGCGATCTTTGGGGTGTTGTCGATCATTCCCCTGGTCGGCGCTCCAGTCGGGGTGCTGATTGCGGTGGTGGTGGCCTTGTTTGTGAAGCCCGAGGTCGCGATATGGGTGGGCGTCACGACGCTGGTGTTCAACCAGATCGTGGCCTATTGGATCTCGCCGAAGTTGATGCAGGACACGGTCGGGGTGCCGGGGTTGGTGGGGCTGGTGGCGGTGGCGCTTGGGGTGCAACTGATCGGATTCTGGGGCCTGATTTTCGGGGTGCCAGTGGCCGGGGCGGCCTATGCGCTGCTGTTCGATTTCTGGCTCCCCCGCCGGCGGGTGAAGCAGGGCCTGCCCGAGCGCGACCCGCAATTGGAAGAGGTGCTGGGGCGGAAACGAAAGGGCCCGCCGCTGGTCGCGCATGAGCCCCTGCCGAGCGGCACAGTAGGGCAGCCGACGCCGGGGCCGGAGGCGCCGCTGCCCCTCGCGCCCGCGCCTGAGCCGAGCGCGCCGGTCGGCCGGCCGACGCCCGGGCCGGAGGCGCCGCCCATTGTCTGAGGCGCGGATCACGGATGAAACGGATGACACGCACCCGTCTGAATCACGGAAAACACGGACGCTGCGGATGACACGCACCTGTCTGAATCACCGAAAACACGGACGCTGCGGATGACACGGAGACGCTTGCGTCGCAGTCGACGCGTTCTTCCGTGCATTCCGCAGCGTCCGTGTCGTCAGTGATCCGTAACAGGGCACTCAGCGAACGACAAGGTTGAGGGCTACAATTCCCAGCCATGATCAACCCATTTGCCCGCAAAGACAAAGAGAACGCCGTGCGCAGCATGGGCCGGGTGCCGCCCGGCCAGTCCTTGACCGAGAAGTTCCCGGTCTTGCACTACGGGGACGTGCCGCGTTACGACATGACGAAATGGGATTTCCGGATCACGGGCGAGGTTGAGGAGCCGAAGCGTTACACCTGGGAGGAGTTCCTCAAACTCCCGATGCGCAAGATCACGATGGACATTCACTGCGTGACGCGCTGGAGCAAGTTTGACACGGAGTGGGAAGGGGTGTGGCTGCCCGACCTGATCCAGCAGGGGATCATCAAGCTCAAGCCGGCGGCCCGGCATGTGATCGAGCGCTGCGAGAACGGGTTTACGACGAACCTGGACCTGGCCCATTTCATGAAGCCGACGACCTTGCTGGCGGTGCGCTACAACGGCGAGCCGCTGGATCCCGATCATGGGTATCCCTTGCGGGTCGTGGTGGGGGCGCTGAAGGAAAACGCCCAGGATCCGGACACGCGCTATTTCTGGAAGGGCGGCAAGTGGGTGCGCGCGCTCGAGTTCACCCAGACCGACCGCCCGGGGTTCTGGGAGCAGGCCGGCTATCACAACATCGCCCGGGTGTGGCCGGAAGAGAGATTTGAAGGGCAGTGGATGCAACTTGACCCGGAAGATTCGCCGTCACGTCGGCCCACACGTCGCCCGCTTCGGTTCGTCTGAGGCGGCATCGAATCCCCAGCCGATCGAGGACGTAGCGTTTGGCGTCATAGTCCGCGTTCGGGATGTATTCGCGGAGCTGGGCCGCGAGGGCGGTGGAATCCTGCAGCTGAGCAGGCGTGACGGCCGCTTGGGCGATCTGCCTTTCGAGGTCCGCCCGTTCAGTGGCGAGTGCGGTCAATCGCTCTTCGGCCCGCCTGACCTCTCCGCGTAGAGCATCAAGTTCTGTCCGGCCGGCATCGGCGTATTGATTCACCCAAACCGGGATCCGTCGCTCGATTCTCTGAGTCTCGTTGATCACGGCAGCCAGCCGATCGGGGGCCGGGGCCAAGTCATCCAGGGCCCGGGTGGCGAGTCGCTCCAAGGCCGTGGTGAGCGTCGCGGGCTCGGTCAGAAGGCCCGACAGCCAGTCCCAGATCTGGCCTTCGATGGCATCGGCGCGGGTGTTGGGTTCGTGGCAGTCTTGAAGGTGCCGTGGAAGGGATACTCCAGCGCAGTAGTAGTACTCGTAGCGGCCATTCTGTTTTTTCCGCCCGCACATCGCCCGCCCGCATACGCACCGCAGGTGACTCGCCATGAGATAGCGGCCCTTCGTCCTGTTGCGGCTCGCCATTTCGCGATTTCGGTTGCGGCGGACCTGGGCGGCCTGAAAGGTTACGTCGTCGATGATGCGCAGCTTTGGCTTCTCAACCTTAATGTCACCATAGGTCAACAATCCTGGTACGTCCCCCCAAAACGGTGCCAGTTTCTGTGAGGGCTAAAGGCGCTACGATGGCGCCGGGAGACTCACATGAAGGGCAAGAAGCACAGTCCGGAACAAGTGATCGCGAAGCTGCGGCAGGCGGAGCGGGACCTGGCTGACGGGTTCTCGGTCGGCCAAGTGTGCCAGAAGCTCGGTATCAGCGAGCAGACGTTCGCGCGCTGGCAGAGGCAGTATGGCGGGATGGAAGTGGCTGAGGCGAAGCGGCTGCGGGATTTGGAGGCGGAGAACAGCCGGTTGAAGCGGCTGGTGGCGGACCTGTCGCTGAACGTGCAGGTGCTGCAGGACGTGGTGAAAAAAACGTCGTAGGCGGGGAGCGCCGGCGGCAGATTGCCGCCCAGGCTGAGCGCGACTGGCGGCTGAGCCAGCGCAGGGCATGTCGCTACCTGGGTTTCTCCCGGACGAGCATGCGGCGCGGCCGGAGGCGACGGGTCCGCGACGAGAAGATCGTGACAGAGATTCTCAGACAAGTGGCGGCGACGCCGCGGATGGGATGCCGGAAGGTGCTGACGATGATCTGCCGGCGACGGGGGTGGCGAATCAATCACAAGCGCGGCGAGCGGCTGTGGAAACAGCTTCGGCTGAACGCGCGGCGGGCGCGAGCAGTCCGGAAGCAGTCACCCGGCAGCAGCGCGAATGCCTGCGACGTGCTGCGGGCGGAGC
>Ga0209477_1002019_pt1 | contig 11993 bp, 8 predicted proteins | sample KloWWTupernatant_FD_187180 | JGI IMG/M metagenome (GOLD analysis project Ga0209477, IMG submission 187180) | Active sludge microbial communities from Klosterneuburg, Austria, studying microevolution and ecology of nitrifiers - Klosterneuburg... | ecosystem: Engineered > WWTP > Aerobic digester >...
GCGCCGTCAGCTGCATGGAAGAACCACTCACGCCAAAGACCTTCGCCGCCGTCATCAGCGCTGCTCGCGGCCACCAGGAGCGCCGCCAGCAGCCCCCGAGCCTGACCGCGGGCCGCGGTGGCCACCTCATCTCGGTTGCCGGCGCCCGCGGCGGAACCGGCAAGACCACCCTGGCCGTCAACCTCGCCCTTGCCATCTATCAGCAGTCTGGCGCCTCGGTGGCGCTCATCGATGGCGATACCGCGCTTGGCGATGTCGCCCTCACCCTTGGCCTGGAACCCTCGAAAACCATCGCCGATGCCGCTGACCTCGTCGACGACCCGGACCCCCGCAACGTCCGCCAGTGCCTGGACACGTGCTCCGGCATCTGGGTGCTGGCCGCTTCCGGCCGGCCCGGCCCGGAAGTCCCGGCCGAGCTCTTTGCGCAGGTGCTCGACCGTATCCGCCACGCCTTTGACTTCGTCGTGGTCGATACTCCCCACGCCGAAACCGGGGCCGCTAGCGCTACCACGGAGGCGGCCAGTTCGGTCATCCTCGTGACGAACCCCACGCTCCAGTGCGCGGCCGATGCGGCCCGCTCCATCCGCTCCTTCAGGGCGATGTACGGCCCGGCCGATCGCCGCGTCCACCTCCTCCTCAACCGCGCCGGCATGGCCGGGGGCATCAAGGCGGCCGACGCCGCTCGCGAAGCTGGCGCCGAGGCGCGCTGGACGGTCGCCGACGATTCGCGCGTCCTGCGCTCGGTCCAGCTCGGCATCCCGGTAATAGAGCGCTACCCGGAGATCCCCGCTTCCCGCGCCATCCTCGAAATCGCCGCTGCATTCGCCGGGAGGGCCCGCGCGAACGCGCCGAAGCCTCCCAGCGGCCGTGGACGGGCTGCCTTCCTCAGGGCCCTCCCCCACCTCGTATCAGGGTAATCCGTAAGGCTTCCGAGGGCCTTCGCTCACGCCCCAATAGGGGAGATTCCGCCCGGCGAAAGGGCGGTTCTCCCGCCCACCGGGGGAAGAAACGCCGCGTACCCGGGCCCGCCCTGATGTTCCACAGTTGTCACTGGGCAGTCACCCCTTACGGGATCGCCCCCTGGAGGACACCATGGACCAGATCACGTCGCCGCTCCCGCCCACCGAACGGGACCGCATCATCGAAGAGCACCTCCCGCTCGTCCGCTTCGTCGTCCGGAAGATGCACGTCGTCAATGCACCCGCCGGCCTCGAGTTCGAAGACCTTGTCGGCCACGGCACCCTCGGCCTCATCCAGGCCGTTGACCGCTTCGATGGCGCGCAGGGCGTCCAGTTCAGTAGCTTCGCCATGACCCGCATCCGCGGCGCCATCCTCGATGCGCTCCGCTCGCTGGACCCCGTTGGCCGCCCGACGCGCCGCCTCGCCCGCCGGATCGATGCCGTCTCCAATACGCTCGCGCTCGAACTCGGCCGCGAACCGGCCGCCGCCGAAGTGCAGCATGCCGCCGGTGTCTCGCCGCAGCAGTACTGGAGCGCGCGCGCCGCCTCCTCCCTCACCGTCGTCCCGATCGAGCAGCACGGCGATGAAGACTCTGGCTGGACCGAGCGCATCATTGATGATGCACCCCCGGCTACCGCCCACCTTGAGCGCGAAGAACTCCTCGCCGCCCTGCGCACCGCGGTCGAAGGCCTGCCCGAGCGGGAGCGCCTCATCCTCTCCCTCTACCACGTTGAGGGCCTCACCCTCCGCGAAATTGGGCACGCCCTCGACATCTCCGAGACGCGCGTCTCCCAGCTCCTCCACCGCACCTATGCCCGCCTCCGCAAGGACCCAGTACTCGTTTCGGCCGCATAGACCGCCTCCGCCCCGCCTGCATGGGTCGGTAATTCACCTGCAAATAGTGAGTCGTATGCGAACTATTCAAGCGATCTATTGTGCTCCGTTGCGATCTCCCCTACCGTTAGGGCGCGATGTCAAGGTTTTGCCCCCGAGGTCGGCCTTGGTCATGACACGTCCCTCCTTCCGGCTTGGCCATAAGGACGCGCCGCTTCGTGTTGTTATCGCCGACGACCATGCCGTCCTGCGGCAGGCCCTCGCCACGCTTCTCAATTCCCGCCCGGACATCGATGTGGTTGCCGAGGCCTCAGATGGCCACGAAGCCATCGAGGTGGTGGACCAGCTCCGTCCCGATGTGGTCATCATGGATGTCTCCATGCCTCGCCTGAACGGGATCGAGGCGACCCGCCAGGTCCACGCGCGCCATCCCGCGACCCGCGTCATCATCCTCAGCGCCTACGGCGATGCAGCCGCCATCGGGCAGGCAATCGCCGCCGGTGCTTCTGGCTTCATCATTAAACGCTCCGATGTCGATGAGCTCGTCCTCGCGCTCCAGCTCGTCACCTCCGGCAACACCTATTTCTCCCAGGAGCTTGCCGAGCAAATGGACCTCACCGAGATCGCCTTTGCCGCCCGCACCCAGGCCGATTCGCACTCAGGCCTGACTGACCGCGAGCGCGAGGTCCTCCAGCTCATCGCCGAGGGCCACACCATGAAGGAGATCGCGGACATCCTCGTCATCAGCCCCAAGACGGTCGAGGGCCACAACAGCCACATCATGGCCAAGATTGGCGCCCGAAACCGTGCCGACCTCGTCCGCTACGCCATGGGGGTGGGCCTCGTCCACCCTGATACGCCGCCCGGGTCCGCCTAGGCGGTCCGCCCGCTCGGCCACGAGCGAGAGGGGAGTCTCACGTGGTGGGTTCCGCAGGGACGTTGCCCCTTTTTGAAGTGGTCTTTGACACCATCCCGAGCATGGTCTTCGTCAAACGCGCCGATGACCTGACGCTTGTCCGCGTCAATGCCAGCGGCCAGCGATTCCTTCAGCGCAGCCAGTCCGAACTCGTCGGCAAGACCCTCTTCGATATCCTCGATAGCGAACAGGCAACGCGCTTCGATCGTGCCGAACGCGAGGTCCTCGCGTCTGGCGAACCCGCGGACCTCGGCAATGTCCACGTCCGCCTGCCCACCGGCGACTTCTGGCTCGCGGTTCAAACTGCCCCCGTGGCCGAACAGGGTGGGCAGCCCCCGTTCCTCGTCACTATCGCCCGCGATGTCACCCAGGAACATCTGCTGCGTGCGGCCAACCACCGCTGGAAGCTTGCGTTCGACAACGCCGAGTGGGGCGTTGCCATTGTCAGCGCCAATGGAACCAACTTGGAGGATGTGAACCCGGCGTTCGCCCGCATGCACGGCTACTCTCGCGAGGAGCTGATCGGCGCTTCCCGCCTCACGGTGGTTGCTCCCGAGGCGCGCGAAGAAACGGTCCGGATGCTCGATCTGGTCAAGGACCGCGGCCACTACGCCTTCGAGTCCATCCACCAGCGCAAGGATGGCTCGACCTTTCCCGTGGCCATCGATGCCGGCATCGCCCACGACCTCGACGGCAACCCCATGTTCCGGGCCGTCAACGTCCAGGATATCTCCGTCCTCAAGCTCACCGAACAGGGGTTGCGCACCGCCCGCGATGAGGCCGAACGCGCCAACCAGGCCAAAAGCGAGTTCCTCTCGCGCATGAGCCACGAGCTCCGCACGCCCCTCAACGTCATCCTCGGGTTCTCCCAGGTCCTGCAGATGGACCGCCTCAACGACGACCAGGCCGAAAGCGTCGACCACATCCTCCGCGCTGGCCGCCACCTACTCGCCCTCATCGATGACGTACTCGACATTTCCCGCATCGAATCCGGCAAGCTCGCCCTCTCGATCGAGCCGGTCGATGCCGCCCAGGTCTTCGATGAGGTGTTCCGGCTGATGGAGCCCGCGGCCGCCCGCGGCCGCATTCAGCTCCTCCGTGGCAACGGGCACGCCCAGTGCTACGTCCTCTCCGACCGCCAGCGCCTCACCCAGGTGCTCATGAACATCGTCTCCAACGCCATCAAGTACAACGTCGAAGGCGGCTTCGTCCGCATCGAGTGCGTTGAGCGTGACTCCCTGGTCGAATTCTCCATCTCCGACTCAGGCATCGGCATCCCCGCCGGGGACCTCGATCGTCTCTTTGCCCCGTTTGACCGGCTCGGGATGGAAGCATCGGGGATCGAAGGCACGGGCCTCGGCCTCAGCCTCTGCAAGAGCCTGATCGATGCGATGGACGGCGCCATCACGGCGGCCCGCAACCCCGACCGCGGGAGTACCTTCACCGTGACCCTCAAGAAAGCCGAGTCTCCCGTCATCGAGGCCGCCCGCGCCGCCCGTCTCGCTCCAGCCTCCGCCGCCTCGGCGGTCGCCGGCACCATCCTCTGCATCGAGGACAACCTGGCCAACTTCAAGGTCATCCAGCACATCCTTGCCCACCGCCAGAACATCGCGGTCATCCCGGCAATGCAGGGTGAAATCGGCCTCCAGCTGGCCCGCGACCACCGGCCCGGTCTCATCCTCCTCGACCTTCACCTGCCCGACATCCCCGGCGAGGAAGTGCTCCAGCGCCTCCTTCACAACCCTGTCACAGCCGATATCCCCGTCGTCATCGTCAGTGCCGATGCCACTCCCCGGCGCGTTGAGCACCTCCTCCAGATCGGCGCCCGCGGCTACCTGACCAAGCCCATCGATGTCCCGAAGCTCCTCACAACCGTCGACCAGTTGCTCGGCGGCGCCGCTCAACGCATCGCGGGACAGCCCTGACCCACGTTCTTGCTGGCCGGCCGGGCGCCCCTGTCTTCGAGCGCTTGCCATAACAGGTGGATGGTCGTTACGGCTCCCCGTAACATGCACGCGAGACGCGCACGCGCGCATGTTCGAAAGCAAGGGGGCCCGCATGTCCGCACCACTGGATGGAATCCGCATTGTCGAAGTCGCCAACTGGCTGGCCGCGCCGGCCGCCACGGCCCTCATGGCCGACCTGGGCGCCGATGTGATCAAAGTCGAGCCCCCCGGCGGCGATGCCTTCCGCGCATTCCCCATCCAGGCCCTCGGCTACCCCTATCCCTTCCAGTTCAACCCGGCCATCGAGCTCGACAACCGCGGCAAGCGCAGCGTCACCATCGACCTCGACAAGCCCGGCGGCCCCGAACTCGTCAAGCAGCTCGCCTCAACCGCCGATGTCTTCCTTACGAACCTGATCCAGCGCCGCCGCGTGCGCTTCGGCCTCACCTTCGAGGACATCCGCGAGGTCAACCCAAAGATCGTCTACGCCTCCTTCAGCGGCTACGGCGCCCACGGCCCCGACCAGGATCGCCCCGGCTACGATTACGCCGCCTTCTGGGCGCGCTCCGGCATTATGGGCCTGCTCGGCGAGCCCGATGCTCCGCCCCCGCTTTGCCGCGGGGCCCAGGGCGACCACTCGACCTCGCTCAACATCCTCGCCGGCGTGCTTGCCGCCCTGCTCCAGCGCGAACGCACCGGCGAGGCCCAGCACATGGAAACCACCCTCCAGGCCAGCGGCATGTGGACTATCGCCGGAGACTACTCCGCTGCGCTGGTTGCCCGCATGGACCCGCCCCGCATTAGCCGGCATGCGCCCACACACCCCGCCTGGAACTCCTACCTCTGCGCCGATGGGCGCTGGGTCCTATTCGTCCATACGCAACCGTTCCCGTTCTACTGGGGCGCCATTTGCCGCGCCATCGGCAAGCCGGAATGGGCCGATGATGAGCGCTGGAACGCGCTCCCCGGCCTCCTCGCCCACAGCGCCCAGCTCACCGCCATGATCGAGCCGATCATCGCCGGACGGCCACTCGCGGACTGGGCCGCGCGCTTCGATGCCGAAGGTCTCATCTGGTCCCCTGTCTCCACCGTCACCGAAGGCGTCAACGATCCCCAGGCGCGCGAAATGGGCTGGTTCACCACCATCGACCATCCCACCGCCGGTCCCTTCGAGACGCTCGATACCCCGTTCAAGCTCTATGGCACCGATACCGGAGCCCGCGGCCCCGCGCCGGCTGCCGGCCAGCACACCTTCGATGTCCTTGCCGAACTCGGCATCGAAGGCGAAGCGCTGGACCGGCTGGCCGTCAACGGCGTCCTCGGGTAACGCGGGACGCCCACGCGATGCGCCTCCTCGCCAGGCGGCGGCTGGGCCGCACCGGCCTGGACGTTTCCGAACTTGGCCTCGGCGCGATGGATACACCCCACTCGCCCGAGGCCGTTGAGACCGTCCTCGCCGCCCTCGATGCCGGTATCGATTTCATCGACACGGCCCGCGACTACGAGGGCAGCGAGCACCTGCTTGGCGACGTCATCCGCCGCCGCGGGAAGGACTTCATCCTCGGCAGCAAGACCTTCAGCCACACCGCCAGCGGCGCTCAGTACGATGTCGACCGCTCGCTCCGGGTGCTCGGCATCGAGGCGGTCGACCTCTACCAGCTCCATGACATCTCGACCGAGGCCGCCTGGGACGCCGTCATGGCACCCGGGGGCGCGCTTGAAGGCCTGCAGGCAGCCCGTTACCGCGGGCTCGTCGGCCACATTGGCATCTCCTCCCACAACCTCGAAATCCTGGCGCGCGCGATCACCTCGGGCGAGTTCGCCACCGTCATGCTCGAGTACTCCGCCTTCTTCCCCGATACCGCCCCGCTCATCGACCTCGCTGCCAGGAACGATGTGGGTGTGATCGTCATGCGCCCCCTTGGCGGTTCGGGGCGGACCAGCACCATCCGGGGCATGGTTTCAGCGGGTGCCGCAGGCCCACTCACGCCCGAGAATCTCCTCCGCTACGTCCTTTCCGACCCGGGTGTCTCCGTCGCAATCCCGGGCGCCCGCTACCCATCGCGCATTGCCGCCAATGTCGCCACCGCCGCCGCTTACACCCCCCTGACGGTTGACGATCGGCGCATACTGGAAGAGGCCGCCGCGCGGCTCTACTGAGTCCGCCGCGCCGCCCGGTCAGTGCACTGGAGGTGTTTCGATGGCGACAACCGCGTTGTTTGTGGTCACCCTGCGAGAGTGGCTCGAGAGCCAGTGGCTCCAGGACACGCCGCACCGGGCAGCGCTCGTTGCCGCCATGAATGCTGGCGATACCGCGGCCATCCGCGGACTCCTCGCGGACGCGCCATTCACCACCGATCAGCGCCGCTACCTCGATGACCTGATCACCCGCTGGGAGCGGGCCGAGGCCGGGCCGGAGTAGCGGCCAGCCGCCGGCTCATACCCTCAGGCGCGCGAGTAGGTGCCGACCAGCCGGTTCATCCCGAGCGTGTGCGGCTCGATCTTCTCCAGCAGCTGCCAGAGGGTCAGTCCCGGCTCCAGGTTCAATTCCTCGTTCAGCGCGAACACCCAGAAGTAGTAGTGGTGCGTCCCGTGGCCGTTGGGCGGCATCGGGCCACCGTAGCCCGGCTTGCCAAAATCGCTCAGGCCCGAGGTGTACCCCTGGGCACCCTCCGCCAGGCTCGTGACCGAGGCCGGGATGTTGTACAGCACCCAGTGCACGTACCCGTACGAACCCTTCGACACCAGCGGTGCATCAGGGTCGTGGCAGACAACCGCGAAGGAGCGCGCCGCCTCTGGCGCGCCACTCCAGGCCAGTGCCGGGGACACGTTCTCCGCTTCCCCGGTGTATCTGGCGGGGATCCGCCCCCCCTGCTCGAACGCAGAACTCGTCAACTGCATCTTCGAAAGCGCAAATCCCATGGAATTCCTCCTTCACATGCGTCCGTCCGGGCGACAGGCAGCCAAGATACTGGCACACGCGCGCCGCTCCCGCTACCACCCGGGCCGTTCTATGCGGGGGGCCGGGGTGGCAGCCAGCGGCGTAATGCGTTGAACTGGAGAGGCGGAGAGCACGTGCCCTCCGCGAGCGCCCGTGTGGCCCGCACCTGCGCAAGGAAGGGATGTCCCGCGTGACTGGTTCAGACCGCATCGGCCAACCGTCCTCCGCCGAGCCCGTGGCTGACCCGCTCTGGTTCAAAGATGCAGTCATCTACGAGGTCCACGTCCGCGCCTTCATGGATGCCAACGGCGATGGCATTGGCGATTTCGCCGGCCTCACGCAGAAGCTCGAATACCTCCAGGATCTCGGCGTCACCGCCATCTGGCTCCTCCCCTTCTACGAATCACCGCTCCGCGACGATGGCTACGACATCGCCGACTACCGCAAGATCCACCCCGATTACGGCACCCTGCGCGACTTCAAGAAGTTCCTCGCCGAGGCGCATGACCGCGGGCTCCGCGTTATCACTGAACTCATCGTCAACCACACCAGTGATCAGCACTCCTGGTTCCAGCGTGCCCGCCGCGCCCCCCGCGGCAGCCCCCTCCGCGACTACTACGTCTGGAGCGATACCGCCACCGAGTACGCCGATGCGCGCATCATCTTCAAGGACTTCGAACGCTCCAACTGGACCTGGGACCCCGTCGCCGGCCAGTACTTCTGGCACCGCTTCTATTCTCACCAGCCGGACCTCAACTTCGATAACCCCCGCGTCCGCCAGGAGATCCTTGATGTCGCCAGCTTCTGGCTCGCCATGGGCGTCGATGGCTTTCGCCTCGATGCCGTCCCCTACTTGTTCGAACGCGAGGGGACCAGCTGCGAGAACCTCCCGGAGACCCACGCCTTTCTGAAGGAACTGCGCGCCCACGTCGACCGGCGCTTTCCCGGGCGTATGCTCCTGGCCGAGGCCAACCAGTGGCCCGAAGACGCCGCCGCCTACTTCGGCGACGGTGATGAGTGCCACATGGCCTACCACTTCCCGCTCATGCCCCGGCTCTTCATGGCCGTCCGCATGGAAGACCGCTATCCCGTCACGGAGATCCTCGAACAGACGCCCGACATCCCCGGCTCCGCCCAATGGGCGCTCTTCCTCCGCAACCACGATGAACTCACCCTCGAAATGGTCACCGATGAAGAGCGCGACTACATGTACCGCGTCTACGCGCGTGATGACCGCGCCCGCATCAACCTCGGCATCCGCCGCCGCCTGGCGCCCCTCCTCGGCCACAACCGCCGCCTGATCGAACTCCTCAACGCGCTCCTGCTCTCCATGAAGGGCACCCCCGTCATCTACTACGGCGACGAGATCGGCATGGGCGATAACATCTACCTCGGCGACCGCGATAGCGTGCGCACCCCCATGCAGTGGAGCGCTGACCGCAACGCCGGCTTCTCCCGCGCGAACCCCCAGCGCCTCTACCTCCCCGTCATCATCGACCCCGAATACCACTACGAAGCCATCAACGCCGATGCCCAGCAGTCGAATCCGTCGCTCCTGCTCTGGTGGATGCGGCGCCTCATCTCGCTCAGGATCCGCCACCGCGCATTCAGCCGGGGGTCGATGACCTTCGTCGAATCCGACAACCGCCGCGTCCTCGCCTTCCTCCGCGAGTTTGAAGGCGAACGCATTCTGGTTGTCGCCAACCTGTCGCGATTCACCCAGCCCGTCAACCTCAGCATCCCGGCCTGCGCCGGGTACACCCCGGTTGAGATGTTCGGGCACAACCGTTTCCCACCCATCGCCGGCGAGCCCTACTTCCTCTCGCTCGGGCCGCACACGTTCTACTGGTTCCTCCTCGAACCGGCCACGGTCCAGCCTCCCGGCGAGCCCGGCTCGCCCCGCCCGCTCACCATCGAACGGGACTGGCGCGAGTTGCTTGGTGGCCGCCGGGGCCAGCTGGAACAGGCGCTGGCCCGCTACCTGCCCGGACGCCGCTGGTTCGGTATCGGCGCTCGCGCAATCCGGCGCCTCACCGTCACCGAGGTGATCCCGCTTCGCCCGTCTCCGGGTGTCGATGCCGTCTGCGTCATGACCTCGGCCGAATACGTCACCGGTGAGCCCGATCAGCACTGGCTGGTCCTCGCGGCGCTCCCCACCGATCGCGCGCTTGCCATCGAGCGCCATGTCCCATGGGCGCTGATTGCGCCGATCGAAGGCTCCTCCGGTGAGCCGTTCCACCTGGTCGATGGGCTGGCCGTCCCGGAAGTTGCCGATGCGCTCCTTGATGCCTTCCGTGGCCGGCATCGCCTGACCGGTGGCGCCGGGACGCTGAGCTTCTCCCTGGAACCCGGCTTCCGGATCCCCCCGCGGGGAGATGGCTTCCCCTCGGCAGCCCACCGCGGTGACCAGAGCAACACCTCCGTCATCTATCCCGGGCGCGCCGCGGTCAAGTTCGTCCGCCGCCTCGAACCGGGGATCCATCCCCAGGTCGAATTGCAGCGCCACCTCAAAGGCAGCCCCTCTGCTCCTGCCGTTCCCCGGCTCGGTGGTCTGGCCACCTATAACGTGCCCGGACAGAAACCCACCATCACCGCCATCCTGGAGGAGCTCATCCCCGCCCGCTACGATGCCTGGACCTTTGCCGCGGACGAGCTCGCCCGCATGCTCGAGGAAGCGGCGGCGTCGCGCCTCGAACCCCCGGCGATCCCCCGCCGCGCCCACCCGCTCGATGCGCCGCCGGTCCCGGCCGCCTTCCGCGATGCTGCTGGCTCCTGGCTCGAGTTCGTCCGCGAACTCGGCGCCCACACCGGAAAGCTGCACGCCGCCCTCGCAACCAGCGCCGATGATCCCGCGTTCTCGGCCGAACGCTACACCCCCTTCTACCAGCGGGCGCTGGCGCAGGCGTTCCGTACCCAGGCGCGCGATGCGTTCCGCACCCTGCGCGGCGCGCTCTCAACCCTCGAACCGGCCACCCGCGAACATGCCGAAGCCGTACTGGAACTCGAAGGCCCTATCCTCGATCGCCTCCATGCAATCTCCGCCCGCCCGCTCGCCAGCACCAGAATCCGATGCCACGGTGACCTCCACCTCGGGCAGGTGCTCATCGCCGGGCATCTGCCCGTATTCATCGACTTCGAAGGTGAGTCGGGCCGCTCCCTTAGCGACCGCCGCACCAAACGGTCTCCCTTCCGCGACATCGCCGGAATGCTGCGCTCGTTCGACTACGCCAGCCGCGCGGCGCTCCGCGATCTGCTCGAGTCACAGGCCGCCGGCTCACCTGCCGGCCTCGGCGAATGGGCCCGCGCGTGGCGTATCTTCACATCGGCTGAGTACCTTGCGGGGTACCTGGAGGTCGCCACCCCGGCAGGCATCATCACATCCGATGGCGCCGAGCACCGGCTCCTCCTCGATTGCTATCTCCTGGCCCGCGCGCTCCACGAGGTGCGCGCGGAGCTGGAAAACCGTCCCACCTGGCTCGATTTCCCCCTCCAGGGGACCCTCGACCTGATGGAGACCACGCCCACCGCCGAGTGACCCATGGAGGTCAGCCATCCTAATGCCTGGTAAGACACCCGCACCGTCGCTCCTCAGCCCCCAGGACCTCTTCCTGTTTAACGAAGGGACCCACGCCGGGCTGTATCGCTGCCTGGGGGCACACTCCGTCGAACGCGGAGGCGTAGCCGGCGTGAACTTCGCCGTCTGGGCCCCGAACGCCCGCCGGGTCAGCGTCGTCGGCGACTTCAACAAGTGGGACAGCGCCTCCAGCCCGCTCCACAGCCTCGGCGGTTCGGGTATCTGGGAGGGGTTCGTCCCCGCCGCCTCCGAGGGCGACCACTACAAGTTCCATATCGCCAGCAACCTGGGTGCCGACTTCCTCAAGGCCGATCCGTTCGCCTTCCGCGCGGAAGAAGCTCCTGCAACGGCTTCCATCGTCCACGGTCTCGATTACGAATGGCAGGACCGCGAATGGATGCAGCACCGCGCCGCCGTGAACCGTCACGATGCCCCCCTCGCGATCTACGAACTGCACCTTGGCTCCTGGATGCGTGATGGGGGCCAGCCGCTTTCTTACCGCGAGCTCGCCCCCCGCCTCGCCGGATACGTCGCCGAACACGGCTTCACCCACGTCGAGTTCCTGCCCGTGATGGAGCACCCCTTCTATGGCTCCTGGGGTTACCAGTCCACCGGCTACTTCGCCGCGACCAGTCGCTACGGCACCCCGCAGGACCTCATGTACCTCATCGACGTGCTCCACCAGCACGGGATCGGCGTCATTCTCGACTGGGTCCCGTCCCACTTTCCTGCCGACGACTTTGCCCTCGCGCGGTTCGATGGCTCCCACCTCTACGAACACGCCGACCCCCGCCGCGGCTACCACCCCGATTGGGGCAGCCT
>Ga0209477_1002021_pt1 | contig 11979 bp, 15 predicted proteins | sample KloWWTupernatant_FD_187180 | JGI IMG/M metagenome (GOLD analysis project Ga0209477, IMG submission 187180) | Active sludge microbial communities from Klosterneuburg, Austria, studying microevolution and ecology of nitrifiers - Klosterneuburg... | ecosystem: Engineered > WWTP > Aerobic digester >...
GCGACAGCCGGTAGCCGACGCGAAGACTCTCGGTGAGGCCGAGGGCCTTCAGCCGACGGATGTCGGCCTTCATCGGCTGCACTTCGCGGCCCAGCAATGCCGCCAGTTCTGTGGAGATCACGCCTGGGTGGTCGCGGATCCACTCCAGGATCGGACGGGTCCATGGGCCCGTGCGCTTGCTTGCGTCCAGTTTGGCCACGGCTGCGGTCAGTTCGGCCAGTTCGGGTTCTGTTGGGACGGCTGCGCGCAGGGTTACTCGTGGATCATCGCCCACCCAGGAGAGGCGGACGCGGTAGACGTGGTCACCCCCTTTGCTCGCGCGGGGGCCGGCCCTTCGTGACGCCTGCTCGTTCCTCGCAGGCTCCTCAGGGACCGGGTCACCAGACGAACCGTTCCTGGCGCGCTCGCCGGTCACCGGGTAGAGCTGGCTACGCAGGGCTGCCAGGCTCGCGAAGCCGGCTGCGCGTGCGTCCAACTCGGTGAGTTCCTCTGGACCGGCCACCTCGTCCACGGCGTCGAAGCTCACTATGCCTGCGCTCGTGAGCTGGGTGCCTCCGACTCGGACGCGGGGTTCTTCCCAGCGCCGGAATGCGAGGGTGATCGTGCCCTCCCGAACACCCTGGGCGATCCTGGCTGGGAGCAGCATTCAGCGCCGCCGGTAGTGGACGAAGTCGAAACCCTCCCGAGGCTCGCGATCGACCTCGATCCAGTCCTTCGGGTCGATCGACGGGAAGTGCACCGAGCCCTCCGCGGTGGCGTGCACCTCGGTGAGGTCGAGATCGGTCAGGCGCTGCCAGGACTGGTCGTAGATGCTGCCGCCGCCGGCTATGTAGACCTCGTCGTCCAAGGTGGCTGCCAGGGAGAGTGCGGCTTCCAGGGACGGGACTGCGTAGGCGGTCCGTCGCGGCGAGGTCTCGTCCGGCGCAGGACCCTCGACAGGCTCGGGCTCTTCGACAGGCTCAGACCCTTCGACAGGCTCAGGGAGCGGGACAGAGTCGGGGCGGGAGGTGACCACAATGGTGGTGCGGCCGGGCAGCCAGCGTCCGATCGCGTCGTGGGTCTTGCGGCCCATGATCAGGGGATGGCCCAGCGTCACGCGCTTGAACCTGGCCCAATCCTCGGCGATCTCGAAGGGCTGGCGCTCTCCGTCCCCGATGACGCCGTTGGCGTCCACGATGGCGATGGCGATGATGCGCATGATCAGACCGCGATCGGCGCTTTTATGCCCGGGTGCGGGTCGTACTCGACAACCTCGATGTCGGCCAGGGTGAAGGCGTCGATCTCGGTCACGTCTGGGTTCAGCACCAGCGTCGGCAGCGGACGCGGCTCGCGGGTCAGTTGTAGCTTCGCCTGCTCCAGGTGATTGGAATACAGGTGCGCGTCACCGAGCGTGTGCACGAAATCCCCCACCTTCAGGTCGGTGACCTGAGCAACCAAGTGCGTGAGCAACGCATAGGACGCGATGTTGAACGGCACCCCGAGGAAGATGTCGGCCGAGCGCTGGTACAGCTGGCAGGAAAGCTTCCCTTCGGCGACGTAGAACTGGAAGAACGCGTGGCAGGGCGGCAGGGCCATCTCGCTGAGTTGGCCCACGTTCCACGCCGAGACGATGTGTCGTCGACTGTCCGGGTTGGTGCGGATCGAGTCGATGACGCCGTTGATCTGGTCTATGTGCCCGCCGTCCGGAGTCGGCCACGAGCGCCACTGATAGCCGTAGATCGGACCGAGTTCACCATGCTCGTCGGCCCACTCGTCCCAGATCGTGATGCCCTGCTCATGCAGCCATGCCACATTCGTCGAGCCGCGCAGGAACCAGAGCAGCTCACCGAAGATGCTGCGAGTGTGCAGCTTCTTCGTGGTCAGCAGCGGGAAGCCGACGGACAGATCGAAGCGCATCTGGTGGCCGAACACGCTGCGGGTGCCAGTGCCGGTGCGATCGGACTTCTCCGCGCCCGTGGTGAGTACGCGCTCAAGCAGGTCGAGGTACTGCTGCATCAAGCCTCCTCGGTGATCGGGGTCTCGACAGGCTCGACCAACCGAACCGAAGCAGGCTCGACCGGGCGAACCGACACAGGCTCGACCAAACCAGAGCGTTCAGGTTCGACCGGCCGGCGGGCTTCGTCAGGCTCGACCGGCCGGCGGGCTTCGTCAGGCTCAGCCGGCGCTTGACGGTCCAGCAGCTCGCTCAGGATCGGGACCATCGCACGCACGGCCTGACCGCGGTGGCTGATCGCGTCCTTCTCCTCGGGCGTCAACTCAGCGTTGGTCACGGTGTTTCCGTCGGCGATGAAGATCGGGTCATAGCCGAAGCCATTGCCGCCGCGCGGCTCGAGCACGAGCCGACCCGCCATCACTCCGCGCACCAGATGCTCGTCGCCGCTCGGTGTCACCATGGCCATCGCACAGACGAACCGCCCGGTGCGATCGGCCGGCTCGGTGTCGGTGAGCTGGGCGATCAGCAGGTCGAGATTGCGCTGGTCGGTGGCGTCCGGACCCGACCAGCGGGCCGAGCGAACGCCGGGCATGCCGTTGAGCAGGTCGACCTCGATGCCCGAGTCGTCCGCGACCGCGATCTGCCCGGTGGCCGCGGCGGCCGCCCTTGCTTTGAGCAGCGCGTTGCCTTCGAAAGTGCGCTCAGTCTCGGCGGGCTCCGGGTAGGCCGCGAACGCGTCCAGGCCGCGGACGTCCGCGTCCACCCCTGCTGCGGCCAGCACCCGGTGCAACTCGGCGGCCTTCTTGGCGTTGTGAGTGGCGACAACGACGATGCTCATCGGCGCAGTGCCTCCTGCTGCAGCTTCGTCAACTCCGCGCAGCCGGCCAGGCCGAGGTCGAGCAGTTGGTCGAGCATCGGACGCGCGAACGGCTTGCCCTCGGCGGTGCCCTGCACCTCGACGAAATCGCCCGTTCCGGTGGCGACGACATTGAGGTCGACCTCGGCGGCCGAGTCCTCGGTGTAGCAAAGGTCGAGCATCGGGGTGCCGTCGATCACGCCGACCGAGACCGCGGCCACGCTGCCGATCAGCGGCTCACCGGCCAGCGCACCGCGACCGCGCAGCCACTCCACCGCGTCCGCCAGCGCCACATAGGCCCCGGTGATGGACGCGGTGCGCGTGCCTCCGTCGGCCTGCAACACGTCGCAATCGAGCACGATGGTGTTCTCCCCCAGCGCCCGGTAGTCGATCACCGAACGCAGACTGCGCCCGATCAGTCGGGAGATCTCGTGGGTACGGCCGCCGATGCGCCCCTTCACGGACTCACGATCGCTGCGCGAGTGGGTCGCGCGCGGCAGCATCGCGTATTCACTGGTCACCCAGCCCAGGCCGCTGCCCTTGCGCCAGCGCGGCACACCTTCGGTCACCGACGCCGCGATCAGCACCCTGGTCGCGCCGAACTCGACCAACACCGAACCTTCGGCATGATCGAGCCAGTTGCGGGTGATCCGCACGTCGCGGAGGTCGTCGGGAGTTCGGCCATCGGCTCTGGTTGAAGACATGGGGTTACCCTATCTGCGCCCTCGGACAACGCCGTCCCGATGCTCGGCCGGCCGCGCGAACTTGCCATTCGCGATACCCCCTGGGGTATCGTTGTTGTACTGACTCAGAAGGAGAACCAAGATGTGTCGTCCCGTCACTTGCAAGGTCTGCGGCAAGACCACCTGGGCCGGCTGCGGCCAGCACGTCGCGCAGGTCAAGGCCATGGTCCCGGCCAACCAGTGGTGCGGCGGGCACGCGTCCGCACCGGCCCCGGAGAAGACCAGCTCGAGCCTGTTCAAGATCTTCGGGCGATGAGCGGACGCCGTTACGGCGGGCGCACGAGCCGGCTCGCCGCTGGTTTGATCGCGTTCCTCGCGGGCGCGTCCCTCCTGGGCGGCTGCTCGTCCGCCTCCGTGAGCGTCTCGGCCGGACCCACGGCCACAGCTGCACCGGCAGCGGGCTCATCACTGAACGCAGCCGAGTTCGCGGCGGCAGCCAAGCGTCCCGACTCGGTTCTGCTCGACGTGCGCACGGCGGCGGAGTTCGCCGCCGGGCACCTTCAGGGGGCAGTGAACATCGATGTTGAATCGCCCGAGTTCGCGGCCGGGATCGCCGGCCTCGACCCCAGCAAGACCTACGCGGTCTACTGCCGCAGCGCCAACCGCTCGAAAGTCGCAATGACTGCCATGCAGGCCGCCGGATTCACCAGCCTTTACGACCTGGCCGGCGGCATCAACGCCTGGAAGTCGGCCGGCGGCGAGGTCGTCACCGGATAGCCAGCGCGTGCCGCGATCTGGACCCTCGACGGCCTCGCGGGCCTGATAACCCGACCTCGCGAGCATTGCGGGTCGAGATCGCGTCACGCGACGGTGTAGACCTGCTCAACCTGGTCGACGAATCCGCCCATCAAACGGCGGCCGATGCCGGCGAACAGCTCCGGGCTGCCAGTGGTGAGGAAACGCAGGCTGGGCGTCCGCGGAGAGTTGTGCACCAGGCCGACATCGGTGAGCGTCGCGAACACCTCCTTCGCGCACTCCTCCGCCGACGACACCAGCGTGACGTCGTCCCCGATCACGTACGAGATCACCCCGGCCAGCAGCGGGTAGTGAGTACAGCCCAGAATCAGGGTGTCGATTCCCGACTCGCGCAGCGGCAGCAGGTAGCCGCGAGCGGCGTCGAGAAGCTCCGGGCCGCCGGTGATCCCCGCCTCCACGTACTCCACGAACAGCGGGCAGGGCGCCGTGACTAGTTGCACTCCCGGGACGGCGGCCAGCGCGTCGTCGTAGCTGGCGGACGTGGCCGTTGCCTCGGTGCAGATCAGCCCGATCCGTCCAGTCTTGCTGGCGCGGACGGCTCGCCGGGCGGCAGGCAGAATCACATCGACAACCGGCACGTCGTACCGTTCGCGCGCATCCCGAAGAACAGCGGACGAGGCCGAGTTGCAGGCGATGACCAGGGCTTTCACCCCTGATTCGGCGAGGTAGTCGAGGCATTCCAGCGCGTACTCGCGCACCTCAGGGATCGACTTCGTCCCGTAGGGCGCCCGTGCGGTGTCGCCCAGGTAGACCATGTCCTCACCCGGGAGCTGGTCGAGCAGTGCACGAGCCACCGTCAGCCCGCCGAAGCCGGAGTCGAAGACCCCGATCGGGGCGTCGGACGCGATCACGTCCACCGACTTTAGGCCCGCGGCAGAATGGGTGCCAATCGACGCACGGTAGGGACGCGAATGAGCGAGCAGCAGATCGACGCCACCCGGATCGTGCTGCGCACCCTTCGCTGGCTCGACGACACCTGGCGAGGTCTGACCAAACCGCCCAAGCCCAAGCAGCCCGAACCGCCCGCCGACCGTCGGGAGCCACCTGAAATCTGGTGAGCCCGTCGGGGCCCTTCGTCAGGCTCAGGGACCCTTCGTCAGGCTCAGGGACCCATCGTCAAGCTCAGGGACCCTTCGTCAGGCTCAGGGAACGTTGCAGGGGCTCAGGGACCCTTCGTCAGGCTCAGGGAACGTTGTAGCGGGCTCAGGGACCCTTCGTCAGGCTCAGGGAACGTTGTAGCGGCTCAGGGCCCTTCGTCGGGCTCAGGGAGCGTTCGCAAGCTCAGCGGGTGAGCGTGAGGGTCACCAGGCCGGCACGACGGCCCGGCACGGGAGACGGGCGGCCGCAGCCGGGCGCGCCTTCCACTGCGGACGCGCAGGCGCCACAACCGGACGCTGGGCAGCCCATCGACAACTCCTGCGAGGTCACCCGACCGGAGCGCACCAGGTGGTCGACCGCGGCCCGCACGACCTGTTCGTCCAGGTGCAGGTTGCGGGCCACCTCAGCCAGCGTGGGCGTGCCCCGCTCCATCTCGGCCAGCACCAGGCTCAGCGGCCCGCTCATAGGAACAGCCTGCCCACCTGGAACACCGCCACCGCCAGACCCCAGGCAATGGCCAACTGCAGCACGACGCCGAAAACCGTCCAGCGGCCGCCGATCTCACGCCACTGCGCAGCCAGGGTCGCGACGCACGGGGTGTAGGCGAGCAGGAAGATCATGAAGGCCAGTGCCGCCGGCACCGGATGCCCACCCGAAGACTCGGTGAACGAAGCCAGCACCGCGTCGCCGAGATCGCCAGGCGAAGCCGAATCCTCAGGCTCCTCGACTGCGTAGGTCTGCGCCCACGACGAGATCACCGCCTCCTTGGCGACGAAGCCGACCACCAGGGTCGAGGTGCTCTCCCAGGAGCCGAAACCGGCCGGCGCGAACGCCGGCGCGATCGCTTGCGCCGCCACGCCGTACACCGAATCGGCCACCGGCACGTCACCGAACTGCTCGCCCGGCTGGGTCGGGATCGACTGCAGGAGCCACACCGCACAGACCGTGATCACGATGATCCCGGCAGCCGTCTGCAGGAAGCCCTGCAGCCGTACCCAGGTCACCGACGCGGTCAGCCGCAGGGTCGGACGCTGGTAGGCCGGCAGGTCGATGATCAGCGGCTCCGCGCCCATCGTCCGCCACAAAGTGCGGCGCAGGATCAGGCCGGTGAACACCACCAACAGGATCGAGACCACGTACATCGCGAACACCGCGGTGCCGGCGTACGGGCCGAAGAACACACTGCCCAGCATCACGAACACCGTGAGCCGGGCGGTGCAGGACGTGAACGGAACCAGCAGCGCGGTGAGGATCCGCTGCCGCGAGCTCGGCAGGATCCGGGTCGCCGAAATCGCCGGTACGTTGCAGCCGAAACCGACGATGAGCGGCAGGAACGCGCGTCCAGGAAGCCCGATCGCGCGCATCAGCCGGTCGGTCACCACGGCCGCGCGAGCCAGGTACCCGGAGTCCTCGAGCAGGGCCAGCAGGACGAACATCAGCGTCATCAGCGGCACGAACGTGAGCAGCATGCCCACGCCGGCGATGATCCCGTCCACCACGAGGCCCTCGAACCAGGAGCCGGTGAGGCCCACCTGAGCGAACAGCCACTGAGCGCCCTCGCTCACCGGGCCGGTGAACAGCCCGTCCAGGAAGTCCTGCAGAGGTGCGGCGACCACCGTGGTGATCTGGAAGACCAGCCACATCACGCCGAGGAAGATCGCCGGGCCGAGCACAGGTGCGGTCACCCAGCGGTCGACCTTGTCGGAGAAGGTCCGAGCGGGTTCGGCGGGCGACTGCGTCCCCAGCTCGACTGCGCGCGCGATCCAGCTGAAGCGGTCGTCGTCCAGTTCCAGCGAATCGAGATCGGCAGCCACCGGACGGGCGACCGCAGCCGGCTCCACCAGGGCTTCGCGGACGGTGCGCGCCAGCGACTCCAGGCCGGTGCGTCGCCGCGGGTCGATGCCCACGACCGGGCAGTCGAGCGCCACCGAGAGCGCGGGCGCGTCCACGCTGATACCGCTCTTCGCGGCCACGTCGAGCATGGTCAGGGCGACCACGATCGGCAGCCCGCGCTCGCGCAGTTGGGCCACCAGGTAGAGGCTGTTCGCGAGCCGGGACGCGTCACAGGCCACGATGCACAGGTCGGGGCGCTCGTCCTCGGGCACGCCGATCAGCAATTCTCGGGTGAGCGCTTCGTCGGGTGAGTGCGGGTCGAGGGAGTAAGCACCGGGAAGGTCGACGACGGTGATGTCGAGCCGCTTTTCGGACGGATCGCAGGTGCATTCGGTGCAATCGCAGGTGGCCGCGTCCTTGGTTGTCTTCCAGACACCGCGGGAGACCTCGACAGTCGTGCCAGGCCAGTTACCCATGGTCACGCGGGCGCCGGTGAGCGCGTTGAACAGCGTCGACTTGCCGGTGTTCGGGGCTCCGACCAGTGCCACCGCAGGGGCGTCCGGGCCTGCGCCAACGCCGGTGCCCGTCTGGCAGCAAGCCTTCACCGACGGTGTCGGTACGTTGGCAACCAGCAGGTTCAGCGTCCGCCCGGTCGTCGTCTCGGTGGTCGACATCAGGAGCCGACCTCAGCCCGCAGTTGCTTGACCAAGCTCGCGCCGAGCGCGATCCGTGAGCCCGACACCATCGCGACGCGTCCGCCACCTGCGGTGCGGGAGAGCAGTGAGAACCTGGAACCGACCCGCAATCCGAGGCTGGAGAGTCGCTGTCGCGAGCTTTCCGGCGCGTCCACCAGCAACAGAGCGGTGTCGAGGGGAGCGCTGGCGAGGTCGATACCTACGTACATATTGGTAAGGCTAGCCTAAGACAAATAGTTGCGCACATCGTCTCGAATATGCTGGCTGCGGTCGCTTTCACGCGAGCCCGATCAAATTCTCCGTCAGGTAGGCGACCCATTCGTAGACCCGATAGACGTAGGCCTTCGGGTCGGTCTCAGGCAACTGGTCGAGGTCTTCAGCGTCTTCGCTGGTGTTGATCCCCAGTCGGACGGCCAGGCTCAGTCGGACGGCGGTCAGCGTCTTGAGCCAGCCCTGCAGGTCGATCAGCCGCACCTGGACCGGGTGTTTGCCCGCGTCGCAGTCACGCAGGGCGGACATCACCATCTCGGCCTGGCCGAGCCGCTCCGTCCGCTGCCTGGCCTGGGTCAGCCGACGGAATTCCGCAGAGCCGATCGGGTCTTCGGGATAGGCGTCCGGGAAGAGCCGCACGATCACGGGGTCGGAACGGTCCAGAGGCTCGTCGGCGGAGAGCTCGGACTGCCAGCGCGCGAAGGAGTCGCCCGCGTCCGGGACTTCGGCGTCCGCTTCGAGCAGGCCACAGAACTGCTCGACCAGCGACTCCAGCAGAGTGGCCTCGTAGTCGGTGAGCCGCATCAGGATCACCGGCCCGGAGCGTCGGAAGTCCCGCATCAGGCCGGTTCCAGGGTGGCCCAGAGGCCGAAGCCGTGCATCGCGTCCACATCGGTCTCCATCTGCTCGCGAGCGCCGGTCGAGACCACCGCCTTGCCTGCGTTGTGCACCTGCAGCATCAGGTCGGCGGCCTTCGACTCGGGGTAGCCGAAGTAGGTGGTGAACACGTGCGTCACATAGCTCATCAGGTTCACGGGGTCGTCCCACACGATCGTCACCCAGCCGGTCAGCGCCGATTCCGCCGGTCGCTCGGACACCGCCACCGCTCCGCTCGGCCGGTCAGCCGTACTCTCGCCTGCCACCTCGCCATTGTGACACCCCGCGCCGTTAGGCTGACCGCCATGACTCTCCTGTCGTCGACGTCGGGCGTAGCGCTGCGGTCCGGGCAGCTCAGCACCGCACTGCTCACCGACCACTACGAACTGACCATGGTCCGCGCGGCCCTACGCTCCAAGACCGCCTACCGCCGCGGGGTCTTCGAATTGTTCGCCCGGCGCCTGCCGGAAGGCCGCCGCTACGGCGTCGTGGCCGGAGCCGGACGCGCGATGGACGCGATCCAGGCGTTCAGGTTCGATGAGGAGCAGCTGAACTACCTGCTCGAGCAGAACGTCATCGACACCGACCTGGCCGACTGGCTGAGCCGCTACAAGTTCAAAGGCAACATCTGGGGCTACCCGGACGGCGAGGTGTACTTCCCGGGTTCGCCGCTGCTGATCGTGGAGGGCACCTTCGCTGAGGCGGTGATCCTGGAGACGGTACTGCTGAGTATCTACAACTACGACTGCGCGGTCGCGTCCGCTGCTTCGAGGATGACTGCCATGGCCGGCGACCGGCCCTGCATCGAGATGGGCTCGCGGCGAACCAACGAGTACGCGGCGGTCGCGGCCGCACGGGCCGCCTATATCGCCGGTTTCCAGGCCACGTCCAACCTCGAAGCCGGACGCACCTACGGCATACCCACGACAGGGACGGCCGCACACTCCTTCACCTTGCTGCACGACAGCGAGGAGGACGCCTTCAAGGCGCAGCTGAAGACCCTCGGCAAGGGCACCACGCTGCTCGTGGACACCTACGACATCGAGGAGGCCGTGCGCACCGGCGTCCGGCTCAGCAAGGGCAAGCTCGGTGCGATCCGGCTCGACTCCGGTGACCTCGCCGAGCAGGCCGCGGACGTGCGCAAGCTGCTGGATTCGCTCGGAGCCGAACAGACCAAGATCATCGTGACCTCAGACCTGGACGAGTACCAGATCGCCGCGCTGCGCAGCGCTCCGGTGGACGGCTATGGCGTCGGCACCTCGCTGGTCACCGGTTCGGGTGCGCCTACGTGCGGCTTCGTCTACAAGCTGGTCGCCCGCGCTACCGATGCCGGCGCGGACGCCGAGCTGTTCCCCGTGGCGAAGAAGAGCCTCAACAAGACGTCCGTCGGTGGACGCAAGTTCGCGCTGCGCCGCCTCGGCGCCAACGGACGCGCGGAGTCCGAGGTGATTGGCATCGGCGCCCCGCCCGAGAACGACGGCAACGACCGTCCGCTGCTGGTGCAACTGATGGCCAAGGGCAAGCCCATCGCCCGCGAACCGCTGGACGCCGCCCGGGAGCGCCATGCGCGCGTGCGGGAGGAACTGCCCCAGGCAGCCCACAAGATGAGCAAGGGCGAGCCCGCCCTGCCCACGATCATGCTCGACGACGCCGGCGATCCGACCGACAATCCGTACGAGCGAGTGGCCCGATGAGCACCGCGCTGGTCGTCGTCGACGTTCAGCGCGACTTCTGCGAGGGCGGCTCGCTGGCAGTCGCCGGCGGCGCTGCGGTGGCCGAGCGGATCGGCGCACTGCTGGGGTCGGCGCATGGCTTCGACCACGTGGTGGCGACGCGTGACCACCACATCGATCCCGGCGGTCACTTCTCGGCGACGCCCGACTACCTCGACTCCTGGCCGGTGCACTGCGTGGCCGACACGCCGGGGGCCGAGCTGCATCCGTCGCTTGTCGCCAGTCAGTTCGAAGCGGTCTTCGACAAGGGCGAGTATGCCGCCGCCTATTCCGGGTTCGAGGGCCGCAGCGATGGGGTATCGCTGGCCGACTGGCTGGTCGATCATCGGGTCACCAAGGTGGTGGTGTGCGGAATCGCAACCGACCACTGCGTCCGGGCGACCGCGCTGGACGCCGTCCGCGACGGCTTCGCGACCACCGTGCTGCTGGACTACACCGCAGCCGTCAGCCCCGACCGGCTACCGGCCGTACTGGACGAATTGCGTGCGGCTGGTGTGGTCGTCCGACGCGGAGCGCCGGACGGCACCCGGCTGGTCGACTGGGCGGAGGGAACCTGGACGAATCCGCCCGCCTCGGTGGAGGTCGCCGGCGGTTTGCTGACAGCGACCGCGGTCGAAGGATCGGACTCCTGGCGGCACACCGCCTACGGCTTCGTCCACGACTCGGAGCATGCGTTGCTGGCCCCGCTTGCCGTCGGCGAGGCGATCGAGGTCGTTCTCCAGACCACGTTCACCGGCCAGTTCGACCAGGCCGGTGTGATGGTGCGGGCCGATGCCGAACACTGGGTGAAGGCCGGCTGCGAGTTCGCCGACGGCGTCCTCAATCTGGGCGCCGTGGTCACGCTCGACCGCTCCGACTGGTCGGTCGCCCCGGTGGACTGGAACGGTCGCGTGGTGACCGTGCGGGTCAGCCGGGCTGCCGACTCCCTGACCGTCCGCGCCCGGGTGGACGACGAGCCCTTCCGCCTGGTGCGGGTGGCCCCGTTCGTGGACGGCGAAGTCAGTGCCGGCCCGTTCCTGTGCGCGCCGACCCGGTCAGGTTTCACCGCCCGCTTCCTGAGTTGGCGAGTCGTGCCCGGGGACGCGTCCCTGCACTGAAACTCGGCCTCACAGTCTCCGATGGCCCGGGCGCCCTTCGTGACGCCCGGCTCGTCCCTCACCGGGCTCCTCAGGGAGCGCTATGGGAAGTAACCGGTCCCTGAGGAACGCACGCGAGCCTGCGAACGACTCCTACCTACGGCCCCTGAGGAGCGCTCGCGAGCTTGCGAACGAGCGCGTCACGAAGGGCCACCGCCACAACCAAACGAAAACCGCCCGGGCGCCCTTCGTGACGCCCGGCTCGTCCCTCACCGGGCTCCTCAGGGAGCGCTATGGGAAGCAACCGGTCCCTGAGGAACGCACGCGAGCCTGCGAACGACTCCTACCTACGGTCCCTGAGGAGCGCTCGCGAGCCTGCGAACGACTCC
>Ga0209477_1002024_pt1 | contig 11964 bp, 9 predicted proteins | sample KloWWTupernatant_FD_187180 | JGI IMG/M metagenome (GOLD analysis project Ga0209477, IMG submission 187180) | Active sludge microbial communities from Klosterneuburg, Austria, studying microevolution and ecology of nitrifiers - Klosterneuburg... | ecosystem: Engineered > WWTP > Aerobic digester >...
CCACGATGGCCGAGGCGCGCGAGGTGGGAATTGTCGTGGTTGCGGCCGGCCACGAGGCGACCGAACGGCTCGGCGTTCAGGCGCTGGCCGGCGAGCTCACCGACAATTTCGCCATCGAGGCACGCTTCATCGCTGACCCGAACCCGATCTAGCGATGATGACGGATCGAGCGCCGCGCGTTGAGTTGCGCGCGGTGACCCGCGAGACCCTCCGCCAGTGCATCCGGCTGCAGGTTGCATCGACGCAGGCAGGTTTCGTCGCTTCGAACGTCTTCTCGCTCGCCGAGGCGGCGGTTACCCCCGACACCTGGCCGTTGGCCGTCTACGCCGGAGATGAGATGGTCGGGTTTGTCATGTACAGCCGAGATCCGGAGACGGGTAGATACTGGATCATGCGGCTGATGGTTGACGCCGGGCAGCAGGGTCGTGGATTTGGGCGGGCCACGGTGGTGGCAGCGGTCGAACTGATCCGCGAGCGGCACGGCTGCCGCGAGATCATTCTCGGCGTCACCGAAGGCAACAAGGTTGCGGAGCGCCTGTACGAGAGTGTCGGGTTTCATCGGACCGGAGAGATCGACGCTGGGGAGGCGATCATGCGCCTTGACCTCGAGCAAGCAACAACGGAGAGGCAGGATTGAGATGGACCAGACCACGTCAGACCTGTTCAAGGCCTACGATATTCGTGGGGTTGTGCCAGCGGAGCTGACGCCGGAGATCGCCTACCGGATCGGCCGCGCGCTCGTGACCTACCTCGGTGTGGACCATGTCTGTGTCGGGCGCGACATGCGCGTCTCCGGCCCGATGCTTGCCGCGGCGTTGATCAACGGCATCCGCGACCAGGGCGCCGATGTGACGGACATCGGTCTCATCTCGACCGATGGCCTCTATTTCGCCGTCGGCAAGTACGGCTTCCCGGCCGGCGTGATGGTTACTGCATCCCATAACCCCGCCGAATACAACGGATTCAAGCTCTGCCGCGAGGAAGCGCGCCCGCTCTCGATGGATCAGGGCATTGGCGAGATTCGCGACCTCGTCCTGGCCGGCGAGTTTGGCGATCCCGGTCGCCATGGCGACCTGAATGAGCGTGACGTTACCGAGGCGTTTGTCGCGCACGCATTGTCGATGATCGATGTCTCCGCCGTCCGGCCGATGCGGATTGCCATCGACGCCGGCAATGGCATGGCCGGCAAGGTGCTGCCGCTCGTTTTCGAACACCTGCCCGGCGAGCTCACCCCGCTCTTCTTCGAGCTGGACGGCGCCTTCCCGAATCATGAGGCCAACCCGATCGAGCCGGAGAATACCCGCGATCTGCGCGCCGCCGTCGTCGCGCACGGCCTCGATATGGGCATCGCGTTCGATGGAGACGCGGATCGCATGTTTCTGATCGACGATCGTGGCGAGTTTGTCGGCGGCGACATGGTGACCGCGATTGTGGCCCAGCGCATGCTGCGCAAGTACCCCGGCTCGGCCATCGTCTACAACCTCATCTGCTCGCGAACTGTCCCCGAGCTGATCGAGCGCGAGGGTGGGCGGCCGATCCGCTCGCGTGTCGGTCACTCGTTCATCAAGGCGCTCATGCGCGGGGAAGATGCCGTCTTCGGCGGCGAGCATTCCGGACACTTCTATTTCCGCGATAACTGGTACGCCGATTCGGGCCTGATCGCCTTCCTGACCGTCCTCGAGCTCCTCTCGAACGAGGGCATGTCGGTCAGCGAATACCTTGCGCCGATCGACACACGGTTCCGGTCCGGCGAGATCAACTCCGAAGTCGCCGACGTGGCCGGCACAATCGAGCGCGTTCGCGCCGCGTTCACTGACGCCGAGATGGACGAGCTGGATGGTCTGACGGTGAGCTACCCGACGTGGTGGTTCAACCTGCGCGCGTCCAACACCCAGCCGCTGCTGCGCTTGAACGTCGAGGCGGACACGCATCGCCAGCTCGATGATCGTGCCGCCGATGTCCTCGCCATCATTCGCGGGCAGGCCTGATGTCACGAGCGGCGACTGAATGGACCGTCGTCAAGCTGCGACCGGACGGCAGCGTGGCAACCCGCTACCAGGCCACCGGCATCGAAGCCCCGGCCGGCTGGGTCGCTGCTCGCGCAGTCTGGACGTTCGGGACGGTCGATATCGGCTACTACACGTTCGAGCGGGGCGACGTGCTCTACGAGTATTTCTCGACGGTGCGTCCTTTCAACCTGTTCGCCAACTATCGCCCGGATGGCCGCCTGGTGGGCTGGTATTGCAACGTCACTCACCCGACCAGCGTCTCCGACGGCGTCATCACCTGGCACGACCTCTGGGTTGATGTCCTCGTTCTGCCGGGTGGCGCGATCGCTGTCGTTGACCTTGACGAGCTGGAAGCGTCCGGCATCGCCGCCAGCGACCCGGATCTTCATCGAATGATCCTCGATGCTCGCGATGAGCTGGTTGCGCTCGCGGAGAGCCGCGACTATCCGTTCTCGGCTGAACGTCATACTGGAGACACGAATGATTGATATTGACGAGCGTATCGGTATCCCCGAGAGCGCGATCTGCCTGTTCGCTCATCCCGATGACCCGGACTTTATCTGTGGCGGAACGCTGGCTCGCTGGGCCGACGGCGGCTGCCGAATCACCTATGTGCTGATGACCGATGGCCGCGCCGGCGTCCAGGGGCTCGGTGATACTCCGATCTCCGACGTCGACCTCGTTGCCATGCGCCAACGAGAGCAGCGCGAGGCAGCAGCGATCATCGGCGCACACGACGTTGTCTTCTTCGACCATCGCGATGGAGAGCTTATCCATACGCTCGAGCTGCGCCGGCAGCTCGTCCGCGAGATTCGCCGTGCTCGCCCGCAGGCAGCGATTCTCTTCGACCCTCAGCGGCGGGTGATGCCCGGCTACGTTCAGCACCCCGACCATTGGACCAGCGGCGAGGCGGCATTGGCGGCGCTCTTTCCGCTATCCGGCAATCGCCGCACATTCGTCGAGCTGGCCGACGAGGGGCTTACTCCCCACCAGGTCCAGGACATCTATCTGGTCAGCGCCATGTCCCCGAACCTGCGGATCGATATCACCGACGTCATCGAACGTAAGCTGCGCGCGATGAGCTGTCATCGATCCCAGGTCGGCGATCCCGAGACGCTCGGGGATCGGATGAGAGGGATGTCTCGTCAGGCGGCCGGCGCGTCCGGCATGGAATACGCCGAGCAGTTCCACTTCCTTCGCTTCGGCGCTCGCGACCTCGCGCTGGATGCGCTTGTCTGACGTGGCGCTCCGCGTTGCGTTCGATATGCGTCTGGCCGGCTACCGGGCCGGTGGCATCGCCCGTTATGCGACGGATCTCGCCGCGGCCCTTCGTCGCCAGCCCGACATTGACCTGGTCCCGCTCCGTGCGGTCCGCGACTCGGTGGCGGATCCGTCATCGGCTCGTTTCCGCACCCCGCCACATCATCGTCTGGAGCGCTACGCCGTCCCGGTCGAGCTGATGCTGCGTCGCGTCCGGCCGGATATCTACCATGCCGTCGATCTCATCGCGCCGATCCTGCCGGGCATTCCAGCCGTCGCGACCGTCTATGACCTGGCGTTCCTGCGGTGGCCGGAGGATCTTGCTGCCGACGCCCTCGCCTACTACCGCCAGCTTGGTCGCTCGGCTCGCTGGACCCGCGAGTGGATCGTGCCATCTGCCTGGACTGCAGCCGATCTGGTCGAGCGCTATGCGATCGATCCTGCCCGTGTAACTGTGATCCCTCTGGGGGTGACAATGGGAATCGACGACCAGCCCGCGCTCCCGCGCTCATCGCGCGGCGATTATGTCCTGGCAGTCGGCACCGTCGAGCCTCGCAAACGCTATGACTTGTTGCTCGATGCGCTCCAGCTCGTCGACCCGACTATTCGGCTCATTGTTGCCGGCCACCCTGGTTGGCGTAGTGACGACACCCAGACCCGGCTGCAAGCCGCGACGGCCTCGGGCCGCGTCGAGTGGCTCGTCGGGCCGTCCGACGCAGATGTATGGAGGCTCTACCGCGAGGCTATAGCGGTCGTCCTGCCCAGCAGAGTGGAGGGGTTCGGGTTGGCCGCGCTGGAAGGAATGGCCGTCGGGACGCCGGTCATTTCTTCGGGAGGTGGCGCGCTCCCGGAGGTTACCGGCGCAGTGGCGATCGAGGTCATTGATGGCGACCCCGGTGAGTGGGCCGCGGCGATCGAGCGTGTTGCAGGCGATGCTGAGCTATGGCGTTCGCTCTCGGCTGGCGGGGTTACCCGGGCAAAGCAGTTCGACTGGGACGACGCGGCTGCGCGGACTGTGGCTGTATATCAGCGCGCGGTTGGGCACTGACGGTATACTGCCGGCCATTCGATTGGCAACGGTCCTCGTCCGCGAGGCGTCACCTGGCCCGCTGGCGAGAAGTTCGGAGGAGAGACTCGACGATGGTAGCCGCCGAGCGACAGAGTGCGACGGGCGGAGCCCCGACCACTACCCTCCACGTTGTCGTGAACCCGATGGCCGGCAATGGTCGCGCTGGCCGTCGCTGGCCGGAATATGCGAAACACCTCCGCGCCGCCGGTTATGACTTCAAGGCCTATCTGACGACCGGCGCCGGCGAAGCCACCGATATCGCCCGTCGCCTCGCGCGACACGATGTGCCGATCCTCGTCTGTGTCGGCGGAGATGGCACCATGAACGAGGTCGTCAACGGCCTCATCGATGCCGACCGTCCAGTCAGCGACCACACACGGCTACTCGTGATCCCGTGTGGCACCGGCCACGATCTCAGCCGGTCACTCGGCGTGCGAAGTGTCGAGGACGCCATCCGGGCGCTACGCGATGACTGTGTTGCGACGATCGACGTCGGACGAATCAGCTATCTGGACACGCAGACCGGTCAGCTCACATCCCGCTACTTCGCCAACGTCGCCGACGCCGGCCTCGGTGGCGCGACCGCTCTGCGAATCAATCGCACATCGAAGCGGTTTGGTGGCCTGGTCTCCTATATGTCCAGCGCCGTCCGGTCGGTTGCTTCTTTCGAGCCCGTCACGGTGGATGTAACCGCTGATGGCGAGACGGTTTTCGACGGGCGAGCCAACATGGTGGTGTTCGCCAACGGCGCCCATTTTGCCGGAGGCATGCGCGTGGCCCCGATGGCGTCGCTCTGCGATGGCCGGCTTGAGGTCTTCGTCCTCGAGGACGTCGGTCGGCGGGCATTGATCACCGACATCATGCCGCGCGTCTATCGCGGCTCGCATGTCGGCCGGCCTGGCGTCCGCCACCTGTCGGCAACCCGCGCGACCGTGCGTTGCGACGAAGGGATGCTGATCGAGATGGATGGCGAGCAGATCGGCCAGACACCGATCGAGGTCGTGGTAGTTCCTCGTGCCCTGCGGGTATTCGGGCTTCCCGAGACTCTCCAACTATTCGGCGGTTGCACCGATCCAAGCCAATAGGTCATAGTTGTTGGGTGCACGGTTGATACGATCGTTATCAGCCTACCCGCCGGATTTGCCGGCATCCGTCGCCCTCGAACCGTTGGGCAGCCTCAGATCAGGTGGTGGTTTGCATGATATCCAGTTCAACCGATTCCGGGAAAGCACTGCAGGATACCGCAGCAACCCAGGCGGCTTCTGCAAATGGGCATCTTACCTTTACGCTCAATGGCGTCGCCCGAACCCAACGCCAGCAGTGGGTGCGCGATGGTCTCGTCGCCGAGATGCTCCGCCGCGGGCATATCCAGCTCCCTGCTGCGACCGATGACGTCGGGTTGATCATCAACTTCACCGACTACGACGCGCCGAAGCCCTTTCGCCGCAAGGCGCAGGGCACGTTCGTCACCAGTATTCTCGAGACAAACGAACAACCGGCCGACATCTTTCGTGCCTTTTACCCAGTCCTCATCCATGCCCTCTCGAATCTTGGCATCATCATGGTCGTGCGCGGAGACGAAGTCGACGCTCACTTTATGACGATGGAGCAGGGCCACTACGTCGTCTCATGGGATCCTTCGCGCTCCGAGGCGGATTTCTTCGCTGCCATCTATAACCGGCTCGCCCCATTGGCGACATCCCAGCTCGTTATCAACAACGACTACATCCCCGACCTGCCCGAGGAGCTATGGGACGGCGACGAAATCACGCGCCAGGTGACCTGGGCCGGCGAGCAGCTCGGCAAGCTCAACCTGCTCCCCGCCCCATGGCCGATTCAGGATCTGCTCTCCGAACGCGACCTCCGGCATGTGATGCGTCTCTTTGGCATCGGCGGTCTGTCGTACGGCAACCTCTCAGCCCGCCGCGACGCGTTGACCTTCTGGATGAGCGCGAGTGGCGTCGACAAGTCCAAGCTCTATGAGGTCGGGCGCGATATTCTGCTCGTCACAGACTACGTCCCCGAGCGTAATGCGATGGTCCTGAGCGTCTCGCCAAAGGTCAAGCCCCGGCGCGTCTCGGTCGATGCGATCGAGCACTTCATGGTCTATCGCGAGCATCCCGATGTCGGCGCGATCGTCCATATCCACGCCTGGATGGAAGACATTTTCTCGACCGAGATCAACTACCCATGCGGCACGCGCGAGTTGGCAGTCGCCGTCTCGGATCTCATTCGGGCGGCCCCGGATCCGTCGCGGGCGGTCGTCGGGCTCAAGAATCACGGGCTGACGATCACCGGTCGCTCGTTGCCGGAGATCTTCGAGCGTATCGACGGCAAGATCCTCGCTCAGGTGCCGATGAGCTAGTCCGCCGCGTGGCGGGGGAAGAGGCTACCGTTGGCGCGACCACGCATCACGGTTGGCATGCACCTGCCGCCGAAACCCCCTGTTGTCACCCTGCGCGCGTTGGCCTATGCGTCCCGCCTGATGCGGTTGGAATCGCTCACCGTCTGGGATCACGTTCAGGACCTTTTCCCACAGTCGCTGTGGGATGAGGATTTTACGTGGCTCGCCCGCCTGAGCAAATCACCCCACGAGATGCTTGACTACCAGGTCACGCTTGGCTACCTCGCCGCTCACGCCGGCCGCCTTCGTCTTGGTGTCGGTGTCACTGAGGCGATCCGCCGTCATCCGGTTCTGATTGCCCAGTCAATGGCCACCCTCGCCCATGTCAGCCGCCGCGCTCCGATCCTGGGCATCGGCACCGGCGAGCGAGAGAATGTCGAGCCCTACGGCCTCTCGATGTCCTGGTCGGTCAGCCGGCTGGAGGAAGCGCTTCAGATCATCCGTCTGTGCTGGACATCCGCGGGTCCGGTCGATTTCGATGGCCGCTTCTACACGTTGACGCAGGCCGCGCTCGATTTGCAGCCTCCGCCCAAGCGTGTCCCGCGAATCTGGGTTGCAGCCCACGGCCCGCGCATGCTTGACCTGACCGGCAGATATGGGGATGGTTGGCTGCCGGTGCTCGTCACCGACCCGGACGATTACGCTGCCCGCTTGGCGACAATCCGGGCCGCCGCACAGACGGCCGGCCGCGACCCAGCCGCGATCCTGCCTGCGATGCAGGCATACGTCGTCGCGGCGCCGACGGAGCGCGAGGCCCGCGAGATGCTTGGCGCGCCGCCCATCCGCTTCATTGCCGTCCTCGCCCCGGCCGAGATGTGGCGACGTCATGGCGTCGTCCACCCGTTTGGTGATGACTTCAGGGGCTTCTTTGATTACGTCCCCAGCGAGCACACACGTGAACAGCTTCTCGACGCGATGGCCCGTGTTCCGGTCGATGCGCTCGCCGAGGTGCTGATGTGGGGCACACCGGCACAGATTGCCGCTCGCATCCGCGCCTTCGGCGAGGCCGGGCTACGCCACGCCAATCTCGAGCTGGCCTCCGCGGCCGTCTCACCCCGTGCCGCCGCAAACAGCCTCCGCGCCATCTGGCAGATCCGCCGACTCGTGAACGCGCGCTGAGCCGGCCATGTATAGTCCGCTCCGCAGACGGTAGCCCGAAGCAGCGAGGTGCGCCATCGACGACCAGCCGGAAACCTGGATCGAACGCGAGCACGTAGGCGAGTCGTTCGACAGCGCCGATCTCTACCGCGCCGTCATGCAGGGCTGCCGGTTCTCCGGCTGCTCGTTCCGCAGCGTCGACCTCGATGAGGCCGTCACCGACCACTGTCTCTTTGACTCCTGCGATTTCTCCGGGGCGCGGCTGAACGGCTCCCGTCATGACGGCAGTGCCTTCCTCAACTGTCGCTTCTCCCTCGCTAACCTGACCGACGCGCGCTTCGAACAGTGCAAGATGACCGGCTCGTCGTTTGCCGAAGCGCGATTCATGTCGGTCGCGATTGTCGGCGGCGACTGGTCGTTCGTCGTCTTCGCCGGCCACGACTTGCGCCGTATCGACCTGCATGATGTCCGGCTCACCGACGCAAATCTGGAGGACTGTAATCTCGAGCGCGCCAACTTCCGCGGCAGCGATCTCACCAATGCCAGCTTGCTGCGCGCCCGGTTACGCGGCGCAGATCTCCGCGGCGCTCGCCTTGACGGCGTCGATCTGTCGCTTCTCAACCTGCGCGGTGTCCGGCTCGATCTCGACCATGCGGTATTGCTGGCCCGCTCTCTTGGCGCGGTGATCGATCTCGAAGCCTGATATCGTAGACGCAAGTAATACGCGCGAGGAGCATTGATGCTCCGGTTCATCGACCCTGTCTCGATTGCGGAGGTGCTGGATCGAACGTAGTACGCCCGCGCAACGACGAGTAATTGCGCACGATGCGCCGCGCTGGATCATCTCCGGCCCGCCGCGATCTGGCGTGTCCACCGTGGTCTTCAGTCGTGCCGAGGTTGCGCTTCGGCGCGATTCGGCTGCGCAAGCGTTGATGCTGGTCGTCGATCGTCGGGCCGAGCGCCCCGCCGCGCGCCTCGTCCCTCCCGACGTGTTCGGCCAGGTTCGACTGGAGAGTTACCTGACCTTCGCGCAGCGGCTTGTGTCCACCTGGTGGACGCTCGTCGCCGAGCAGTTTGGGCTAGCAGGAGAGACGCCGGAGTTCCTGCCTTTCGATGTTACCCAGTACGCCTGCCGTCAGGAGTACCGTCGCGATCCCGGCGCGCTGGCACGGGTCACGATTCGCGAGCCGCGATTGATCGTCCAGCTTATCGACAACATGAACCTCGCCGCTGCCCACGGCCTCGCGCTCGATGAGGCGTGGACGCGGGTCGCCGCCGGGCTGCAGCTACCGTTCGAGGATGACGTGATCCAGTCCGGCTACCGTGTCACTCATCGCCTCCGCGAGCGATGCCTGCAGGTCGGCGTCTTGCCATTCGACCTTCAGGTCGAAGCGGCCGTCTGGCTGCTCGGGCAGCAGCCGGTTGTCGACTCACTCGTCGCCGAATACCGTGTCCTCGCTATCGACGGACTGGATGAAATGGTTCCAGCGCTCGCCTCGGCGCTCTGCAGCCTCGCTGCGAGTGTCGAGCGCGTGACGGTCGGATATTCCACCGATGGGGGCCTTCGCTGGATGCTCGGCGCGTCCACCACGCACGCGAGCACAGTCTGCGCGAAGCTCGTAGGTGGCGGGGCCGGCGAGTTCCGCCATCTGCGCTTGCGGGACGATCACCTCCCCGACGCGCCGCGGCGCGCTGCTGCCGGCCAGCTCGCTCGTCTCGTCGGCGACCCACTTGCCGGCCCGCCTCGCCAGCCGCGACTCGATGGCTGGAGCCTGAGGACCCTGAATCGCCCAGACCTCATGGCCCGCGCCGCCGTCGAATCTGTCGCCGGCCTTGTGGATGCCGGTGTTCCTCCGAAAGGGATCGTGCTGCTGAGTCCCTACCTCGACGCCGTCGTCTCCAGCGAGCTGATGGCCGGATTCGAGGCCTTCGGCATCCCATTCTCCGTCGATCGGCGCTGGCGCTCGCTCTTCGACGACGCATCCGCCCGCGCTTGCCTGACGGCGCTTCGCGCCATTCGGCCGGGTGGCCGGCGGGTTGCGCCGGTCGAAGTCGCCGACCTGCTCGGCACGCTACTTGGCCGGAATCCGATCGCGGTTCAGCCGCTCGTCGCTCGCGTTTTCGATAGTCGCGCCGGCCACCTCCGCGCGCGGCCAGAAGTCGAGAGGCGCGCCTCTCCCGGCGTTAGCGCTCTCCCCGACCCGGTTGCTCGCCTGCTCGACTGGGCGACCCTGATCGCGGCCGGCGACGATCCGGTTGATCTTGCCCTCGACCGCCTGTCCTGCGATGTCCTCGTCGATGCTCCGGCCGTGAAGTCGGTCTGCGATGGCCTTGTTGTTGTCGCCCGCCGCTTTGCCGAGGCCGCGCCACGCTTCGGGTTCGATACATCCCTCGCCAGCTTCTTTTCGTTCATCGACAGCGAGGTGATCGCAGCGGACGATGCCTCGGGCCCACTCGCGCCCGCCGTGACGCTGACCACGCCGTATGGCTTCCTCACCGCTAATCGGGCCGCTGCCCATCAAGTCTGGCTCGATGTCGCGTCCCCCTTTTGGTGGGATCCGCCACTCCTTGTGCTGACCAACCCACACGCGATCGCGTCCGGCGCGGAACTCGACCTTTCCCACGACGACCGCGTTCGTGGCGAGGTTCTCGGTCGTGTCCTGCGCAACCTGGCCGCGCGGGTGACCGAGGGTATCCATGTGTTTGCCAGCGCCACCAGCATGGATGGTCAGCGGCTGGACGGCCCGCTACTGGCTGCCTTCCACGATCTCGGGCTGGTGGACTCGTGAGCGGGTCAGAACCCGCCTCACTGCGCCTGCGGCCCGAACAGCGGGCGGTTGTCGAATGCTATCGCGGCGGCTACGCCGCCATCGCAGCCGTGCCGGGGGCCGGCAAGACGACGACGCTCTCAGCTCTCGCCGCGGAGCTGATCGCACGGGGTGATAATCTCGGCCGGGATCGGCACGTGATGATCGTCACGTATCAGAACTCCGGTGTGTCCAACTTCCAGCGCGCCGTTGCTGCCCGTCTTCGCGAACGAGGTCTGCCCGAGCGGGGCATCGCAGTCCGCACGCTCCACGGTCTGGCAAACGACGTGCTCGCCGCGACACGCCATCGCGTTCGCCTCGATGCGGATCTGATCGTCATCGACGAGCGCGATGCCCACCGCCTGGTCGAATCTGTCGTTGAGGAAGAGATCGTCGAACACAGCGAAGCGCTCATGGCGCTGGTGCTCGACCGCGAGGATGGTCGCTCGCGCGAGTGGCCCAGCCTGCAGATCCTGACGATCCTCGCCGCGCGCGCCATCGACGAAGCCAAGCAGGTGCAGCTCGACGCTGACTCACTCCGCAGGGGGCTACGCGCCAGCGCGGACTCCCGTTGGCTGCCGTTTGTCGCCAGCGTGTTCGACCGCTACGAACGAGCCCTGCGCGAACGCGGCGCGCTCGATTTCAACGATCTTGTCACCCGCGCGGTTGCCGCGCTCGAGCAGGATCCATCGCTCGCCGCCCGGCTTCGCCAGCGGTGGCCGTACCTGCTGGAAGATGAAGCGCAGGACAGCACCCCTCTGCAGGAGCGTATGCTCCGGCTCATCGCGGGTCCTGGCGGCAATCTCGTCAGGGTTGGCGATGGCAACCAGGCCATCATGACCAGCTTTACCTCTAGCGATGCCCAAGGGTTCCGAGACTGGCTATCCGACCCGGCGGTCCAACGATTCACGCTGGCCGGCTCGAGTCGATCGGCCCCGCCGATTCTCACACTCGCCAACCACTTCTCCGATAGAGTCCGCGACGCCTACCCCGTCGTTGGTGCGCGAACCGCGCTGCTTCACCAGCCGATCGCGCCGGTCATCGGGCCGGCCGGCCTGGAAAATCCTCTTCCCTACGGGCCTCATGGCATCACGATTCGCGACTTCGACACTACCGACGACGAGCACACCGAGGTCGTCGGCCGCGCCGTCCGCTGGCTTCGCGCTCATCCCGGCGACACCGTCGCTATCCTCGCCGGCCGTGGCGAGACAGGCTACGCCCTCGCGCTTCGCGCGTCCGAACATCTCCCCCAGTCGCGAATCATCCGGCTGCTTGGCTCGAAGGATGGCCGCCCTGTCGATCTGATCGATCGGATCG
>Ga0209477_1002027_pt1 | contig 11959 bp, 10 predicted proteins | sample KloWWTupernatant_FD_187180 | JGI IMG/M metagenome (GOLD analysis project Ga0209477, IMG submission 187180) | Active sludge microbial communities from Klosterneuburg, Austria, studying microevolution and ecology of nitrifiers - Klosterneuburg... | ecosystem: Engineered > WWTP > Aerobic digester >...
GCGCCGCCCTTCTACACCCGCACCATCACACCCGAGGCGCCCCCAGCGGCACCCCAGCAGGCTGCGCCCGTGGCCCGGGTTTCCAAGCCAAAACGGCCTGTAGCGCGCATCCAGAAAGCGCCAGCAGCTCCTGTTTCAGTAGCACCCCAGGCGGTGGCGCCGGCACCCGCCAGCCCTGACACGGCAGACGCCGATGCGCCGCTGGCCAAACCGATCGAGAAGGTCACCGATGCCGAGTTCGCCCGGGTGCAGGCGGTGAACCAGAGTGGCGCCTTCTACGCCGCGCGCTCCTTTGTCCGCGAGTTCCCGGAAGGTGGCCAGCCGGGCAGGCTGATTTTCGTCAGCAACATCTTTGCCGAGCGCGGTATCGAGGGGCTGGCGGCCTACACGACCGCGAAGTCCGGCATGGTGGGGCTGTCGACCGCGCTTAGCCAGGAGCTCGGGGCGCGGAACATGACCTCGAACTGCATCTCCAGCGGCTGGATGGACTGGACCGCGGGCCGCGGCCCCGACGAAATTGGCGCGAACCTGTTGCTCCGGTTCATCCCGATGCGGCGCTTCGGGAAGGCGGATGAGCTGGCGGCGCTGGCGGTGTTGCTCGCGTCGGATGCCTCGGGCTACCTCAACGGCCAGGTCTTCCATATCGATGGCGGCGTAAGCCAGCACCTCTGAGCCGATGACAGCGCGGAAACCGCTCGCGGTGCGGATGCTCGAGCAGCGCCGGGTGCCGCACGAGGTGTTCGAGTTCGACGACAGCATCCGCTCCGCGCAGGAGGTGGCGCGGGTGACCGGTGTGCCCGCGGAGCAGGTGCTGAAGACGCTGGTTGTCGAGCAGGACCCACCGAAAGGGAAGCCCTTCCTGGTCATGATGCCGGCATCGGCGGAGATCGACCTGAAAGTGCTCGCCGCATCGCTCGGACTGAAGAAGCTCAGGATGGCTTCGCACCGCGACGCCGAACAGTACACCGGGTTGAAGGTCGGCGGGATCAGCGCGCTCGCGCTGACGGGAAAGGGATTCCCGGTGCTGGTCGAGGAGTCGGCTGTGGTGTTCGACGAGGTGCTGGTGAGCGCCGGGCAGCGGGGCTGGGACGTGCGGCTGCATGTGGCCGACCTGGTGGCGCTGACGGGCGCGAAGCCTATCCGCGCACGCGGGGGGTAGCCGCCGGGGCCGTAAGGGCGGCGATATCGGCCTCCTCGGCGAGCACGATGATGATGTCGCCCTCGGAAAGGACGGTCTCCGGGCGGGGGCCGATGGCGAGGGTGCCATCGCGGCGCCGGATGCCGAGCAGGGAAGCGTGTTGCGTACCCTGGAGCAGGTCGCCAGCCGACTTGCCGGGGAGGCCGTTGACCTCGGTGGCTTCGAATTCGGCAAGCACGAGCTCGCCGTGGCGGCCGCTGGCGATGGTGTCCATGAAGTCCGCGGCAAGGGGCTGGAGCGCCGCGAGGACCATCCGGCGCCCACCGAGGCTATACAGCGAGAGCACGCGGTCGGCGCCGGCAAGGCGGAGCTTTTCTTCGTTCTGGGGATAGCCGACGCGGGCGACCACGTAGCAGGCCCGGTTCATCGACTTTGCGGTGAGGGTGATGTAGGTGTTGCCGGCATCGCTATCGGAGGCCGCGAGGAGGCAGCGCGCCCGGATGATGTTCGCCTGGTTGAGGACGCGCTCATCGGATGCATCGCCCTCGATCACCAGGTAGCGGAAGGCGCGGGCGCGCTCGGCCTGATCTGGCGTTTGTTCGATGACGACGAAGGAGGCGCCGCGCTCGCAGAGCTCTCTCGCGATCTCCTGCCCGACGCGGCCGAACCCGCAGAGGATGTAGTGGCCTTCCAGGTGTTCTATCTGCATGCGTATCCTCCTCTGGTAGAAGCCGCTGCGGATGTCTCCGCTGAGCGTCTGCTCGATGATGAGTGTGAGGGTGTAAAGGGCGGTCCCCACTCCGGCGAGGATGAGGAAGATCGTGAAGATCTTGGTCCTGCCGTCGAATGGTTCGACTTCGCGGAAGCCAACGGTGCTGAGGGTGGTGATGGTCTGGTAGATGGCATCCACAAGGGACATGCCGGTAAGCAGCCAGTACCCGATGGTGCCCACCAGCGTGACGAGAGTGAACCCACCGAGGGCGAGCTGGAGCCGCCTCGGCATGGTGTCAGCGAGCCAGCGGACGTGCATCCCGCGAATTATAGCCACGGCTGCCCGTAGGCCCGGCCCGGGCGGGCGCCTCAGCCCAGGAAGGCGGCGTACTGGCGCTTCATCCAGTCGCCCTTGTGGCGGTACTCGGCCGGGGTGGAGAGCGTGCCCTTGCGGCCGCTCTCTCGCGCGTAGGCGAGGTTCAGCGCGGCGTGGTGGTTCTCACCGCCGCGGAAGTGGCGGGCGCGTTCGCGAGCGGCCCTGTTCGTCCAGGTCCGGCAGTATTCGATGGCGTCCTGGAGCTCTCCGGCGATGTCGACCACCTCGACCCGGGGGCCTGGTTGCGACGGGGTGGGGGCCACCGGCGCCGGGGCTGCAACGCCGAACATGGTCAGCTGCTGGCCTTCGACGAAGCGGCCGGTCTCATCGAGGTAGGCATCGCCCGCTTCGACTACGTCGAGGATCTCGGCTGCCGGCCGTTCTTCTTCCTCGTCCGTGGCGGTCTCTTCGTCCCATTCGTCGTCGTCAACGGTGTCCGGGTCGGGTTCGCCGGTGCCCGGGCGGAGGGCGACAGGCGGGGACTCGCGTTCGAGGTGCTCGATGATCGAGGCAAGCCGCGGGTCGCGGCCGATGAAGACATTAAGGATGTTCTCAGCGGCCGGCAGGGCGTGGTTGTAGCGCAGACCGCGGCCAAGCTGCTGGATCACCGGTTCGCGGCTGAAGACGGCGTCGAGTTTGAGGAGCACGCTGACAGAAGGCGCGTCGAAGCCCTCGCTCGCCTTCTTGACCTGGATCAGTACGTCGTAGTCGCCGTTGTGGAAGCCACGCAGTCGGCGGGCGTTTTCGGCATCACCGACGTCCTCGCCACTGTGGACGACGGCGCAGCGCAGCGAGGGATGCCAGCGGCCGAACATGCGGTTGAGGTGGTTGGCGTGCTCGGTGGTGGCGGCGAACACGAGTCCCTGGTGCTTCCCCGGGACCCGTTCGTTCTTGCGAATGAGCGTCAGGGCGAACTCGCGGACAAGCGGAGCGACGTAATCCTCGTTCCAGCGCAACTGCTGGCGCACGCAGCGCTGGTCGAAGTCGGGGAGTTCGGCCATCTCCGAAGCGGTGAACTCGTACACCTCACCCTCGGCGTTGCGGAGCTCGACCGCATAGTCCTTCATCTGCATGTTCAGGCGCTTGAGGATGCGGCCTTCCTTCCACGCCTGGCGCATGGTGATGTGCACCAGCGGGTCGATGACCTGGCCCTCCGCTTCGTCGTCATACACGTAGCGGGCGCCTGCCAGGGGGTCGCGGTCGAGCCGGACCGGGGTAGCGGATAGCAGCAGGATGCTCTGGACCGGGAGGGCGGCCAGCGCCTGCGCCCACTGGCCGCGCTCGCCGAGGTGGTGCGCCTCATCGCAAACCAGGTGGACGCGCCGTCCGCGGCACAGGCGCGCATAACGCTGGGGCGCTGCCGCAACCTGTTGGTAGCTGGCGACGATGAAGTTGGCGGCCGTGGCGCCAATGCGGTCGAGCGCGGCGTTCTCGGCGAGGATCTTGCGAATGGTGCGGGAGCTGCCGATGACGGTCAGCGCCTTTTCGACGCCGTTGTAGACCTGGGTGCGCAGGACATCGGTCGGAGTGAGGTAGAGGCAGGTGTCGGCGCCGAGGACTCCGCTGGCAACTTCGAACGAGCCGACGCCGATGATGGTCTTTCCATAACCTACCGGCACGACCACCAGCTCGGACGTTGAGCCGCGGCGGAGCGCCTCCGCGAAGCGTTGGAGAGCCTCGGCCTGGCCGGGGCGAAGCCGGAGATGGGACGCGTTTGCAGCGCTCAACGGGTAGTCCGGGGGGTTCGGGAAGGGATGTCCTCAGCCTAGGCGGATGGGAGCCCCGGTGTCATCACCGGCGCTATCGACAAGTCGTCATCGGTGGTAGTGAGTCAGTCGCTCGAGGCCAGGGGGATGACGGCGCGGTACTGGAAGACCGGCTTGGGATCACCCGCCGCCGACTTCTCCGCGGCCGCGGACGGCTCTTTCTGGGTGTACTGGGCGGCCACCCAGCCTGTGCCGGCGAGCGATTGGACCTTGACCCAGGCCATGCCGTTGGCGGTTACCGGCCCCTGGATGATCGAGAGGCTGGCGCCGTGCGGCAGACACGTGATGACGCTGCCGAACGGCTCAGTGCGCATGTTGAGGCACTCACCCGGGGTAGTCACGACGGCGCGGTCGCCGACGGCGCCGGGCGCGGTGGTCTTGGAGGTGGCCGTTGGCTGAAGGCTGGACGGCGCAGTCCCGGTGGTGAAGCGGTAGATATGGAAGTTCAGGCCGCGCTCGGCTGCCAGCGCGCGGGGGTTGTAGCCGGCCCGCAGGCGGACCATCCCGTCCCACTGCTGGTTCGAATCGATCACATCGAACGTACCGTCGGTGTTTTTCCTGAGGATGATGGCGGTGTGCAGGCCCGGGTAATCGGCATCCGGGCTGGACCAGGAATCGCGGACGATCTGGACGACATCGCCGGGACCGGCCTGGTCAATTGTGACTTCGACCGCGCCGGCTTCCAGATACCCGAGCCGGTAGTCGAAACCAATCTGCTTGCCGGTGGCGTCGGAGACGACTTTCTTCATCCACTGCCAGCATTCGCCCTGCCACGTGCCGAGGTCGCGCGTGGCGCGCTCGACGATGGCATCAGCTGGTGTGACTGCGTCAGCCGGGCGGGAAAGGCCCATGGCAGTAAAGGCAACAACGGCGACCAGGATGGCTGCCAGGGTTGGCCGGTGCGGGGACAGCGGCATAAACAACCTGCTCCAGTTTCCTGAGGGCTTTCAGCACCCTAACCGAGGTTTTCGGCTAGCACAACCCTGGCTTTCCCGGAGGTTACCCTTCCGAAACCCGCTGGCTGGCTCAGGTGTTCAGTCGGCAGGGAGTGGTTGCGGGAACAGCCCGCGGCCTCCGCCGGTTGCTCGAAACCGCCTGCCGGGCCGTATGATCCGCCGGATGACGGACGGCTCACCCCTCGCTGGCCTGCGTGTCCTTGAATGCGGAGGACTGACCTCCGCGTTTGCCGCGAGGCTGCTCGCCGATGCCGGCGCGGACGTGGTGCGGGTCGCGCCGCTGGGGGGAGATCCCCTCACCGCCGAGCCACCGTTCTTCGGCGGCGGGCCGTCGATCCAGGAAACCTGGTACAACGCCGGGAAGCGGACGGTCCGGCTGGACCTCGAAGGCGAGGCCGGTCGGCGGACCTTCCTTGATCTGGTCGCCGGCGCCGACATCCTGATCGAAGACTGGACCCCGGGAGCGCCGCTGTTCGACTCGCCCGAGCTGGAGCGGGCGAACCCTGCCCTAACCCGCGTATCGGTCACCGCGATGGGGCTGGACGGCCCGCTGGCGGGGATCCGGACGAACGACCTGGTCGCGAACGCGCTCTGCGGGTCGGCCTCGGTGACCGGCAACGCGCAGACCGGGCCGCTCTCGGGCTACGGGAACCAGACGCACCACACGGCCGGGTGGTATGCCGCGGTCTGCGCGCTCGCGGCCGTGCGGGTGGCGCGGGCCACTGGTTCGGCCCAGCACGTCGACCTTTCGGCTCACGAAGCGCTGGTGAGCTGCACCGAGCAGGTGCTGATGGAGTGGTTTTTCCCGAAGGGCACGTGGAAGACGAGCATCGCCCCGCGGCAGGGAAGCCTGCACTGGAGCGGGGCCTACGAGATCTACCCGGCACGCGATGGCCACGGCGTGATGGTGACCGCATCGCTCAAGCTCACCGAAGTGCTCGTTCCCTGGCTCGCGGAAGACGGCGCGGCCGGCGACCTTGCCGACCCGGAAAAGTTCCCGGGCGTGGTCGCCATGGTGAAGAACCTGCCGTATGTGATGAGTGTCCTCCGGAAATGGGTCGCGGCGCGGGACGGCGAGGAGCTGTTCTTCGAGGCGCAGCGGCGGCACCAGCCGTTCGGGGTCGTCTGGAATGTGGAGGAGGCGCTCACCAAGAGCCCGCAGATAGCCGCACGAGGCTACCTCCAGGAGCGCGAGGTACCGGGTTTCGGTGCGGTCGCGTTCCCCGGCCGCATGGCTCGGACCTCGGCGGACGGGCCACACCCTTCTCCCGGCACGACCGTGGAGCGCGTCGACTGGCCCGCCCGGCCGGCGAAGGCCAGTGGCGGCGCGCTCCGTCCGTCACGGCCACTCGAAGGGGTGCGGGTGCTGGACTTCACCCATGTGCTTGCGGGCCCGTTCGGCACGCGCGTGCTCGCCGACCTCGGGGCCGACGTGATCAAAGTCGGGACCGCCGCGCGTTCAGGCGGGGCGAATTCGCCCGACCACCCGTACTACCTCTGCTGGAACCGCAACAAGCGTAGCGTCGCCATCAACATGGCCTCCGAGGCTGGCCGCGATGTAGCCCGGCGGCTCGCCGGGAAGTCGGACCTGATCATTGAGAACTTCAGCGCGGGCGTGTTGAAGCGCTGGGGGCTGGATCGCGACTCGCTCCGGGCCGGGAACCCCGGGATCAGTGTTATTTCGATGGGCGGGATGGGCCAGGACGGGCCGTGGAAGGATTTCGTCACCTACGCCCCGACGATCCATGCGCTGACCGGGCTCACCTATCTCACGAACCCTCCGGGCGAGCACACGCTTGGTTACGGCTTCTCGCTGACCGACCACCTGAGCGGGCTCGCCGGGGCGCTCGCCGCGCTGCAGGCGCTCGAGTATCGCGACCGGACGGGGCAGGGGCTCAGCATTGACCTTTCGCAGTATGAGCTGGGGCTGGGCATCATGGCGCCCGCGCTGCTGGACTACCTGGCGAACGGGGTGAATCCCGAACCGGTGGGCAACCGGCATCCCTTCGGCGCGTGGGCGCCTCACGGCATCTACCGCTGCGCCGGCGACGATAACTGGGTCGCCATCGCCGCCCGCGGTGACGAAGAGTGGCAGGCGCTGGCGCGGCTCATCGGCGGAGAGGTGCTGGTTGCCGACCGTCGGTTCGCCAGCCATGAAGACCGCCTGGCCAACGAGCCGGCGCTGGATGGGGTCATCGAAGACTGGACGCGCGGGCTCGACCGGTACGACGTCGCCCGGCGCTGCCAGGATGCCGGTATCGCGGCCGGCCCGGTCCAGGATGCAGGCGACCTCGCGGGGCGCGACGAGCAGCTGGCGGCCCGGAGCTTCTTCACGACCGTTCAGTCAGAGAGCCGCGGCGAATACGGGCTGGACCGCTTCCCGGCCCGGTTCAATGGCGAGTGCCCGCCGCGGTACGACGCGGTCCACGAAATCGGGGCCGACACGTTTGACGTGCTGACCGGGCTCCTTGGTTACAGCGATGACGAGGCGGCCGACCTGCTTTCCGGCGGCGCGCTTTCCTGACGGATCCGGTCAGCCTTCGATGGGAGCTTCCGCGCGGGCGGCAAAGAGGGCGGCAACCCGTTCCGCGAGGCCGGGGTCCTGCCCGGATCGCAATTGCGCGGTGGCGCCGTGGAACACCTGGTCAATGAGGGACCGCGTGATCGTGTCGAGCACATCTGCGGGGAGTTCGGGGTGGAGCCGCTGGATGCGCTCGAGTTCGCGCCTGCGCGTGGCTTCGATTTCGGCCCGCATACGGCCGATGGCGGAGCGGCTGTCGGTGGCCGCATGGGCGAGGCGGTCGGCGAGGAGCGCCTGAAGCCGGTCGCGGAGCGCTGCCCTTCGCGCCTGCGCATGGGGCCGGCGCTCTTCGCTTTCGAGCAGGTCGGCGATGGTCAGGAGGCCGGGCGCCGGAGGCTCGACGAAGTTGCGGGGCGTACCGAGGTCGAGGACGAGGCGGGCTGCCGGGAGCACCCGGAGCGTGATCTCCCCGGCGCCGGACCCGAGGCAGCCGCAGATGACATCGACCCGGTGCAGGCTGATCGCTGAGCCGAGAGGGACAAACCGCCAGGGGAAGTCCGGCCCGGGTTTGCGCCGGCCGGCGACGACCACATCGAACCCGAGCTCCTGTGCTCGCGTAGCGATGAGGCGCCCCATCGCGCCCGCGCCGAGGACGAGGAGGACGCCACCGGGCTCGACCGCGGAAAGGCGGAGGCCCTTGTCGAGCAGGTGGCCGGCGTGGCTTTCGAACTCGGTCTCGGCGCGCAGAGCACGGGCGGCGCCAATCGCGAGGTCGCCGGCTCTGCGGAGGGCCGGTTCGGACCCGGCAAACGCGCTCCGGACCTGCCCCACGATCTGGTCTTCGCCCAGAACCACGGAGTCCAGCCCGGCCGCGACAGTGGCGAGCCGTGCCATGGCATCCTCACCGGTGAGCCGGACCGGGGCGCCGCAATCGCAGGGCCCGAAACCGTAGGACTCCAGCCGCTGGCAGCTCATCACGACGGCATCACCGTCGTGCGCTGCTTCGATGCTCGCCCGGGCGGCAGCCATTTCAACGGCGCGGAACGAGACGGTGCGCCATGCGCAGCAGCGGAAGTCGGTGAGATCGCCGGGTAGAGGCATATTGTTGACTGAGTTTATCCACTTATTCCAGTAATGCCAAGCATCATTCCTGGAGCCGCTGCCACTCGAGCAGCTTGCCGAGGGCGACACCGGCGCGGGCGATGCTGGGGTAGGTCGCGAGCCCGGCCCGCCAGCAGAGTTCCTGGAAGTCAGCGGCCTGTTCGAAGGCATCGGCGCTGACCGATGGCCGGATGCAGACGACGACCGGCTTGCCGGACTCGTCCTGGATCCGGCCGAGGGTCTCCGTCTGGCGGCGCATGCGGTCGCGGATCCCGATCTGGCGGTTGCTCGGGCCCGAGCCGAAGCTCGTGTGGTAGAGCAACACATCGATGTTCGGGGCATCGGCGCACGGCTTCAGGGTGGCATCGAAGCCCTGGTCTTCCCAGAGGCTGGTCGTGTCGATCGGGTTGCGGATGCTGGTGCCGGCTTCGTGTGTCACGCGTGCCAACGCCTCCTGCGTCTCCGGCAGGAGCGGCGGCAGGCGCAGCCCGGAGGCATCCAGGTCATCGGCCGCGAGGACGCTGGCGCCGCCGCCACCACCGACGACGACGACGTTCGGCCCCGAGAGCTTCTTCACGAATCGGAAGGTGACGGCCATGTCGACAAGCTCTTCCAGGCTCTCCACTCGCAGGACGCCGGCCTGCTTGCAGAGGGCGTCGAAGATCTGGAGCGACCCGGCGAGCGAGGCGGTGTGCGAGCTGGCGGCGCGCGAGCCGGACTCGGTGCGGCCGCTCTTGAGGATGGCGACGGGCTTCTTGCCGCCGGCCTTGCGGATTGCCTGGGCCAGGCGCGGGCCGTCCTGGATGCCCTCGAGGTAGGCGACGATGATCTCCGTCGCCGGGTCATCGGCCAGGTAGTCGAAGAAATCGGCCGCCTTCAGGTCGGCGCCGTTGCCGAAGCTGATGACCTTGGAGCAACGGATACCGCGCGGCGTCGAGTAACGGACGAACTCCCCGGCGTTCATGCCGGACTGCGAGACCATGCCGACGGGGCCGGGCTCGGGGTTCTGGCCGTTCATCATGGCGAGGCGGGATTCGGGGACGTAGAGGCCCATGCAGTTCGGCCCGATGAGCCGGATACCGGCCTGGCGCGCCCGCGCGACCACTGCCTGCTCCATCTTCGCCCGCTCGGCATCGCCGGTCTCGGTGAAGCCGGCGGTGAAGAGGTGGAGGACGCGAACGCCCTTGGTGATGCAGTCCTCGAGCAGTTCCGGGACGTGGCGGGCATTGACCGACGAGATGACGTAGTCCACCTCATCCGGGATGTCGCCGAGGCGCTGGTAGCACTTCAGGCCGCGGATCGCCGGCGCCGTGGGGTGGATGAGATAGATCGGTCCGCGGAACCCGATCTCCTGGAGCGAGGAGACGAAGCCGCCGCCGCCGAACGCCGCCGTCTCTTTCGCCGAGACACCGGCGATAGCGATCGATCGGGGGTGGAAAATGAAGTCGAGTTCGGGTACCTGGGCGGTCATGGTCGCTTCTCCGGGAGGTTCGTGGCGCACAAAAGCCCGGCCGCGGCCGGGAATCTGAGTCTAACAGAGCAACTGACTTCAGTCCGGGCGGTTGACCGGGTGGGGGGCACGACCCACGATCCTCTCGCGGGCACGGGTCCGTTGCGCTCCCATGACGATCCTCTTACGCCTCGCCGCGGCCCTCTACGTTGTCGCCCTGCCGGTCTTTCTCGTAACGGCGAACGTGCGCTTCCTCGCCAGCGATATCGGCTACTACGAGCACGGCTTCCGCGAATACGACTCCGCGGCCCGGACGGGGCTGCCATTGGCCGACCTCGACCGCGCGGGCCAGGCGATCATCGACTACTTCGAGGACGACGCGGGCACGTTGCGCATCCTGGTCGATGTCGATGGGCAGGAGTCATCGCTCTATAGCGTCAAAGAGACCGACCACATGCGCGATGTGAAGGCGCTCATTCGGGCGGTGTACCGGGCGAACGAAGTCTCACTCGCGATCGTGCTCGCGTACGTGGCCTGCGCCGTGCTCTGGACGGGGGAACGGACGATTGCCGGGCTGGCGCGGCTGTCCTTGCTGGCGGTTGGGCTTGGTGTCGCGGTCGTCGGGGTGATCGGCGTCTTTGCGCTGACTGGCTTCGACCAGGCGTGGACCACGTTCCACGAAATCGCCTTCCGCAACGACCTCTGGAGGCTGGACCCGGAAACGGACCGGCTGATCCAGATGTTCCCGGAGCCGTTCTGGGAAGAGGCGACGCTCATCGTGGGCGGACTGACGCTGGTGCAAGCAGTACTCGTGGTGGCACTGAGCGTGGGCTACCTCGTATTCACGCGCACCGGGAGCGAGGAGCGCGAAGCCCCCGCTGCGGCTTAATCCGCGCAGGCGCAGCCACCGCCGCCGCAACAGCCGCCACCGGCGGGCATGTCGGCCAGGGCGATATCGCCGCCGGCCCGCGGCACGGCGAATGCCGAGATCGTGCGCTCGGCGCGGTGGCCGTTGCGGCACTTCGCGGCGGTGGTTGCCTGGGCCATGGGGCGGCGTTCCTCGAACTTGTCGCGGCAGGTGGGGCAGTAGTATTCGTAGATGGCCATGGGGCGAGTATAGCGAAGGGAGACCGGCTCAGGCAGCGCGGCCGGCCCGGCGGCGGCGCGTGCGGCGGGCGGTGCGGGTCGCGGGCTGTTCGCGCTGCGGCAGCGCGAGGACCTCGGCTGGCTCGGCGACGGGGGATGCCTCCGTGAGTGCCAGGTCGATCGCGGCGCCGCTGAGGACGGTGCGGGTTATCGAGTTCGAGGGCTCAACCCAGCCAGTTTCGCCGCCGCCAAACGAGAGACGCGGCAGCAGGGCGGCCAGCCAGCGGAACATCCATGACATAGGATGTAGACCATAACCCCGGTATTTCCCTAATTGCAACCGCCTGTCAACCATCGACTCCGGCCAGGAAATCCCCGACAACGCGGTTCCACTCGGCGGCGCGTTCGAAGTAGCAGGAGTGGCCGGCGCCATGGACCTCGTGCACACGGGCGCCGGGGACGAGGTCCGCGGCCCGGTGGATCATCTCCGGCGAGGTGATCAGGTCGTGTTCGCCGACGATGTACAGCACGGGCACGCCGAGGCGGGCAATCATCTCGTGTGTGCTCCCGCGGTAGGTTGGCGGCGGCCTTCCCAGCAGGCCCCGGGGACGCGGGGGGTTGAGCGCGTTGATCTGCCGGTAGAGCAGGGCGAGGGCGGGCTCAGCTTCTTCGAAACCGGGCGCGAGCGCGTGTTCCCGGAGACCGCCCTCGCCGCGCTCCTCCTGGAGCTCGTCCTGCAACTCGCGGATACGGTCGTCCGTGGCTCCCGCTGTGGTCCCGCAGAGGATGAGCGAGCGGACCTTCTGTGGCGCGAGCCGGGAGATTCCGGCGACGGCGCGCCCTCCCATGGACTG
>Ga0209477_1002028_pt1 | contig 11955 bp, 13 predicted proteins | sample KloWWTupernatant_FD_187180 | JGI IMG/M metagenome (GOLD analysis project Ga0209477, IMG submission 187180) | Active sludge microbial communities from Klosterneuburg, Austria, studying microevolution and ecology of nitrifiers - Klosterneuburg... | ecosystem: Engineered > WWTP > Aerobic digester >...
CGAGTTCGCCCTGCTCGGGGTGGACTACGACGGTCGGGGTGGAGCAGTCGAGGAGGCCCTGCCGGTGATCCGCGCCGCCTTCGCCGAGGAGTATCCGACCGTCGGAGGTCCCGGCGCCGAGGTCGGTGTCGGGGTCGCGCCCCGACCGGTGCGTCCGGGGGGTCCGCCGATCTGGATCGGCGGGTCGTCGCCGGCGGCCATGCGCCGCGCCGCCGTGCTCGCCGACGGCTGGCTGCCGCAGGGACCTCCCAAGGAGGGGATGAAGGCCGGCATCGCCCGCATCCGCGATCGCCGCGCTGCGGCCGGGCTGCCGACCGCGTTCGACATGGGGGTCAACGTCGAGCCGATCCACATCGGTGACCCGGGCTTCGACGTTCCCGAATGGACGCTGATCGGACCGCCGGAGCGGATCGCCGAGGGCCTGTCGCGGTATCGCCGACTGGACGCCAACCAGTGGCAGCTGCGCTTCATCGGCCGCTCGGCGCAGGAGGTCGCCGAGCAGATCGAGCGCTTCGGCGCCGAGGTCTGGCCGGTCGTGACCGCCTGAACTGCAGCCAGAAGGCTGTCGGCCCGGTACGTGGGCCTCCGCGGATACCTTCTCCCGGCATGAGGATCGAGGTCGAACCCGGGGTCCGGTTGTTCGTCGACGTGGTCGGCTCCGGCCTTCGGCCCGACGACCAGGAGATGGTCCCCAAGCCGACCCTGCTGTTCCTGCACGGCGGACCCGGGTCTGACCACAGCTCGTTCCGGCCGTACGTCGACCGGTTCGCCGACAGCCACCAGGTGCTGCTCGTCGATCACCGCGGCAACGGCCGCAGCGACGGGTGGGGCGACCCGTCCGGTTGGAACCTGGACACCTGGGCCGATGACGTCGTGCGGCTGTGCGACGCGCTCGACGTCGTCCGGCCGGTCGTCGTGGGCCTGTCCTTCGGCGGTTTCGTGGCGATCCGATACGGCGCACGGAACCCCGAGCACGCGGCCGGCATCGTGCTGGCCAGCACCAAGGCCCGCTCCCACACCGAGGAGTCGGCCGCTCGGTTCCGTGCGCTGGGCGGCGACGCGGCCGAGGCGTCGTTCCGTCGCGTCTACCAGGACCGGGACCTGTCGACCGAGGCGTGGCTCGACTACCTGCGGACCAACCTGACGCTCTACAACCCGACTCCGTCGCCGTTCGGGTCGGCCCGCACGATCATGAACCTCGAGTTGCTCGTCGACTTCACCGGAGGAGAGCACGTGGGCATGGACCTGCGTGACGACGTCGCCTGCTTTGCGGCGCCCACCCTGGTGCTCGCCGGGTCAGAGGACCCGATGACCCCGCCCAGCTGCTCGGAAGAGATCGCCGAACTGCTCCCCGGCGACCTCGGGCGACTCGAGATCGTCGAGGGCGCCGGACACGGCACATTCCGTGACCGGCCCGAGGAGACCGAGGCGATCCTGCGGGAGTTCCTGGCCAGCGAGGCGGTTTCCGCCCGGGCGTCCTGAGCCGCGCCCGGTCGCAGGGACCCGCTGCACGAGCGGCGGGCGGGGTCAGGTCTCGACGACCGGTCCGGATTCGGCGGCACCCCGGTCCGAGGTGGGGCCGACGGAGTAGTCGAAGGGGAACAGCGCCAGCTTGGCCATCGAGAAGTTCTTGATCCCGAAGGGGATCCCGATGATGGTCACGCACAGGATCGCTCCGAGCAGGACGTGCTCGATGGCCAACCACAGCCCGCCGACGACGATCCAGATGACGTTCATCACGCCCTTGGAGAAGCGGTGCCCGGGGCTCTCGTGCAGCGTCCGGCCGAACGGCCACATCACGTAGCCGGCCATCTTGAACGCCTGGATCCCGAACGGGATGCCGATGATGGTCACGCACGCGATCAGGCCGGCGAGCAGGTACGAGATCCCCAGCCACAGGCCCGACAGGACGAACCAGATGATGTTGCCGATCGTCTTCATGGGTGACCTCCGCGGTCGGTTACGGGTGGCCGGTTCTGATGAGAGCCGGGTTCTGATGACAGTTGAGTACCGCCAGTGTCGTGACTTGTCGTCAGAACGCGGCGGGTGGGGTCAGTTGCGGGCGGTGAGCTGGTGGCGGAGGTGGGTGCACTCGTCCTCGAGCTCCGCCAGGCGCTTGGCGGTGCCGAGCAGCATCGAGCGCGACAGCCGGGGCAGGTCGTCGAGCAGGGTGTTGAAGCCGCGGCGGTCGATGACCTCGAGCACCATGTCGGTGCGGGCGACGATCGAGGCGGTGCGCGTCACCGCGTCGAGCAGCGCCACCTCGCCGAAGTAGGCGCCGGGCCCGAGCGACGCGACGACCTGACCGTCCTTGACCACGTCGGCCTCGCCGCTGATGATCACCGCGAACTCCTGGCCCAGGTCGCCCTGGCGCATCAGCGTCCGACCCGCGCTGACGTGGACCTCGTCGGCCAACCGGTCGATCTCGTCGAGCTCGGCCTCTGTGCATCCGGCGAAGATCGGGAGGGTGCGGATCTGCGAGTGGGTGTCCTTGCGCGGTGTCACGCGGGCGACTCTAACGCCGGGCCCCGAGCCGGGGGCCGTGAAGATGGATCCGCCCCGCCCCCGTCCCGGTCGCGCCGATCGCGTAGCTTGCGGACCGGACGCGGGTCCACCGGTCGGCAACCCGCCGACGGAACGCCGACCCGGGACCATCGATCTCGTCCACCGACTCGGACCACAGGGGGCCACCGATGGTGAAGTTGTTCGCGCTGCTCCGGCGGCGACCGGGGCTCGGGCCCGAGGAGTTCCGCGCCCACTGGCGCGACGTCCACGGCCCGCTGATCGCATCGACACCGGAGCTGGCCCGCCACATCGTCCGCTACGAACAGCACCCCCGGCACCGCCCGGACGCCCTGTCGGGCACCGACGGCGTCGACGGCGTGGCGGTCCAGTGGTTCGACAGCATCGACGACTTCGTCGCCTTCATCTCCGAACCCGCCTACCGGGAGCTGATCGCCCCCGACGAGAGACGGTTCCTCGACGTCGACGCCATCGAGTTCGTGATCACCGAGGAGCCGACGGTCGTGATCGACGGGCCGGGAGCGGTATCGCCGGGATCGCCGGGATCAGCGACGGGGGAGCGGTCATGAGCGTCGGGCTCGAGGGCCGCGGGATGGTTGTCACCGGAGGCGGGTCCGGCATCGGCGCCGCCACCTGCCGACTGCTCGCGCTCAAGGGCGCGGCGGTCGGCGTGCTCGACCGCAACGCGGACGCCGCCCGCGCCGTGGCCGAGGAGATCGGAGGGCTGGCCCTGGCCTGCGACGTCGCCGCCAGCGACCAGGTCGACGCCGCGATCGCCCGGGCCGACGCCGAGCTCGGCGGGCTGACGGGGCTGGTCAACAACGCCGGGCTGGGCAACCTCAAGCCGCTCGAGGACTACAGCGACCGCGACGTCGAGCTGATCTGGCGGGTCAACTTCTTCGGCAGCTACGCGTGCCTGCGTGCCGCCGTCCCGTTCCTGCGGGTCGCGGCCGGGCGCCGGCGCGAGCCGTCCGCGGTCGTCAACGTCGCCAGCGTCTCGGGGGTGCGTCCCACCCGGGGCGAGGCGCCCTACTCGGCGGCCAAGGCGGCGACCGTCGCGCTCACGTCGTCCGCAGCGCTCGAGTGGGCGCCGACGGTCAGGGTCAACTGCGTGTCGCCCGGCTTCATCCACACGCCCCTCAACGACATGCTGGTCAGCGACGAGGCGGCCCGGTCCGGCGTCGAGGACCGCACGCCGATGGGCCGGGTCGGCTCCGCGTCCGAGACCGCGGGGCTGATCGCGTTCCTGCTCTCCGACGAGTCCTCCTACATCACCGGCCAGAACGTGGTGATCGACGGCGGGACCACGCTGACCAACGCCCAGATGGACCCGGTGCTGGGCCCGCTGCTCGAGCTGTTCTCGGGCCGTGACCCCGACGGGTCCGGGACCGACCCCGGACACAACTAGAACGCGTTCCAGTTCTGGCCTAGCGTGGCAGAATGGTCGTCGGGGGCAGGACCCCCGACCCGACTCCCGAGGGGGACGACCTCATGGCAGCACAGTTCGACACAGCAGCACAGGCCGACAACGCAGCCACCTACGAGCTGCCCAAGATCGTCTCGGTCGACGACCACGTGATCGAGCCGCCGAACGTGTGGCTCGACCGGCTCCCGGCGAAGTACCAGAACGACGCCCCGCGCTCGTTCCGCCAGAAGGGCACCATGAACTTCGTCGGCGGCGTGTTCAGCTTCGAACCCGACGAGGACGGCATGGAGGGCGACTGGTGGGCCTACGACGGCGGCCAGTTCCCGCTGACCCGCCTGGAGACGGCGGTCGGCTTCGAACGTGACCAGGTGAAGGTCCTGCCCATCACCTACGACGAGATGCGCAAGGGCTGCTGGGACCAGAAGGCCCGCCTCGAGGACATGGACGCGAACTGGACCGAGGCGTCGATGTGCTTCCCGTCCAGCTTCGTGCGCTTCTGCGGCCAGCGCTTCTACGAGGCCGCCGACAAGGAGCTCGCGGACCTCTGCGTCAAGGCCTACAACGACTGGCAGGTCGAGGAGTGGTGCGCGGACACCGGCGGCCGCCTGATCCCCTGCATCATCGTGCAGCTGTGGGACCCGCAGCTCGCCGCCGCGGAGATCCACCGCAACGCGGCCCGCGGCGTGCCCGGCATGACCTTCTCGGAGATCCCGCCGTACCTGGGTCTGCCGTCGATCCACGACGCGGACGGCTACTGGGACCCGGTGTTCGAGGCCTGCAACGAGACCGGCATGGTCATGAACATGCACATCGGCTCCAGCTCCAAGATGCCGTCCACCTCGGCGGACGCGCCGGCCGCGGTCGGCTCCACGCTCACGTTCAACAACGCGATGGCGTCGATGACCGACTTCATGTTCTCGGGAGTGCTGCACCGGTACCCCAACCTGAAGCTCGCCTACTCCGAGGGCCAGCTCGGCTGGATCCCCTACATGCTGGAGCGGGCCGACAAGGTCTGGGAGGAGAACCGGGGCTGGGGCGGCATCGGCGACAAGGTCCCGGAGCCGCCGAGCACCTACTACTACCGCCAGATCTACGGCTGCTTCTTCGACGACGCCTACGGCCTGAAGAACATCGACCAGGTCGGCGTCGACAACGCCTGCTTCGAGACCGACTACCCGCACTCGGACTCGACCTGGCCCCACACCAAGGAGGTCGCCCTCAAGCAGATGGGCCACCTCCCGCTGGAGCTCACCCGCAAGCTGGTGCGCGGCAACGCCATCGCGCTGCTCGACCTCGACCTGGAGCCCTGAGTTGTCCGATTCCACCTACCGCCTGACCATCGGCGGTGAGTCGGTCGAAGGCGCCGCCGGCACCTACGACATCGTCAACCCGGCCACCGAGGAGCTCGCCGGTCGGGCCCCCGAGGCCTCCGTCGAGCAGGCGAACGCGGCGGTCGAGGCCGCGGCGGCCGCCTTCCCGGGGTGGTCGCGGACCGCGCCGGCAGAGCGCGCCGCGCTGCTCAACCGCGCCGCGGACCTGATCGAGGAGCACCGCAAGGAGATCGTCCCGATCCTGCAGGCCGAGACCGGGGCCACGGCCCGCACGGTCAAGTCCATGCAGTTCTTCCCGGCCACGGCCCGGCTGCGCCGCTACGCGACCGGCGCGATGCAGTCCAACATCGTGCCGCTGCCGCCGGCGGTCATGCCCACCACCCCGCTGGCGCCCGGCGGGCTGATCTCCGCCGCGGTGCACCGCGCCCCGGTCGGCGTGGTCACCTGCATCACGTCCTACAACGTCCCGATGACCAACATGGCCGGCAAGATCGGCCCCGCGTTGGCCATGGGCAACACGGTGATCGTCAAGCCCGCCCCGCAGGACCCGCTCGGCGTGCTGCGCATGGTCGAGCTGATGAACGAAGCCGGCTTCCCCCCCGGGGTGATCAACGTGGTCACCGGCCAGGACATCGCGCCGTCCGAGGCCGTCGTCGCCCACCCCGCCACCGACATGGTCAGCTTCACCGGTTCGACCGCGGTCGGCCAGAGCATCGGCGCGGTGTGCGGCTCGCAGATGAAGCGCCAGCTGATGGAGCTCGGCGGCAAGGGCGCCTGCATCGTCTTCGACGACGCTGATCTGAAGGCTGCGATCGGCGGCATCAGCTCGGTGTGGGGCTTCCACTCCGGGCAGATCTGCACCTCGCCCACCCGGGTCATCGTCCAGCGCGGGATCCACGACCACCTGGTCGGGGGCCTGCTCAAGGCCGCGTCGCACATGCGCATCGGCGATCCCACCGACCCGGAGACGGTCGTCGGACCGGTCATCTCGGCCGCGCACCGCGAGCGCATCGAGGGCCACGTCCGCGCCGGGGTCAACGAGGGCGCCACCGTCGCCGTCGGCGGCGGCCGCAGCGACATGGAGCGCGGCTTCTACCTGGAGCCGACGCTGCTGGTCGACTGCACCAACCAGATGACGCCGGTGCGCGAGGAGCTGTTCGGACCGGTCGTCGTGGTCGTCCCCTTCGACGACGAGGACGAGGCGGTGGCCATCGCCAACGACAGCGACTACGGCCTGTACAGCTACGTCTTCTCCGCCGACACCGCCAGGGCGTGGGGTGTGGCCCAGCGGCTGCGGTCCGGCAACGTCGGCGTCAACACCCTGCAGCGCAACCACGAGGCACCGTTCGGGGGCTTCAAGCGCTCCGGTGTGGGGCGCGACGGCGGCGACTTCGGACTGCACGCCTACTCCGAGATGCAGTCGATCGTCTGGCCCAGCTGACCCCACCTCGGAAAATTGGGGTCGTCGTCGACACATCCTGTCGACTCCGCGCCCCAGAACGCCGCGGGGTGGGCCGGTACTGTCCGGGTCATGGTCGACCTGGCTGACGAGCTCGAGCTGTCCGATCCGCAGACCCGCGTCCTCGGTGCCCTGCTCGAGAAGAAGGCGACCACCCCCGACGCCTATCCGCTGACGCTCAAGGCGCTGGTCACCGCCTGCAACCAGAGCACCAGTCGGGAGCCGGTGGTCGACTACGACGCCAACCTGGTCGAGACGACGTGTGAGGCGCTCAAGGCCAAGGGGCTGCTGCGGATCGTGCACCCGGCCGCGGGGGAGCGGGCGACCAAGTACCGCCAGATCCTCGACGAGCAGCTGCACCTCGACGACGCCGAGGCGGCGGTGCTCGCGGTGCTGCTGCTGCGCGGCGCCCAGACCGCCCCCGAGCTGCGGAGCCGCACCGAACGGATGCACGCGTTCGGCGACGTCGGTTCGGTCGAGGCAACCCTGGGCCGTCTCGCGGCTCGCTCCGACCGGACTCTGGTTCGGTTGCTCGAGCGTGCTCCGGGCCAGCGCGAAGCCCGGTGGATCCAACTGCTGCAGCACGACGCCGACGGCCGCGCCGAGGCATCCGTGTCGGCGGGAGCCGGTGGTGGTGACCGCGGGTCGGCATCGCCGCGGGGTGCGGCCGGTGCCGCACGGATCGACGACCTCGAAGCCCGGGTGGTCGAGCTCGAGGCCCAGGTCGCCCGGTTGGTCGCCGCGCTCGACGGCTTGATCGACCCGCCGTCCTGACGGCTCAGAGGATCTTCCAGAGATCCTCGAACGGCGACGGGCCGGACCAGCTCGACGCATCCGGATCAGGCTCCGGCGCCGGTCCCGTCTCGCCCAGGCAAGCCAGCCACTCGCCGAGCTCGACCGCGGCCCCGTCGGACATGTCGTGGTCGCCGTCGTGCTCGCGGTAGGTGAGCGCCAGCCCCACCGACCGGAACAGCGAGGCGCCGGCCCGGTACATGTCGACCGGGGCGAAGCGGTCGTTCCGGGCCCCCGACAGGAACGCCGGGCGCCCGGCGGCCGCGGCACGCTGCACCCGGAAGCCCTCGACGTGGGCGGGGAAGCTGTGGATCCCGAACGCGGCGGCCGGGCGGTTGACCACGTCGGCGTGCAGCAGCAACGACAGCCCCAGGCTGCCGCCCTGGCTGAACCCGCCGATCACCGCGTCGGCTGCGGCTCGGCCGGTGGTGGTCCCGAGGTGCCCGAGGAGGTCGTCGAGCGCGGCCAGCGACGCCATGTACTGCGCCGCGGCGTCGGTCGACATCGTCGGCTTGTGCCAGATCACCTGGTCGCGGTGGCGGAACGGGGCGGTGGGGGTGACGACCAGGAAGCGGCCGTTTGGATCGAGGAGCCCCAGGCGATCGGTCAGATCCGACACCGGCAGCCCGTAGCCGTGGCACAGGACCAGCAACCGGTCCTGCGGCCCGCGGCGCTCCAGCACCCGGTACCCGAGCCGGGGGACCTCCGGTGCCGGGACGGGGTCGCGCATCGGCGCAGTCGACCACGCCCCGACGCAGCGCACCAAGCTCGAACAGGAACGCGTTCTACCCACCGGGTAGGGTCCGGACCATGAGAGCGATCGTGTGGGACGGCACCGCCGCGTCCGTCGAGTCCGACATCCGGGTCCGGGACCTGCGCGCCGGTGAGGTCCGCGTCCGCATCGAGGCCGCCGGCCTCTGCCACAGCGACGTGTCGGTCCTGAACGGCACGATCATGTTCCCGCCCCCGGTCGTGCTGGGCCACGAGGGTGCGGGCGAGGTGCTCGCCGTCGCCCCCGACGTCACCAACGTCGCCGTCGGCGACCACGTCGTGCTGTCGACGCTGGGCAACTGCGGCCAGTGCGCCAGCTGCGACAGCGGCAAGCCGACCTTCTGCCGCCAGTCGCTCGGCAAGCTGTCGCGGCCGTTCACCAAGGGCGACCCCGACGACCCGCAGAAGGTGTTCCAGTTCGCCAACCTCGGCGTCTTCTGCGAGGAGACGGTGGTCAAGGCCACCCAGGCGGTGAAGATCCCCGACGACGTGCCGCTCACCTCGGCGTCGCTCATCGGCTGTGGGGTGCTGACCGGCGTCGGCGCCGTGTTCAACCGGGCGAAGGTCGCCCACGGCCAGTCGGTCGTCGTGATCGGCGTCGGCGGCATCGGGCTCAACGCCATCCAGGGCGCGGCGCTGTCCGACGCCCTGCCGGTCATCGCGGTCGACACCAACCCGGCCAAGGAGGCCTACGCCAAGCTGTTCGGCGCCACCCACTTCATCTGCCCCGACGGGCCGGACTTCGACCTGGTCGAGGCGGTCAAGGAGATCTGCCCGAACGGCGTCGACTTCGTGTTCGAGTGCGTCGGCTCGACGGGGTTGATCCGCACCTCGACCGACCTGCTCGACTGGGGCGGCACGCTGGTCATGCTCGGCGTGCCCAAGATGGGCTCCGAGGCGAGCTTCGTCGTGTCGACCATGTACAACGACAAGACGATCATGGGCTGCCGCTACGGCTCGGCCCGCCCCCAGTACGACATCCCGCTGATGGTGCGGCTCTACCAGGCCGGCCGACTGAAGCTCGACGAGCTGGTGTCGCAGACCTACCCGCTCGAGGACTTCCAGCTCGCGCTCGACGAGCTCCACGAGGGCAAGCTCGCCCGCGGCGTCCTGAACATCACCGGCTGAGGAGGGTCGACCGTGCCGCTACCCGACGAGATCGCCGCGCTCGCGGCCGAGGTGTCCAACTGGGGACGCTGGGGTGACGACGACGAGCTGGGGTGCGGCAACCTGCTCAGCGCTGAGTCGACGCGACGGGGGACTGCTGCGGTGCGCGACGGTCGCCGGATCTCGCTCGCCGCGGACCTCAAGGCCGACGGCATCCAGGTCGGCCAGCCGGCGCGGCGCTACAACCCGATCCTGACGGTCACCTCGCTGAACGAGCGGGACAAGTACGCCCCCGGGATCTGGGAGGGCACCGACGACCTGGTCACCATGTCGACCTGCGCCGGCACCCACGTCGATGCGCTCAGCCACGTGTCCTACGACGGGTTCCTCTACAACGGCGTGCCCACCTCGGCGGTGACCGCCCAGTACGGCGCGTCGAAGCTGGGCGCGGAGAAGCTGCCGCCGATCGTCACGCGGGGCCTGCTGCTCGACGTCGCCCGCGCCAAGGGAGTCGACAGCCTCGATGAGATCTCGCCGGGCTATGCGATCACCGCCGAGGACCTCGACGCCGCGGCCGATCTGGCCCGGGTGACCCCCGCCTCCGGAGACGTCATCCTGGTGCGCACCGGTCAGATGCGGCACTACCACGCCGGGGACCGCCAGCGGTACACCGTCGGGACCGACTTCAGTCAGCCCGGCCTGTCGGTGCACACGATCGGTTGGATCCACCGCCACGACCTGGCCGGCGCGTTCGTCGACACGTACGCGTACGAGGCGTTCCCCCCGACCCAGGCCGACTGGTCCGACTGCCTGGCGGTGCACCTGCTGCAGATCCGCGACATGGGGCTCCTGCAGGGCCAGAACTGGGACCTCGAGGAGCTCGCGGATGCCTGTGCCGAGAGGGGATCCGGTGAGGTGCTGCTGGTCGCCGCGCCCGAGCCGCTCGTGGGAGCCACCTCGGCGCCGGTGGCCCCGGTCGCGGTTCTCTGACGTCTCGCCGTAGCGTGGGGTCGTGACCGACCCGTCCGTTCCGGGCCCGCCCGGCGAACCGCGCCGCTCCCCGTGGGATCCGCCCGCGGGGCCGCTTCCCGTCGCTCCACCCGCGTTCCCGCCGTCCGGACCGCCCGCCGCTCCGTCGCCCGCTCCGACGGCTCCACCGCCCCCGGTGCCGTCGGGTGAGGGCGAGGCACCGACGTGGGGATCGTGGTCCCCGCCACCGGCCACTCCCGGTGGACCGTTCCCGTCCGCCGGTGCGCCCGCAGGCGCGTCGGGCGGCTCCGAACCGCTCCGCGGAGTGAAGGGCCCCCGCTACGGCAGCCCGCGGTTCTCCGGTCGGGGCATCCTGGCGGTGTTCGGCCTGCTCGGCGTCCTGGTGACCCTGGGCATCATGGTGCTGCTGGTGGTCCGCGTCCTCGACGGCGTCGGTGGCTCCTCGGCCGGCGACGCGTCGGACCTCGACGGCCTCGTCACCACCGCTCCCGCCCCGTCCGGGCCCTCAGCGACGACGGCGTCCGGGCCGGCCGGGGTGTCACCCGCGGGGCCCGTCGGCGCCGCGGAGGCCGGGGCCTGCGCCGCGGACCGCGAGACCGTCAGCACGGCGGTCGAGGCGTACCACGTCATGAACGGCTCGTACCCGCCCGATGTCCAGTCCCTGCTCGACGCCGGCCTGGTCAGCTTCGACGGGCCCGTCGACATGGAGCTGCACATCAACGGTGACACGGTGGTGGTGGTCGGCACCGGCCCCTGCGCCGGTCGGTGAGCGACCCGTGACCGAGCGGGAGCGCACCTATTCCATCTGGCCGTTCCTGGCCGTGTTCCTGGTGCTGGGCGCGGTCGGCCTGGCCGGGATCCTCGTCGTCGGCAACCCGACCACGCCCACCGAGACCATCCCGGCCTTCACCACCACCAGCACCACGACGCCGCCGAGCACCGCGCCGGAACCCGCGGTGACCGTCCCCGGCGGGGCACCGGCTCCCGACGGGGTCAAGGGCGTGGTGGTCGCCGACGGGACCACGACGTACGACTTCCGGCGCCCGGCCGATCTGAGCTCGGGCCCGCTGCGGGCCGCGGCCGCCCGCAGCCTGGTCACCCCCGGCATCGACGGGTCGTCCCTGGTGGTCGGGATCGCCTGCACCCTCTCCGACGACGAGGTGCTCGCCCGCATCGCCGTCACCGAGTCCACCGAACGGGTGGACGTGACGGCGGTGGTGGTCGACGCGGGGGACGGCTCGACCTGCTCGGCCGGGGCGCCGGTCCGTCAGGTCGAGATCCCCCTGGCTGCAGCGCTCGCCGGCCGACCCATCACCGTCGCCGTCGCCGGCACCCCGGTCGCCGTCCCGCCCGCCTGATCCCCATCGGATCACCCCTGCCCGGACGGGTCCGCTTCCCTACACTGGCCCCGCGCCGCATCGGAGGATCTCTCCGAACCCCGGGCGCAGGTGACAGGAGACGGACGTGGTCGAAGGTCGGACGCTCTGGGAGCTGATGGAGCGACGCGCCGAGGCCACCCCCGACGCCCTGATGGCCGTCGACGAGGACATGCGGAC
>Ga0209477_1002031_pt1 | contig 11951 bp, 7 predicted proteins | sample KloWWTupernatant_FD_187180 | JGI IMG/M metagenome (GOLD analysis project Ga0209477, IMG submission 187180) | Active sludge microbial communities from Klosterneuburg, Austria, studying microevolution and ecology of nitrifiers - Klosterneuburg... | ecosystem: Engineered > WWTP > Aerobic digester >...
TAGAACCCGCTCCTGTAAAACCGATTCTGAAGGGCCTACCTTCATCTTATATGTAGCATTGACCACCCTTTGGGAGGTCATTCTTGGCGCACCATTATCCCAGCAATTACCTTTACGACTCATGCTGGATGTAATCTGATGCGCTGACAGAAGAGATTGATATTCAAAAGATGCGTACTGACTGCCTCTATCCGAATGGTGTACTAACCCCTTTGATATTTTTCGACCCTTTAACGCTTTTAATAAAGCAGATTTCACAAGACCCGTTTTCATATTATCTTCCATCTCCCAACCAATAACTTTTCTCGAAAACAGATCAACCACAACTGCCAGATACAACCATCCTTCTAGCGTTGAAATGTAGCTAATATCAACCACCAAATGCGTGTTAGGCGCTAAAACATTAAATTCCCTATTCAATATGTTTCCGCTAATGGGAAGTTCGTGTTTAGAATCCGTTGTAACTTTAAATCGTCGCCGAGTCTTCGCCATAATTCCCGCTTTACGTTTGAGACGAACAACGCGATTTTTACTGCAAGAGATCCCTTGAGCGCGCAATTCTGCGTAAATACGCCGTCCTCCATATATCTTGCGACTTTCCTGGTGTACCGACCGTATCTGCTTTGTAAGCTTATTATTCGCTTGTTCTCTGCTGCTGATGCCCCGATACAACTATTCGTGATAGCCACTCTTAGATACAGCCATTAATTTAAACATAAGGTTCATGCAAAATTCCTCGCGATGGTGCTGAATAAATTCGTACTTTATTGAGCTTCTTTCACGAAGAAGACTGCCGCCTTTTTTAGAATTTCCCGTTCCTCCCGCAAACGGGCGTTTTCTTTCCTAAGTTTTGCCAATTCATCAAGAATTTCTTTTCCGTTGTTTCCATGCTGTTCAACATAGGCGTTCCGGTTACTTTTTACCCACGAGTAAAGCGTGGCTTCATTCATGCCCAGTTCTTTTGCGGTTTTTGAAATTGGTTGGGAAGAGGCTAAAGCAAGCTTAATGGCTCTTTCCTTAAATTCTTTGTCATAGCTTTTTAACTTGGTACCCATAAAAACTCCTTATTGAAACTAAGTTTATCAAATAAAAAGTCCGGGGTAACGGGTACAGATCAATCGTCATACCGTCGCGAACGAAGGCCTGCTACCGCTACACTAAATGAATGAAAAATTTGACGTACATTTTAAAATTGATTAGGATGACTAATATGTTTTGGGGGATCAAATAACTCCGCGGCGTAGAGGATCAATTAGAGGCGCGGTTGACAAAGATATAACGTGAAGTTATTTGCAAAGGGAGCTGGAAAAAATTTCTAGTTCCCGATGCAGATTCTGTACAATAAATAATAGGCGCGCTGCCTATCATTAGCCCTCGCCCTAATGGTGGATCAAAAACCATGATAAAAGCCTATCAATAGAGTCGGTTTTTTAATATGATAGGACTTCTATCATAACCTTTAGAATCTTGTGATTGAAAAAGAGAGCGGGTGGCATTAATGTCTTTGATGCTGATGATCTGGATCTCTTTTACCTAAACTCTCTGAAATCATAGACACAACCAGTGTATTCAGACTAACGCCCTCATTTTTTGCTCGTGCCACTAAGCGTGAGTGTAATGACCTAGGAACACGTTGAACCCATTTGCCGGTGCGTGGTTCTACTGGATTTGGGATTTCTCTGCCTATTTCCTTAGCGGCTGAAATCCAGCACGCCATCGCATCGCTTCCATTGGTAATGGCTTCTTCAAGTGTATCACCATCAGACATGCAACCTGGTAAATCTGGAAACTCTATTAGATAACCACCTCCCTCACTTTGAGGCAACGTGCAGACTGTAAAGGGATATTCAATTTTATTCATAATCCTTCTCCAAAAGCTGTATTAGAGCAATAAATTTTTTAACATAAATTGGCTTTATTGGCCTTCGAGCAGGTACAGAAAGCAACTCTACCCACATTGGGTGGTCAAATATAGCGTGACTGCCGCCTCCCTTGCGAACTGTAACACCATGTTGCTTTGCAACGGTCTCAAAGTCCTCAATACGCCAATCTTTAGGATTAAGGCGCATTTTTTTCAAAATCTTGTTTGCATTAGACATACTGAATGATACTATATCTGATATCAAATTACAAGATTGATTGGTCTACATTTTTATAACCTATGGACAATCCTGTTTATATGTCTCTAGTCACATGCCCGAAAAATGTCTAGAGCCACGGGATAAAAAATGACAAATTAGGTTTGCCAGCATCATTTTTTAATTAGCCACTTTTTTAGTATGAAGCTAATTTGTAAATATTAGTATCGACCATCCAAATAAGCTTTATACGCCATTTCTTCTGGGTTGCTTTAAAAAAAATAGCCTAAAAGATGGGGATTTTTTTTGTTTCGTTCGTTCGATAGCTGTCTTTTTATAATAAGCATAATGTAAAGAAGCGTTCAAATAACCGTATATATTTGTGTTACTCATAGGGGAACCTCCACTTAAAACATTCCATTTAGGCCATCCATGACCATTCCTTGGGATCTCATATCTTGTAAAAAAGTGGCATTAAGGGTGCAAGCAAAGCCTTAAGCGATGCGATTAGAGACGAGGTTGACGCATCCGTTAGGCAAACTGTAGATGCCTCTGCAGCGAAACTGTCTTTTGCTTGCCAAAAAAATATTAAAATAATGAATGATTACGAAGCCCTTGCCTTTACGATGAATATTCGGTGGATGTTGTGTTCGTTATTAGCAGCTTTTTTGATAGCGTTGAGGGTGTTTTATTTTTTTAACGTTATATGTCATGCATTCCTTGTATTAGCGAATGTACTTGTAAAATAGCTGAACCTCAAGCCACTCAAGAAAAGAAAGATGTGCCAGCTAAAAAATAAGCAGTTAAATGGGTTGTTTAGCTTATTCAAATAGAGATAGATAAAAAAATGGGATAGTTAAAAATATTAAATTTGTGTACAATTGAGCCAATTATTCAGATCAGTTGTACTTGGCTTTAGGTGCTAATAAGCGGTTCAACTAGATTTTGTGAATAATTTTTAAGGTTATTAGGGAGAATATGCTCATGCCTCAAGATAATAAAATTCCAGAAAAATATTGCTGTTCCATTACACACCAAGTTATGATTGATCCAGTTATAGCAGCAGATGGCTACAATTATGAACGAGAAGCTATTACACAATGGTTACAAACCCATGACACAAGTCCTAAGACAAACGAAAAACTTGATCATAAAAATTTGACGACTAATCATGATAAGCGTAGCGATATATTAGATTTTTTAGATAGCTACCCTGAGCTTTACATCGGTGATGAAGTTTATCTCTGTAAGTCTTGGATAGCAGAATTTATTACGGCAATTAAGCAAAATAAACTTCAAGAAGTTCAGCGGTGGCTAGATAAAGATAAACGTTTATTAACTTGTAAGCTCGAAGATGATTTTACAGCTCTACATCTGGCTTGTGAATTTAGCTATGAAGTCGTAGATATACTATTAAAAACATTAAAACAAAGAAATCAATCCATACTGCCGGGTGAAATTGGGTTTAAGCCTGTACACTTAAATTTATTGCTAGAAAGAGCACTAAGTAGTCGTGACCATTTTCATTACGACTTATTGTTAAGTCTCGGAGCTGAACTTGAGCAACCCGATGCTCTTCAAAATACTTTATTGCATCGAATGGTTGTTAATAATAACCCAGAGGCAGTAAGCTGGTTGTTGGAACAAAAGACGGTTTTAGAAAGCTATAACAGTGAAGGCAATACTCCATTATTGCTATCGGTAATACATAATAATAAAGAGCTTGTCGAATTTTTATTAAAGAAGGGCGCTGATCCAAAGGTTAAAAATATAAAACAACAAATTCCTGTTTTAATAGCTTTGCTAAATCGAAATGAATCTATACTCTGTTTATTGACAGGAACTGATAAAGCAACTCTGCCGTCTCTTCATTTAGCCTTAGAGCTTAACGATAATGCAGTTATCGAAGCTTTATTAAAACAGAAGATAGGAGCTATAGAAGCTCAAGATGAGCGAGGAAGAACGCCTTTTTATAGTGCAGTTGAAAGGGGTAATTTAGAAGCAGCAAGGTTATTGTTATCCCAAGGCGCTAACCATAATGTCAGTAATGTCAGTTGTGGTATAAAAAAATTAAATGTCTTACATGTTGCCACAGAGCGTGCCGATGTAGAGATGCTTAAATACTTATTACAAACTGAAGTAGCAGATCTAATTGACGTTCAAAATTCAAAGGGCGACACACCTCTTCATATAGCGGTACAATTTGGACATAATGATATTATTACTATTCTTTTAGAAGCGGGCGCCTATCATAAAGTCAAAAATGAAAAAGACCAAACACCTGTAGAATTAGCAAGATTTCAGAAAAAACTAAAAATAGCAAACCTTATTGTGCAAATCGTAAGAGAACTCAAAAAAGATAGACTAAAAGAAACAAAAAGATTACGTCAAGTAGTTTTAGAGCAAACAAATGAAATTTTGAGTTTAAAAGCTAGCCTTTCAAGACTTCTCAACGGAAAAACACCGCTTTATATTGCTGCCCAAGATGGAGACGCAAAAGCAATAGCCGCGCTTCATGCTTCAGGTGTGAATCTAAATAAACCGGATCATGAGGGTTTGGCACCGATTTATATTGCTGCTCAAAATGGACATATGTCAGCTGTTATTGCTCTAATTGATGCAGGTGTGAATATAAATGCGCTAAATGAGAATGGTAGAACACTGATTTGTTTCGCTGCTCAAAACGGGGATGCCTCAGCTATTGCTACCTTGGCTGCTGCAGGCGCGAATGTAAATACGCCAGATTGTGAAAGAACGCCGATTTGTTGGGCTGCTGGAAATGGGCATACATCAGCCATTTCTGCTTTGATTGCTGCAGGTGTGGATGTAAATACGCCGAATAGTAATGGTTCAACGCCGATTTGTTTTGCTGCTCAAAATGGACATATGTCAGCTATTGTTACCCTAATTGCTGCGGGTGCAAATGTGAATACGCCAGGTAGTGGCAATAGGGTACCGATTTGTTGGGCTGCTGAAAATGGGCATACGGCAGCCATTTCTAGACTAATTGCTGCAGGCGCAAATGTAAACTCTCTTGATCAAAATGGCGTAACTTCTATTTATGTTGCTGCGGACAATGGACACGCAGCAGCAGTTGTTGCTTTATTAGATGCTGGAGCGAATGCAAATCTTATGAACAATTCGTACGAAACAGCATTAGGGGTATCTAAAAAAAGAGAGAATCGAGAAGTTGTTGAAATATTGGAGGCACATTTTAAACAATATCCTTCTGGAATTAAACCTGTGCAAGTTATAAAAAACGAAGAAGTTTGTTTTCACGAAAAATCATCCAATTTATTAGAGCAAAAGAACCCTCCTATATTAATTCAATTTGAGCAGAAATCTGCCATACCTGTTCAAAAAGATCTTCCTAAGCATTCGAAAAAAGTTTCAAAAAATAGAAAGCAATAACACGGTTAAAATAGGATTTCAATATCATCCAAAATTATGAGTTAGAGCCCGAGTTCTGAAAAAATTCTGTTTTGTAAATACAGTCCACTTTAAAATTCGTAGCCTTATTTATATGGCTAATGCCATATAAGAGCATTTACTTCTGAAATTGCTTTAGTTAAACTAATTTTTATATTTTTACGGAGAATGTACTCATGCCTAAAGATAATCAAATTCCAGAAAGATACCGTTGTTCTATTACAGGTGAGATTATGATTGATCCGGTATTCGCAGCAGATGGCCATACCTATGAGCGAGAAGGAATTGCACAGTGGTTAAAAATAAACGATACAAGTCCTAAGACAAATATAAGGCTTAAGCATAAAGAGTTGACAGATAGTCATTATACGAGAAGTGATGTATTAGAATTTTTAGATAGCTATCCTGAACTTTATGAGGGAGATGAAATTTATATGCCTAAATCCTGGATGTCAGGGTTTGCTAGGGCAATTAAGGAAAATCAACTTCAAGACGTACAAAGATGGTTAGATAAAGATAGGCGTTTATTAACTTTAAAACTGGAAGATAATGCTACCGCTCTACACCTAGCTTGCGAGTTTAGTTCTCCGGAACTTGTAGAGGTGTTATTAAACATATTACAACAAAAAAATAAACTCGTTATGGGTGGGGAAATTAAGTTTAAGTCTACTCACTTAAATGTGCTATTACAACAAGCTTTGATCAGGGGTGATTGCCCTAAGTGCGAGTTATTGGTTGGGCTTGGGGCGGAAGTTGAGCAACCTGAGGCTATTACTCAAAATACACTGCTGCACCAAATGGTTATTCGAGACAATTTAGAAGCAATAAGTTGGTTGTTGGAACGCAACGCGATTTTAGAGAGTCGCAATTGTGATGGAAATACGCCATTATTATTGTCAGTAATACATAAACATAAAAAGATTAGCGAATTTTTATTAAAAATGGATGCTAACCTTGAAGTTAAAAATTTACAAAAGAAATTAGCTTTTTATATTGCAGTTGAAAAAAATGATTTAGAGATGGCAAAGTTACTTTTGGCATATGGCGCCAATCCCGCCCTTATTTACGGGGAAAATCAATTGAGTGTTTTACATCTTCGAGCACAGGATAAGGCTGACGTGATGCTCGAATATTTATTAGAAACCAAAGCGATAGTTTTAATTGATATACAAGATGCTAATGGTAATACCCCGCTCCATTTGGCGGTTAAAAGCTTGAATCACAAAGCTGTTTTAGTATTGTTAGAAGCAGGAGCGTATCATAAAATTAAAAATGAAGAGAACCAAACTCCCATAGATTTAGCAATAGCGAGTCAATCATTAGAAATTGCCGATTGTATTTTTCAAAAAGTACGAAATTTCAAGAAATCTAAATTAAAAGAAACAGATAGATTGCATAGAGTAATCACAGCGCAGAATATTAAAATTAGGAATTTAGAAGCCGTTCTCAATGGGGCGCTCGCATTAGAGGAAAAAGAAGAAAACGAAACAATTCAGAAAATTAAATCAGATCGAGATCCTCTTAAAATTAAAGAAAATAATTCTAAATCAGATATAAGTTTTATAGAAGCGATTAAACAAGGCAATCAAGAAGAAATTTTTAGAGTTTTAACTATAAAAACAGATTCTTTTGGAGAAAAATTCATTGATGAGGTCGACTCAGAATATGGAGGAAGTGTTTTATATTGGGCCGCTAATTATGGTTTAATTCATTTAATAGATTCTTTGGTTAAAGAAGGCGTGGATATCAATCAACAAAATAAAAACGGTGAAACGCCTATGTATGCGGCAGCTCGCAATGGAGACCCACAAGTGATAACCTTATTAAAGTCTTTAGGCGCAGCTGTGGATATACCAGATGAAGATGGTGCAACACCGGTTTATATTGCTGCTTATGAGGGGAACGTTGAAGCCATAATTGCCCTAAATGCTGCAGCAGCAGATATGAACAAGCCAGATAACTGCAACCATGCGCCCGTTTACGCGGCAGCTCTCAACGGGCACGCAAAGTCAATAGCGGCGCTCAGGGCCTCGGGTGCAAACATAGATGCACTGAATAATAAGGGTGAAACCCCTCTTTACATTGCTGCTGAGCAAGGGCATAAAGAAGCCATAGTTGCTCTTATTTCTGCAGGGGCAAATGTAAATACGTTGAATCATGATGGTGAAACACCGATTTTTAGTTCTGCTAAAAATGGGCATTCAAGCGCAATAACTGCACTGCATGCGGCGGGTGCAGATGTAAATACAAAAAATAAACACGGCTTAACGCCTATTTGTTTTTCGGCTGAAAATGGACACGCAGAGGCAGTAACTATATTTCATACTTTAGGAGCTGATGTAAATACGCCTTGCACTAGTGGCTTAACTCCGATTTTTTTCGCTGCTGAAAATGGGCATGCATCAACTATAGCAGCCTTGCGTGCAGAAGACGCAAACGTAAACGCGCGCAATAATGATGATGAAACCCCGGTTTATGTTGCTGCTAAAAAAGGACACGCAGCAGCTATAGCTGCCCTGCATGCAGCGGGTGCAGATGTTAATGCAACAAAGAGTGGTATAACACCTGTTTATGTCGCTGCCGAAAATGGGCACACAGAAGCTATAACTTCACTGATTACAGCCGGTGCAGACGTCAATATACTAAAGCCGGATGGTACAACATCCGTTTATGCAGCTTCTCTACGCGGATATGCAGAAACTATAGTCGTCCTGCATGCCGCAGGTGCAAACGTAGATACGGGTAATAATAATGATGAAACACCCGTTTACGCCGCTGCTAAACATGGACATGCAACAGCTATAGCTGCTCTGTACACCGTAGGGGCAAATGTGAATACAGCGAATCATGATGGCATGACGCCAGTTTTTGTGGCAGCTCAAAATAACCATCCATCGACCATAACTGCTCTGCACGCGGCAGGGGCAAATATGAATACAGCGATCCCAGATAGCAGAACGCCGATGTTTATGGCCGCTCAATTGGGGAACCCGGAAGCAATAACCGCTCTGCTAGCAGCAGGAGCAGATGCGAACATTAAAGCACAGTGGGGTACAGCATTAGAATACGCTAAGAGAGGTAAAGAACCAGGGCAGCTAGAAGTTGTTAGGCGCTTAGAAGCACATTTAAAACAATGTCCTAATGGGGTAAAACCAATAGAAGCCCATAAAAATGATGTTGTTTTTCGTGCAAATGTAACTAGCACTGCTGAACAAAAGAATCCTCCCGTATTAATTCAATTTGAGCAGAAGTCCGCCATACTTCCGCAAAAATATTTTCCTAAGCATTCGATATGGAATTCAAAAAACAGACGAAACAGAAATTAAGTAAATATTATTCTTAAGTGTAATCGATATTTTTGATTTTAAGGGGTTTAAAAATGCCAAGCTCAGCCAAGTTAAGAAATGATACTCTTTTATGCACTGTTTATGAAGGCGATATAGAAAAAGTAAGACTATTGATTGCACAAGGTTTAAACGTTAATGCAATCTCATATAGTGGGATGACAGCTATGCATATTGCTGCTCAGGAAGGGCAGGTAGAGGCAATAAAAGTGCTTCAAGCGGCAGGTGCAAATATAAACTCTTTTGATAAAGACGATGGAACGCCAATTTGGATTGCCGCGCAGGAAGGGCAAGTAGAAATAATAAAAGTCTTAAAGGCATTTGGTGCGGATGTGGATAAACAGCTTAATGATGGCAGAACGCCACTTTATGTCGCTGCTCAAAATGGGCATGTAGAATGTATCAATGCTTTATATGCCGCAGGTGCAAATGTGGATAAGCCAAACAAAAATGGCGAAACACCGATGCATACTGCCGCCAAAAACGGTCATACTGAAGCTATTACCGCTCTAAGTGTAGTGGGCGCTAATGTGAACACACCAAACAAGAATGGGGAAACTCCGCTTTACGTGGCCGTATTGAATGGCCAATTAGAGGCAATAGAGATATTACGTACTTTAGGTGCAAATTTGAACATGAGAACGCGAGAGGGCGCAACACTAATTCATGCCGCTGCGCTAAATGGACATGCTGAAACTATCATCGCACTACATGCTCTAGGTGTAAATGTGAATACGGCAATGCGAGATGGTTCAACACCAATTTACATTGCTGCAAAAAAAGGGCACTCAAAAGTTGTCACTGCTCTATATGGTTTAGGTGTGAATGTGAATGCTTTTAATCAAAAGGGCAGAACATTAATTCATTTAGCTGTTAATAATGGGCATGCTTCGGTCCTTTTTGCGCTGCAGGCCGCTGGCGCAGATGTGAATGCATCTTCGCCTCTTGATGGCACAACGCCAATCCACGTTGCTGCCATCAAAGGTAATGCCGAAATGATACGTGTTTTACACACTTTGGGTGCTCATATGAATGTTACAAATAACAATTCGACAACACCAATTTATATGGCTGCACAAAAAGGTCATGCTTCAGCCATTAATGCGTTACATACAGCAGGCGCAGATGTGAATGTGGTACACCGAAATGGCACAACGCCCATATTTATTGCGGCGTCTTATGGTCACGTAGAAGCGATACATGCCTTATATGCAGCAGGCGCAAATTTGAATGTGAGAACATATTTTTCTGGTTTAACGCCGGTTTATGTTGCCGCTCAAGAAGGACATGCTTCCGCTATAGGCGCTCTTTGTGCATTAGGTGCGTATGCCGATATACCCAACGAAGATAATGATGCAACGCCAATTTATATTGCTGCAGAAAAAGGACATGCCGCAGTCATTACTGCTTTACATGCGGCAGGCGCTAATGCAAATATGCAACAGAAAAATGGTACGACACCTCTTAGTATTGCTGCTTTTCATGGTCATGCAGATGCAGTATGCGCTTTGCATGCGGCAGGAGCTAATGTGAATACCCCAACACGTGATGGCTTTACACCAATTTATATCGCTTCACTGAAAGGACGTCTTTCGGTTGTCACTGCTTTATGCGCAGCGGGCGCGAACCCAAATACCCTAAGCAGAGATAATGTAATGCCAATTTATATTGCTGCTCAGAAAGGATTTGCATCAATTATCACTGCTCTACATACGGCAGGGGCTAATGTTAATATTTTACACAGAGAAACAACGCCTATTTTTGTTGCAGCTTTTTTTGGTCATGAGAAAGCAATATATGCCCTACATGCAGCGGGAGCGGATGTAAATGCGCCAACGTCTAACGGTTCTACACCGATTTATATTGCTGCACGAAAAGGACATGCTTCAGTCATCACTGCCCTACATGCAGTAGGTGTTAATATAGATACGGTACATAAGAATGGTATAACGCCTCTTTATCTCGCTGCGTTTTACGGTCATGCAGAGGCAATACGCGCTTTGCGTGCAGCAGGTGCAAATGTAGATACACCAAACAGAAATGGCTTAACGCCGCTCCATATTGCTATGAAAAAAGGGCACGCTCCCGCCATCGCTGCCCTGCAAACATCAGGTCAAAATACGGCGATCAAAACTCAAAGCGACATACTGTTATTTTCTAATAAGCCTTCTATTTATTTGAATCAACCCTCTGTTTACAAAGTTGCGCGTCCTTTAGGCAAGCTCTCTAAGAAGCATTAAGAGATGGAGCAATAAAAAAAAACAACCATCTAAAGACAATATTGCCAATCAGCTTAAAATGGGAGAAGTTACAATATATCGAATCCTAAAAGGGGTGGCGTCAGGAAACGGAATTTAAAACACGTTAAGCCTAGATTAGAGAACTTAAGGTGCTTAACTTATCCGGGCCAACCCTGATGCTATTTTATGCGAATAGATGCTGGCCATTTTTGGAGGGGTTGCTGATCAAGCACGAGTAGAATATGCACTCTTGCTTTTTTATGAGATTAGATATAAGATATAATATATCTTTAAATATAAGTTGAGAGGTGATATACACTATGCAAAAAATGCTAATATCAGTTCCAGAACCATTGGCTATCCGTTTTCGCTCTATTATTCCAACCCGTCAGCGCAGCCAAGTTATTTCTCACTTAATTGAGAAGGAAATCGAAAAAAGGGAAAAAAAGCTTTATGAGTGTGCCTTAGAAGTAGAGGGTGATAAATCTTTAAATCGAGAAATGAAGCAATGGGAGACTAAAACGTTACAAGATGGCCTGAAACATGAACCGTGGTGATATCTACTGGGTAGATCTCGAGCCAACTCGTGGTTCAGAAATCAATAAACTGAGACCTTGCGTCATCGTCGGTGCCACTCCAATCAATAAGGCAAGACACACAGTTGTGGTAGTTCCATTATCTACTTCAGCTAAAACTAGGCCACCCTTAGTTATTCCCGTACATTGTTTAGATCAAATTGCTTCTGTAGTGTGCGATCAAATTCGTGCCATAGATAAGAGTCGATTAGTCAAATATGCTGGAATAATATCTACTAAAGACTTGCAAGCATTAGAAGAGGGTTTGCGCCAAGTTCTCTCACT
>Ga0209477_1002036_pt1 | contig 11926 bp, 11 predicted proteins | sample KloWWTupernatant_FD_187180 | JGI IMG/M metagenome (GOLD analysis project Ga0209477, IMG submission 187180) | Active sludge microbial communities from Klosterneuburg, Austria, studying microevolution and ecology of nitrifiers - Klosterneuburg... | ecosystem: Engineered > WWTP > Aerobic digester >...
CGCGCTGGCCGCTGCACATGCGCGACAGCCACTCGCGGTTCTCGCGCTGGTCGGCGAAGAAGCCGGTCTTGTGCGCGCCGGCCGGGTCCGCGCGGAAGCGGATGCCGTGCTCGCTGATGATCGCCGGCTCGGTGCCCAGGGTGTCCTTGTAGTCGAAGCTTTCCTGCTTCTGCACGTGTTCGTCGGCGAAGCTGTGGAAGCGGCAACCGGGGAAGTGCTCGCGCAGCGCGTTGAAGATCCACTCGCGGTGGCGGTACATGCCGGCGCTGAAGAAGCCGACCACGACGAGGTCGTCGTAGCGGTCCACCACCAGCCCGCTGAGGCCGTCGCCTTCGCTGTGCACCACCCGCCAGGCGTTGCCGATGGCATCGAGCTTGAGGAATTCGCGGCGCAGGCGCACAGCCTCGCCGATCTTGCGCACGAACCAGCCGGCATCGACCGCCACGTCCGGGTCGTTCTCCAGCATGCGCAGGGCGATCCGCGAGTGGCCGTTGTAGAAGCCGCGGCCGATCCAGGCCCCGTCCACCCCGGCCACGTCCACGATGCTGCCCGGCTTCGGCCGCTGCGCGGGTTTCTCGACCAGCCGCTGGAAGATCCACGGGTGGGTGGAGTTCCAGGCGTTCTTGAGGCGGACCAGGGGCAGGGGCTCGGACATGGCGGGTGGCGTTGACGCCGTCTTCACGGCAAACGCGTGTATTGTCGCCGAAGAAGGGGAGTAACTCCGCGCACGTCGTCGTCATTACGGGTCGGTATCGGCCCCGGCGCCGTGGCAGGCCGGATCGGCTGCGAGTGAGACCTTCGCCGACCGGCGAAGCGCGCTCCCTTTCCATGCCTCCTGCGTGGACGCGCCCGCCGGCCCAGACGGTGGAGAGTGCATGGAGACGATCGGTTCCCCCTTGTTGTGGACGGCATTCGCCGTCGTCGTCGTCCTGGCCCTGCTGGTCGACCTGGTGCTGATGCGCCACGGCGGCCCGCACAAGGTCACCTTCAAGGAGGCCACCTGGTGGAGCCTGGGCTGGGTGGCGCTGGCGGTGGCCTTCAACCTGTGGTTGTGGTGGTACGCCGGCCAGCAATTCGGGCCCGAGGCCGGCAACCGCATCGGCATGGAGTTCCTGACCGGCTACCTGGTCGAGAAATCGCTGGCGGTCGACAACATCTTCGTGTTCCTGATGATCTTCACGTACTTCGCGGTGCCGGAGGAACAGAAGCAGCGCGTGCTGGTGATCGGCATCATCGCCGCCATCGTGCTGCGCGCGATCCTGATCTTCGCCGGCGCCCTGCTGCTGGCGAAGTTCCACTGGATTCTCTACGTGTTCGGCGCGTTCCTGCTGCTGACCGGCATCAAGATGATCATGGCCGCAGGCCAGGCGCCGGACCTCGACAAGAACCCCGTGCTGCGCTGGCTGACCGCGCACGTGCCGTTCGTGCGCCGCTACCACGGCAGTGCGCTGTGGCTGGGCAAGGGCGCGCGCCGCAAGTTCACCCCGCTGTTCATCGTGATCGTGATGATCGGCGTCACCGACGTGATCTTCGCGGTGGATTCGATCCCGGCGATCTTCGCGATCACCGACGACCCGTTCATCGTGCTGACCTCGAACGTGTTCGCGGTGCTCGGCCTGCGCGCGATGTTCTTCCTGCTGCAGGGGATGGCCGACCGCTTCCACCTGCTGCCGTACGGGCTGGCGCTGGTACTGATGTTCATCGGCGTGAAGATGCTGTTGATCGATGTCTACAAGATCCCGATCACGTTGTCGCTGGCGGTGGTGGCGGCGACCATCGGCACCACCATCGCGCTGAGCCTGCTGCGCCCGCAGAAGGCGTAGCCGCCCAGGCCCGGGGCGGCCGGCGGGCTTGAATGCCAGCCGGCCGCCCCAATCCGTTGCGGATGTCCACGCCACTTCCCGCAGACGCGCAACGCCAGCACGACCGCCGGCGCCTGCGCCGCGCCCTCAATGCCAGCCTGGCCTTCGTGCTGGTGCTGGCGGCCTGCTTCGCCGCCCAGCACCGCTTCGACTGGACCTGGCTGGCGGTGGCGCCGCTGACGACGCAGGGCCTGCTCGGGTTGCTGGGCGCGCCGCTGCTGCACGGCTCGGCCGGGCACCTGGTCGCCAACGCCAGCGCGCTGTTGCTGCTGGGCACCCTGGCCGGCACCACCTACCCGAAGGCGACCCTGCGTTCGCTGCCCCTGCTGTGGCTGGGGTCGGGCCTGGTCGCGTGGGTGCTGGGCCAGCCGGGCTCGCACCACCTCGGCGCCAGCGGCGTGACCCACGGCCTGGGTTTCCTGGTGTTCGTGCTGGGCCTGTTGCGCCGCGACCGCGCGGCAATCGCCGCCGGCATGCTGGCCTTCATGTTCTACGGCGGCATGCTGATGACGATCCTCCCGCGCGAGGCCGGGGTGTCGTGGGAATCGCACCTGGGAGGCGCGCTGGCGGGCGTGGTTGCCGCCTTCCTGTTCCGCCGCAGCGACCCGCAGCCGCCGCGCCGCAAGTACAGCTGGGAGATCGAGGAGGAACTGGCCCGCGAGCAGGCCGCGCGCGAGCGCGACATGTACGAGCGCCACGCGCCCGAAGACGTGCCGGTGCTGTGGCAGCGCGACGGCGATGCGCCCGGCGAACGCGGCAAGGTGCTGCCGTTCCGCCGCCCCGGTGATTGAACCCGGATTCCCCTGGGAGCGCCCCATGGGCGCGCTGGCGTGGCGTGCATGCATCGCGGGCATGGCCCGCTCCTACGGCAACGCCACCTGCGCACCCAGCTGCCGGTCATGCCGGCGCGACAGCAGCAACAGCGACGTCGCCGCCCCGCACAGGCACAGGAACATGTCCCACTGGGTATCCCACTGGTCGCCCTGGGTGGCGAGGAAGGCATCGGCGTCCGCGCCGTAGACCAGTGCGGCCCACCATTCGATCAGCTCGAAGAACGCCGAGAAACTCAGCGCGGCGGCCAGCACCAGGTACACCAGCCAGCCGCCGCGGCGCAGCGGGGTCAGCCGCAGCAGCAGCTCGCGCGCCAGGATCGCCGGCACGAAGCCCTGCATCCAGTGGCCCAGCCGATCCCACGGATTGCGTTCGGTGCCCAGCAGGTCCTGCAGCATGAAGCCGCCGGGCGTCAGCGAGTAGGTGTAGGCGCCGCCGTGGATCAGCACCAGCGCATGCAGGGCGAGCAGCCAGCACAGCAGGCGGGTCAGCGGGAAGCGCTGCCACTTCCAGGCGATCAGTGCCAACCCGACCATCGCCCAGATCACCTCCAGGAACCAGGTCAGGCGATCGCTGGCGACCACGAACGACACCCCCAGCGCCAGCAGCACCCCGCCGACCAGCAGCCAACGCTCGAAGTGGCCCGGCGGCTGCGCGATCGCCGGCGCGCTCATGCCAGGCTGGCGCCGAACAGGCTGCCGATCGCCGCGGTCGCGCCCAGCGCCAGCGCGCCCCAGGTCGCCACCCGCAACGCGCCGCGGACCATCGAGGCACCGCCGAGCCAGCCCGCCAGCGCACCCAGCACCGCGAGCAGCAGCAGGGTGGACACCGCCAGCGCCGCCTGCAGGCCCGCGCCTCGCCATGCCCATGCCAGCAGCAGCGGCGGCAAGGCCCCGACCGCGAACGCGGCCGCCGACGAAAGCGCCGCCTGCACCGGGCGCGCGATCGCATGCCCGGCGATGCCGAGCTCGTCGCGCAGGTGGGCGCCGAGCGCATCGTGTGCGGTCAGCTGCACCGCCACCTGGTGCGCCAGCGCCGGGTCGAGGCCGCGCTGCACGTAGATGTGGGTGAGTTCCTTCAGTTCCGCTTCCGGCAATTCCTCAAGCTCGCGACGCTCCTTGGCCGTATCCGCAGCCTCGGTGTCCGCCTGCGAGCTGACCGAGACGTACTCGCCCGCGGCCATCGACAGCGCGCCCGCCACCAGCGCGGCGACGCCGGTGACCAGCACGGTCTGTGGGCTGGCGGCCGCAGCCGCCACCCCGACCAGCAGCGAACTGGTCGAGATCAGCCCATCGTTGGCGCCCAGCACCGCCGCGCGCAGCCAGCCGATGTGTTCGCTGCGGTGGCGTTCGTGGTGCGGCTTGGCAACGCTCCTGCCCATGCATGTCCCCCGGATGTCGCGGCTAGGGTACCGCCACCGGTTCTGCCCGGGTTGCAATTGCCGCGCATAAGCTGCGCGTCCCTGCCGGATTCGATGCCCGCGATGCGCGCCTTCCCCGCGACTGCCCTGCTTGCCGTCCTGCTTGCCGCCTGCGCCGGCGCGCCCGTCGCACCGGCACCCGCCGTCGTGGTGGTGCCGGCACCGGCGCCAGTCAAGGTCGGCATCGCGCTGGGCGGCGGCGCGGCCAAGGGCTTCGCCCACATCGGCGTGATCAAGATGCTGGAAGCCAACGGCATCAAGCCGGTGGTGGTGTCCGGGACCAGCGCCGGCAGCGTGGTCGGCGCGCTGTATGCCAGCGGCATGGATGCCTATGCGATGCAGGAAAAGGCGTTCGCGCTGGATGAAGCCAGGATCCGCGACGTCAGCCTGTTCTCCGGCGGGGTGGTGAAGGGCCAGAAGCTGCAGGACTACGTCAACGAACTGGTCGGCGGCCGCACCATCGAGAAGATGCGGAAGCCGCTCGCCGTCGTCGCCACCAACCTCGCGAACGGCGAACGCACCGTGTTCGTGCGCGGCAACACCGGGCAGGCGGTGCGCGCATCCAGTTCGATCCCCGGGGTGTTCGAAGCGGTCGCGATCGGCAAGGCGCACTACGTCGACGGCGGCGTGGTCAGCCCGGTGCCGGTGGACGCCGCGCGCGAGCTCGGCGCCGGGTTCGTGATCGCGGTCGACATCTCCAGCAAGGCCAGCGGCATCGCCAGCCCGACCAGCATGCTCGGCAACGTCAACCAGAGCATCACCATCATGGGCCAGAAGCTCGGTGCGCTGGAGTTGCAGCGCGCCGACATCGTGATCCGGCCGCAGGTCGGCGATATCGGCGCCACCGATTTCGAGCAGAAGAACCGCGCGATCCTCGAAGGCGAACGCGCCGCGCAGGCCGCGCTGCCGCAGATCCGGGCGAAGCTGGCAAGCCTGCAGGCCGCGCGCGTAGCCAGCGCCCGGCAGGCAGCGGAAGCCGAGGCTGCGCGCCAGCGCGAGGCCGAACGCAAGGCGCGCTGCGCCCGCCAGCAGGGCTGGCTGGACACCCTGCGGCGCGACCCGGATTGCCGCGAGGGCTGAGCAGGCCGCGCTGTCCGGCGGCGGCGTAGACTTGCGCGCATGAACGCCAAACCCGCACGCCTCGAGAACCTGCACACCGACAAGGGCAAGGTGCCGGTGTACGCCACCGGCATCGTCGAGCAGCCCTGGGACGACTACACCGCCGCCGACCACGACGTCTGGCGCCAGCTGTACGAACGCCAGCGCCAGCTGCTGGTCGGCCGCGCCTCGGATGAGTTCCTGCAGGCGCAGGGCATGATGGGCATGAGCCCGGACCGGATCCCGCGGTTCGATGAGCTCAACCGCGTGCTCGAGGCCGCGACCGGCTGGACCATCGTCGGGGTCGAGGGCCTGCTGCCGGAACTGGATTTCTTCGAGCACCTGGCCAACCGCCGGTTCCCGGTCAGCTGGTGGATCCGGCGACCGGACCAGCTGGACTACATCGAGGAACCCGACCTGTTCCACGACCTGTTCGGGCACGTGCCGCTGCTGATGATCCCGGCGTTCGCCGACTACATGCAGGCGTACGGCAAGGGCGGGGTCAAGGCGCATGGCCTCGGCGCGGAGGCGCTGGCCAACCTCACCCGCCTGTACTGGTACACGGTCGAGTTCGGCCTGATCCGGCAGCACGACGGCCTGCGCATCTACGGCAGCGGCATCGTCTCCAGCAAGGGCGAGTCGATCCACTGCCTGGAGTCGGATGCGCCGAACCGGATCGGCTTCGACCTCGAGCGCATCATGCGCACGCGCTACCGCATCGACAGCTACCAGAAGACCTATTTCGTGATCGACAGCTTCGAGCAGCTGATGGACGCCACCCGCCCCGACTTCACACCGATCTACGCGCGGCTGGCGCAGCAGGGTTCGATCCCGGCCGGCAGCGTGCTGGACACCGATGCCGTGTTCCACCGCGGCAGCGGCGAGGGCTGGGCCACCGACGGCGACGTCTGAGCATCGATGCTGGCGCAAGTGCGGCGCGCGCGGTCGGCTGCTGGCGCAGCGACATTTCGGGTCGCGTAGCGAATTGCCGCCGGCCCCGCCGACGCTGCATTGGACCCGCGCCACCTACGCTCGCTGCGGCAAGCGCCCCGCCCGGCCGGGCGCACCCAGGTACTTGCGGCCGAGGTAGACGCCCGCCACTGCCGCCACGCCCAACGGTGCCAGCCACGCGAGGTTCTGGAACACCGGTCCCTGCAGCATCGGCAGCAGGCGCGGCAGGCCGATCGACAGGAACGCGATGTGGGTGGCGACGCCGTTGCCGAGCATCGCGCGCAGGTGCTGGCGCATCCACCAGCGCGCTTCGGTCGGCGGCTGCAGGGCGAACCGGCGCATGCTGGCGAACGTGCTGATGCCGATCAGCGAGAAGCTGACGATGATCAGCTGCATCCGGTCCGCCACGAACAGGCCGAACAGTGCAATGCCGGCACCGGCGCCGAGGTTGAGCCACATCAGCGCGCGGTAGGCGGGGCCGACATAGCGCGCCCAGTCGCGCCTGTCGCGGATCGCGCGCCAGCTCAGCCAGGTGCTGGTGCAGGTGATCACCAGCAGGTACAGCAGGAACACCACGATCTTCTGGTGGCCGGCGAACCACGCCAGCCAGCACATCGGCACGGTGGCCGCGAGCAGGCCCGCCATCGCCAGCAGGTACACCTTGCCGGCGCCGACATGCAGCGGACCACCCTTGCGCGCGATGCCGGCGGTCCAGAACGCCACCAGCGCCACGCAGCCCAGCGCGATGTGGACCAGCTTGAAGGCGAGGTACGGATTCATGGCAATGCTCGCGACGGGAGGTGGCCAGTCTCCGGCACCGCGACCGCCACCTCAGGTGCCGCGGGTCATCGGCGCGAGGTGCCGGAAGTCATTTTCTGCGCCCGCCGCATTGTTTGCGGCCTGATCTCCGCGCAGCATGTCCAGATGCTTGCCTTCCTGCGCACCGCCTTCGCTCCTCTGAACCTGGCCGCGCTACTGGCGATCGGCGGCATCGGCCTGTCGTTGCGCTGGTTGCCGGGCGAAATGCGCAGCGGGGCGTTCACCCTGCTGATCGCCTACACCTGCTGCTTGTTGCTGGCGACGTTTCCGCAGCGGCGGCGCTGGGCACAGAATGCGGCGTTATTGCTGATGCCGTTGCTGGCGCTGGCGGCCATCGCGGTCGCGCCGCGAATGGGCACGGCACAGATCCTGCTGGTCGTGTGGGCGGCAGTCGTGGTGATGGCGTGGCCGCCGCTGGTGGTCCTGGCGGCAATTGTCGCGGTAGACCTCGCCGCATTTGGGGTCCTGCGTCATGCTGGCCATTCCAACCCGGTGATCACCACCATTCTCTACGCCAGCTTCCAGGGCTTCGCCGCATTGACCTCGCACTACGCACGCAGCGCCGAGGAAGCGCGCGACCGGCTGGCACGAACCAATGCGGACCTGCTGGCGACGCGCGCCCTGCTGGCCGACGCCGCGCGCGACGGCGAACGCCTGCGGGTCGCGCGCGAACTGCACGACGTCGCCGGCCACAAGCTCACCGCGCTGCGCCTGAACCTGCGCGCGCTGCAGGCGGCCGCACCGTCGCCGCAACTGCAGCTGGCCGAGCAACTTTCCGCCGAACTGCTGGGCGACATCCGCGGGGTGGTGCATGCGCTGCGCGATGCCGGAGGACTCGACATCGACACCGCCCTGCGCGCATTGGCCGCGCCCTACCCGCGGCCGGCGCTGCGGCTGTCCATCGATGAAGGCGTGGTGGTCGAGGATCCGGCCCTCGCCGAAACCGTGCTGCGCACCGTGCAGGAAGCGCTGACCAATGCCGCCCGCCATGGCCACGCCGCTACCCTCGACGTGCGCCTGCGCCGCGATGGCACCTGGCTGTGGGTGGAGATCGAGGACGACGGCCGCGCCAGCCTGCCGCTGCGCGAGGGCCACGGCCTGACCGGCATGCGCGAGCGCATCGACGCGCGCGGCGGCCGCCTGCGGATCGCGCGCGGATCGCGCGGCGGCGTGCGCATCGAAGCGGGCGTGCCGGCATGAGCGCGACACCGGTTCGGGTCGCCCTCGCCGACGACCAGGCCCTGGTCCGCGCCGGCCTGCGCGCGCTGCTGCAACAGCAGGGCATCGACATCGTGTTCGAGGCCGACGACGGGCAAGCCCTGCTGGATGCGCTGCACACGGCGCCGGTCGACATCATCCTCAGCGACATCCGCATGCCCGGGCTGGACGGAATCGCCGCGCTGGAGGCCCTGCGCGCGCGCGGCGACGCCACCCCGGTGCTGCTGCTGACCACGTTCGACGATGCCGAATTGTTGCTGCGCGCGACCGAAGCCGGCGCCCAGGGCTTCCTGCTCAAGGACGCGGCCCCCGACGACCTGCGCGAGGCGATCCTCCGCGTCGCCCGCGGCGAAACCCTGCTGCAGCCGGTCAGCACCGACGCGGTGCGCGCGCGCTACCGCTACCACGCCGACGACGCGCCCCCGCGCGACACCTTCGGCAAGCGCGAGGTCGCGATCCTGCGCCTGATCGCCGGCGGCTATTCGAACCGGGAAATCGCGCGCAGCCTGTTCCTTGCCGAAGGCACGGTGAAGAACTACGTGTCCGAGATCCTCGACAAGCTGGGCACCCGCGACCGCACCCGCGCGGTGCTGAAGGCGATCACCCTGCGGATCATCTGAAATGCCGCCGCCCTCGCCGCGCCATGCAGTCCCGCTATGCTTGGCCGGGACGATCGGAAGGGCATGAAGATGGCGAGATTCGACGCATGGTGGCGGTGGGCGCGGCAATGGCGCCAGGCGCGGCTGGTCGACACCATCGACCGCGTCGCGGTGCTGGAAAACGTCCACGACGGTGGCGCGCTGGGCCCGCGTTATGCCTTCATGATCGTGATGGCCTGCGGCATCGCCATGCTCGGCCTGCTGCAGAATTCGGTGGCGGTGATCATCGGCGCGATGCTGATCTCGCCGCTGATGGGGCCGATCGTCCAGCTCGGCATGGGCCTGGCCACGTTCGAGCTGCGCGGCATCCGCGACTCGCTGCGGACGCTGCTGGCGGGGGTCGCGCTGGCACTGGCGATCGCGATCCTGATCGTCTGGATGTCGCCGCTGCAGGCCAGCACCAGCGAGATCCTGGCACGCACCGAGCCGACCTTCTTCGACCTGCTGGTGGCGGTGTTCTCCGGCCTGGCGGGGGCCTACGCCACGGTCACGCGCAAGGGCGAAACCATCGTCGGGGTGGCGATCGCCACCGCGCTGATGCCGCCACTGGCGGTGGTCGGCTACGGCATCGCCCTCGGCAACTGGACGATCGCCGGCGGCGCCGCATTCCTGTTCATGACCAACCTGCTGGCGATCGCGCTGTCGGTGACCATCGTCGCCCGGTTGTACGGCTTCGGCGGCTCCGACAGCCCCAAGCAGACTGCCTGGCAGGCCGGCCTGATCGTGGCCAGCTTCGTGCTGCTGTCGGTGCCGCTGGGACTGGCGCTCAAGCGCATCGCCCTGCAGTCGCAGACCGAATTGCTGGTGCGTTCCGCACTGGAGGAGAGCGCCGCGCGCGCATCCGGCCGGGTGTCGGCGCTGCGGGTGGAGTCCGGTGCCGACGGCGTCGCGGTGGAGGCGGTGGTGCTGATGCCGGATCACGTGCCGGGCATGGAGGCGACCCTGCAGACCCAGCTCGCTGCGCGGCTCGGACGCCCGGTCAGCGTGCGCGTGCAGGAAGTGCTGACCGCCGACGACGCCAGCTTCGGCCGCCAGCAAGGGGCATTGGCCGAACTGCGGCGCAGCGTGAGCGCGCTGCAGGATGCCGAAAGCGTGCGCAGCAACCAGCAGCGCGCGCGCGCCGAGGAACGTGCCGCGCTGCAGGCATCGCTGCTGGCCTACCTGGGCCGGCTGCAGCGCAGTGCGGATGGCAGCCGCTGGGAACTGTGGGTGGCGGCGGAGACGCGCATGCCGCTGGCGCGGGCATTCCGGATCGAAGCCGAGCTCGAAGCCGCCCGCGCCGACGGGGCGCCGGTGCTGCGGGTGTTTCCGCCGCTGCAGGCGCTGCCGGCGATCGCGCTGGAAACCACCGAGGCCGACGGCCCGGGCCCCGGCGAAGCCGCGCTCCGTTCCCTCGCCATCCAGGCCTGGGCGCTGCAACGCTGGCGCGCGGGCACGGTGGACGCGCGCCTGGCCAGCGACGACGACGCCCAGGCCGAGGCGTGGACCGCGGCCCTGCGGGAGGCACTGTCGGCGCGCGGGATCACGCTTGGCCGCGTCGAGCGCAGCAGCGAAGGCGCGCCCGGCCTGCAGCTGGCACTGCCTGCGCCGTAGCCCTGGTCAGGGTTTCGCCGGCCAGCCGGCGGGGACCTCGAGGTAGCCTCCCGACAGGTCGATGCCATCCACGTCCGCACCGGGCGCGACCGCCACTTCGATCAACTCGTCCGGCGGGCAGGGCGCGCGGATGCAGCGGATCTGCGAGGCATGCGCAAGCAGCGCCAGTTCACCCGCCTGCACCCAGCCCATCAGGTAATAGCGGCCGGGGGCAACGCCCAGGCGGTAGTCGCCGGAGCCGGCCGGCGAGTCGGTGCAGGTGGGCGCGCCGCCGCCGACCGGATGCGCGCAGATGCGCAGGGCCGGCGGCGGGCGGTTGCCGTCGCGGATCGCGCCGCGGATGCTGGCGCCGGTAGCCGTCGCCGGCGTTGCCGCCGGGTCGGCAGCCGCGGCGGGAGGCGAATGCGCGGGTGCGGCTGCCGGCGGCGGGGCGGGACTGGCCGCCGGTGCGGACGCGCCGATCGCCGGGGTGGTGGTGGCGGGCGCGCAGGCGCTGAGCGGCAGCGCGGCGAACAGCAGGATCGGCAGCATCCGCGGCATGGGACCTCCTCCGGGTGGCGGGCTTCGGCGACAATAGCGCCTCCCGCCGCCGCCTGCCCGCCGATGACGCCGACCCCGATTTCCCTCACCCGCTTCCTGATCGAGGAACAACGCGCCGGCCGCATCAGCCCCGACCTGCGGCTGCTGGTCGAAGTGGTGGCGCGCGCCTGCAAGAGCATCTCGATCGCGGTCGGCAAGGGCGCGCTGGGCGGCGTGCTCGGCGATGCGCTCAGCGCCGGCGAGGCCAGCATCAACGTGCAGGGCGAGGCGCAGAAGAAGCTGGACGTGCTCAGCAACGAAATCCTGCTGGAGGCCAACGCCTGGGGCGGCCACCTGGCCGGGCTGGCGTCGGAGGAGATGGACCACAGCATGCCGATCCCGGACGCCTACCCGCGCGGCAATTACCTGCTGCTGTTCGATCCGCTGGACGGCAGTTCGAACATCGACGTCAACATCTCGGTCGGCACCATCTTCTCGGTGCTGCGCTGCCCGGACGGGGTCACCCATCCCGGCGACGAACACTTCCTGCAGCCCGGCACCGCCCAGGTCGCGGCCGGCTACTGCACCTACGGCCCGAGCACGATGCTGGTGCTGACCGTGGGCCACGGCACCCACGCGTTCACCCTCGACCGCGAGGTCGGCAGCTTCGTGCTGACCACCCGCGGCATGCGGATCCCGGAGGAGACCCGGGAATTCGCGGTCAACATGTCCAACCAGCGCTTCTGGGAAGCGCCGATGCAGGCGTACGTCGGCGACCTGCTGGCCGGCAGCGAAGGCCCGCGCGGCAAGGACTTCAACATGCGCTGGGTGGCGAGCATGGTCGCCGACGTCCATCGCATCCTCACCCGTGGCGGCATCTTCAGCTATCCGCTGGACAGCAAGTGCGCGCCCAAGGGCGGCAAGCTGCGGCTGATGTACGAAGCCAACCCGATGGC
>Ga0209477_1002041_pt1 | contig 11907 bp, 14 predicted proteins | sample KloWWTupernatant_FD_187180 | JGI IMG/M metagenome (GOLD analysis project Ga0209477, IMG submission 187180) | Active sludge microbial communities from Klosterneuburg, Austria, studying microevolution and ecology of nitrifiers - Klosterneuburg... | ecosystem: Engineered > WWTP > Aerobic digester >...
CCCGAATGGTGTTCGCTGAAACCGGGCGCGGCATTCACCGCGAGGATGTCGGCGACGGACAGTCCGCGCGCGAGTTTCCGCTCGAAGATGCCGAGTTGGTAGTCGTGGCTGCGATAGCCGGAAATCGCGTCCAGCAGGATGCCGTCGCGCAGCGCATCCTCGCGCATGCGCAGCCAGGCGCGGGCGGCGTCGATGCGCAGCCACAGCGGGCGGCGGTAGCGGTCGAAGCCGGCAAAGGCCAGCCAGTCGGGTTCGGCAACCAGTTCCAACCCGCTGCGCGAGGCGTATTCGCCTTCGTCGATGTCCAGCGATTCCAGCCGTTCGTGCAGGCGATGCAGCGGCAACCAGCCAACGTGTTCGATGCCGCTGCGGGTGTGCAGCGGCATCGACTCCAGCGTGTCGAGCGCGGCATCGAGGCCCGGCGTGCGGTGCAGGTTCGGCACCAGCGGCAGGAGTCCTTCGCGCAAGTCGGCGGCAAGATATTGGCCGTCGCACTTGCGCCGCAGCACGTGGCGCGCACTTGCCAGCGCGCGGGCATCGTGATTGCTTCGCGCACGCAACAGGCCGGCCGGCCACAGTTCGATCTCCGGCGTGTTGCGCAGGGCGAGCTTCAGCGGAACCGGTTGCGGATGCGGCATCCGCGCAGCTTAGCGACGCGCTGCGCCGCGTGCCAATACGTCAGCGACGCCCGGACTGGATGCGCATGCGCTGCAACGTGTTGTCGTGCCGCACGTAGTGGTGGAACAGTGCGCCGAGCGCATGCAGGCCGATCAGGTAGTAACCGGCGTTGCCGATGGTTTCGTGCAGGTCCTCCATGCGTCCGGCCAGTGAGGGGTTCTCCGCGATCAGCAGCGGCAGCTCCAGGCCCCACAACAGCACTGCATGGCCGTCGGCGTTGCGCATGAGGTAGCCCAGCACCGGCAGCGCCAGCAGCATTGCGTACAGCAGCAGCGCGACCAGCCGGGCCAGCCATTGCTGCCAGGCCGGTGGTGGCGGAATGATCGGCGGTGCCTTGCTGCTCGCGCGCAGCGCCAGGCGCACCAGGGTCACGGCGAACACGACGAGGCCCAGCGCGAAGTCGACGAGCGCTACCGCGCGGCGTGGATGGAAGGCCACATCGGCAAGGAATTCGACGGCACCATCAGCGGCGTGACCAGCTTCGGCCTGTTCGTGGAGCTGGACGATTCCAAGGTCAACGGCCTGGTCCACGTGACCCAGCTGCCGCGCGATTTCTACCACTTCGATGCGGTGCGCAAGACCCTGTCGGGCGAGCGCCGCGGGCATGCCTATCGCCTCGGCGACCGGGCGAGGGTGGTGGTGCTCAAGGCCAGCGTGGAAGACCGCAAGATCGACTTCCGCCTGGTCGGCGATGAAGGCGCCGAGACGGCACCGATGCCGATGCCGGAACGCGGCAAGCCGGCCAAGCGCACGAAGCAGAAGTACTGAATGAGCAAGCCAACCCAATGGATCGTCGGCCTCAACGCGGTGGCCTCGGCGCTGGAACACGACGCCGAGCACGTGCGCGAGGTGTTGCTGGAGGCCGGCGGCAAGAACCCGCGCATCGTCGAGATCGAACAGGAAGCGCGGCGCAAGGACATCGATGTCCGCCGCGTGGCCCAGAGCGCGCTGGATGGCGTCTCCGGCGGCGTGCGCCACCAGGGTGCGGCGGCGCGCTATACCGCGGCCAAGACCTGGGACGAGCACGAACTGGTCGGGCTGGTCGAAGCCGCCGAAGGCAAGGCGCTGATCCTCGTGCTGGATGGCGTGCAGGACCCGCACAACCTCGGCGCCTGCCTGCGCAGCGCGGCGGCGGCGGGCGCGACCGCGGTGGTGTTCCCGAAGGACAAGGCGGTGCAGGTCAACGCCACCGTGCGCAAGACCTCGGCCGGCGCGGCGGACACGTTGCCGGTCTTCAGCGTCACCAACCTCTCGCGCACCCTGCGCGACCTGCAGAAGGCGGGGGTGTGGATCTACGGATTCGCCGGCGAAGCCACGGCTTCGCTGTACGCGCTGGACCTGAAGGGCAACGTCGCGCTGGTGATGGGCAGCGAGGGCGACGGCCTGCGCCGGTTGACCCGCGAGAACTGCGACCAGCTGGTGAAGATCCCGATGCCCGGCGAGTTCGAGAGCCTGAATGTCTCCGTCGCCACCGGCATCGCGCTGTTCGAAGCGGTCCGGCAGCGGCAGCCGTAGCACCTGGGGGAAATGACGATGGCGCTGGACTTGGCGTGGTACGACTGGGTGGGCCTGCTGGGCACCGCGATGATCCTTGGCGGCTTTGCGCTGCTGCAGGCGGGCAGGCTGTCCGGCACCGGACTGGTCTACCAGTTGCTCAACCTGTTCGGCGCGGCCGGCGTGCTGGTGTCCTTGCTGGGCACCTTCAACCTGTCGGTGTTCCTGCTGGAAGCCGCGTGGATCGCGGTCAGCGTTTACGGGATTGCGCGGTCGTTCAAGGAGAAGCGCACCGAAGCGCGGTGAGTCGCCGGGCGCCGTGCCCGAAGCGGCTTGGGACACGCCGTGAATACATCCATGTAGGCTAATCGGCGCCATCCATGGCGCCGATTGTCCCTGCGCTCGCTTCGGGCATGGCGCCCGGCGACGGGCCACATCGAGGCCACGCATTCGCGATGATGCAGAACAGCTGCGCGGTGCGTTCCGCGTCGTAGACCGCCGAATGCGCCTCGCGCTGGTCCCAGTCCAGGCCGGCGGCGTGGATCGCGCGGGCCAGCACGGTCTGGCCGTACATCAGCCCCGCCATCGTCACCGTGTCGAACACGCTGAACGGGTGGAACGGGTTGCGCTTGTGCTGCACCCGGTTGACCGCGGCGTTCAGGAAATTGAGGTCGAAGTGCGCGTTGTGGCCGACCAGGATCGCGCGCTGGCAGCCGTGCTTCTTCGCCGCCGCGCGTACCGGCACGAACACCTTGTCCAGGCCCTCGCGTTCATCCACGGCGAAGCGCAGCGGGTGGCCGATCTTGATGCCGGTCACTTCCAGCGACTTGGGGTCGATCGAGGTGCCCGGCGCCGGTTCGATGTGCGCATGGCAAACCTCGCCCGGCACGAAGCGGCCGTGCGGGTCCAGTTCGATCGGCACCGCCGCGATTTCCAGCAATGCGTGCTTGTTCCAGTCGAAGCCCCCGGTTTCAACGTCCACCACCACCGGCAGGTAGCCGCGGAAGCGCTCGGCCATCGGCTTGAAGGCCGGCGTTTCTTGGATCTCGGTCATCGCGACAGGTTAATCGATGCGGGTGCCGAGCAGGACGCCTTCGTTGCGCAACCGCTGCAGCATCGGCGTGGCCTCGGCCAGGAAGCCGTCGAAATCGGCGTGGCCTGCTTCCATTGCGAGTTGCCGCATCAGCCGGCGTCCGTCCACGCCGGCATCGGTATCGACCAGCTCCAGCAGGCGGAACAGCAGCGGCGACAGCGCGGAGAAATGGATGCGGCCATCGGGCCCGCGGCGCAACAGGAGCAGTGTCGGCTCCGGCGGCGGTTCGCCTGGTTGGTACTCCGGCGCAAGGCGATTGACCGGCCAGCGATACGCCAGCGGCCACGCAAGGGGCGAGAGCATGGGCACGCCTTCGAGCAGGTCTCCGCCGGGATCGTGCGGGGGCACCACGGCATCGCTCAGCTGCAGGCCAAGTTCCGCCCATTCGTAATGCGCGAGTTCCGCGAGCCACGGGCGCCGCGGATCGGTTTCGGCTTCGAGGAAGGCGATCAGCTCGCGGCCGAGTTCGGTGAACAGTGGCGTATGGCAGCGGTGGCGGGCAAGGAAGCCAGCCACCAGCGCCTGCCAGCCGGCATCGCCGAGGATCTTGCGGATCACCGGGAAGTTGCCGGCCAGCAAGGCGTCGAGGTTGTTGTAGACGAGGCCGCGGTAGATCGCCAGGCGCCGGGCCGCGATGCCCGGCGGACCCGGGTGCGCGGCGGGATCGCGAACGTGCCGCGCCATCGCATCGAGTTGTTCGCGCAGGGTGCTCACCGGAACCGCGCCTGCAGGTCGCGGATGCGCTGCACTTCCGCCAGCAGGACCGGCAGGGGCGGGAGGTTGAAGTCGCGCTCGAGCAGGGTCGGGCGCACGCCGTGCCGCTGGTAGGCATGGCCGAGCAGGTCCCACACCGCGTCCTTCACCGCCGCGCCGTGGGTGTCGATCTTGAGGTCGTCGGCTTCGTCGTAATGGCCGGCGACATGGATGCTTGCGATCCGCGCCGACGGCATCGCGTCGACGAACGCGCGCGCGTCGTAGCCGTGGTTGATGGCATTGACGTAGACGTTGTTGACGTCGAGCAACAGGTCGCAGTCGGCCTCGCCCAGGACCGCTTCGATGAACGCGATCTCGCCCATCGCCTGGAAGGGCGCCGCGTAGTAGCTGACGTTCTCGATGGCGATGCGCTGGCCCAGCGCGTCCTGCACTTGCGCGATGCGTCCGGCGACGTGGCGCACCGCGGCCTCGGTGAACGGGATCGGCAGCAGGTCGTAGAGGTGGCCGGAGGCGGAGCAGTAGCTCAGGTGCTCGCTGTAGGCGACGACCTGGTGGCGGGCGAGGAAGTCGCGGGTCTGGCGCAGGAACGTGGTGTCCAGCGGGTCCGGCCCGCCCAGCGACAGCGACAGCCCGTGGCCGCTGAGCGGATGCCGGGAGGCCAGCGTCGCCAGCTTGTCGCCCAGCACGCCGCCGACACCGATCCAGTTGTCGGGCGCGCACTCCAGAAAATCGAAGGCGCCCGCAGGCGCCTCGATCAACTGGTCCAGCAGGGCCCTGCGCAGGCCGAGGCCGGCGCTATGCGCTGGCAATGGCTGGCGCATGCCGGCTCAGGGGTTGCCGCCGCACTTGCCTTCGCCGCACTTGCCCTCGCCGCACTTGCCTTCGCCGCCCTTGCTGGCGGCGTCGTGCTTCGCGTCCTTCATCTGGGCGTGGTGCGCATCCATCTCGGCCTGGGTGATGAAGCCATCGCCATTGCCGTCATGGCCGGCGAACTTCTCTTCGCTGCCCTTGTGCGCGGCATCGAATTCGGCGCGCGACAGGCGGCCATCCTTGTCGGTGTCCATCGAGGCCAAGGTATGCGCCGGCGCGCCGGCCGCGGGTTGCATGCCCCCGCAGTTGCCCTCGCCGGCCTTGGCTTCGGCCTTGGCGGGATCCTGCTGGTAGCCGCCGGCCATCGCCTGCATCGTGAACAGCGAGCCGGCGACCAGGGTACCGGTGGCAACGGCGGCGCCGATCACCAGGGCGATCGGCTTGTGGGACTGTGACATCGTGGCTCCTTGGCGCGGTTCGCGCGTGACGTGTGGCGCGATCCTACCGCCAGCACACGGCCACGGCCAGCCGCTGGCGGCCGGCGTTGCCGCCGGTACAGCGGGTCGCGGCGGTCAGACCACCGTGGTGCTGCTCTCGTCGCGCTTGTCGCGCGGCGGCATCAGTTCCTCGCCATGCACGAGGAACCACACGTTCTCGGCGATGTTGGTGGCGTGGTCGCCGATCCGCTCCAGGTTCTTGGCCATGAACAGCAGGTGCGTGCACGGGGTGATCGCGCGCGCATCCTCCATCATGTAGGTCAGCAGCTCGCGGAACAGCCCGGTGTAGAGGGTGTCCAGCTCGACGTCGTTGGCGCGCAGGCGCAGTGCGGCGTCGCCGTCGCGTTGCACGTAGGCGTCGAGCACGTCGCGCACCTGGCGCGCGGCCAGCCGGCCCAGCGCGTCCAGCCCGCGGGTATGCGGCAGCGGCGGGGTGAGGTTGAGCGCCATCGAGCGCTTGGCGATGTTCGCCGCGAGGTCGCCGATGCGCTCGATGTCGGAGGCAACCCGCAACGCGGCCAGGATCACCCGCAGGTCGCCGGCCAGCGGGCCGCGCCGGATCAGCCGGATCACGTCGTGGTTGACCTGCTGCTCGAGCGCGTCGATCGCCTCGTCGTTGCCGATCACCCGCTCGGCGGCCTTGTCGTCGCGCCGCTCGACCACGTCCAGCGCGGCCTCCAGCTGCGCCACCGACATCTGGCCCATGCGGATCAGCTCGTCGAGCAGGGCCTGCTGCTCCTGGTCGTAGCTCTTGACGATGTGGTTGTGCTCGTTCATCAGCCGAACCTGCCCGTGATGTAGTCCTCGGTCTGCTGCTTCGAGGGATTGGAGAAGATCTGCTCGGTGGCGCCGTGCTCGATGAGGTCGCCCAGGTACATGAAGGCGGTGTAGTCGGAGACGCGCGCGGCCTGCTGCATGTTGTGGGTCACGATCATGATCGTGAAGTCCTGCTTGAGTTCCTCGACCAGTTGCTCGATGCGGCTGGTGGAGATAGGGTCCAGCGCCGAGGTCGGTTCGTCCAGCAGCAGCACTTCCGGCTTCAGCGCCACCGCGCGGGCGATGCACAGGCGCTGCTGCTGGCCGCCGGACAGGCCCAGGCCGCTGTCCTTCAGCTTGTCCTTGACCTCGTCCCACAGCGCGGCCTGGCGCAGCGCCAGCTCGACGCGCGCGTCCATTTCGGCCTTGCCCAGGCGTTCGTGGTGGCGGATGCCGTAGGCGACGTTCTCGTAGATCGTCATCGGGAACGGCACCGGCTTCTGGAACACCATGCCGACCTTGCTGCGCAGCCGGTTCATCGGGTACTTCGGGTCGAGGATGTTCTCGCCGTCCAGCATCACCTCGCCCTTCGCCACCAGCTTGGGATACAGCGCGTAGATCCGGTTGAACACCCGCAGCAGGGTCGACTTGCCGCAACCGGACGGCCCGATCAGCGCGGTCACCCGCTTCTCCGGGACGTCCAGCCTGATGTCCTTGACCGCGTGGAACTTGTCGTACCAGAAGTCCAGGTTGCGCGCGCTGATCTTCACCGGCGGCGCCAGCGTCGGGGTGTCGCGCGGGTGTGCGACGGCGAGGTGCAAATCGTTCATGTCGGGGATCCGCGAGAAATCAGTCATGGGTCATCTTGTTGCGCGATACGATCGCCCGGGCCACAAGGCTGGTCAGCAGCACGAACAGGGTCAGGACGAAGGCGCCGGCCCAGGCCAGCGAATGCCAGTTCTCGAACGGGCTCATCGCATACTGGAAGATCACCACCGGCACGTTCGCCATCGGCGACAGGACGTCGGTGGTCCAGTACTGGTTGTTGAGCGCGCTGAACAGCAGTGGCGCGGTTTCGCCGGAGATCCGCGCAAGCGCCAGCAGGATGCCGGTGACGATGCCGGGCAGGGCGCTGCGGTACAGCACCTGCATGGTCACCTTCCACTGGGGCACGCCCAGCGACAGCGCCGCCTCGCGCATCTGCGAGGGCACCAGCCGCAGCATCTCGTCGGTGGTGCGCACCACCACCGGCAGCACGATGAAGGCCAGCGCGATGCCGCCGGCGAGCGCCGAGAAATGCCCCATCTGCGCCACCACCATGGTGTACACGAACAGGCCGAGCACGATCGAGGGCGCCGACAGCAGGATGTCGTTGACGAAGCGCACGGTCTCGCCGAGCCAGCTCTTGCTGGAGTATTCGGCGAGGTAGGTGCCGGCCAGCACCCCGATCGGCGCGCCCAGCAGGATCCCGAGCATGCTCATCAGCGCACTGCCGAAGAACGCGTTGAGCATGCCGCCGCCCTCGGCGCCCGGTGGCGGGGTCATTTCCGTGAACAGCGCCAGGTTCAGCGAACTGACGCCCATCCGCAGGGTGGTCCAGATGATCCAGACCAGCCAGAAGATCCCGAACACCGCGGCCAGCACCGCCAGCACCTGGGCGGCGATGTTCTTGGCGGCGCGGATGGCATAGAGCGGCGTGGCCATCAGTTGCCCTCCCGCTTGTTGAGGCTGCGCAGCATCAGCCGGGCGATGCTGAGCACGATGAAGGTGACGATGAACAGCACGAAGCCGAGCGCGATCAGCGAGGAGCGGTACATCTCCGAATCGGCTTCGGTGAATTCGTTGGCGATGGTCGCGGCGATCGAGTTGCCGGGTTCCAGCAGCGACATGGTCAGCGAATGCGCGTTGCCGAGCACGAAGGTGACCGCCATGGTCTCGCCCAGCGCGCGGCCGAGGCCCAGGAAGATGCCGCCGATCACCGCCGAACGCGTGTACGGCAGGACCACGTCCCACACCACTTCCCAGCGGGTCGCGCCGAGCGCGTACGCCGATTCCTTCAGCCTGCCGGGCACGGTCAGGAACACCTCGCGCATCACCGACGACACGAACGGGATCACCATGATCGCCAGCACCAGGCCGGCAGTGCCCATGCCCAGCCCCAGCGGCGGGCCGGCGAACAGCACGCCGACGAACGGGATTTGGCCGAAGTTCGCATCCACCCACGGGTACACGTGTTCGGCCAGCACCGGCACCAGCACGAACAGGCCCCACATGCCGTAGATGATCGAGGGAATGCCCGCCAGCAGCTCGATCGCCGCGCCGACCGGGGTGCGCAACCACTTCGGCGCGATCTCGGTCAGGAAGAAGGCGATGCCGAAGCTGATCGGGACCGCGATCAGCATCGCGATGAAGGCGGTGACCAGGGTGCCGTAGATCGGCACCAGCGCGCCGAACTGCTGCTGCACCGCGTCCCACTCGTCGGTCCACAGGAAGGCGATGCCGAATTTCTGGAAGGCCGCGCGGCCGCCCCACAGCATCGACAGCGCGGCGGCGGCGAGCGACACCAGCACGAACACGCCGGCACCGGTCACCAGCCAGCGGAAGCGGTTGTCGGTGCGGATGTCGGCGAGGTCGCGGGAATCGTCTGCGGCGGTCGGGGCAATGGCGTTCATGGTGTTCGCGGTGTCATCCGGTCGTGTCGAGCCGGCGCCACGGGCGTGGCGCCGGTGCGCGCGGCGTGGTCGTCAGGCCTTGATGTCCGATGCCCAGTAGGCCTCGATCTGCTGCACCAGTTCCGCCGGCAGCGGCACGAAGTGCAGGGCGTCCGCCTGCGCCTGGCCCTGCTCGAACGCCCACTTGAAGAAGTCCAGGGTGTCGCGGGTGCGCTTGGCGTCCTTCGGCTGCTTGTAGACCAGGATGAAGTTGGTGGCGGTGATCGGCCACGCGTCCGCACCCGGGGCATCGGTGACGACCAGGCTGAAGTCCCGGGCGTTCTTCCAGTCGGCGCTGGCGGCGGCCGCGGCGAACGAGGCCGCCGATGGCTGCACCCAATTGCCGGCCGCGTTCTGCATGCCGGCATAGGCCATCCTGTTCTCGGTGGCGTAGGCCAGCTCGACATAGCCGATGCTGCCCTTGATCTGCTTCACGTAGGCAGCCACGCCCTCGTTGCCCTTGCCGCCGATGCCGCCGGGCCAGTTGACCGAGGTGCCTTCGCCGACCGTGGCCTTCCACGCCGGGCTGACCTTGGACAGGTAATTGACGAAATTGAAGGTGGTGCCGGAACCGTCCGAGCGGTGCACCACGTTGATCTTGGAGGAGGGCAGCGGCAGGCCGGGATTGAGCGCGGCGATCGCCGGGTCGTTCCAGGTGGCGACCTTGCCGAGGAAGATGTCGGCCAGCACCGCGCCGGACAGGCGCAGCTTGCCGGCTTCCAGGCCCTCGAGGTTGACCACCGGCACCACCCCGCCGACCGCGGACGGGAACTGGGCCAGGCCGTCCTTCGCCAGTTCTTCCGGCGCCAGCGGCTTGTCGGAGGAGCCGAAGTCCACGGTGCCGGCCTTGATCTGGGCGATGCCGCCGCCGGAGCCGATCGACTGGTAGTTGATCCTGGCCCCGGTGGCCTTGTTGTAGTCGTCCGACCACTTCGAAAGCAGCGGATAGATGAAGGTGGCGCCGGCACCCGTGATTTCCACCGATTTGCGGTCGCCGGCCGTTGCCGGCGCAGCGGTCGGCGCCGCCGCCGCCGGATCGGCGCTGGCGGCGGCCGCGGCGGGCTCCTGCTTGCAGGCGGCAAGGCCGGCCAGCAGGCACAGGCTGAGGGCGGCGAGGCGGGGCAGTTGGCGGCTCATGTGGGGGTCTTCCAGTCGCGCGTTTCGGATCGCGCCATGAAATGATGTTTTTGTGACATGTCGATGACAGCTGCCCCGGTTTCGCCCGGAATCGGCGGGGTGCGCAAGAAAAATGCGGGCCCGAAGGCCCGCCCGAACGCACACCCTGGTCAGGGGGATTGGCGGGATCAGAACTTGTAGTTCTGCGCCCAGTACGCCTCGACCTGCTGGACCAGTTCGTCCGGCAGCGGCACGTAGTCCAGCGAGCGGGCCTGCTCGTCGCCATTGGCGTAGGCCCAGCGGAAGAACTCCAGCGCCTGCTTGGCGCGCGCGGCATCCTTCGGCTTCTTGTGCATCAGGATGAAGTTGGTGGCGGCGACCGGCCAGGAGTTGTCGCCCGGCGCGTTGGTCATCACCAGGAAGAAGTCCTTCGAGTTCTTCCAGTCGGCGCTGGCGGCGGCCGCGGCGAAGCTCGCATCGCTCGGGTTCACGTAGTTGCCGGCGGCGTTCTTCATGCGGCTGTAGGCCATCTTGTTCTGCAGCGCATAGGACAGCTCGACGTAGCCGATGCCGCCCTTGATCTGCTTCACGTACGCGGCGACGCCCTCGTTGCCCTTGCCGCCGACGCCGGCCGGCCACTTGACCGAGGTGCCTTCGCCGACCTTGGCCTTCCACTCCGGGCTGACCTTGGACAGGTAGTTGACCCAGTTGAAGGTGGTGCCGGAACCGTCCGAACGGTGGACCACGGTGATCTTCATGTCCGGCAGGTTGACGCCGCCGTTCAGGGCGACGATGCGCGGATCGTTCCACTTGGCGACCTTGCCGAGGAAGATGTCGGCGACCAGTTCGCCGTCCAGCTTCATCGCACCGGCCTTCAGGCCCGGGATATTGATCACCGGCACCACGCCGCCGATCGCCGACGGGAACTGGCCCAGGCCCGCGGCCTTCAGTTCCTCGGGCGGCAGCGGCTTGTCGGAGGAGCCGAAGTCAACCGTCTTCGCCTTGATCTGGGCGATGCCGCCGCCGGAACCGATCGACTGGTAGTTGATCTTGTTGCCGGTGGCCTGCGAGTAGTCGGCCGACCACTTCGAGAGCAGCGGATAGATGAAGGTGGCGCCGGCACCGGTGATGTCGGCGGCGGCGGCGGTGAACACGAAGCCGCCGGCGAGCACGAGGGCTGCGGTGCGGTGCTTGAGGTAGTTGGACACGCGGTACTCCTGGGTGGCTGATGCGCGGACTCGCCGCTGCCGCGCATTCCACTGCGGTTGGATGACAGAAGCGTGTTGTCGAAGTGACCGTTTGATGACAGCGCTGGCGCGCCCTGCGTGTCCCGTGACACATGGGCCGCGGCGCGGATTCATCGAACTGTCATCTTTCGACAACACGACTGTCAGAATCCGGTCGCAGGCTGTGCCCGTTTCACGGAGTCTTAACGGCCGCCCGGCCGCAGGCACCCAACCTACTTTCGATCCTTTCCGGAGCATGACCATGCAACGCAAGACCCTCGCCCTCGCCGTGACCATGGCGCTGGCCGCCACCAGCTTCCAGGCCAGTGCCCAGGATGCGCGCGACCAGGAACTCGCCGCGCTCAAGCAGCAACTGGCGGAGCTCGCCGCCAAGGTGCAGGAGCTCGAGGACCGCAGCGACGCGCAGTCCGACGTCAACGTCGATACCGCGACCCAGCTCGACACCCTGGCCAACAACAGCACCAAGGTCGAGACCAAGGGCGGCATCAAGGTCACCTCGGCCGACAAGAACTTCGAGGCCTCGATCGGTGGCCGCGTCCATTTCGATGCCTACGCGTTCGACAAGGACGTGGCCGCGACCACCGACACCACCGAGTTCCGCCGCGCCCGCCTGACCCTGTCCGGCAAGGCCTACGGTTGGGAATACAAGGTCGAGGAAGATTTCTCCGGCGGCAGCAACCTGGACGGCATCCGCGACCTCTACATCGCCCGCAACATGATGGGCGGCAAGGTCACCATCGGCCACTTCAAGCCGTACCGCGCGCTGGAGGAGCTGACCAGTTCCAACGAAA
>Ga0209477_1002042_pt1 | contig 11904 bp, 8 predicted proteins | sample KloWWTupernatant_FD_187180 | JGI IMG/M metagenome (GOLD analysis project Ga0209477, IMG submission 187180) | Active sludge microbial communities from Klosterneuburg, Austria, studying microevolution and ecology of nitrifiers - Klosterneuburg... | ecosystem: Engineered > WWTP > Aerobic digester >...
GACCTCGGGTTGCGCGCGCTGGGCGAGTTGCCGCCGCTGCTCGATCCGGGCCAGACGCCGGGAGCAGCCGAGGCGATCGCGCAGCGCGTCATCGAGTTCGCCGGCAAAGGCGAACAGGACGCGCAGGACCAGCCTGGCGGCGACACGGTCGAGGGCACGTCTGCGCAGATCGCATCGGTTGACGCCCTGGGCGACGCCTTGGTCGACGCGGCGCCCGACGCGGAGGAGGCTGCCGCCATCGATCCGGGTGCGGTCGAAGCGAACGCCGTCGAGGCCGAATTCCTGACCGATCGCGCGGATTCTCAGGCGGCGGAGGCGGAACTCGCCGAGGACATCGATCGGTCCGCCGGCGAGGTCGAGCGGGCTGCAGGCATCGGCGAGACTGCCGATGCCGAATCGGGTGACGACGGACGGGACCGGCCCGCATCGGCCTGATCGACCACCCTCCCCAACGAAACCAGAGAGGGATTCCTTGAACAGCGAACATCCGAGCGACAGCCAGCGCGATCGCACGGCAGCCGACACCGAGGGTCCGGCGCAGCGCGAAGAGGCCGGGCAACGACCGGCCCCGTCGGCCGGAGCCGGCGAAGCCGTCGGCGCCGTCGACGGGCAGGCGAGCGACGACCGTGAGTCGAGGCAACCACGCAGCAAGTTCAATCGACGCCGCGGCGGCAACAGGTCGGGGTCGCGGCGCGGCCGGGGCGGTCGACGCGATGCCGGCGAGGGTGCCGAGGGGCAGCCGCCGGCAGGTGATGCGACGGCGCAGGCTGGCGAGAGCGTGCCGGGACGCGCGACGGTCGACGCCGACCCGCTGCCGGCCTACGCCAGCGGCAAGGCCATCGGCCTCGACGCCGCCGATCCCCGCCAGCGCGCGACGCGTCGCGCGCCCGCCGAGGACCAGCCGAAGCTGCACAAGGTGCTCGCGGACGCCGGTCTCGGCTCTCGGCGCGACATGGAGGAACTGATCCTCGCCGGGCGCGTCTCGGTGAACGGGCAGCCGGCGCACATCGGCCAGCGCATAGGCCCGACGGACCAGGTGCGCGTGAACGGCCGCGCGATCAGCCGGCGCGCCGCGCCGGCGGCGCCGCGTGTCCTGCTGTACCACAAGCCGCCGGGCGAGATCTGCACGCGCGACGATCCGGGCCAGCGCGCCACGGTGTTCGAGCGACTTCCGCGACTGAAAGGCGCGCGCTGGGTGGCGGTCGGCAGGCTCGACTTCAACACCGAGGGCCTGCTGGTGTTCACGACCTCGGGCGACCTGGCCAACAAACTGATGCATCCGCGCTACGGCTGGGAACGCGAGTACGCGGTCCGTGTGCTCGGGCGGATCGACGACGTGGCGCGTGAATCGCTGCTGGCCGGCGTCGAGCTCGAGGACGGGCCGGCCAGGTTTGCGACGCTCGAGGACCTCGGTGGCGACGGCGCCAATGCGTGGTACCGCGCAGTGATCGCCGAGGGCCGCAACCGCGAGGTGCGGCGGATGTTCGAGGTCGTCGGCCTGACCGTCAGCCGGCTGGTGCGACTGCGCTTCGGGCCTTTGGCGCTGCCGCGCGGATTGACGCGGGGCCGCTGGGCCGAACTCGGCGAGGCCGAGGTCCAGGCGCTCGCGCAGGCGATTCGCAGTGCCGGCGCGCCGGCCGAGGAGGCGGGGAAGGGCGGGGCACAGCGCGTGCTCGAAGCCGATCCCGACGCTGACGGCGACGAGCGAGCCTTCGCCGACGAGATGGACGAAGACACGCCGGCGCGCGGATCGCCCGACGACGTCGGCGACACCGGCGCGGATGAAGATTGGGACGACGAGCATCCCGACGACTCGATCGGCAATCGTGCATTGCCGGTTTCGGCCGAGCCCGTCCACGATCCGATGGACGACGACGAATGGCAGCCCAGGTCGGCCAACGCGCACCTCGAAGGCATCACTCGCGTGGTGCGCAAGGGCGAAGCTGGAGCGCCGGCAGGCGGCGGCAAGCGCGGCGGATTCAACAAGTCGCGCGTCCGCGCGGGGCGCGCGGCGACCTTCACCGGGCCGATGGACACCGGGCGGCCGTCCGGTATTGCGGGCGCGTACGGCGGATTCGGGCCTTCGGGGCAGCCGGGCGGGCGCGACGGTCGCGGCTCGCGCGGTGGCCAGGGCAAGCGCGTCGGCGGGCAGGGGCCTCGCCCCGGCGGTCAAGGTCCCCGCGGATCCGGCGGCGGCCCGGGGCAGCCGCGCGGGCCTGCGTCCGGCAAGGGGGGCGGAAGACGTGGCGGGCGCTCGCGCGGTGGCCGTTCGGGCGGCGGCGGGTCGCGCGGCGACGGCTGATCGCGGTCGGGGCCGCAATCGCGCGTGACTGCGCGGGGGTTTTCGCGCTATAATTTTCTATTAACAAATCGCCGCTTCGGCAGATGTGAGGCAGCGTTCCGGACGACGTCATCCGGGGCGACAGCGCATCGGGCACGGGCGGCGTGCTCGAAGAAATGGGCTCGCGAGGCCCATTTTTTTTTCCGGTCGCGCGGGCATGGTGTCGGCGGCGGATCGGCAGGGGCCGGCTGGGTGCCGGCAGGGGGTTCGCGAGTGTCCGCACAGATGACGTCGACGCAGGCGATCATCGAACGCGCCCTGTCAGGCATGGGCTACGAGATCGTCGACGTCGAGTTCGCGCAGGACGGGTTGTTGCGCGTGTACATCGATTCGCCGGCGGGGATCACGCTCGACGACTGCGAGCAGGTCAGTCGACAGCTGTCGCACGTGTTGGCGGTCGAGGAGGTCGACTACGCGCGGCTCGAGGTGTCGTCGCCGGGGCTGGATCGGCCGTTGAAGAAGGCGGCGGACTTCGACCGCTTCGCGGGCGCCGAGGTCAGCGTCAGGCTGCGACGGCCGCTCGACGGGCGCCGCAACTTCGACGGCGTACTGACGGTCGAGGGCGAGGGACGCTATGGGCTCGAGTTGATCGAGCGGGTGGCCGAAGCGCCGGGTGCCGGTGGCGCGAAGGGCCGCAAGGCCGGATCGAAACCCGCTGCGAAGGGCGCGTCGGGTACGGCGAAGGCGGTGCAGGCCGCAGCGGCGGGGGCCGTCCCCGGGGCCGTGGGCCGCAAGCTCGTGTTTGCGCTCGACGAGATCGAGCGGGCTCGGCTGGTGCCGAAGCTGAAGTTCCAGGAGAGGCGGAAATGAGCCGGGAAGTATTGTTGCTGGTCGACGCGCTCGCGCGCGAGAAGAACGTCGCGCGCGACGTCGTGTTCGGCGCACTCGAGAGCGCGCTGGCGTCCGCGACGAAGAAGCGCTTCAAGGAAGACGTCGACGTCCGCGTGTCGGTCGACCGCATGTCCGGCGAGTCCGAGTCGTTCCGCCGCTGGCAGGTCGTGCCCGACGGCGAGCTCGAGGACCACGACATCCAGATCATCCTGACCGAGGCTCAGAAGCAGATCCCGGACATCCAGGTCGGCGACTTCATCGAGGAAGAGCTCGAGCCGGTCGACATGGGGCGGATCGGCGCGCAGGCGGCCAAGCAGGTCATCCTCCAGAAGATCCGCGACGCCGAGCGCGAGCAGATCATCAATGACTTCCTCGCCCGCGGCGAATCGATCCTGTCGGGCACGATCAAGCGCATGGACCGCGAGGGTGCGATCGTCGAGTCGGGCAAGGTCGAGGCGCGGCTGCCGCGCGACCAGATGATTCCCAAGGAGAACCTGCGCGTCGGCGACCGGGTCCGCGCCTACGTCGCGAAGATCAATCGCGAGGGCCGCGGGCCGCAACTGTTCCTGTCGCGCACCGCGCCGGACTTCATTCGCCACCTGTTCGCCAACGAGGTGCCGGAGATCGAGCAGGGACTGCTCGAGATCAAGGCCGCAGCGCGCGACCCCGGCGTGCGGGCGAAGATCGCGGTGCACTCCAACGACCGTCGCGTCGATCCGATCGGCACCTGCGTCGGCGTGCGCGGCTCACGCGTGCAGGCCGTCACCGGCGAGCTCGCCGGCGAGCGCGTCGACATCGTGCTCTGGTCGGAAGACCCTGCGCAGTTCGTGATCGGCGCGCTGGCGCCTGCGAACGTCTCGTCGATCGTCGTCGACGAGGACAAGCACAGCATGGACGTCGTGGTCGACGAGGACAACCTGGCGCTGGCGATCGGCACCAACGGGCGAAACGTGCGGCTCGCGTCCGAGCTCACGGGCTGGCAGATCAACATCATGAGCGCCGAGGAGTCGGAGGCGAAGAGCGCCGGCGAGCGCCAGTCGGTGCGCGAGCTGTTCATGGCCAAGCTCGACGTGGACGAGGAGATCGCCGACATCCTGATCGACGAGGGCTTCACCACCGTCGAGGAAGTCGCGTACGTGCCGATCAACGAGATGCTCGAGATCCAGTCCTTCGACTCGGACACGGTCAACGAGTTGCGCAATCGCGCGCGCAACGCGCTGCTCAACGAGGCGATCGCGACCGAAGAGAAGATCGGCACGACCGCCGAGGACCTGCTGTCGCTCGAGGGCATGGACCGCGAACTGGCCGCCAGGCTGGCCGACGCGGGCGTGCACACGCGTGACGAGCTGGCCGAGCTGGCGGTCGACGAACTGGTCGAGGCGACCGGCATCGACGACGAGCGCGCGAAGGACCTGATCATGAAGGCGCGCGCACACTGGTTCGAGGAGGACTCCGCGCCGCCGCCGGCGGCGCAGGAGCAGGCGCAGGCGTAGCGCAGTAGCAGGGCAAAGGGCCGCGGCGCGGCCCCGGTTCGGCGCCCGAGGCGCGCGACGGGGCATCGGGAGTCGACGGCGCAGTTTGGCAGAGTGGTCCGGGAATCCGTTCCGGGAAGGAAGAGCATGGCGAGTACGAACGTGGCGAAGTTTGCGACGGAGCTGAAGATGCCGGCCGAGGCGTTGCTCGAGCAACTGAAGGCTGCCGGTGTCAACAAGCAGTCTCCGGACGACGAGCTGACCGAGGTCGACAAGGAGCAGCTGCTGGCCGCGCTGCGCCGCGCGCATGGCGCGGAAGAAGGTCCGAAACGCCGGATCACGCTGACGCGCAAGCAGACCTCCGAGATCAAGCAGGCCGACGCGACTGGCAAGGCGCGCACGATCCAGGTCGAGGTGCGCAAGAAGCGGGTGTTCGTCAAGCGCGACATCGGCGATGCCGCCGCCGTCGAACTCCCCGCGCCCGAGCCCGTCGAAGCCCCGCCGCCGATTTCGGTGGTCGACGAAGAGCAGCGGCGGCTTCGCGAGGCCGAGGAGTCGCGACAGCGAGAGCTGCTCGAGCGACAGGCCGCCGAGTTGCGCGAGAAGCAGGAGCGCCTCGAGCGCGAGCGCGAGCGCGAAGCCGAGGCTGCGGCCGAGGCGCAGCGCCGCGAGGAAGACGCGCGCCGCGAGGCCGAGCGCGCGGCCGCGCTCGACACGGGGTCGCAGGGCGCCGAGCGCGAACGCGTCGAGGCCGAGGCGCGGGCCGCCAGCGAGGCGGCGCGCAAGGCGGTTGCCGATGCGGAAGTGCAGGCGCGCGCACGCAAGGCGGTCGAGGACGAGGTCGCCGAGATCAATCGGCTGATGAGCTTGCAGCGCAAGCCCCAGCCCAAACCCGAAGAAGCCCCGCCGGTCGCGCCGGCCGCGCGTGCCGGGCAGCCGGTTGCCGCGGCGCAGCCGGGCGCAGCTGGCAAGGCCGGCGTCAGCGGGACCTTGCACCGGCCCGCGGGTGGCCGTCCGGGCCCCGGCGCGGCGCCGTCGGGCGACGGCCAGAAGAAGCACGTCAAGAGCGAGAAGCTCTCGTCGACCTGGTCCGAGGAAGCGGCCAAGAAGCGCGGCATCAAGACGCGCGGCGACACCGCCGACGCCGGCTGGCGCGGCAAGGGCGGCAACCGCCATCGCGGCGGCGCGAGGCACGAAGTGGCCGGCGCCGTGTCGCAGGCGTCGAGCGAGCCGATCGTTCGCGAAGTGCACGTGCCCGAGACGATCACGGTCGCCGACCTCGCCCACAAGATGTCCGTGAAGGCGGCCGAGGTCATCAAGGCGCTGATGAAGCTCGGCCAGATGGTCACGATCAACCAGGTGCTCGACCAGGACACCGCGATGATCCTGGTCGAGGAGATGGGTCACAAGGCACTGGCCGCCAAGCTGGACGACCCCGAGGCCTTCCTCGTCGAGGACGTCAACCACGGCGAGGCTGCACACGAGCCGCGTCCGCCGGTGGTCACGGTGATGGGCCACGTCGACCACGGCAAGACTTCGCTGCTCGACTACATCCGGCGCGCGAAGGTCGCCGCCGGCGAAGCGGGTGGCATCACGCAGCACATCGGCGCCTATCACGTCGAGACGCCGCGTGGCGTCGTCACCTTTCTCGACACACCGGGCCACGAGGCGTTCACTGCAATGCGCGCGCGCGGCGCGAAGGCGACCGACATCGTCATCCTGGTCGTCGCGGCGGACGACGGCGTGATGCCGCAGACGATCGAGGCGATCAACCACGCGAAGGCGGCCGGCGTGCCGATGGTCGTGGCGATGAACAAGATCGACAAGCCCGAGGCGAACCCGGACCGGGTCAAGCAGGAACTGGTCGCGAACCAGGTCGTGCCCGAGGAGTACGGCGGCGAGGTGCCGATCGTGGCGGTGTCGGCCAAGACAGGTCAGGGCATCGACGACCTGCTCGAGAACGTGCTACTGCAGGCCGAGGTGCTCGAGCTCAAGGCAGTCCGCGACGGCGCGGCCAAGGGCCTCGTCATCGAGGCCAGGCTCGACAAGGGCAAGGGCGCGGTGGCGACCGTTCTGGTTCAGTCGGGCACGCTCAAGCGCGGCGACGTCGTGCTGGCCGGCTCGTCGTTCGGGCGCGTCAGGGCCATGCTCGACGAGAACGGCAAGCCGGTCGCCGAGGCCGGACCGTCGATCCCGGTCGAGATCCAGGGCCTGCAGGACGTGCCGGGGGCCGGCGAGGAAGTGATCGTGCTCGGCGACGAACGCAAGGCGCGCGAGATCGCGTTGTTCCGACAGGGCAAGTTCCGCGACGTCAAGCTGGCCAGGCAGCAGGCGGCGAAGCTCGAAAACATGTTCGAGCAGATGACGGCAGGCGAAGTGAAGACGCTTGCGCTGATCGTCAAGGCCGACGTGCAGGGGTCGCAGGAGGCGCTCGCGCATGCAATGCAGAAGCTCTCCACCGACGAGGTCAAGGTTCAGATCGTGCACCAGGGCGTCGGCGGCATCAGCGAGAACGACGTCAACCTGGCGACCGCTTCGAAGGCGGTGATCATTGGCTTCAACGTGCGCGCCGACCAGCAGGCCAGGCGGCTGGCCGAGACGAACGGCATCGACATCCGCTACTACACGATCATCTACGACGCGGTCGACGACGTTAAGGCCGCGATGTCGGGGCTGCTTTCACCCGAGCAGAAGGAAGAGGCGATCGGCCTGGTCGAGATCCGCCAGGTCATCCGCGTGCCCAAGGTCGGCAATATTGCGGGTTGCATGGTGCTCGAGGGCGTGGTGCGGCGAGGCGCGAAGGTGCGCCTGCTGCGCGACAACACCGTCGTCTGGACCGGCGAGCTCGATTCTCTCAAGCGCTTCAAGGACGACGTCCGCGAGGTCCGGGAGAGCTTCGAGTGCGGCCTGTCGCTGAAGAACTTCAGTGACATCCAGGAGGGCGACCAGCTCGAGGTGTTCGAGATCAAGGAGGTCGCGCGCACGCTGTGAGGCGGGCGGCGGGCGTCATGACGATTCATCGACCGGGCGGCGTGAGCCGCAGCGTGCGGGTCACCGAGCAGGTGCACCACGAGCTCGCCGAGCTGGTGCGCGCCGAAGTCAAGGACCCGCGCGTGGGGATGGTCACGATCACCGGCGTCGAGTTGACGCCCGACTATGCCTACGCGACCGTGTACTTCAGCGTGCTGCCCGACGACGAGGCCACGGTGGCGAACACGCTCGGCGGCCTGCGTCACGCCGCCGGGTTCCTGCGCTCGCAGCTCGGCCGCCGCGTCCGCATCCACACGACGCCCGAGCTGCGCTTCGTCCACGACGTCTCGGTCGAGCGAGGCATGGCGATGTCGAAGCTGATCGACGAAGCGAACAGGCGCCACGCCGACGACTGAAGCACCGCCAGGGCGGCGCCGGCGTCGGCCGCTTCGGTTCTCGGGGCGCGTCGGCGCGGTGACGGTGGAGTCTCCTCGCAACATGAAACCGCACAAACAGCCCCGTGATCCGGTCGACGGCGTCCTGCTGCTCGACAAGCCGAAGGGCCTGAGCTCCAACGACGCGCTCATGCGCGCGCGCCGGCTGCTCAACGCCCGCAAGGCCGGCCATGGGGGCACGCTCGACCCGATGGCGACCGGGCTGTTGCCGCTGCTGCTCGGCGAGGCGACCAAGTTCGCGCACGACTCGCTCGACGCCGACAAGACCTACCTGGCCGAGCTGACGCTGGGAACGACCACCGACACCGGCGACGCCGAAGGCCGGCCGCTCGCGCGTCGCGAGGTCGACTGCGACGAGGCGGCGTTTCGCGCCGTGGCGTCCGCCTTCGTCGGCGCGATCGAGCAGGTGCCGCCAATGCATTCGGCGCTCAAGCGCGACGGCCGTCCCCTTTACGAGTACGCGCGTGCCGGCGTGACCGTCGAGCGCGCCGCGCGGCGCGTGACGATTCACGCGATCGAAACACTTGCGTTCGCCGCCGGGCGCGCGACGATCAGGGTTCGATGCAGCAAGGGCACGTACGTCCGCACGCTGGCCGCCGACATCGGCGAGCGCCTGGGTTGCGGCGCGCACCTGAGCGCGCTTCGCCGGGAGCGGGTCGGCGCGCTGTCGGTCGACGACGCGATCACGCTCGACGCGCTCGAGGCCCTCGCGCCGGGGGCCCGCCGCGCGCGGCTTGCGCCGGCCGACTCGCTGCTGGCCGGCGTGCCGCGTGTCGACCTCGACGCTGCCGGCTCGGCGCGTTTCCTTCACGGACAGAAGCTGCGCGCGCCGGACTCGCTGCAGGGCGTGGACGCGTTGCGCGTGCGCGTCTACGGCGACCAGCGGCTGCTCGGCGTGGCCGAGCTGCGCCAGGGCGCGCTGGTGCCAATGCGGCTCGTCGCCGCCCGTCCCGATACCTCCCGAACCGGACCGAACCCATGACCCTCGCCATCCGCAACATCGCGATCATCGCGCACGTCGACCACGGCAAGACGACGCTGGTCGACCAGCTGCTGCGCCAGTCCGGCACGTTCCGCGCCAACCAGCAGGTGGCCGAACGCGTGATGGACAGCAACGACATCGAGCGCGAGCGCGGCATCACGATCCTCGCCAAGAACTGCGCCGTCGAGTACGCCGGCACCCGGATCAACATCGTCGACACTCCCGGCCACGCCGACTTCGGCGGCGAGGTCGAGCGCGCGCTGTCGATGGTCGACGGCGTGCTGCTGCTGGTCGACGCGGTCGAGGGGCCGATGCCGCAGACCCGCTTCGTCACCCGCAAGGCGCTCGCGCTCGGCCTCAAGCCGATCGTCGTCGTCAACAAGATCGACCGGCCGGGCGCACGCCCGGACTGGGTGGTGAGCCAGACCTTCGACCTGTTCGACAAGCTCGGCGCCACCGAGGAGCAGCTCGATTTCCCCGTCGTCTACGCGTCGGCGGTCAACGGGTTCGCAGTCGACAGCCTGAAGGACCTGCCCGAGGACGGCGTCGACGGTCCCGGCGACGCCGCGTCGGAGGGACTGTCGATGAAGCCGCTGTTCGAGGCGATCCTGCGCCAGGTGCCGGCGCGCGAAGACGATCCCGACGGCCCGCTGCAGTTCCAGATCTCGGCGCTTGACTATTCGAGCTACGTCGGCAAGATCGGCATCGGACGCATCAACCGCGGGCGCATCCGCGGCGGCCAGCCGGTGGCGGTGCTGTTCGGCGATCTGTCCGAAACCGGGGTGGCCCCGGTCGCCGCGCGCGTGAACCAGGTGCTGTCCTTCCGCGGGCTCGAGCGGGTCGTGGTCGACGAAGCGCAGGCCGGCGACATCATCGCCATCAACGGCATCGACCAACTCGACATCGGGTCGACCGTCTGCGACACGGCACTGCCGCAGGCGCTGCCGGTGCTGAAGGTCGACGAGCCGACGATGACGATGGAGTTCATGGTCAACACGTCGCCGATGGCCGGGCGCGAGGGCAAGTTCGTGACCAGCCGCCAGATCCGCGAGCGGCTCGAGCGCGAGTTGAAGAGCAACGTCGCGCTGCGCGTCGAGTTCACCGCCGACTCCGACACCTTCATCGTGTCGGGCCGCGGCGAGCTGCACCTGACGATCCTGCTCGAGAACATGCGGCGCGAGGGCTACGAGCTGGCGGTCTCGCGACCCAAGCCGAAGCTGCGCACCGTCGACGGCGAGCGCCAGGAGCCGTACGAGCTGCTGACGATGGACCTCGAGGATGCCCACCAGGGCGCGGTCATGGAGCTGCTCGGCCGGCGCCGGGGCGAGCTGCAGAACATGGAGCCCGACGGCAAGGGCCGGGTCCGGCTCGACTACCGGGTGCCGGCACGCGGCCTGATCGGTTTCCACAACGAGTTCCTCAACCTGACCCGCGGTACCGGCATCATCAGCCACGTGTTCGACGACTACGGCGCGTGGGCCGGCGACATCGAGGATCGCCGCAACGGCGTGCTGATCTCGCAGGACGACGGCGAAGCGGTCGCCTATGCGCTGTGGAAGCTGCAGGAGCGCGGCCGCATGTTCGTCAGCCCGGGCGATCCGCTGTACGAGGGCATGATCATCGGCATCCACACGCGCGACAACGACCTGGTCGTCAATCCGGTCAAGGAGAAGAAGCTGACCAACGTGCGCGCCTCCGGCAAGGACGAGCACATCGTGCTGACGCCGCCGATCCAGCTGACGCTCGAGAAGGCGGTCGAGTTCATCGCCGACGACGAACTGGTCGAGCTGACGCCGAAGAGCATCCGGCTGCGCAAGCGCCACCTCAAGGAGCACGATCGCAAGCGCGCTGCGCGCGAGGTCGAGGCGGCCTGATCGCTCGGGGCAAATCCGCCCCGGGGCCTTACTCGCGGTACCAGACGATCTGGTGCGTCGTCGCCAGCAGCCGGTCGTCGCGGCCCCACAATTCGCCGTGCTGGTCGAAGTAGCCGCTCTGGTAGATGTGGCACAACGCCGAGCCGAGCAGCGGCGACGTCCCCTGGGCGGCGAGCGCCGCAGCGTCGGCGTGGAAGTAGATGTTCAGCGACACGGTTCCGATCGGCACCAGCTTGCCGCGACGCAGGAAGATCCTCGGAAAGAAGACGTCGCATGCCGACGCCAGCGCCGGGAAGTCCAGCGGCCGCGGCGGATCGTCGGCGATCCAGCAGGCGCCGCGGCTGTCGGTCGAACGGTGTTCCCAGGGGGATCGCTCGAAGCGCAGGTCGTAGTGCTGCGTGAACGCCGGGGCGCCGTCGCGGCTCGCGCGCGGCAGTGAATCGTGCGGCGCGATGGTCGGCGGCCGCGCTTCGGTGTGGCTCCAAACCGGACGACGGGTGCCGAAAACCGCCATCGCGATCGCCGCGACCGCGTCGTCCTGGCGCAGCGTCGCGGTCCAGTACTGCGTCGACCGGTTCGAGCGCATCAGCTGCGTGCCGATCCGCAGTGGTCCGTCGGCGAGCGGACCGGCGAAATTCACCGTCAGAGAGACCGGATCGCCGAGTCGCTCGGGGCGCTGCAGCATCGCCTGCAGCAGCTGGGCCGCGGTGATCCCCCCGTAGGGCCCGATCATGTTCCAGTACGCCGGGCTGCTGCGCCCGGCGAACTCGCCGTCGGCGAGCGCCTCGAGGCGAATCGCTTCGTCGAAGGGGTGCGGGGCGGGGCTCATCGCGCGGGAGGTCTCGTTCGGGCAGGGTGCGGCGCCGATTATGGCATCGGGACGCTGCCCGGCGCCGCCGCTGGCTCCTTGGAGCCATCCGGGCAATGGCCCATCGGGGCGATTCCCGGTTCGGGGCGCGAACGCAGAATGCGGCCAGCA
>Ga0209477_1002044_pt1 | contig 11902 bp, 11 predicted proteins | sample KloWWTupernatant_FD_187180 | JGI IMG/M metagenome (GOLD analysis project Ga0209477, IMG submission 187180) | Active sludge microbial communities from Klosterneuburg, Austria, studying microevolution and ecology of nitrifiers - Klosterneuburg... | ecosystem: Engineered > WWTP > Aerobic digester >...
GCAGCCCTACCTGCTGTACCTGGGCGACACCACCGAGCCCGGCTACGCCAAGACCGCCTTCGGCCTGCGCGACTGGGCCGGCGAACGCTGCGTGGGCGAATTCGCCAGCAGCGGCGCCACGGTCAGCACCGGGCTGCGCCGAATGACGCCGGCAGAAGCGTACGCCGCCGGCGCGCGCGCGCTGGTGATCGGCGTGGCCAATGCCGGCGGTTTCATTCCCGAACGCTGGATCCCCGACCTGCAGCTGGCGCTGGAAGCGGGGTTGGACCTCATCAGCGGAATGCACGCCTGGCTCGACGGCATTCCCGTGCTGCGCGCCACCGCCGCGCGCCTGGGCCGGCGCCTGATCGACGTGCGGCGCCCACCGCCGGGCATCCCGCTCGCCAGCGGCAAGCGACGCAGCGGCAAGCGCCTGCTGACCGTGGGCACCGACTGCGCGCTGGGCAAGAAGTACACCGCGCTGGCCATCACGCGCGCCTTCGCGGCGCGCGGCATCGCGGCGGACTTCCGCGCCAGCGGCCAGACCGGGATCCTGATCTCGGGCGGTGGCATCCCCATGGACGCAGTGGTGGCGGATTTCGCCGCCGGCGCCGCCGAGCTGCTGTCGCCCGCGGCGCCCGACGATCACTGGGACGTGATCGAGGGCCAGGGCTCGCTGTCGCACCCGGCCTATGCCGGCGTCTCGCTGGCCCTCTTGCACGGCAGCCAGCCCGACGTGATCGTGGTCTGCCACGAACCCGGTCGCACGCAGGTGCTGGGCCATCCCGGCTATGCCCTGCCCAGCATCGAGGAAACCATCGACCTCGCGCTGCGCCTGGGCCGCCGCACCAATCCCGCGATCCGATGTGGCGGCGTCAGCCTCAACACCGGGCGCCTCGCAGCCGACGAAGCCCAGCGCCTGCTCGCCAGCGAAAGTCAGCGCCTGGGCTGCGCGGTCGCCGATCCGATCCGCGGCGGCGACGCCTTCGACGCGCTGGTCATGGCCTGCCTGGCCTGAGCCGTCGGGACCGCGCCGGGCGCGAGGCGCCAAGTTCCGTTACCCGCGCCAACGCGCGGTTATGCTGCGGCACGCGCACCGGTTGCGCGACCCGCACCGCGCCCGAACGAGGGAATCCGTCGCATGGCTGCCAGCACGCAAGCCCCCAATGCCTGGCGCGTGCTCGCGCTGCTGTTCGCGGCCAACCTGCTCAACTTCTTCGACCGCACGCTGCCGGCGGTGGTGGCTGAACCGATCCGGCGCGAGTGGGGCCTCAACGACTTCGAGCTCGGGCTGATCTCGACCAGCTTCGTGCTGGTATACGCGGTGGCCGGCTTGCCGCTGGGACGCTGGGTCGACCACGGCTCGCGGCGGGTGGTGCTGGCGCTGGGACTCGCGGTGTGGAGCCTGTTCACCGGGCTCGCCGGGCTGGCCAGCACCTTCGTCGCGTTCCTGTGGTTGCGCGCGATGGTCGGCATCGGCGAAGCCAGTTACGCGCCGGCGGCGAACTCGCTGGTCGGCGACCTGTTTCCCTCGGCGCGGCGCGCGCGCGCGGTCGGCCTGTTCATGCTCGGCCTGCCGATGGGCCTGTTGATCACCTACTTCGCGGTGGGGCCGATCGTGACCGCGTTCCAGAGCTGGCGCGCGCCGTTCTACCTCGCGGCGATCCCGGGCCTGCTGCTCGCCTTCGCCTGCCTGCGCATCCGCGAGCCGGCGCGCGGCGCGGCCGATGCGATCGCCGCGGACCGCGCGCCGCCGCCACGGCCCTTCCGCGCGCTGATGCGCATTCCCACGCTCTGGTGCCTGGTCGGTTCGGGCTTGAGCATCAACTTCGCGGCCTACGCGGCCAATGCCTTCCTGGTGCCGCTCTTCATGCGCCACTTCGGCCTCGCGCTCACGCCCGCGGCCAACCTCACCGGACTCATCTGCGGCGCCACCGGCCTGCTCGCGCTGCCGCTCGGCGGCTGGATCGCGGACAAGCTGCACCAGCGTTCGGAACGCGGGCGCCTGCGCTTCGGCGCGTACTGCCTGGCGCTGGCCGCGGTGGGCACGACGCTGGCCCTGACCGTGGGCGCCGATTCGGCGTTCTGGTTCACGCTGTGGTTCGCGCTGGGCTGGCTGTGCTACTTCGCCTACTACCCCTGCGTGTATCCGGCCCTGCACGACGTGGTCGAGCCGCGCCTGCGCGGTCGCGCCATGGCGCTGTACTTCGCCGCGATGTACCTGCTCGGCGGCGCGGCGGGACCGCTGGTGGTGGGCGGACTGTCGGATCACCTCGCCACGCAGGCGATGCACGCCGCCGGTGCGACCGTCGTCAGCGAGGCGCACAAGGCCGCGGGCCTGTTCGACGCGATGGCGCTGGTGCCGGTGATGCTGGCGATCACGGCGGCCTTCGTGCTGCTGGCGATGCGCAGCTTCCCGGCCGATGCGCGCGCGATGCGCGGCGCGGTGTCGCCCCAGGCGTAGGCGGCACGGCGATCGTGCAAAGCGACGGTCGCGGCTGAAGCCGCTCCTACAGGGGCAGCGCGCCGCGCTCCAGCCCTGCAGGAGCGGCTTCAGCCGCGACCGCGATCCGGCATGTTGGTCGCGGCGGCTCAGTCGCGGTGTCGCCGCCGCTCCCCATGCCCGCGCGGCGCGTGCGCCAGCGCATCGGCGAGGCGCGCGCGGCCGGCGGCGTCGAGGGAGAGCGCCATCTCGACCAGGGTCTCGTGCACGCCGGTCGCGGCGGCCGTGTCCTGCGCGCGCAGTTCGGCGAAGGCCGCTTCCAGCCGCGCGCGGTCGAAGGGCTCGACGCGCAATGCCTCGACCACGCCGTCACGCGCGGCGTGCAGGCCGTCGATGCGCGCGCGCATCTGCGGATGGCGCTCGCGGAAGGCGCTGCGCAGCGCGGCGCGCTCGGCCGGCTCCAGCGCGCCGGCGAGCACGCGCAGGCCCGGCAGCGTCATCACCGCGTGCGGGTGGCGATGCTGCGATCGCGCCACCAGCACGGTGGCCAGCGCGGCACCCAGCGCCACCGCCAGCAGCAGCGCGCCGAAGGTCGCCAGGCGCCAACGGCGCAGCGGATCGCTCATGGTTCGGTGAACTCCGTGTAGTCGTCGTCGAGTTGCGCCAGCGCGAGGACATCCTCGTCGCCGTCATCGGCCTGCGCCACGGGCGCGGCCGCGAGTCCCAGCCCGACCCCCAGTGTCACGCTCAGCGCCAGCGCCGGCAGCGCGAGGCGCCAGGACCAGGCCTCGCGCCAGCCCGCCATCGCGGAGGGCAGGGCCGCGTGGCCCCGCCCCGGGTTCCGCCGCCCGTGCAGGAGCGGCTTCAGCCGCGACTGCAGCAGCGCTTCCCGCAGCGCCGCGCGCGGCGCTGCCGGCGCCGGCAAAGCCAGCCCGGCATCGAGCGCCTGCGCCGCGGCCAGCACGATCCGCGCCTCGGCGGATGCCTCCAGCAGTGCGCGCGCCGCGTCGCGCTCGTCCCCCGGCCAGCGCGCCAGGTCGCCGCCGTAGGCATCGGCCAGTTGCGCGAAACGCGTGGCGTTCATCGGCGTGCTCAAGCGGGGTCTCCCGCCAGTTTCGTTCGCAGCGCACGCCGCGCTCGCGCCAGCAGCGATTCCAGCGCATCCACCGACAATTCCATCGCCGCCGCGGCTTCGTCCTGGCGCAGGCCCTGGTAGTGGCACAGCACCAGCGCCTCGCGCTGGCGCGGCGGCAGTTCCTCCAGCGCCGCGCGCACGCGCGTGACGCGCTCGGCCTCGAGCGTGCGGCGCTCGGGGCCGATGTCGCCGGGCAGCGACTCGAGCACGTCGACCGGCGCGCTCGGCCGGCGCGTGCGCAGGCGATCGCGGCAGGCGTTGAGCGTGACCCGGGTCAACCAGGTCGAGAAGCGCGCGCTGCCGCCCGGGCGCCAGCGCCCCGCGTGTTTCCACGCCGCGATGAAGACTTCCTGGCTCACGTCGTCGGCCTCCGTCGCGTCGCCGAGCAGGCGCGAGGCCAGGCCGTGGACGCGGTCGGCGTGGCGGTCGACCAGGCTCGCGCAGGCGCGCGCGTCACCGGCTGCGACGGCCGGCAGCAGCTCGTCATCGGGATCCGCGCGCGCATCGTTCGGGGCCTCTGGCATCACGGCATCCGCGCCCGCTCCCGGGCGCGGATGGTGCCATGCCCGGGCTCAGCCTGCCGGGGATTCCGCACAACGCGGACCATGATGCCGCCCGTGGCGATGACCGGCGCGCATTTCGGAACGCTCGATCGTGCCGTCGCCATTGGCGTCCATCGCCTGGATCTTCGCGGTGTGTTCGGCCGTGAACTCGGCGATCGAGACCCGGCCGTCCTTGTCGGTGTCCATGCGCGCGAACTTCGCGGCGGCGCGCGCTTCGCGCTGCTGCTCGCGGAAGGCCCGGGTCTCGGCGGCGGTGATGTAGCCGTCCTTGTCCAGGTCCATCGCAGCCGCGTGCTCCTGGGCGCGCTGGTTCATCTCGGCCACGGTGGCCGGCTCCATGCCCATGCCCATGCCACGGCCTGGCCCCGGGCCGGCACCCGGGCCGGAACCTTGGGCCAGCGCGACGCCGGCCACTGCAGCAAGACCGGCCACGGCCACGGCCAGGCGACGCATCGAATTCGACTTCATGGGGCGGTTCCTCGTGAGGGGGAAGGGAGACGCAGGCGCCTCATCCCCTACACGCGCGCAGGCCGCGCTTCCGTCGCTGCGCGCAGGCCGCCGTTGGCCGCCGTTCAGCCGGCCCCGCTCAGCCGGAGATCGCCAGCTGTTCGCGGTGGTAGAGCCGCGCGGCCACGAACCACACGATCCCCGCGATCAGGAAGCCCACGCCCAGGCACACCGCCCATTCCACCGGCAGGATCGCCTCCTTGCGCAGGATGCGCAGGATCAGCTGGTTCTGGCCCAGGAAGGGCACCGCCAGCATCCACAGCTGGGTCTTCACCGGCGAGATCATCAGGAACAGGGTCGGGATCATCGGCAGGAACATCAGCATCGGCAGGTAACCTTGGGCCTCGCGATAGCTCTTGGCGAAGGCCGCCAGCGCGGTCAAGAGGCAGGCGCCCAGCAGCACGATCGGCGAGATCGCCACGAACAGCTTCCACAGCGCATCGACCGGCAGGTTCATGCTCATGCCGCCCTTGCCGATCGGCATGTAGGTGAACACCACCAGGTACGCGAGCAGCGTCACCACCAGTCCGGCGAGCGCGAAGGCCGCGGTGGCGAGGATCTTGCCCGACAGGATCGCTTCGCGCGTGGCCGGCGTGGCCAGCAACGGCTCCAGCGACTGGCGCTCGCGCTCGCCCGCAGTCGAGTCGATCGCGAGTTGCATGCCGCCGATGAAGGCGAACAGGATGAAGAGGTAGGGAATCATCTGCTGCGCGAAGTCGAAGCGCGAATCGGGCGTGGCGAGGTCGCGGTTGCCAACCAGCAGCGGGCTCGCCACCGCCGGGTGGATGCCGCGCGCGACCAGGCGCAGGCGCCCGACCTGGTCGTCGTAGGCGTCGAGCAGGCGCCGCACGCGCGCGATGGTGGTGCCCGACTGCATCGGCCGCGAGCTGTCGAACACGAGGTCCACCCGCGCCGGCTCGCTGCCGCGCCACGATTCAGCGTAACCCGGGTCCACGCGCAGGATCACGTCCTCGTCCTGCTGGCGGATCGCGGCGTCGATGTCGGCCGGCGCGGCCACGATCTCGAGGTTCTGCTGGCGCAGCCACGCCATCAGGTTGGGCGCGCGCTCGGCGCCCTCGACCGGCAGCTTGAGCGTGCTCTCGAGCTTCTCGCTGATCTTCTTCGCGCCGATCGCGCCCATGCCGGCGAAGATCAGCGGGAACGCGATCGGCATGATCACGAAAGCCACCATGACCATGCGGCGGTCGCGGAAGGCGTCGGTCAGTTCCTTGCGGAAGACGGTCCATACCGTGCTCATGCGAACAACCCCTCGTCCGTACCGATCACTTTCACGAACGCATCCTCGAGGTTGGCTTCGCCGGTCTGCGCGCGCAGCTCGTCGGCGCTGCCCTGCGCCACCACGCGGCCCTTGGCGATCACCACGATGCGGTCGCACAGCGCGGCGACCTCCTGCATGATGTGGCTGGAGAACAGCACGCAGCGGCCCTCCTCGCGCAGGCGGCGCAGGAAGCCGCGCATCGCCCGCGTGGTCATCACGTCGAGGCCGTTGGTGGGCTCGTCCAGGATCACGTTGCGCGGCTGGTGGACCAGCGCACGCGCGATCGCGGTCTTGGTGCGCTGCCCCTGCGAGAAGCCCTCGGTGCGGCGGTCGGCGAAGTCGGCCATGTCGAGCGCCGCGATGAGTTCGTCGCCGCGCTGCGCGATCATGGCTTCGTCCATGCCGTGCAGGCGGCCGAAATAGGCGATGTTCTCGCGCGCGGTGAGGCGCTTGTACACGCCGCGCGCGTCGGGCAGCACGCCGAGGTTGCGCCGCACGGCCTGCGCGTCGCGCGCCACGTCGACGCCGTCGACCAGGACCTGGCCGGCGTCGGGCGTCATCAGGGTGTAGAGCATGCGCAGCGTGGTGGTCTTGCCGGCGCCGTTGGGGCCGAGCAGGCCGGTGATCTCGCCGTCGCGCGCGCTGAAGCTCACGCCATCGACCGCGGTGACCGTGCCGGTCTTGGCCTTGAACGACTTCCTGAGTTCGCGAATCTCGATCATTGCCGTGCCCCTGTGTCGAAGCCGCATTGCAGCCCCCTTGAGTCAAGGGGGCGACCCGCCGCAGGCGGGTGGGGGTTGTGGGGACGAACACGCAGTGGCTCGAAGCCACCGGTGGTCAAGTCAGGGCGCAGGGCCACCTAGGGCTCCCAGCCGTAGTAGCCGGCGAAGGGCGGGGTGTAGTCGAGCTGCTCCAGGCATTTCGCGTCGAGGGCCTTGGCGTCTGCGGAATCGATGAACTGGCCCAGCAGCCGCGGCATGCAGCCGGTGGCGAGCACGTTGTGGCCCTGGCCGCGCAGCACGAGGTGGCGGCCGTTGGCGAATTGCGCCAGCGCAGTCTCGCCGTAGCGCGGCGGCGTCACCGGGTCGAACTCGCCCGACATCAGCAGCACCGGGGCATCGGAAACCAGCGGCGCGTGGAAATCGGGCGCCAGGGTGCCGGCCGGCCACACCGCGCATTGCGCCTTGAGCACCTCGATCATGGCGTTGCCGATGACGGTGCCGGCGTCGGCGGGGTTTACCGCGAGCCCCGGCGCGTCCTCGGTGCAGATCACCGAGAGCTGCATGCCGTGCATGATCGATTCGCCGAGCATGCTGGTCAGCATGCGCGCCTGCGCCGCCAGCATCTCGGGCCGGCCGCTGGCGGCCTCGTGCAGCGACAGCGGCAGCATCGCGGCGATGGCGGGCGTGTAGGCGTACAGGCGCACCACGGCCGCCACGGCGCCGGCGCTGAGCGTCTCCTCGACCACGCTGTTGGCCAGCGGATCGCGGAAGCGCACCTGCGGCGGCGCCTCGCGCAGCCTGGCGAACAGCGCATCGAGGTTCTGCCGCGGCGAGCCCATGCGCTTGGCGCAGGTCGCATCCTGCGCGCAGCGCGCGAACTGCAGGTCCAGCGAGTCCTCGAGGTTGCGCGCGTGCTCGCTGCCGAGCACGAGCGTGGGCGGCACCACGCCGTCGAGCACCACCGCGCGGGTCTGCTGGGGGTAGCGCCGCAGGTATTCCTGCGCGACCCGCGTGCCGTAGGAAATGCCGACCAGGTCGATGCGCCCGGCGCCCAGCGCGGCGCGCACCGCGTCGAGGTCCTGCACCGCGTCGCCGGTGGTGTAGAAGCGCGGATCGGCGTCGAGGCCGGCGAGGCAGCGGCGCGCGAAGTCGGCCACGGCCTCGGCGCTGTAGTCCTCGGCCCCGGTGACCGCGCTGGCGCCGGTTTCGTCCTCGCAACGCAGGGGATTCGAGTCGCCGGTACCGCGCTGGTCGAGCAGGATCACGTGGCGGCGGCGCAGCACCTCGCGGAAGGCACTGGCCACCATCGGGTACGACTCGCGCGCGCCCTGGCCCGGGCCGCCGGCGAGCATGAACACCGGATCGGGCTGCGGCGTCTTGCTCTCGGCCGGCACCCAGGCGATCGCCAGTTCGATCCGGCGACCCTCGGGGTTCGCGCGGTCCTCGGGCACTTCGAGGGTCGCGCATTGCGCGTCCACCGCCACCGGCATCAGCGCCGGGGCGAGGGTGCAGGGTTCGAATTCGAGGCTGCCCAGCCGGCGCGCCGCCTCGGCGGGCGCGACGGCAAGTGCCAGCCACAGGGACAGGCCCAGGGTCCAGCGCATGTTCATGGGGGGTTCGCTCCGCGAAGTGGGCGCGAATCTACGGGCTGGCGCCGATTTGCGCCACTGACGCTTGTCATGCCACCGGCCTGAAGCGGTGATTGCGTCGCGCGCCCACGACCGCCGCCAGTCGACGGCTGGAGTCGCTGCCTGGCGCCCGGCCCGGACCTATTCCGATACGACCGCGAGGCCCGCGCTGCGCCCCTTGGGATCGGGCGGCGAGACGTATTTCTCGCGCCGGATCGCCGGGACCGGCAGCCCGGCATCCTTGAGCACGCCGAAGCAGGCGTCGACCATCTCCGGGTTGCCGCACAGGTAGGCGATGTCGCGCGCCGGATCGGGCGCGAGCTCCGCCAGCATGGCCTGGACCCGGCCGCGACGCTCGTCCGGATGCGGTTGCGCCGAGCCTTCGCGGCTCAGGCAGGGGTGGAAGCGGAATCCCGGCGTGGCCGCGGCAAAGGCGCGGAACTCGTCGGCATAGAGCACCTCCACCGGCGTGCGCGCGCCGAACAGCAGCGCGACCTCGATCCCGCGCGCGGCGATCTGCGCCCCGAGTTGCGGCAGCATGGCGCGATACGGCGTCACGCCCGTGCCGGTGGCGATGAGGAGGTAGCGGCGGTTGGCGTCGTCGGCATGCAGCACGAAGCGGCCGTAGGGCCCGCTGGCTGCCAGCGTTTCGCCCTCGGCCAGTCCCGACAGCAGGCGCGTGGCCGCGCCGCCGGCGACGTAGCTGACCGCGATCTCGATCAGGCCGCGCGGATTGGCCGGGTCGTGGGGCAGGGTCGCGATCGAGTAGCTGCGCCGCAGCGCGCGATCATCCGCCTCGAAATGCAGCTGCAGGAACTGGCCCGGCACGAAGGGCAGCGCATGCCCGTCGACGCGCTCGAAGGCGAGGTGGCGCACCGTCGGCGCGATCATGCGGCTGGCGGCCAGGCGCAGGGTGAAGTGCTCGCTCATGCGGGTTCCGGGAGGCGCGCGGGCGCGCGGTGGGGCGGGAGGCGGCCGCTATACTAACGGCCGTCCCCGTCGCCGCCGAAACGCCAGGCTCCGTTGCCGATGATCCGCCCCGCGCTCGAAGTCCGCGCCCTGCGCAAGACCTACGCCACCGGCGTGGTCGCGCTGCAGGGAATCGACCTCGCGGTCGAGCCCGGCGACTTCTTCGCCCTGCTCGGACCCAACGGCGCCGGAAAGTCGACCCTGATCGGCATCGTCACCACCCTGGTCAATCCCACCGGCGGCAGCGTGAGCGTGTTCGGCCACGACCTGGCGCGCGAGCGCGAAACCGCGCTGTCGCTGATCGGGCTGGTGCCGCAGGAGATGAACTTCAACCAGTTCGAGCGGCCCTTCGACATCCTGGTCAACCAGGCCGGCTTCTACGGCATCCCGCGCGCGGTGGCGAAGGAGCGCGCGGAGCGCAACCTCAAGGAGCTGCAGATCTGGGACAAGGCCTTCCAGCCCTCGCGCACGCTCTCGGGCGGCATGAAGCGGCGCCTGATGATCGCGCGCGCGATGATGAACGAGCCGCGCCTGCTGATCCTCGACGAGCCCACCGCCGGGGTCGACATCGAGATCCGGCGCTCGATGTGGAAGTTCATCCGCGCGATCAACGCCGCCGGGACCACGGTGATCCTGACCACGCACTACCTCGAGGAAGCCGAGCAGCTGTGCCGCAACGTCGCCATCATCGACCACGGCCGCATCGTCGAGCACACCACGATCAAGCGCCTGATCGCCACGCTCGACGTCGAGACCTTCGTGCTCGACGTGGCCGGCGCGCTGCCGGCGACGCTGCCCGAGGTGCCCGGGGTCAAGCTGGCGCGGGTCGACGAGCACAGCCTCGAGGCCGAGATGGGCCGCGCGCACGACCTCAACTCGCTGTTCGCGGCGCTCTCGGCCGGCGGCATCACGGTGACCTCGATGCGCAACAAGGCCAACCGCCTCGAGGAACTGTTCGTGCGGCTGGTCGACGCGAACCGCGCGGCGTGAGGCGCGCCGCATTCGACAACCGGGATCCAGGCGCGCCGCGCGCTGCGCGGGCGCGCGCGCGAATCGGCGGGCCCCAGGCAACCGGCGCTGATCCGCCTCCACGGTCGTCATTCCCGCGAAAGCGGGAATCCATGGGGGTTGGCGTCGCCGCGGACAAAATGGATTCCCGCTTTCGCGGGAATGACGGCGGTGTCGCGAGGGGCCGCGAGGGTCTCGCTTTAGCTTCGGCTTCGGCTTTGGCTTCGGCTTCGGCTTCGGCTTCGGCCTCGGCCTCGGCCGCGCCCGTGGCGGGCCGGCGGCGATTCCCCTGGGTGCCGCGATGAACCCGCGCCTGCACCTGACCGCGCTCTACACCATCCTCGCGCGCGAAGTGGCGCGCATCCTGCGCATCTGGCCGCAGACGCTGCTGCCATCGGCGATCACGATGACGCTGTACTTCCTGATCTTCGGCAAGCTGATCGGCAACCGCATCGGCACCATGGGCGGGGTGCCGTACATCGAGTACATCGTGCCGGGCCTGGTCATGATGACGGTGATCCAGAACGCCTACGGCAACATCTCGAGCTCCTTCTTCGGGGCCAAGTTCGGCCGCTTCGTCGAGGAGATGCTGGTGGCGCCGATGCCGCCGTGGGTGATCCTGGCCGGCTACGTGCTCGGCGCACTGGCGCGCGCGATCCTGGTCGGGATCATCGTGCTGGCGATCGCGATGTGCTTCACGCCGGTGCGCATCGCCCATCCGCTGGTGACCGTGGTGACCTTCGTGCTGGGCGCCTCGGTGTTCGCGCTGGCCGGTTTCGTCAACGCGGTATACGCCAAGAAGTTCGACGACATCGCCCTGGTGCCGACCTTCATCCTCACCCCGCTGACGTACCTGGGTGGCGTGTTCTATTCGGTCGACCTGCTGCCGCCGTTCTGGGAGAAGGTCTCGCACCTCAATCCCATCCTCTACATGGTCAGTGCCTTCCGCCACGGCCTGCTCGGCACCAGCGACGTGCAGATCGGCGTCGCCCTGGCCGTCATGGTCGGCCTCACCGTGGCGCTGACCGTCACCGGGCTGTGGCTGCTCACCAGGGGCGTGGGCCTGCGTTCCTGACCCGCGCTGCACGTCACCCTGCATGAGCGGCTTTGGCCGCGACCAGGCCCATCGCGCGCAGAGCGCGCTCCTACAAGGCCCGCTCTGTAGGAGTGCGCTCTGCGCGCGATGGGCCTGATCGCGGCCAAAGCCGCTCATGCAATGCGGTCAATCGGGCAGGGCAAAGAACTCCCGCGCCGTCGCGGCCGTGTGCGCGGTGAGCTGCGCCGGCGACTCGCCGCGATCGCGCGCCACCTCGGCGGCGATATGCGGCAGGAAGCAGGGCTCGTTGCGCCGGTGCGAGGGCTTCGGCACCAGGTTGCGCGGCAGCAGGTAGGGCGCGTCGGTCTCGATCATCAGGCGCCCGGCGGGGATGTCGCGCACCAGCTCGCGCAGGTGCTGCCCGCGCCGCTCGTCGCAGATCCAGCCGGTGATGCCGATGTGGAGATCGAGGTCGAGGTAGTCGTGGAGCTCTCGCCGGTCGCCGGTGAAGCAATGCACGACGGCGTGGCCGATGCGGTCGCGCACCGCGCGCACGATGGCGACGAAATCCTCGTGCGCGTCGCGCTGGTGCAGGAACAGCGGCTTGCCCGCTTCGATTCCCAGCGCGAGCTG
>Ga0209477_1002049_pt1 | contig 11887 bp, 13 predicted proteins | sample KloWWTupernatant_FD_187180 | JGI IMG/M metagenome (GOLD analysis project Ga0209477, IMG submission 187180) | Active sludge microbial communities from Klosterneuburg, Austria, studying microevolution and ecology of nitrifiers - Klosterneuburg... | ecosystem: Engineered > WWTP > Aerobic digester >...
CGGAGCGCGGCCGATACAGGTCGAGCGAAAGCCCGCTTGCCGGCGCATAGACGATGCTCGCATCGGCCGCCGGCAAGCCGCGGTTGGCCCACAGCAGGGCGCTGCGCTGGCAACCGCTGGCCAGCAGCACGACCGACAGCGCCAGCAGCAGGCGAGCCCGCATCAGCGGCGCGCGTCGGCCGCGGTTTCCGGCCACTGCTGCGGCACCTTGCGCAGCTGGGTGGTGTCGTAGCCGAGCGCCTTCGCCTTCGCCACCAGCGCCGCGTAGTCGGCGTCGGCGATGCTGGGGGTGCGCGCCATGATCCACAGGTAGTCGCGCTTGCTGCGGCCGATCACGGTCTGGCTGTAGTCGTCCGACAGGTCGACGATCACGTATTCGGCCTGGATCGGCCATACGAACTGCATGTCCCAGACCGCGTTGTTGGTGCCGGGGACCACCCGCCCGACCGGCTCCATGGTCTTCAGCTTCGCGTCGAAGCTGCCCTTGCGGAACTGGAAGGTGGTGCGGATGCGGCCTTCGTCATCCAGCTGGTAGGACTCGATGGCGTTGAAGGCTTCGCGCTCCGGCATCGAGGGGATATGGGCGATCACGTACCAGTCGCCCATGAAGCGCTGCAGGTCCACGTTCGCCACCGGCGGGATGGTGGGCGGGGTCGATGCGCAGGCGGACAGGGCCAGGCCGAGGCCGAGCGCGGCGAGCAGGGTGCGGGTCATGCGGGTTCCTTGGTGAAGCGGTAGTGGGCGACCATCCATTCGCGGCCGTGGTCGTAGCCGAACAGTTCGGCGCAGGCCATCCAGAACATCCGCCAGCGCTGGTACCAGAGCGGCGCGGCGTCGCCGTAGGCCTTGCGCAGGATCGCCATCACTTCATCGCGGCGGGAATCCTGCTCGCGCAGCCAGTGGTTGGCGGTGCGCTGGTAGTGGGTGCCGTCCAGCAGCCAGCGGTCGTCGATCCGCAGCGCGTCCTGGAACCACAGCAGGGTGTCCGCCGCCGGCATCAGGCCACCGGTGAAGAAATGCCGGCCCATCCAGTTGTCCTCGCCCGCGGTCTCGAACGGGTACAGCAGGGTGCGGTGGCAGAAGATGTGCACGAACAGCTTGCCATCCGCGCGCAGCCAGCCGCCGATGCGGCCGAGCAGGGTGGCGTAGTTGCGCATGTGCTCGAACATCTCGACCGAGACGCAGCGGTCGAAGCCTTCGGCCGGCAGCTCCAGCCGGTTCACGTCGCAGGTCAGCACGCGCACGTTGGCGAAGCCGCGTTCGCGGCAGCGCGCCTCGATGAATTCGCGCTGCGGGCGCGAGTTGGAGACCGCGGTGATGCGGGCATTCGGGTAATGCTCCGCCATCCACAGCGTCAGCGAGCCCCAGCCGCAGCCCAGTTCCAGGATGTCCTGCCCGTCCGCCAGCTGCGCGCGTTCGCCGTACAGCGCCAGCATCGCCTCCTCGGCCTCGGCCAGGGTCTCGTTGCCGGTGGGATAGAAGCAGGACGAATACTTCAGGCGCGGTCCGAGGCAGGCGTGGAAGAACGCCGGCGGCAGCTCGTAATGCTGGCGGTTGGCGGCGTCGGTGTGGATCGCGACCGGGCTCTGCCGCAGTTCGGCGATCAGCGCGGTGGTGCGGCGCGCGGCGGCGGCCGGGTCGCCCGCGTGTTCGTCGCGCAGGCGCTGCGCGCACATCCGGCGGATCCCGGCACGCAGCAGCGCGTCCGGCACCAGCCCACGTTCGGCCAGGCCCAGCAGGCCGGGGGCGGATCGGTCGTCGGGCAATTCCATCGCGTCGGCAGGTGCGTTCATCGGTCCTCCTTCGGAAACCACGGGATCAGCATCGGGGTGCTGCGCTGGTAGCGCGCGTAGTCCTCGCCACGCGTGCGCAGGGCCTGCGCCTCGGTGTAGGGAATGCCGCTGATCCAGCGCAGGAACACGTACATGACGACCGGCCCGGCCCAGGCCAGCCACGCGATCGGCGAACCGATGGCCAGCAGCACGTAGGCGAACCAGTGCAGCCACTCGAAGAAGTAGTTCGGATGCCGCGAGTAACGCCACAGCCCGGCGCGGCAGGTCTTGCCCTTGCTGGCCGGATTGGCGCGGAAATCCGCGAGCTGGCGGTCGGCGATGGCCTCGCCGCCGACGCTGGCCAGCCACATCGCGATGCCGGCCACGAACCACGCATTCCACGCCGCCGACGGGTTGGCCGCGACCGCCAGGAACGGCAGCGAGAACAACGCGATCAGCAGCGCCTGGAACTGGAACATCGCGAACCACTTGCGCTGGTCGTTGCCCCAGCGCAGCCGCAGCTGGGCATAGCGGCCGTCCTCTGCCTCGCCGCGCACGCGGTGCCACAGGTACAGGCCCAGGCGCAGGCCCCACAGGCCGCCGAGCACCGCCAGCAGCGCGCGTGGCAGCAGCGCGCCGCCACCGGTGGCGGCCGCCAGCACCGCCGCCCCGCCCACGCCGAACGACCAGACCACGTCCACGATGCCCGCGTTCGCGCGCGTGCGCTGCCAGCGCCAGCCCAGGGTTTGCGCCAGCGCGGCGACCAGCCACACCAGCAGGAGTTGCTGCCACGGATTCATGCGGAGACCTCGCGTTGGACCAGAGTGGTTGCCGGGTCGACGCGGGCGATGGCGACCAGCAGCCACATCGCGAAGCCCCAGCCGAAGCCCAGCAGCAGTGTCGCCTGCAGGGGCATGTTGAACACCACCGCGTCGAAGCCGCGCGCGGCGCCCGAGTAGGCCAGGGGGCCGCCCATCGCACCGAACAGGACCGCGGCCAGCGGGCGTGCCAGCAGCCACTGCATGGAATGCTGCAGGGTCATCGCGAAGGCCGCCCACAGCGCCACGATCCATGCCGGCGCCGGCAATGCAGGCAGCGGTGCGGCATAGGCCAGCCAGCCGGTGGCCGCCAGCGCACCATCCAGCAGCAGCCCGCAGGCCAGCGCCGCCGCCACCAGCCGCAGGTCGGACCGGCGCCGTGGCGATTGCCACCATGTCAGTGCCGCGAAGCCCAGGCAGGCGACGATGCCCGGCCACGCCAGTCCGCGCGCGGCGAAGCCGACCGCGACGAACCACGCCGCCTGGTAGCCCAGCAAGTTGATCCAGAAGCGCATCTCAGGCCTCCAGCAGGCCGGGCAGGTAGGAGCCGCCGCGCCAGCCCGGCTTCGCCATCAGCAGGTGGGCGACGCCGATGGAGCGTTCGCGGAAGCCGCCTTCGCAATAGGCCAGGTAGAACTCCCACATGCGCAGGAAGCGCTCGTCGTAGCCCTGCGCGCGGGCTTCATCGCGGCGTGCCAGGAAGCGTTCGCGCCAATGCAGCAGCGTGCGCGCGTACGACGGCCCGAAATCCTCCAGGTGCACCAGCGCGAGGTCGGTGCTGCGGGCCTTCGCCGCCAGCATCGCCGCGATCGACGGGATGAACGAGCCGGGGAAGATGTGCCGCTTGATGAAGTCCACGCTGCGCAGCGCCTGCTCGTAGCGGTGGTCCTCGATGGTGATCGCCTGCACCAGCGCCAGCCCTTCCGGCTTCAGCAGGCGGCAGAGCGTGGCGAAATAGGTGTCCAGGTATTGCGCGCCGATCGCCTCGATCATCTCGATCGAGACCAGCTTGTCGTACTGGCCCTGCAGGTCGCGGTAGTCCGACAGCAGCACCGTGACCCGGTCCTGCAGGCCGGCATCGGCCACCCGTTGGCTGGCCAGCGCGTGCTGTTCGCGGGAGATCGTGGTGGTGGTGACCCGGCAGCCGTGGCGGCGCGCGGCATGCACCGCGAAGCCACCCCAGCCGGTGCCGATTTCGACCACGTGGTCGTCCGGCCCCAGCCGCAACTTGTCGCAGATGCGATCCAGCTTGCGGGTGGAGGCGATGTCCAGCGGTTCGTCCTCGCCGGCATACAGCGCGGACGAGTACATCAGGTCGTCCGACAGGAACAGCTGGAAGAACGCGTTGCCGAGGTCGTAGTGCGCAGCGATATTGCGGCGTGCGCCGTCGCGGGTGTTGCGGCGCAGGGCATTCCAGCCGCGCATCGCCAGCCCGCCCAGGCGCGCCGGGCCGCGCTCCATCGCATCCAGCAGGTCGCGGTTGCGCACCAGCAGTTGCACCAGCGCGACCAGGTCGTCGCAGTCCCAGTCGCCGTCCATGAACGCCTCCGCGGCGCCCACGCTGCCGTTGCCGGCCAGCGCGCGGAAGAACCCGGGGCCATGCACGCGCAGGCGCAGCGGCGGCGCGTCACCGCGGCCCACGCATTCGCTGCCCAGCGCGTCGTGCAGTTCCACTGCGCGGCCCTCCAAGGCATCGAGCTGGCGCAGCAGGCGGGTGCGCAGGAAGCGGTCGAGGCCGGTGTAGGCGTTGGCGGGCGCGGTGTGGACGATGGCGTTCATCGCGTCGATTCCAGTCGTGAAGGGTGGTCGTGGACGGGCACGCGCTTCAACCACAGCCGCAGCGCCTGCCAATGGATGCCGGCGACCACCTGCGCGGTCATCAGCGGGTAGCGCCAGAGCACGCGTGCCAGGCTGCGTCCGTCCAGCGGTCGCCGCTGCAGGTGCAGGTCGGCATCGAACTCGCGGGTGTCGCCGTCGCACACGTCCATGTGCACGCGCAGCTCGTCGCCAGGAACGCTGAAGGCCCAGCCGTAGCGCCGGTCCATCGGCAGGAACGGGGACACGTGGAAGGCCTTGTCGAAGCCCCAATGCAGCATGCGGCCGCGGCGCCCGGCGTCGGCAACCCGCAGCACGTAAGCGTGGCGCTCCTTCCACGGCGTGTTGGTGATTTCGGCGACGATGCTGTGCAGCGCGCCGGTGGCATCGAAGCAGTAGTAGAAGCTGACCGGGTTGAAGCTGAGGCCGGCGTAGCGCAGGTGGGTGAGCAGGCGCACCGGGCCCGGCGGACGCTCGCCGGTGGCGGCCTGCACGCGGTCGCGCACCGCCTCGGCCAGCGGTTGCGCGGGATCGCCGAGGTAATCGCGGCGGTGGAACGCGGCCAGGTTGCGGCGCTCCACCGACCACAGCCAGCGGTCGCGGAACACGGTGTCCACTTCGTCGAGGTCCAGGTAAAGCTGCGCCATCCGGTAACCGAACGCGTGCGCGCACGGCGCATGCCGGCGATGCCGCACGGTGCCTTCATAGACCGCACTGGCGATGCTGGTCACGCGGCCGCCGCCATGCTTCGCAGGCGCTTCGCTGGCGGCGTTGCCGTGGCGGCCACGCCGGGCCATGCCACGCCGAGCGCGCGCGCGACTTCCACCCCGCTGCGGATGCCGTCTTCGTGGAAACCCCAACCCCAGTAGGCACCGGCGAACCAGGTGTGGCGGGTGCCCTGGATCTCGTGCCGGCGTGCCTGCGCGGCGACCGCGGCGTGGGTGTAGACCGGATGCTGGTAGCCGCGGCGGACCAGGATGCGCGCCGGGTCGATGTCGCCGGTGCGGTTCAGGGTCACCACCAGCGGCGTCTCGCCGGGCAGGCCCTGCAGCAGGTTCATGCAGTAGCTCACGGTGCAGGCCTGCGCGGGATCCGCCGGCAGGTAGGCGTTCCAGGCGGCCCACGCCTTGCGGTTGCGCGGCAGCAGGCGTGCATCGGTGTGCAGGACGGTGTCGTTGTGCTGGTAGGTGATCGCGCCGAGGATGTCGCGTTCGAGGTAGCTCGCATCCTCGAGCAGCGCCAGCGCCTGGTCGCTGTGGCAGGCCAGCACGACCTGGTCGAAGCGCTCGCTGCCGGCATCGCAGCGCACGGTCGCGCCATCGGCATCGCGGGCGATCGCGCGCACCGGCGAGCCCAGCCGCACCTGCACGTCCCAGCGCGCGGTCATCGCCTCCACGTAGCGCCGCGAGCCGCCGCGCACCACCCGCCATTCGGGCCGCCCGGCCAGCTGCAGCATGTGGTGGTTGGCCATGAACTGGACCAGGTAACGGGCCGGGAAACGCAGGATGTCGACCGCCGGCGAAGACCACAGCGCGCTCGCCATCGGCACCAGGTGCTGGTCGCGGAAGGCATCGCCGTAACCCTTGGCTTGCAGGTAGTCGCCGAGCGCCGGGCCCGGGCCGTCGCCCGCGAGCAGTTCGGGTGCGTTGCGGTAGAAGCGGACCAGGTCGCGCAGCATGCCCAGGAACCGCGGCGAGGCGAGGTTGCGGCGCTGGCAGAACAGCGCATCCAGCGAGGTCGCGTTGTATTCCAGGCCGCTGCCGGCGTCCTGCACCGAGAAGCCCATGGTGGTCGCCTGGGTGGCGACGCCAAGTTCTTCGAACAGGCGGGTCAGCAGCGGGTAGTGCTGCGGGTTGTGGACGATGAAGCCGGTGTCCACCTCCAGCATCCGCCCGTCGACCTCGACCCGATGGGTATCGGTGTGGCCGCCGAGGTAGTCGTTGCCCTCGAACAGCACCACCTCATGCTTGCGCGACAGCAGCAGCGCCGCCGACAGCCCGCTGATGCCCGACCCGACGACCGCGATCCGCATCTCAGTTCTCCACCTTCGCCAGTACCCAGGCGGGCACCGGCTTGAGGTCGCGCACCAGCCCCAGCGCCTGCATCGCGCGCAGGCCGTACCAGGTCAGGTCGATCTCCCACCAGCGGAAGCCCTGGCGCGCGCTGCCCGGGAAGAAGTGGTGGTTGTTGTGCCAGCCCTCGCCGAAGGTGATCAGCGCCAGCCACAGGTTGTTGCGGCTGTCGTCGCGGGTGTCGAAGCGGCGCTTGCCCCAGCGGTGGGCCAGCGAGTTGATGGTGACGGTGGCGTGGAACAGGACCACGGTGGAGACGAAGAAGCCCCACACCAGCAACTGCGGGCCATTGGTGCCAAGGCCGGGCGCCCAGCGCTCGAGGGCCATGCCGGCCAGGAACAGCAGCACGGCCAGCGCGACCGGCACGGCGGTATCGAAGCGGTCCAGCCAGCGCAGTTCCGGGTACCGGATGAGGTCGCCGATGCGCGAAGGATCTGTGCGGAAGCCGCCGCGGGTCAGGAACCAGCCGGCGTGGCTGCGCCAGAAGCCCTTGCGCGGGCTGTGCGGGTCGGCCGCGGTATCCGCATGCCGGTGGTGGTGGCGATGGTGGGCGGCCCACCACAACGGCCCGCGCTGCACCGAAGCCGCGCCCAGCAGCGCGAACGCGAACTGGACAACGCGCGAAGTGCGGAACGTGCGATGCGAGAAGTAGCGGTGGTAGAAGCCGGTGATCGCGAACATGCGCAGCGCATACAGCGCCACCGCCACCCACAGCGCGGTCGCGGACACCCCGACCCACAGCACGCCAAGGCAGGCCAGGTGCATGCCGATGAACGGCAGCGCGCGCAGCCAGTCGATGCGGTCGTCGCCGCCGCGGTCGGGCGCGGGCGCGGCATCACTGTCGAACCACTGGCGCAACGCGGCCAGCCGCGGCTGCGCGGTCGGTGGCTGGCGTGGGGGAGGGTTGCGCGACATCCGGGGCTCCTGTTTCCTGCCACTGCATACGGCGCGGCGGCGAATCCGGATGCAGGCGCGGGACGCCGCGGCTGCGGGCGATCAGAAGCGGCAGCGTCCCGCCAGCGGCAGGCTGCGGGCATCGGCGAGCTCCTGCGCGGTGGCCGTGCGTGGCGTGCGCTCGAACACGATCCGCACCTGCGGGTGGTCGCCATCGCCATCGCGCAGGTTGCCGGTGCCGGCGAATTCGAGCAGGCGCTGGTCGTCGCGTGCATACAGCAGGGTCACGTCCGGCACCGCGAACCCGAACCACGCATCCAGCCGCATGCGCAGGCGTTCGGCAGGCACGCCGTTCCAGTCGACGCTGGCGACACGCTGCACCTGCACCGGGTAGAAGCGCTTGCGGCTGGGCACCAGGAACTGCAGTTTCACCGCTTCGCCGCGCACCAGTCGCGGCCAGTGCCTGCGCACCGCGGCGTCGAATCCGGCATCGATCACGCCATCGGCGGGGATCGCCAGCACCCGCGTCGCCTCCGCCCGGCCGGGCGCGTGCACGAACACGCTGCGTCCGCCGGCCGCGGCGCGCACGCCTTCGCGGTAGCCATCGCGCGCGTCTTCCAGCGCGAAGTCGGGCGCCAGCGGCGAGGGCGCGGCCAGCACCCGCTTGCGGGCGAACGCCGCGCCATCCGCGCAGCGATACAGCACCCAGCGGTCCGGCCGCGGACCGGGCAGGGTCCAGTGGGTTTCCCGGTACAGCAGGCGGCCGTCGCCTGCTGCCAGCACCCTGGCCTCGTCGCGACGCACGTCGGCGGCGCTGGCCGCCATGCTGGCGAACACCAGGGCGACGAAGCAGGCGAGCGCGGGCAGCGGTGCAGTCACGACGGATTCCGGTGCGCGGATGGTTGCCAGCAGAGACGGCCAGGCCGTCGCGGTGGATGCAGCAGGGTCAGATCCCGAACACCGGCTGCAAGCGGCGGGCCAGCCAGCCAGGAAAGCGCAGCGGTGCATCCAGCGCCGACACGCAGATGCAGGGCACCCCGGCGGTGGTGACCGGCTGGTGCTCGATCTCGCTGTCGAGGTCGGCGACGTCGCCGGCGGCAAAGTGGCCCAGGGCGTCGTCGTAGGCGCCGGACAGGATCTGGGTGATCTCGCTGCCGCCATGGCTGTGCACCGGCATCCGCTTGCCCGGCGCGATCCGCAGCATCAGCAGGCTGGCGCCGCTGGGGCCGGGGCGGCGGATGAAATGCATGCCGGGTCCCATCCAGCGCCACTTGAGCTCGCGGTAGGAGGCGCCGAAATACGGCTGCAGCGGCGCCGGGATGCGGTCGGGATCGCGGCCCTGCGGCTGGCTGGCGCGCACGGGCGCCGGCGGGGTGGCATCCAGGCGTTCCAGCATCGCCGCGCGCAACTGCCGGGCACGGTCCTCCAGCGCCGGCTGCGGGTGCTGCTGTTCGATCAGCTGGCCGCCGACGCGCTCCGCGCGCGCCACCGCATCGCGGCAGGCGGCGCAGCCTTCCAGGTGGGTGGCGACGATCGCCGCCAGTTCCGGCAGCAGCGCGCCCGCCGCGTGGCTGAGCACGGTGGCCGGGTCGAGGTGGTGGCGCGGATTCATGGCTGCCCCCCGATCTCGCCCTGCAGGCGCAGGAACGCGCGGCGCAGGTGCGACTTGACGGTGCCCAGCGGCATCGAGAGCTCGCCGGCGATTTCCTGGTGGGTCTTGGCTTCGAAGTACGACATGCGGATCAACCGTGCCTGCACCGACGAAAGGGCGTCGATGCGGCGCTTGAGGTGGACGGATTCGGCGTAGTCCTCGGCGCTGGCGGGGTCGGGCTGCAGTTCGACGTCGAACTCGACCTCCTGTCCCAGGCCTTGGTGGGTGGCGGGTTCCCGGCGGATGCGGTCGATGTGCAGGTTGCGCGCGATCCGGAACAGCCAGGTGCTGACCGCGCTGCGCGCCGGGTCGTAGCCCGCGGCGTGCTGCCAAAGGCGCAGCATCGCCTCCTGCGCCAGTTCCTCGGCCACGGCGTCGGGCGCGCCCATGCCGCGCAGGTACTGGCAGACGCGCGGCATGAAGTGGTCGTAGATGCGCAGGAAGCAGTCGCGGTCACGGTGCAGCGCGACCGCGGCCATGTCGGCGGACCAGTCCTTCGGCTCGCGGGAGGGCGCGTCCAGGGTGGACATGCGTCTGGCCGCCTCGAAGGGCGACGGTTTCTCCAGGGGGCGGGGGCTGGCCATCGTACACGGCGTTCCATTGGATTCGCCGGCTTGTACGCAGCAGGTGCGGATCCGGATGCAGCGCCGGGTGGATTCCTCCAGGACCGGATCCTGCCCGTTGTTCAACCGCCGGGATTGAACTCCAGCGGGATGATCACCGTCGCGCTCACCGGCTGGCCGTTGCGCTGGGCGGGCTGGAAGCGCCAGCGCCGCACCGCCTCCAGCGCGGCGCGGTCGAGGTCGCGGTTGCCGCTGCTTTGCGCCAGGTCCAGGCGCTCCACGCTGCCGTCAGCCGCCACCGTGGCCTGCACCCGCACGCTGCCGCCGATGTTGCGGCGCAGGGCTTCCGGCGGGTAGCGCGGGGGCGGCCGGCTGACCGGCACCGGTGCGCCGCTGTCCGCGATCGGGGCCGGCGCCGTCGGTGCGGGTGGTGCCGGGGGTGGCGCCGGAGGCTCGATGATCCTTGGCGCCTCGCTGGTGCGCGGCGCCGGGCGGGTGTCCCCGGGTGGCAGGCCCAGGCCGCTGGCGCCGCCATCCTCGCTGGCGATGTCCGCGGGTACCGGCGCCGGCAAGGCTTCCGGATCGCCGTTGGTGCCGCTGGCGGGGGTGCCGGCCTTGAAGAAGTCGCTGGCGTTGCGCTGGTCCAGCCACAGCAGCAGGAACAGCAACAGGCCGATGCCGAAGGCGATCGCCAGCGGCTTCGCGATGTGCGGCGGCAGCAGGCGTGCGCGCCGGGGCGTGGGGTCGGGCATGGCCGCATTCTGGCATGGCGATGCGAGGGTTTCGACACGCCGCGGCGATCCGCCGGCGCATCGGCGATAATGGCGAGTCTTCCCCTGCAAGCCCCGTCCATGCTTGATCCTGCCCTGCTGCGCGCCAACCCCGCCGAGCTTGCCGAACGCCTGCGCTCGACCCGCGGCTTCGAACTCGACGTCACCCACCTGGAATCGCTGGAGGTCCAGCGCAAGCTGCTGCAGGTCCGTACCCAGGAACTGCAGAACCTGCGCAACACCCGCAGCAAGCAGATCGGCATGCTCAAGGCCAAGGGCGAGGACGTGTCCGCGGTGATGGCGGAAGTCGCCGGCTTCGGCGAGGAGTTGAAGGCTTCGGAAATCCGCCTGGACGAACTCCGCGGCGAGATCGAGGCGATTGCGCTGGGCATCCCGAATCTCCCCGACGCCTCGGTACCCCCGGGCGGCGACGAAACCGACAACGTCGAGCAAAAGACCTGGGGCACCCCGAAGCAGTTCGATTTCGCGGTCAAGGACCACGTCGAACTCGGCGCCCGCCACGGCTGGCTGGATGGCGAAACCGCGGCCAAGCTGAGCGGCTCGCGCTTCACCGTGCTGCGCGGCCAGCTGGCCCGCCTGCACCGCGCGCTGGCGCAGTTCATGCTGGACCTGCACACCGGCGAGCACGGCTACGAGGAAACCAACGTCCCGGTGATCGTCAACGCCGAGTCGATGCGCGGCACCGGCCAGCTGCCGAAGTTCGAGGAAGACCTGTTTTCCACCCAGCTGGGCGAGCACAAGCGCTACCTGATCCCGACCAGCGAAGTGCCGCTGACCAACATCGTGCGCGACGAGATCCTCGACGCCGAGCGGCTGCCGCTGCGGATGACCGCGCATTCGATGTGCTTCCGCGCCGAGGCTGGCGCGGCCGGCCGCGACACCCGCGGGATGATCCGCCAGCACCAGTTCGAGAAGGTCGAGCTGGTCAGCATTGCGAAGCCGGAAGACTCCGACGCCGAGCACCAGCGCATGACCCGCTGCGCCGAAACCGTGCTGGAAAAGCTGGGCCTGCCGTACCGCAAGGTGCTGCTGTGCACCGGCGACATGGGCTTCGGCGCGATCAAGACCTACGACCTCGAAGTGTGGTTGCCCTCGCAGGACACCTACCGCGAGATTTCCTCCTGCTCCAACTGCGGCGACTTCCAGGCCCGCCGCATGCAGGCGCGCTGGCGCAACCCGGCCAGCGGCAAGCCGGAGCTGGTGCATACGCTCAACGGCTCGGGCGTGGCGGTGGGGCGCGCGCTGATCGCGGTGATGGAGAATTACCAGAACGCCGACGGCAGCATCGACGTGCCCGAGGTGCTGCGCCACTACATGGGTGGCGTCGAGCGTATCGCCTGATACGGGTGCGAGGCGTCCGCACGCGGCGTCTTTCGCGCGCGGCTTGCTGCGCGGCCTCGCTGCAAAAAAAAGGTTCTTCTCCCATCTGAGGGAGAGGCGCACGGCCGACCCGGTTAGTTTGCAGTTGTCGAGTCAACAAACCGGGGGTCGGCCGTGGCCGACGGGGATTG
>Ga0209477_1002056_pt1 | contig 11870 bp, 12 predicted proteins | sample KloWWTupernatant_FD_187180 | JGI IMG/M metagenome (GOLD analysis project Ga0209477, IMG submission 187180) | Active sludge microbial communities from Klosterneuburg, Austria, studying microevolution and ecology of nitrifiers - Klosterneuburg... | ecosystem: Engineered > WWTP > Aerobic digester >...
CCACGTGCCGCAGTGGCGCTTCACCGCCGACGGGAGACCACTGCCGCCGGACCGCCTCGTGCTCGACCTCGACCCGGGGCCCGGGGTGAGCCTGGACGACTGCGCCATGGTTGCCCTGCGCGTCCGGGAGGCGCTCCAGGAACTCGGCCACGAGACGGTCCCGGTCACCTCCGGCAGCAAGGGCATCCACCTCTACGCCGCGCTCGACGGCAACCTCAGCTCGGAGCAGGCCTCCGGCGTGGCGCGGACGATCGCGCAGGCCCTGCAGCGGCAGACGCCGGCCGAGGTCACCTCCGTGATGCGGCGGGACGACCGTGACGGCCGGGTCTTCATCGACTGGAGCCAGAACAACGCGAACAAGACCACGATCGCGCCGTTCTCGCTGCGCGGCCGGCTGCGTCCCACCGTCGCTGCCCCGAGGACGTGGGACGAGATCAAGGCCGGGGGTCTTCGCCAGCTGGAGTTCGAGGAGGTGCTGGAGCGCGTCCGTTCCGGCGGGTTCCCCGAGCAGCCCCCGGTGGACGGGGGTGCCGAGCGGGTCACCCCCAGCCCCACCGAGCTGGCCCCGCATTCGCCCTCGGCGCCGGCAGCTGGCCCCGCTACCCCGACGCCCCTCCCGGGCGAGCCGGCGCCCCACCCGGACGAGCCGGCCCTCGCCGACCTCTCCCCGATGCTCGCCGCCACCGCCTCCCCGTCGGACCTCCGCGAGCAGTCCGGCTGGCAGTTCGAGATGAAGTGGGACGGGATCCGCGTCCTCGTCCAGCTCCGGCAGTCCAACGCGACCCTTCGGCAGACTCCGGGGCTGACGCCACCCGGCACCGACCCCGGCACCGACCCGGGTGGCGTAGGCGGCGTCCGGCTCGTCGGCCGCCGCGGCCGCGACGAGACCCTCCGGTACCCCGACCTGGTGCCGGACCTGGCGGCACTGGACTGCCGCGAGGCGGTGCTCGACGGCGAGGTGGTGGTCACCGACGCCTCCGGCGCACCACGGTTCGAGCTGCTGCAGGCACGAATCAACCTCACCCGCCCCGGCGACATCGCGCAGGCAGCGCAGGCAGCACCTGCCCAACTGATGCTCTTCGACCTGCTCAGCCTCGACGGCCGCTCATTGCTGGCCGAGCCCTACCTCGCCCGCCGCACCGCACTGGAGAGCCTCGTCGGCACCGCCGCCGGGCGCCTCCACGTCCCCGCGGCCTTCGAGGGCGACCTCGACGCCGCGATGGCCGCCAGCCTCGCCTTCGGGCTGGAAGGCGTCGTGGCGAACGGGTCGACTCGACCTACCAGCCCGGTCGGCGCAGCCCCGACTGGCTCAAGCTGAAGCACCGGCGCACCCAGGCGGTCGTGGTCGTCGGCTGGCGCCCGGGGCAGGGCGAACTCCGGGGCCGGCTCGGCTCGCTGCTGGTGGCCGTCCCCGGTCCCGCGGGCCTGGCCTATGCCGGACGGGTCGGCTCTGGTCTCACCGAGGACGGCATCGCGATCGCGGAGGCGGCGCTCGCCGACCTGGCGCTCGCCTCCCCTCCGCTCGACGGTGTGCCGGCCGCGGACGCCCGGGACGCCTGCTGGGTCGAGCCGCTGCTGGTGGCCGAGGTGGGTTACGGCGAGCGCACCACGACCGACCGGCTCCGACACCCGGTCTGGCTCGGCTGGCGGCCGGACCTCGCCCCCGACGACGTCGCCTGGGAGTGATCACCCGGCGAGCTGGTCGAGCTCGTTGCTGCGCAGCACGGCGAGAGCCTGCTGCTCGAGCCGCCGCACGCTGCTCGTCGACATCCCGATCACGGTCGCGATCAGCCGGTAGCTGCGGCAGATCCCGTCGGTGAAGCCGAATCTCAGCCGCACCACCTCACGCTGCGGCTCCGGCAGCCGTTCCACTTGTCGCGCGAGGCGCTGGAGTTCGAGGCGCTCCACCACGTCCGGCCCCGACGGTGCGGCCAGGTCGCCCACCAGCTCCAGCGGGACGGGCGGCCGGTGCTGCAGCAGCCGCCCCGTCCAGTCCTCCTCGCGGCCCATGGCGGTGGCGACCTCGCTGAGTCGCGCCCGCCGTCCCTCGACCTGGGAGACCCGCTCGGCGATCGCCTGCGCACGCCGCAGCGCCAGCGCCCGACTGGTGGGGATGCCGAGTCCACCGGCCCGCGCCGAGGTCACCTCGGCCAGGTGGGACTGGATCCGGGGCAGCGCGTAGGTGCTGAACCGACCCCGGGTGTGGTCGAACCGTTGCAGCGCCCGGGCCAGCATCACGAAGCCCTCCTGGAACAGGTCGTCGTCACTGATGCCGCAGCGGCCGCTGGACTGCCGCACCACCAGCCAGACCAGCCGAGTGTTGGCGAGCAGGAACCGGTCCCAGGCGAGCCGACCCTCGACGACGAGCTGCCGCAATTCCTCAGGACTCGCCGGAATCGGCGAGCCTTCCTCGAGCGCCCGCGCGGCGAGCAGCCCGGCCTCGATCCGGCGGGCGAGCCGGACCTCCTGCTCCGCATCAAGGAGCGCCGTGGTGGTGAGTGAGTGTGCCATGCGCCCAGCCTCACCCCGGCCGCGCGCGGCGTCACCCCCCGATCTGGCCCGCTGTGGAGCAACAATTCGACAACACCGTTTTCGTCCCGGCCGTCACACTCACATCGCGGGGCCGGCGGCCAGTGCCAGGAGCGTCTTGCGGCGGGCCTCCAGGTCGACCAGCGAGGCGAACATGCGGTTGTAGACGAGCGGGTCCTCGACCGGGTTGGTGCGTTGCAGCTTCGACTTCAGCGCCTGGATCTCCCGCGCGGTGGCCAGCAGCCGTACCCCCGCCGCGTGCTCGGCCGCGTAGGCGGGGGTGGCGTCCCGCAGCAGACGCTCGGTCGCCAGCACCACCACGAGCTGTTCCAGGACGGGGTCGCCCCCGGCGAGCGCCGCCGGATCCAGCGTCGTCACCCCGGCGGCCACCGAGGCGGCGAGCGCGGTGAACAGCGCCCGGTAGGTCGGGTGGGCGAAGTCGTCGGCGCGCAGCTCGTTGAGGTCGGCGGTGAACGTGGTGGGCGCCTGCACGAGCAGCCGCAGCGTGCCGCGCTCGGTCTCGAACCGGCGGTCCCGCGGGTCGGGCAGGTCGAGCCCGTCGTCGACGAGGTCGTCGTTGATCGCGGCGTCAGCGGCCAGGTTCCAGTCGCGGTGCCGCTCGCCGGTCGCCCCCACGCGTCGGGCCCGCTCGTGGTGCCCGCGGACCAGGTGGTGGGCCTCGTGCACCAGAACGGCGGCCGTCGCCGCCACCCCCCACTCGCGGGCCTGGTCCATGTCGAGGTACACCCGCCAGTACCGGTCGACGGCGAAGGTCCCGAACCCCGGCCTGACGACGGGGACCATGGCGAACAGGGCGGTCGCGAGGTAGGGCTGGCTCCGTGCCGCACGGAGGCGGGCGGCCGCGAACAGCTCGGCGTCCGCGGCGCTCAGGGGCTCCAGTCGGGTGGTGGCGACCACGGCGGAACCGGCTCAGACCAGCTCGGCGGCGCGCAGCATCGGTGCGAACGCGGCGGCGGCGCGGGGAGCGGGCCAGTCGTCGAGGCGGAGCTCGACGAGCGCGGTGGCCGACATGGCCGCGACGTCGGCACGGCCGGCGTCGCACGCGACCGACAGAACCTGCCATGCCGCCTCCCACCGGTCGAGGCTCAGGTCCCCGGCGACCGCGGCGGTGACCCCGGCCAGCGCGGCGAGCAGGAGGTCGACCCTGCCGTCGGTGGGCAGGAGGTCGGGTTCGGCCAGCAGCAGCTCGGGGTCGGGGAGATCGAGCTCATCCGCGAAGCGGAGCAGCTCGATGGCCGGGCCCTGGCCGAGCAGCCCGGCCACGAGCAGGCGGATCACGTCCCGTCCTGCTCCCGCCGCGTCGGCCGCCGCCGCGACGTGGTGAGCCCGGTCCCACGTGCGCGGCGACGGCCACGCCCGACCCTGGCCGACCACGTCGGTGGGGACCTGGCGCAAAGTCGCCGGACGGGACCGGATGAAGCCGACCACGATCGCCCGCCACCGGTCGCGGTGCGCGGTGAACGCGGCGGGCACCACCGGCACGGGTCGGGGAGCCCATCCCCGCAACATCCCGGTCGACCAACCGGCGGGGTCGGCCTCCCAGTCCAGGTGGCAGAACCGGTTGGCCAGCGGCGCCGACAGGTCGTCGCCTCCGGCTGACAGCTCGGGCGGGTTGGCCGCCGCGACGAACGCGACGGTCGGAGGCAGACGCAGGTCGCCGACCTCGCGCTCGAGCACCACGCGAAGCATGGCCGCCTGCACCGACGGCGCCGCGGTGGTCAACTCGTCGAGGAACACGACCGTGTCGGGCCGTTCCACGCAACGGGTGGCCCACCGCGGCGGGGCGAAGCTCACCGACCCCTGCTCGACGACCGGCAACCCGGCGAAGTCGGATGCCTCGCGGACGCTGCCGACGACGACCTCGCACGGGCGGCCGAGCTGCTCGGCGACCGATTCGACCAGGCGTGACTTGCCCTCGCCCGGACCGCCCCACAGCAGGACCGGTTGACCGGCCTGGACCGCCACCGCCAGTGCGTTGCGCACGGCGTCAGCGCTCCCACGCAGCGGCTGATCGGAGCTCTTCCCGGCCATCGACACCCTCCCAGAACCTGTGTTCGACCCGAGCTCCTATTACGAACACACGTTCGCGCCGGGCGCAAGCGGGTTTCGCCGGGCCGGGCGCGGTACCTTCCCGGCGTGGACCCTGCGCACGCCGGTTCGGCCCCTCCGCTCGACGATCCGCGCCGCACCCGTCGGCGCGCCCGTCTGGTCGAGGAGCTCGCCGACACCGGCTTCGTGCTGCCCGGACCCGCGTCGCTGGCCGAGGCGGCCCTCAGCGAGCTCGACTACGCCATGGCGCCGCGGGTCCACGAGCGTCGCGTCCCGAGCTACGGGGCGATCATCGCCCCGACCGGCCCGCGGGAGGGATGGCAGACCTCGACCCGGCTCACCGTCACCGCCCGCCCGTTCCCCCACGGTGGGCTGGCCGGCGCCCGCATGTTCGCCGACGGCCTGTCCAGCTGGGTGATCCGCGGGGTGGACGACCTCCTGGGGCCCGACGCGTCGGACGACGAGCTGGTCGTGTTCGACCGGCCCGCGGGTTCCGAGCGCGACGTCGTCGTGCTGGCCGAGTCGACCGGCGGGATCGTCGTGCAACGCCACCCGTCGGGCGTGGTGCGGGTGGCCGGCGAGTTCGGGGTCCTGCGTTGGGACGGGGTCGCCTGGCAGCAGCAGCCGCCGGTGGGTGAGTGGGTGGAGACCTTCGCCGAGTGCTCCGGGCCCGAGCAGCGCGAGGTGGTCGAGACGCTGCTCGAGATCGCCGTGCACGACCTGGGCGCCCGCGGCATCGGGGCGATCCTGGTGTACCACCGTGAGAGCGCCGGTCCCGGCCTGGGTGATGGGCCGCACCACTTCGAGACCCGCCGGCCGGTCCCGCCCTCGCTGTCGGTCCTCAACCCGGCGGACCTGGCGCCGCTGGTGCACGTGCTCGCCCAGATCGACGGCGCCGCGGTGTTCGACCGCGACGGGGTCCTGCGTGAGCTCGGCGTGCGGCTGCGGCCCCGCCCCCAGACCGAGTCCCAGGTCGAGGGCTTCGGTGGGATGCGCCACACCACCGCCCGCCGCTACAGCGTCGACGAGCCCGACGCGGTGGTGATCGTGGTCAGCGAGGACGGGCCGGTCACCGTCATGCGCCGGGGATCGATCCACCTCGGCGGCTGAGCCGGCTCAGCCCGAGGGCGGCACCCCGTCCGCGATCGCCCGCATCCCGTTGGTGATCAACGCGGTCAGCATGCCGACGACGACGTCTCGGTCGACTTCGTCGGAGTCCCGCCAGGACTCGAGGGTGGCCAGCACCAGGCCGTACATGCCGTCGGTCAGCACCGAGTGCTCGGCCGGACCCAGACCGGGGGTGGCCAACTCGGTCACCGGTCGGATCCGCTCGCGGACCACCGCGACCAGCGAGTTGTCGAGCATGCCGCGCCGGTCACCGCGCATGGCCGAGGTGATGAACGTGTACAGCTCCGGTTCCTGGTCGACCAGGAACACCAGGGCAGTGACGATCAGTTCGATGACCCGTTCGACCGACACGTCGTAGGTGCCGTCGGGCAGCGCGGGTCCGAAGCGCTCGACGACGAACGCCTCGGTGCATTCGGCCAGGGCCAGGGCGAGGGCGTCGGCCAGGCCGGTGCGGCTGCCGAAGGTGTCGTAGAGCACCGGCTTGGACACCCCGATGTGCGCCGCGATCTCGTCGAGGGACTGGTCGCCGCCGCCCTCGCGGATCGCGGTCATCGCCCGCTCGGTCAACTCGGCCCGGCGCTCGGCGCGCTCCTCGTCGCTGAAGCGGGGCCGACCCCGGCGGCTCATGGCGGTGGTCACCGGTCCGTCTCCCGCGGACCCGGACCGTGGGGCAGGTCGGGGTGCTGCGTCCGCCACGCGTCGAGCCAGGCGGCGACCATCGGCCCGAAGTGGGACGGGTTGTAGACGTCTTCCTCCGACGCGAACAGGCCGTCGCCGGCGTACACGAGCCGGGTCCAGTTGGGGGCCTGGTGGACCGAGCCGTCACCCGGGTCGACGAAGCGGTTCTGCACCTGGCCGACCACCCAGCCCTGCTCGGCGTCGATCGTGTACCAGTCCCACGGGAACAGCTGCATGTGGTCGAACGGCCAGGCCCCCATGGTGGAGGTGATCCACGCGAGCACCGCGTCGCGGCCGTCGAACTCGCCGTAGAGGTGCTCCACGTAGTGGACGTCGGGCACGAAGCACTCGACCCACGGGCTCCAGTCGCCGGTGCGTCCGCCGTGCTCGGCCGCGGCGGCGAACCGATCGAAGGCGTCCTGGATCTCGTCGCGGCTGAAGCTCATCGATGTCCCCCGACGGTCCGCGGCACGGGCCCGCCCCTCTGTGCGGTCAGATCTCCGGTTCGGACGCCGTGCGACGCGACAGGTGCGACACCACGTCCGCGTCCGCGCCGCTCATCGACGGACCGTAGGCGATGACGTAGATCCCCCGACAGCCGCAGTGGCAGGTGAGGGCGAACACGGCGGCCTGGTCGTCGGGGTCGCTCTGGCCCTCGAAGCGGTACACGCTGTCGATGTGGACCTCGGTCGGCGACAGGGTGTCGCCGCACAGCCCGCAGGTCAGCAGCCCGCCCTCGACGGCCGCGAACTCGGCGTCCCAGCCCCTCGCGGACAGGTCATCGACGGTCTGCGCCAGCGACAGCTCGGGTCCCATGGGTCCGAGCTGAGCCCAGCGGGAGCGTCCCGTCAAGGATGATCCCACATCGGTTCGAACGTCCTGCCCTTCCATCGGAGGCCGTCGCGTGGTCCACTGGTCCGGTGACCACGGCGGGACGACCGAAGATCCTCGAAGCGCTCGACGCCTACGGGCCCCGTCCGGTGTGGCGGGGTCGGGTGCACTTCCTGGCCGCGCTGGTGGCCGCGCCGGCCGCTCTGGTGCTGTTCCTCGTCGCTCCGGGTCCCATGGCCAAGGTCGCCGTGACCATCTACGCCGTGTCGCTGGTGGGGCTCTTCGCCGTGTCGGCCAGCTACCACCGCCTGGCCCACACCGAGACGGCGGTCAAGTGGTTCCGCCGCGCCGACCACTCGATGATCTTCGTGCTGATCGCCGGCACCTACACCCCGCTGTGCCTGCTGGCGCTGCCGCCGGCGTGGGGGATCCCGCTGCTGGTCGCGGTGTGGGTGGCGGCCATCGGCGGCGTCATCACCAAGATGACCATGCTCGGCCGGGGACCGGGCAGCGCCGGGTCGTGGCTGTACATCGTGATCGGCTGGGCCGCGGTGGTCGCGGTGCCGGCCCTGGTCACCAACCTCGACGGGCTGCAGCTCGTGCTGCTGGCGGTCGGCGGTCTGCTCTACACCGTCGGGGCGATCGTCCTGGGCAAGCGCTGGCCGGACCCCGTGCCGCACGTGTTCGGCTACCACGAGGTGTGGCACTCGATGACCGTCGCGGCGGGCTCGTGCCACTTCGCGGTGGTCGCCCTCGTGCTGCGCTGAGCGCACCGCCATCCGGGATGGACCACACGGGCGTCACCGCGTCCCACCGGGCGCAGCCGCAGTCGAAGCCGACCGTCGAGGTGGTGGCCTACCGGGCGACCTGGCCGGCGGACTTCGCGTCCGAACGCACGGTGCTGGCCGCAGCGACCGGCGGGGAGGCCGTGACGATCGAGCACATCGGCAGCACCGCGGTTCCGGGGATGTCGTCCAAGCCGACGATCGACATCCTGATGGTGTTCGAGCGGGCCGATGACGTGTCGGACCACCTGCGAGCGCTGGCCGACGTCGGCTACGAGCTGCGACCCGGGGCGTTCCCCGACCGTGCCGGCCACCTGTTCATGCACAAGGTCGTCGAGGGCAGACGGCTCGCTCACCTCCACGTCCTCGACGCGGACTCGGTCGAGATCGACGACTACCGCCGGTTCCGTGACGCGCTGCGGGCCGATCCGGACCTGGCCGCCCGCTACCGGGCGCTGAAGGTCGACCTGGCCGAGCGGTTCGGCGATGACCGGGCGAGGTACGTGGCCGAGAAGGAGCGCTGGGTCGACGCGGTGGTGGGTTCGCTGCGCGCCGGAGGGACCGGGGCCGACGCGTTGTACGACCGGATCGGGGTCGGCTACGCGGGCCAGCGGGTGTCGGAGCCGACGTGGGTGTCGCAGATCGGCGCCGCGTTGGGGGCGTCGCGTTCGGTGCTCAACGTGGGCGCCGGGTCAGGGAACTACGAGCCGGTCGACCGGAGGGTCGTCGCGCTCGAGCCGTCGTCGACCATGCTCGCCCAGCGCGACGGGCGCCACCCGGCGGTGCAGGGGGTCGCCGAGCACCTGCCCTTCCCGGACGGGTGCTTCGATGCCGCGCTCGGCACGTTCACCGTGCACCACTGGACGGACCCGGCCCGCGGCCTGGCCGAGCTCGCCCGGGTGGCCGACCGCCAGGTGCTCGTCGTGTTCGAGCCGCTGGTCGCCCACGGGTTCTGGCTCCTCGACTACTTCCCCGAGGTGCTGACCTCCGATGTGGAGCTCAACGCTCCGACCCCCGACGACGTCGGGCGGCACCTCGACGTCGTCGACGTGCAGACGATGTGGATCCCTGCCGAGTGCCGTGACGGAGTGGCGGCCGCGTACTGGCGACGCCCCGAGGCCTACCTCGATCCCGTGGTGCAGCGGTCGATGTCGCTGTTGGCGCTGCTGCCCGAGCGTGTCGTCGCCCGCGGCACGGCCGAGTTGGCGGCGGACCTGGCCGACGGCACCTGGCTCGAGCGCCACGGCCACCTGCTGGAACAGGACCGCGCCGACTACGGCTACCGCCTGGTGATCGCCGGGAGCTGACGCCCGGGCGTCGGTGGGTCGCCCGGTGATGGTGCGGCGGACCGGCGTTCAGGGCCGTCGGGCGAGGGTGAGCCTGACGTCGCCGGCCGGGTCGGTCCACGCCGCGACCGGCTCCAGGCCGGCGTCGAGCAGCTCGTGCTCGACGCCCTCGGCGGTGAACTTGGTGCTGATCTCGGTGCGCAGGTGCTCCCCGGCACCCAGATCGACGACCAGGTCGTCGAGCCCGCGCACCGTGACCCGCTGGTCCCGGTCGGCCACCAGGTGCATCTCGATGCGACGCTCGACGGGGTCCCAGTGCGAGCGGTGCGAGTAGGCGTCGGGGTCGAAGTCCGCTCCGAGCTCGCGGTTCATGACCACGAGCGCGTTCCGGTTGAACGCCGCGGTGACCCCGGCGGCGTCGTCGTAGGCGGCGAGCAGCCTCGCCTCGTCCTTGACCAGGTCGGTTCCGAGCAGGAACCAGTCACCGGGGGCGAGGGCGTCGGTGACCGACGCCAGGAAGGCCCGACGTTGGTCCGGGTCGAGGTTGCCGATCGTCGAGCCCAGGAAGGCGAGCAGGGTGCGCCCACCGGTGGGGATCCGGTCCAGGTGGCGGCCGAAGTCGCCGACCACGGCGTCGACGGCGATCCCCGGGTACCCCTCGGCGATCGCGGTGGCCGCGGTTCGCAGGACCTCCTCGCTGACGTCGACGGGCGAGAACGTGCGCAGCGTCCCGGCCGCCCACAGGGCGTCGAGCAGCAGACGGGTCTTGTCGGAGGTGCCCGATCCGAGCTCGACCAGGGTGCGGGCTCCGGTGAGGCGGGCGATCTCGTCGGAGCGGGCGGCCAGGATCGACCGCTCGGCCTCGGTCGGGTAGTACTCGTCCAGCCGGGTGATGCGGTCGAACAGATGCGAGCCGACCTCGTCGTAGAACCAGACCGGCGGCGTCCACGGCGGGTCGTCGGTCAGGCCGCGGCGGGTCTCCTCGGCCAGGTGACGGGACCAGTCCGCGGGGTCGAGGTGCACCCGGACCCGGATCGTCGCGGTGGTGTCGGTGATGGGGGTCATCGGCGTGGGGACCTCAGGCGTCGGTGGCCAGGCGTAGGCCGGTGAACGGCCACCGTGCTGCCGGCGGGAAGAAGTTGCGGTAGGTCGGTCGGGCATGGCCGGGTGGGGTGGCGCACGATCCGCCCCGGAGCACGTGCTGGTTGACCATGAACTTCCCGTTGTACTCGCCGACGGCACCCGCGGCGGGCCGGAACCCGGGGAACGGGAGGTACGCGCTGGCGGTCCACTGCCACACCGCGCCGCGGAACTGCGCCGGGTCGGACCCGTCGGCGCCGGGTCGGGGGTGCGGAGCGGCCGCCAGTCCGTCGGGGTCGGCGCCCCAGCGGTCGCGGGCGACGACCTCCCACTCGGCCTCGGTGGGCAGTCGTGCCCCGGCCCAGCGGGCGAAGGCGTCGGCCTCGTACAGGCTGACGTGGACGACGGGGTCGGCGGCGCGCACCGCCTGGGGCCCGGCGAGGGTGAACACCTGGGGCCCGTCGGGGTCGTCGAGGCCGAACCAGTACGACGGTGCCCGCCAGCCCTGCTCGTTCACCGTGGCCCAGCCGTCGCTCAACCACAGCTCGGGGCGCCGGTAGCCGCCGTCGTCGATGAAGTCCTGCCACTCGCCGTTGGTGACCAGTCGGTCCGCGATCGCGAACGGCTGCAGGTGCACCGTGTGGCGGGGCCCCTCGTTGTCGAACGAGAAGGTCGGGTCGCCCGCTGCCACCCCGATCTCGACCGGCCCGCCCTCGTGGGGGATCCAGCCCTGACCGCCGGCGGGTGCGGTGTCGCCGCGCCGGGTCGGCGACGCGTCGGCGTCGGCGTCCGGCGCGTCGGAGCGGTACGCGGGGTGCTGCGGGTTCTGGAACAGCAGGTGCTTGGCGTCCATGAGCAGCAGCTCCTGGTGCTGCTCCTCGTGGTGCAGTCCGAGCTCGACCAGGGCGGCGACCTCGGGCTCGAGCGGTGCTGCGGTGTCGCCGGGGCGGCCGAGCAGGTCGAGGACCGAGCGGTCGATCGCCCGGCGGTACGCGGCGACCTCGTCGACTGTCGGTCGGGTGATCAGCCCCCGTCGGGGTCGGGGCTGACGCTCGCCGACCGCCTCGTAGTAGCTGTTGAACAGGTAGCGGTACGAGTCGTCGACCGGCCGGTAGCCGGCGACGTGGCGGTTCAGGACGAACTCCTCGAAGAACCACGTCGTGTGTGCCCGGTGCCACTTGGTCGGTGAGCAGTCCGGCATCGACTGCACCACCTGGTCCTCGGCTCCGAGCGGGGCGGCCAGCGCCTCGGTGCGGGCGCGGACGGTGCAGAACGCGGCCGGGTCCGCGCCCCGGCTCGGCGCGGGGCGGCCGGTGGCGGTTGTGACGGGCATGGCGACTCCCTCCCGGATCGATCGACGGGCCCGCCGTGTGGGCTACCCGCGGACCCGGCCCGATGCCCACACCCTACGGGTCGTCGTGCGGACCGTCGCCCCGTCCGGGGCTGGCAGGATGACCCGATGCCGAGCGCCGATCCCGCCCCC
>Ga0209477_1002058_pt1 | contig 11864 bp, 8 predicted proteins | sample KloWWTupernatant_FD_187180 | JGI IMG/M metagenome (GOLD analysis project Ga0209477, IMG submission 187180) | Active sludge microbial communities from Klosterneuburg, Austria, studying microevolution and ecology of nitrifiers - Klosterneuburg... | ecosystem: Engineered > WWTP > Aerobic digester >...
TCGAAACGCTGATCTCCGCCTGCAGGCCCCATTGCGCGAAGCGCTGGATATGTGCGATGTCCACATACACCACCTGATGATCGATCTTCTCCAAGCCGGTCTCATAGATCCCCGTCACCCGGAACTTGCGCGGGCGGATGTCCTCACGGCCCTTGATCAGATATACCACAAGTTGATCGCCGACGTCCAGCCGCAACCGCTTGGCCATCCAGTTGCTGATCAATACCTCGTTGCGCACGCTGTCGCCGATGTTCAGCACGGTCCCTTTCAGCAGGTGGGCGCGCATAAAACTCCAGTCATGGTCCGCACCAACACCCTTCACCACCACGCCCTGGATCTCCTTGTCCGTCTCCACGATGCCCGGCTTCAAGGCGAAGACCTGGATGTGCTCGATACCGGGCACGTTGTCAAGAAAGGGGTAAAAGGACTGGTGGATATTCACCCGGGACGACTCCTTCGGATCGCTCTGCGTCAAAGGGAGGATCTCGATGTGCGCCCCGGCGCCTGTTACTTTGGCCCGGACTTCGCCTTGGAAGCCCGTACTGATCCCCACGGTGAGGAGCATCACCGCCATGCCGATGACAATGCCAAGTATCGCAATGAGCACGATAGGCCGTGAGAGCCGGTCTTGCCGGTCCCTGTCGCTAAGGATGCGGCGGGCGATGAAATGTGCGAAGCCCATGGGGATCGCGGCGAAGATAGCCGTGCTCGTGGCGCTCTTCGGATGTAATGGCCCGGTGCCGGCGCAGGAAGCCGGTGCCGCGGTGATCGAAGCAGCTCCTTACGCCAATGCGAAGATCAAAGTAGGAGCGGAGCGGACCGCTGAATACATCCCCTTGCTGCGCGGAAAACGCGTCGCCGTGGTCACCAACCAGACCGGCATGATCGGCCCGGTACATCTGGTGGATTCACTGGTCTCCATCGGCATGAACGTGGTGAAGGTCTTCGCGCCCGAACACGGCTTTCGCGGCGAGGCCGATGCGGGCGAGCATGTGGCCGATGAGCAGGACAAGCAAACCGGTCTTCCGGTGATCTCGCTCTATGGCAAGAACAAGAAGCCGCAACCCACGCAACTCGCTGATGTGGATGTGGTGCTCTTCGACATTCAAGATGTGGGTGTTCGCTTCTTCACCTACATCAGCACTGTGCATTATGTGATGGAGGCGGTCGCCGAGCAGCACAAGCAGATGATCGTACTGGACCGGCCCAACCCCAACGGTTTCTATGTGGACGGCCCTGTGCTGGACACCGCGTTCGAGTCCTTCGTCGGCATGGACCCCGTGCCGCTGGTCCATGGCATGACGGTTGGAGAGTATGCACGAATGGTCAATGGCGAAGGCTGGCTGAAGGGTGGTGTGAAGTGCGACCTCACCTTGATCCCCTGCACGGGATACGATCATTCCAGCTACTACGAGCTTCCGGAAAAACCTTCACCGAACCTGCCGAACATGGCAGCCGTGTACCTCTATCCCGCGCTGGGCCTGTTCGAAGGGACGGTAGTAAGCGTTGGACGCGGTACTGATCGGCCTTTCCAGTGCATTGGCTATCCGGGTTGCCCGCTCGGAACGTTCGCGTTCACCCCGCGCTCCGTCCCCGGGGCAAGGAACCCGCCATACAAGGATGAGGCCTGCACCGGCATGGATCTCAGTTCGTTCGGCGAGTTCTACAGCCGGATGGACCCAAGGCTGAACCTGGAGTGGCTCATCGGCATGTACAACGCCAGCACGGACAAGGGCAAGTTCTTCAATGCCTTCTTCGACAAGCTCGCAGGAGGAACGGCGCTGCGCAAGGCTATCATCGCCGACCGTTCCGAGGAGGACATCCGCGCCACCTGGCAGGCCGATCTGGAGGATTTCAAGCGGATGCGCAAGCCCTATTTGCTGTATTCGGAGGAGTAGGGTGGGAGAGAAGTGCCCAGCAACCATGAGTAGCCCCGGGCCCCAACGTCCTCCCAGCATGTTCTACTGTTAAAAGACCGAAGCCGAAACCTCCGGAAAACCGCATTTCGTGGCGTTCGTCGCGCCCGTTGCGGTAGAATCCGAAGCCGCTACCTCTGGGAAATCATCAGTGTCCATCCGTGTGCATCCGTGGTTCCTTTATTGAGGATCTACGATCATCCCCCCGCAAAGCCGTTTCTTTGTGCCCCATGCCAACAAAGACCAAACTCGCGCCCGCCGATCAGGCGGCAACCCTCGAAACAGCCAAGAAATTGGGCCTGATCGAAGAGGAATACACGCGCATTCAGGAGATCCTCGGCCGCGTGCCCAACTTCACCGAGCTCGGCATCTACAGCGCGATGTGGAGCGAACACTGCTCCTATAAGAATTCCATCGCACTGCTGAAGACCCTTCCACGGAAAGGTCCCAAGCTGTTGGTAGAGGCGGGCGAGGAGAACGCTGGGCTCATCGATATCGGCGATGGTTGGGCCTGTGCCTTCAAGATCGAAAGCCACAACCACCCCAGTGCCATCGAACCTTACCAGGGTGCCGCAACCGGCGTGGGCGGCATCAACCGCGACATCTTCACCATGGGTGCCCGGCCCATCGCGCAGCTCAACTCGCTCCGCTTCGGAGACATCGCCAATCAGGCCAGCAGCCGTTGGCACATGCGCGGCGTGGTGAAGGGCATCGGTGACTACGGCAATGCCTTCGGGGTGCCCGTGCTCGGGGGCGAGGTCTACTTCGATCCCTGCTACACCACCAATCCGCTGGTGAACGCAATGAGCGTGGGCATCATGCGCGCGGACAAGTTGATCAGTGCGACCTCCCATGGCGTGGGCAACCCGGTCTATATCGTGGGCAGCGCCACCGGGAAGGACGGCATACACGGTGCCTCGTTCGCCAGCAAGGACATTACCGGCACCAGCATGGACGACCTCCCTGCCGTGCAGGTGGGCGACCCTTTCATGGAGAAACTGCTGTTGGAAGCTTCCTTGGAATTGGCACAGACCGATGCCATCATCGGCATGCAGGACATGGGCGCTGCGGGTATCACCTGTAGCACCAGTGAGATGAGCGCGAAGGGCGGTTGCGGCATGGACGTCTATTTGGACAAGGTGCCCCTGCGCCAGGAAGACATGCGTCCGTGGGAGATCCTTCTCAGCGAAAGCCAGGAGCGCATGCTCGTGGTGGTGAAGAAGGGACGCGATCAGGAGGTGAAGGACATTTTTGAGAAGTGGGACCTGCACTGCGTGAAGATCGGTACCGTGACTGAAGGCGATACACTACGCTTCTTCTGGCAGAAGGAGCTCGTGGCCGAGGTGCCAGCGGAAAGCCTCGTCCTGGGCGGCGGGGCTCCGGTGTACAAGCGGCAGAGCAAAGAACCGGCGTACATCGCCGAGAACAAGAAGTTCAAGACCGACATGGTGCCGGTGCCGCAGGACCTGGAACAGGTAGCCTATGAACTTTTGGCCAGCCCCAACATCGCCAGCAAGCGCTGGGTGAGCGAGCAGTACGATACCATGGTGCGCACCGGAAACATGAGCACCAACGCACCCAGCGATGCGGGACTGGTGCTGTTGAAAGAGGCCGGTGGGAACAAAGCCCTTGCGGTCACGGTGGATTGCAATGCCCGCTACGTGCAGGCCGACCCGTACGTGGGCACCATGATCGCTGTGAGCGAGGCCGCTCGCAACATCGTATGCAGCGGAGGGGAACCGGCCGGCGTCACCAACTGCCTCAACTTCGGGAATCCGTACGACCCCGAGGTTTATTGGCAGTTCGAACAGGCCATCAATGGCATGAGCGAGGCCTGCATCGAATTCAAGACGCCCGTTACCGGCGGGAACGTCAGCTTCTACAACCAATCCGTGATCGAAGGCAACGAGGTCGCCGTGTTCCCCACGCCCACCATCGGCATGGTCGGCGTGGTGCCGGACATCAAGAACCGCATGACCTTGGCCTTTCAGCAGAAGGGCGACCTCATCTTCATCATCGGAAAGATCACCGACGACATCGCTTGTAGCGAATACTTGGTGCGCCACCACAACATCCACCGCTCACCTGCCCCCTACTTCGATCTGGCCCAGGAGCACTTGGTCCATGTGATCACCTCACACCTCATCAAACGCGGGCTGGTCACGGCCGTGCATGACGTCAGCGACGGTGGCCTATGGACCGCTCTGGTGGAAATGGGCATGCCGAACGGGCTTGGATTCGACATTGTCACCGATAGCGAGGTCCGCCCGGATGCCTTCCTCTTCGGTGAAGGCCAAGGCCGCGTGGTCGTTACCATCACCCAAGCCCAAGAGGACGGCTTCCTTGACCTGATGCGCCTGAGCAAAGTGCCGTTCTTGCTGCTTGGCCACGTTACCAAGGGCAAGTTCATGGTGGACGATGAATCCTTCGGCAACGTTCTGGATGCCAGTGCCGTGTACGAGGGGGCCATTCCGCAGATCATGGACGAACAATAGGTCCGTCCAAGTCCTTGGATCTGGCGAACTGCTTTTCCAGCTTGCACAATACCACGACGTGCATAAGGTGGGCAGGAAACGTTGATCGGCCGGACGGCGATTCCTTGCTATCAAGAGGGGAAGAACGGCTGTGGCCGTTCAATTCGAGGGTTCCACAAGAGGTCTCGCGGATACCCAATTATCCAGCAACAACAACCCCGCCGCGCATAAAAGGCTGCCCATGGCCCAGCGCGAGGATAGCAGATCCAATGATCCGTGCATTGTGGTGGTGAACCACGTTCCCGCCGTATCCGTGGGCAGGGGGCCTGTGGGCAGGGTGAAGGCAACGATCGCCATCGTGAACACCAGTGCAGCGAGGGCCCACCAACCCGATCTTCCGATCAACGGGAGCGATTGAACGGAAGGGACCGGGCTGGCATCAATGCGCGCCATGACCCGGTCTTTCAAGCCGGAAGGTGCAGGGTGCCTTCCCAACTCTTGGAATAGCCCCCTCAGCGGGTCTTCTCGGCTTACGCGCTCGTCACCAAAGTCCATGTCTCATTCTTCAATTGCAGGTGCAGCACGTCATATAAGCGCTTCCGGCACCGGTGCAGTTTCACCTTCACATTGGACGCGCTCATCCCGGTAACGGTTACGATCTCCTCCACGCTCAGCTCCTCCAAGTAGAACATCGTCATCACCGCGGCGTCCTCCGGGGACAAGGTCCGCAACGCCTTGTCAAGGATCGCGGCCCGTTCATCCATCGGTTCCACCCATGCGGTGGTCGGCTCTTTTCCAACTTCGGAAAGCTCATCGAGTGAATTGGGGACCTCCTTTCGCCGCCGCAACGCCGTGATCGCCGTGCGGTATGCGATGCTGTAGAGCCACGTTGAGAATTTCCCTTCGCCCTTGAATTCCGCCAGCCGCTGGTAGGCCTTCAAGAACGTGTCCTGCGTAGCCTCTTCCGCATCCAGCTCATTCCTGAGCACCCGGAAGGCCACTGTATGCACCATGTGCATATAGCGCTCCATCAGGGAGACAAAGGCGCTGCGGTCGCCCGCAAGGACCAAGGATATGGTGCTGGTGTCGTCCAAAAGATCTCGGCCATGGGACGCGGTTCCTTCAGCCCACGGTTACACGAAGATCAACTTTCAAGCCTCGTTCCTCAAGGTTTTTCGATGAACGGTGATTCCGGTGAAGGATGACGGATACATGGGCTGGATAAGTGGATCGTAACCGCGAAGGGCAGCAAGCTCGTCACATGCCCAAACCCCTGAAAAGCATGGATACCCCCGCATCTGAAGTTTTGGTCCCTTTGATCGTCTTCTCCGCCGCCTTTGGCATGTTCTACATATGGGTGACAGCCCGCCACCGCCAGCGCATGGCCATGATCGAGAAAGGTCTTGCGACGGCTGAACCCGCCTCTGAAGTGGACCGGTTCAGCAGCTTGAAATTCGGTCTGCTTGGTATTGGCGTAGGCTTTGGCCTGTTGCTGGGCTACCTCTTCCAAACCTACGCCATGGTGAATGGGGAGGACAACCCGTTGCCCTACTTCGTGATGGTGGCCATATGCGGCGGCGCGGCTCTGGTGGGACATCACATGATCGTGGTGCGGAGCAGGGGAAAGTAGCTCCGATGTAGGGTGCCGCAGGCATTCGGATCTTGCCCGACCCTAATTTCGCCGCACTTGGTAAACAATGCTGCGACGCTTTTTCACCGTATTTGCCGCCACTGCATTTTGGGCTTTGCTCGTGTGCGTGCTCTGGGTCCTGCTATTGCTTATCGTTCCTCCACCGGTAACGTGGGAGATGGTCGCGCAGGCCAAGGCCCAAGGTGGTGTTGAGCGCACGTGGGTGCCGCTGTCAAAGATCTCCCCGGCCATGCCATTGGCCGTCATCGCTGCGGAAGACCAGAAGTTCTTCGACCACTTCGGATTCGATATGGAGGCCATGCGGAAGGCAATGGCGCATAACGACCGCAGCAAGCGCGTGCGTGGTGCGAGCACCATCAGCCAGCAGACCGCCAAGAACGTCTTCCTCTGGCCGGGTAGGAATTTTGTGCGCAAAGGCCTGGAGGCCTGGTTCACGCTGTTGATGGAGACCTTTTGGTCGAAGGACCGCATTCTGGAGATGTACCTCAACGTGGCCGAGACCGGGAAGGGCCGCTTTGGCGCGGAGGCTACCGCGCAGCACTGTTTTAAGCGTTCGGCGTCCAAGCTCACGGATTCACAGGCCGCGCTTATCGCAGCTGTGTTGCCGTCACCGCGCAGGTTCAATGCCTGTTCTCCCTCGGCTTTCGTGCAACGCAGGCAGGCGTGGATACTGCGCCAGATGAGGCAGCTCGGGAACCAGATGGATCCCCTGGAGCGCGAGCGCTTGAACGACCTCCGCGATCGTCGCGAGAAAAGGCACAAGCGTTGACAACAGGGCACCGTTACCTTGGTCCGCAAGAAGACCTCGATCGCAATTGATCATGACGGAACAGAAGGACAGTATGCCCGGAACTGCACGATTAGTTTTGGTCACCGGTGCCAGCCGCGGTGTAGGGCGGGCGACAGCAAAGGCATTAGTGGAACTGCATGGTTGCACGGTCGTTGCCGTTTCGCGAGATGAGGACTGTCTGGCGTCCTTAAAAACGGAATGCGGCGATAGGGCAGGGCTGCTGGAGGCGCTGCAAGTGGACCTGGTCTCCACGAGCGGTATTGAAGATGTGAGGCGGCATTTGGCCGGGAGAAGGCTGCACGGCTTGGTGAACAACGCCGGCCTGCTGATCAAGCGGGAATGGGGGGAGTGGACGGAGGACGACCTGCAAAGGCTCTACCTGCTCAATGCTTCCGTGCCTCTTTTGCTATCCCAAGCGCTTAGTTCCTTACTGGAAGGGGATCCTCCCGGGCACATCGTGAACATCGGCAGCATGGGCGGCTTTCAAGGCAGTGTGAAGTTCCCTGGCCTGGCCGCATACAGCGCCAGCAAGGCCGCACTGGCCAACACCACCGAGTGCATGGCCGAGGAGTTGAAGGACCGCGGGGTACGGTGCAATTGCATCTGCTTGGGCGCCGTGGACACCGCAATGTTGCGTACCGCCTTCCCCGGATACACCGCTCCGGTCGGTGCGGAAGAGGTGGGACGGTACATTTCCAGGTTCGTGGTGGAGGGCCATAATCTCTTCAACGGCAAGGTGTTGCCCTTGGCCGTGAGTACCCCATAACGGGGTCTTTGAATTTTTTTCTTGTGTGAATTAGGACGGAAAGGAATTCTATCTACCTTTGCAGCCGCTTTCAGCAAAAACGTTCTTTGAGCGCCCCGGATCGGGGATGACATGTAGGGGTGGCCAAGTAGAGGTTGAGAATTATATTTTCAACACTGTTTGGTGGATCGGAAGATCAGCCTACATTTGCACCCCCTTCCGAAACACGTTCGTGGGACGGAAGGCGCACAAAATGAATTTCCTCAAGCCCGGGACGGTCCCGGAGACTTGAAACGTTCTTTGACTTATTGTCCATTCTGAGAAAAGTGAGTGTCCCTGTGTACTGTAAGGTTTCACATGGGGGGCACTAAGAAGAGCCAGATCAAACAAACTTACAATGGAGAGTTTGATCCTGGCTCAGGATGAACGCTAGCGGCAGGCTTAACACATGCAAGTCGAGGGGTAACAGGGAAGCTTGCTTCCGCTGACGACCGGCGCACGGGTGCGTAACACGTATGGAATCTGCCCTTTACTGGGGAATAGCCCGGAGAAATCCGGATTAATGCCCCATACTAGACGAGATGGCATCATCTTGTCTTGAAAGCTCCGGCGGTAAAGGATGACCATGCGCACGATTAGTTTGTTGGTGAGGTAACGGCTCACCAAGACTACGATCGTTAGGGGGCCTGAGAGGGTTATCCCCCACACTGGTACTGAGACACGGACCAGACTCCTACGGGAGGCAGCAGTGAGGAATATTGCGCAATGGAGGCAACTCTGACGCAGCCATGCCGCGTGCAGGAAGAAGGCGCTACGCGTTGTAAACTGCTTTTAATCGGGAAGAAACCCCGGGACGTGTCCCGGGTTGACGGTACCGATGGAATAAGCACCGGCTAACTTCGTGCCAGCAGCCGCGGTAATACGAAGGGTGCAAGCGTTATCCGGATTCATTGGGTTTAAAGGGTGCGTAGGCGGAACAATAAGTCAGCGGTGAAAGCCTGCAGCTTAACTGCAGAACTGCCGTTGATACTGTTGTTCTTGAGTACGTTTGACGTGGGCGGAATGTGCCGTGTAGCGGTGAAATGCTTAGATATGGCACAGAACACCGATAGTGAAGACAGCTCACGAAGACGAAACTGACGCTGAGGCACGAAAGCGTGGGGAGCGAACAGGATTAGATACCCTGGTAGTCCACGCCGTAAACGATGATCACTCGTGATTGGCGATACACTGTCAGTCACCTAGCGAAAGCGTTAAGTGATCCACCTGGGGAGTACGATCGCAAGATTGAAACTCAAAGGAATTGACGGGGGCCCGCACAAGCGGTGGAGCATGTGGTTTAATTCGATGATACGCGAGGAACCTTACCAGGGCTTGAACGTACGTTGACAGGGGCGGAAACGTCCTCTTCTTCGGACAACGTGCGAGGTGCTGCATGGCTGTCGTCAGCTCGTGCCGTGAGGTGTCGGGTTAAGTCCCATAACGAGCGCAACCCCTACTGTTAGTTGCCAGCGGATAATGCCGGGGACTCTAACGGAACTGCCCGCGTAAGCGGTGAGGAAGGTGGGGACGACGTCAAGTCATCACGGCCCTTACGTCCTGGGCTACACACGTGCTACAATGGCGAGGAACAATGGGAAGCTACCGGGTGACCGGATGCTGATCTCTAAAACTCGTCTCAGTTCGGATCGGAGTCTGCAACCCGACTCCGTGAAGCTGGAATCGCTAGTAATCGCATATCAGCCATGATGCGGTGAATACGTTCCCGGGCCTTGTACACACCGCCCGTCAAGCCATGGAAGCCGAAAGTGCCTGAAGTTGGTGACCGCAAGGAGCTACCTAGGGCAAAGTCGGTGACTGGGGCTAAGTCGTAACAAGGTAGCCGTACCGGAAGGTGCGGCTGGAACATCTCCTTTTTAGAGGACTGCTCTTTTGGAGCTTCCGGCCAACGCAAGTTGGTTGACACTTACTTTCTCTCAGATGGATAATATTTTCAAACGGTGCCACCGTTGCCGTCTCCTAGTCCTGTAGCTCAGTTGGTTAGAGCGCTACACTGATAATGTAGAGGTCCGCAGTTCAAATCTGCGCAGGACTACCAGGGATAGGGAACGGGGAATTAGCTCAGCTGGCTAGAGCGCCTGCTTTGCAAGCAGGAGGTCATCGGTTCGACTCCGATATTCTCCACTCAATGTCCGCTTTTGCGAAGGCGACGGCGGACAAAGCTCGAAAGAGCGCACTGTTCTTTGACGTATTGTTAGACTGACCAAGACAGACCGAGAGATCGGTCCACCGAGCAAGACCATAAGAGGTCGAAAAGTTACTAAGGGCGTATGGTGGATGCCTTGGCTCTCAGAGGCGATGAAGGACGCGATAGGCTGCGATAAGCCATGGGGAGGTGCATAATGACCTGTGATCCGTGGATCTCCGAATGGGGCAACCCAGCCGGTTGAAGACCGGTTATCCTGAAAAGGAAGCTAACCCGGGGAACTGAAACATCTAAGTACCCGGAGGAAAAGAAAACAAATAGTGATCCCCCTAGTAGTGGCGAGCGAACAGGGGACAGCCCAAACCGGTACCGTTTCGGCGGGACCGGGGTTGTAGGACCACAACGTGGACTTCGTATACATAGTGGAACCCTTCTGGAAAGTTGGACCATAGCGGGTGACAGTCCCGTACACGGCATGTATGCGATACCTAGTGGTATCCTGAGTAGGGCGGGACACGTGAGATCCTGTCTGAATCCGGCGGAACCATCCGCCAAGGCTAAATACTACTGAGAGACCGATAGCGAACCAGTACTGTGAAGGAAAGGTGAAAAGAACCTCGAACAGAGGAGTGAAATAGACCCTGAAACCGTACGCCTACAAGCGGTCGGAGTTCCGTTTCGACGGAATGACGGCGTGCCTTTTGCATAATGAGCCTACGAGTTGCTCGTCACTGGCAAGGTTAAGGGATTAAGTCCCGCAGCCGAAGCGAAAGCAAGTCTTAACAGGGCGTGTAGTCAGTGGCGGCAGACGCGAAACCTGAGTGATCTATTCATGGCCAGGTTGAAGTTCCGGTAACACGGAATGGAGGACCGAACTGGTAGACGTTGAAAAGTCTTCGGATGAGCTGTGATTAGGGGTGAAAGGCTAATCAAACTGGGAGATAGCTCGTACTCTTCGAAATGCATTTAGGTGCAGCCTCGGACGTACAGTTATGGAGGTAGAGCTACTGATCGGGCTAGGGGGCTTCACCGCCTACCAAACCCGGACAAACTCCGAATGCCATAACTCAATATCCGGGAGTGAGCGCACGGGTGCTAAGGTCCGTGCGCGAAAGGGAAATAACCCAGACCATCGGCTAAAGGTCCCCAAGTGTGTGTTAAGTTGAATCTAACGAGGTCGGATTGCACTGACAGCTAGGATGTTGGCTTGGAAGCAGCCATTCATTTAAAGAGTGCGTAACAGCTCACTAGTCGAGCGATCCGGCATGGATAATGATCGGGCATCAAACACACCACCGAAGCTGTGGACTGCGTAGCAATACGCAGTGGTAGAAGAGCATTCCGGTCTGCGTAGAAGGTGTAGTGTGAGCTATGCTGGAGCGTCCGGAAAAGAAAATGTAGGCATAAGTAACGATAAGGCATGTGAAAAACATGCCCGCCGATAGACCAAGGTTTCCTGATCAACGTTAATCGGATCAGGGTTAGTCGGGACCTAAGGTATAGCCGACAGGCGAAGCCGATGGACAACCGGTCAATATTCCGGTACCGACCCATATTGCGATGGGGTGACGAAGGAGTGAAAGGTCTCCGTGCTGACGGAATAGCACGGTGAAGGACGTAGGTATAACGCTGGCAGGAAAATCCACCGGTGTTGCTGAAACCCGACAGTAGCAGGAAGCTTCGGCAGAATGCATTGACCCTAATCAGACTTCCGAGAAAAACCTCTAAGCTTCAGATATGGGCCGCCCGTACCTCAAACCGACACAGGTGGTCAAGGAGAGTATCCTGAGGCGCTCGAGTGATCCGTGGCTAAGGAACTAGGCAAATTAAGCGCGTAACTTCGGGATAAGCGCTACCCACGCAAGTGGGTTTCAATGAAAAGGTCCAGGCGACTGTTTAACAAAAACACATGGCTTTGCGAAATCGAAAGATGACGTATAAGGCCTGACACCTGCCCGGTGCTGGAAGGTTAAGAGGAGAGGTCAGCCGCAAGGCGAAGCTTTGAATCGAAGCCCCAGTAAACGGCGGCCGTAACTATAACGGTCCTAAGGTAGCGAAATTCCTTGTCGGGTAAGTTCCGAC
>Ga0209477_1002061_pt1 | contig 11844 bp, 11 predicted proteins | sample KloWWTupernatant_FD_187180 | JGI IMG/M metagenome (GOLD analysis project Ga0209477, IMG submission 187180) | Active sludge microbial communities from Klosterneuburg, Austria, studying microevolution and ecology of nitrifiers - Klosterneuburg... | ecosystem: Engineered > WWTP > Aerobic digester >...
ATCGCATCCTTACCAATTTTAATGAGAGAAAAAGCGTTAGCAACATGTTAGTCAATCACCCAATTAAGGTGTAATTGCCCGCGGTTATTGAGCAGTTACTTGGCTTGACGGACTCAAGGTCAAGCGCACAGGAACATTTGGTACATTTTTTAGGCGGAGGCGTTGTCTTAAAAGTCATTCGACTTTGATTTTTATGCCTTGTGCTTTGATGTTTTTTTTTGTTGCTTGGACTTACGGTGGACTTACAGAAGAAATAAAAACGGTGTAAAATGTAAAATAATCTGTAACGTATTGATTTTATTGGCGCTCCCTAGGGGACTCGAACCCCTGTTACCGCCGTGAGAGGGCAGCGTCCTAGGCCACTAGACGAAGGGAGCCTCAAGAGTGTTATTATACGGAACATACTAGAGTTGTCCATCAAAAGGCTGTATTTATTATAAATGTTAACTAACATACGAAATTGGTTTTGTTCAATTCGCGAAAAGCGTGATCGAAGCCGTCAGAACCAGACAACACCCCAAAACCCAGTGATTATTCCTCGTAGTGCACATTGTGTGTCGCGTGCCAATATTAGCAAGCATGCACTGAAGGTTTTGTATCGACTACATGACGCAGGGTATCAAGCCTATTTGGTTGGTGGTGGCGTACGAGATGTGTTGCTCGATTCACATCCTAAAGACTTTGATGTCGCTACCAATGCGCGGCCTGAAGAAATCCAAAACTTGTTTCGCAATTGTCGCCTAATCGGTCGACGATTTCGTTTAGCGCATGTGCATTTTGGATATCATATTATAGAGGTTGCGACTTTTCGCGCAAATTCAGACGATAAAGCACTGAGTCCACATTTGGTACATTCAGAAGAAGGCATGATATTGCGTGACAATATTTATGGCATGCTGATTGACGATGTTTATAGGCGCGATTTTACGGTGAATGCGCTGTATTACAATATTGCCGATTTTACATTGCTCGACTATGTTGGCGGTTTAAAAGATTTGAAAGCGCGTTGTTTAAGAATGATAGGAGAACCCAGCCAACGTTACAGAGAAGATCCCGTTCGTATGCTACGTGCCATTCGTTTTGCCGCAAAATTAGGATTTAGTATTCATCCTGATTCCGAAAAACCGCTGTTTGAGCTTGGTGCTTTAGTCAAACAAGTGCCTTCTGCACGCTTGCTCGATGAATTTATGAAAATGTTTTTAAGTGGTTTTGCAGAGGTCAGTTTTAGGTTGTTGCGCCATTATGGGTTATTTATCGTATTGTTTCCACAAGCAGAACAGTGTTTAATGAAAGAACAAGGCGCTATCGCAAAATCGTTTATCACGGGCGCGTTATTAGCCTCAGATCAACGTGTACACGAAAGCAAGCCTGTTGCCTTGCCTTTTTTGTTGGGTGCTTTTTTATGGTATCCTGTACAAGCGCGTGCAATGGTATTAATGAAAGAAGGTGTCTCGGAATTTACCGCGTTTTATGAGGCTTGCGATTGGGTGCTGCAGGAGCAGCAACAAAGCGTTGTTATTTCTAAGCGTTTTTCTCAGGCCATTCGAGAGATTTGGATTTTGCAGATTCGTTTAATTCGAAGACTGCGAAAACGTGTATCCGAATTGGTTTTACATCCGCGTTTTAGAGCCGCTTATGACTTCTTGTTATTGCGTGCGTCTACGGGTGATAAATCAGTTGAAGAAGTGGCAGCGTGGTGGAAAACGTATATTGAAGCAAATAACGATACACGTGGATTGATGGAAAAAGCGCTGCAAGAGGCGAGCCACACTCATCGTTCTAAGCGTAGAAAGAGGCGTTGAAGTTAATTTTAACACTTGAAGGAGAGTCAATATGAAGTCATATATGATCATTGAAGGTAGTAGCCAAGCAATGGAACTTTTTGAAAAGAAAGTCGCAGATGCTTTAGAGGAAGGTTACAGTTTAGCGGGCGAGTTGATTGTAAAATCACAAGCGTCCGATATGAAATTTTATCAACCGGTTATTCTTTCTGGCATGGACGAAGAAGAGTGGGATGAAGATGAAGACGAAGAAGAGGATGAAGACGACGAATAATCGAATTGTCTAAAGCGTTCCATTCACTATCGGCCACCCGATGCTAGCCACCGAGTGGTTGATTACGGATGTGTGTTTTTTCTGGTAGGAGTCTCCGTATCTTTTGTACTAGCTTCTGCTCTAGCGTCGTCCAGAATTTTCTGAGAGTCAGGCGTTATAATGTGCTTAACCCCTACCTTGTTTGTCTCTGCAATAGCAAACTCGATTTGTTTTGGATCTTGTAAATTGATATGCACTGGGCGACGAGGGTAGGCATCTGCGGCCGCTTTTATTGCCGAAAGTATGATGTGCAGAGCTGCTCCATCGTCATGCGGGATCGTTATTTCACTCTTCCCTGGCGTTATTTTCCGGATTTCCCATGGCGGTGGGCTGGTGATTTTCATTTTGTTTGCCGCTTCTTCAACATCTACTTTTTTTTCAATGTGTTTGCTGTAATTTGTCACGACGGCGTCGCAAAAGTGTTTGAACTCAGGATCCAGTTTCGCTGAAGGGGCGCTTGTGGGTGGATCAATTGGTGCAACTGTCGTCGGAACAGTCGGTATAACAGTGAGTGTAACGGGCGTATCAACCGCTGTAACAGTTGGTGTATCAACAGGTGTCAGCGTTAAAGATTTCGCTCCCGTAGTGGCGTTGATATACCCGTGCAACATAGGTGGATGCACCACCACCGGCTTTGCAGGTACCGCTGCTATCGGCTTTTCTCTTTTCCCGAGCTTTTCTTCCGCTACTTGTACGTAAGTATTGTAACTTAAGTCGTTAATGATTGACATCGAAAGAGATGCAGGTCCCTCGCCATAATTAAGTTCTTTGACTAATATGAGCTCTTTTTTTTCATTTTCAAACCAACCCGCTTCAATACACTTTTTCCTTAGCGCTTCTTCAACGGAAGGGTGCACTTGTTCTAATCGGGCAATACAATACTGTACAGCACAGTCTATATAGGGCAAACGCGCATACGTCTTAACGCCTAACAGGTTGCAGACGTTCTCTGCAACCGCCGCATTCTGTTCGCGTCTTAGAGCGATTGTTGGCATGATAAGCTTCGTTCGAGCATGTGCTGGAGATTCTTTAACCGTACCACCATTTTTTTTAGTATCTTCAAGATATTTTGTGTGCTGTTGAAGAAGGTTTTCTTGGACAGCAAGCTCCTTCCCAAGTTGTTTCACAACATCCGTATTCTTAAGTTTTTCTAGAGCCTGGCTTTGGACCAATGCCAGCGCGTCTCTAAGCTCTTGCTGTTTTTTAATAGCAGCATAGTATGTGCTGTTATCGAGATCGGGCGGGATGCCAGATTTCTTTTTCAGATATTCCTCTTGTCCGTCAAGGTATATTTTTTGAATGGTTTCGTTCTGAAATTTTAGAAAATCTACTAAGTTTTCATACTCTTCTCCAGTCAATCTTACCATCCCGGTTTCATTATCAATTTTTCTTTTGAAAAGTTCTGACAACTTGAATTTTTTAAACAGTTCCTTTCTTGAAAAGTGCTCGTTATTTATTGTATCATTAATTGCATCTAATATGCTTTTTGGAACACCTAATAAGATTTTTGGATCATTGGTTTTGTCTCGCAGATTTTTAAGGCCCTCTTTATTTTTTGTGATTTTTTCTTTCAGTGAAAGTAAAGGTTCGAGCTCGGGCTTTTTTTTATAAGCGGTTATCGCTTTAATGAGGGGTTCTTTTTGCTTTTCATAATATGTGTTGTTCAGATATTCGTCTTGTTTCTCAATGTATATCTTTTGAATTGTTTCGTTCTGAAATTTTAGAAATTTTTCTAAATTGTCACTCTCTTCTGGAGTTAGTTGAATCATTCCTTTCTCGTCAACTTTTTTTGCTAAAAGTTCTGGCAACTTAAGTTCTTGAAATAGTGCATCTTCTGAAAAAAGTTCTGGTAATTTAAATTGTTTAAACAGTGTATCTAACAGACTTTTTGGAACGCTGGTCTTGTTTTTCAGCTTTTCAAAACTCTCTTTGTTTTCTTTGATTTCGTTTTTCAGCGAAAGTAAAGGAGCAAGCTCTGGTTTTCCTTTGTAAAGTTCTATGGCGTCGTTTTTCTCTTGGTTAAGTTTTTTTTCTTGTTCCCACATCGATTCTATTGTGATCTGCTGTGCCTCGGTAAGTGCTTTTAATCTTTCAATTTCTTTTTTCGTTGCTTTTGATATTTTTTTTATTTTCGTTTTTAGTTTCTTAATTTTTTCTGCGCGAGTATCGTCAACGGCTTGCTCTTTTTTCAATATGGTTGATTCATCTTCATTTCCCGTGTAGTCGCGAACTATCTTCAGTCCTAACGCTTTAATAAGAGAATTGATTTTTAACTGCTTTTCTTCTGCGGATAAAGGTGTAGACATATATGTTTCCGTCGGTTCCTTATCCTTTAAATATAGTATATTTGAAAAGTAATTGTGACCCGTCGAGGATTTTTAGCCTTCCGGCTTAGTGGGTATGAGGGCTAAAAGGATAAGTTGGCATGTATTTAGCGATAGGTTTTGCTTGTCCTAACGCACCAGATACCCTTAAGAATGATATAATGCGTTTTTTTGAACAAAAATAACCGTGGAGTGTTCTGATGACCTCATCGATTGCCTGGCAAGACTTAAAAAAACATCACGCCGCTTTAGTGAATATGCATATGCGTGATTTGTTTAAAGAAGATCCAAACCGATTTTCGGCATTTTCCGTGCAGGTAAACGATATTTTATTGGATTATTCTAAACAACGCGTTACCCAAGACACAGTCAAAAAACTCATTGCACTCGCAAATGCCTGCGATTTAAAAACCCAGATTAGGGCATTATTTTCGGGTGGTATTGTGAATATCTCCGAACAAAAACCGGCTTTACATACTGCTTTGCGCGATCCAACGGGCACGCCGTTAATGGTTGAAAATCAAGATGTTAAGAAAGCGATTCATGCAGAACTACAGCGCATCGAACAATTTGTAGAAGCTGTGCGCTCTGGGAGTCGATTAGGGGCGACAGGCAAACGGATAACTGATGTAATTAGCCTGGGTATCGGGGGATCAGATCTCGGTCCTGCTATGGTGTGCGAGGCATTGAACGACTATAAAACAACCGATATTCAATTACATTTTATTTCCAATGTCGATGGAAAAACATTGGCACCGCTTTTAAAAAAGTGCAATCCTGAAACAACCTTGTGTTTTATTAATTCCAAAAGCTTTACAACCATCGAAACGCATCAAAATGCAAAAGCATTGTGTTCCTGGTTTGAACCTGTTTTAGGCCTGAAAACCATTGATCATTTAATTGCGGTTACGGCACAAGCTAAACGTGCAGAAGCCTTTGGCATAGCGAAAGAAAACATTTTTGAATTTTGGGATTTTATAGGGGGACGATATTCCGTTTGGTCTGCTGTTGGTTTACCGATTGCGTTGTTATTAGGGATGCCCCATTTTAAAGCATTTTTAGCGGGTGCTTATGAGATGGACAAGCATTTTTATTCAGCACCTTTTGATCAGAACATACCGGTATTAATGGCATTGTTAGGCATTTGGAATATTAATTTTGAGGAATACACAACACAAGCGGTGATTCCTTATGAAGATGGGTTGCGCCAATTTCCCGATTATTTACAGCAATTAGAAATGGAAAGTAATGGCAAAAAGGCACAGCAGATTTCTGGCTTTGTATCACATGCCACCGCTGCTGTTATTTGGGGTGGCGTAGGGTGTAATGGACAACATGCTTATATGCAATTATTGCATCAAGGGACACAAATTATACCGGTTGATTTTTTAGTCGCCGCTCTGGGGCATCCGGAATTTGAAGAACATCATCAGTTATTAGTGGCCAGTTGTTTTAGCCAAAGTAAAGCATTAATGGAAGGTACCACGGAAAATATCGATCCAAATTTAACGACAGATCACTTAAGAGATGCAAAACAGTGTTTTGGAAACCGACCCAGTAACACTTTAGTGTTTTCAAAATTAACACCCAAAGTGTTGGGGTCGCTTATCGCGCTTTATGAACATAAAGTATTTGTACAAGGGATTTTATGGGGCATTAATTCTTTTGATCAATGGGGTGTAGAATTAGGAAAGACATTGGTTAAAAAGATTCTGCCACTTTTAGAAGGATCGGTAACGCCTGGAAAAACAATGGATTTAGACAGCTCTACGCGTGGGTTGATTGATTATTGTCTGCGTATTAAATCCTGAAAAATGTGTTCGTAGGGACGGATCTCGCTCTTTTCGTACCCTCTCCGGCGTTCGCGGGAGAGGGTGGCGCGTGGCGCCGGGGGAGGTCATTGCGCTGTGCGTTTTTCGCGAATTTCGTCTAAGGTTTTGCAATCGATGCATAAAGTGGCGGTTGGGCGCGCTTCAAGACGTCGAATACCAATTTCGATACCACACGACTCACAGTACCCATATTCTTTGTCGTCTATTTGCTGTAGTGCTTCTTCGATTTTTCGAATTAATTTGCGTTCTCTATCGCGAGCGCGAAGTTCAAGATTCAAAATTTCTTCTTCTGTTGCACGATCGTTGGGATCTGCTAGAACCTGAACACTTTTTCCTTTCATTTCATTAATGGTGTTGTCGACTTCTTGCATTAGGTCTTTTTTCTTTTCGGAAAGAATATTACGAAAATGTTTGAGTTGTTGTTCATTCATATAAACTTCGCCGGGTTTAGCCTCGTAAGGCTCGAATTTATAAGACAGCATCATATGATCGAGCACGTAAGCGTTTGTCGGTGGCGTACCGAGAGAATCCGTTGACTTTTTCTTTTTAGCTTTAGCGGTCATTTGGTTATCCTCCACCTGTTTTAATTCCTTAAACCTTAATTTATAGCACAAACCCTTCTCGCAAGCAATGGTGTACTTACACCTTTATTTATGAACATCCGAGCCGATGAATAAGAACGCAAACCAACTTTTACGGTTAACCTTATGAAATTTAAGAGTCCACTAATAGAAGCCGTTTTATTAAAGCGTTCTTTTGGTTTTTTAGTAGAAGTATTACTAAAAAATAAACAGAAGCGGATGTTGTATTGTCCCAATTTAGGTTCACTTCGACATTGTGATGTTTTAGGTAGTCGACTGTGGTTCTCTAATCCCAATCGATTGTCTCAAGGATATTTAGATGTTTGGGAATTAACAGAGGTCGATGGTGGTTGGCTTGTTTTTATCAATCCAGGTTATGCGGGAATTCTCGTACGTGAAGCCATTGAGTATCAGCTGATCCCAGAATTAGCAGGGTTTCATTTTTTACAAAGTTCAATGAGGCCTAGTTTTGGTTATGGTATTGAAATGTTGTTAAAAGAAAACGGCGAGCAATGCTTTATTCATGCAGAGCCGGTATTAAGTGCGGCTGAAAGAAACCAAGGGTATTTCCCGGAAGAAAGAGGTATGGGAATATCTGCATTAGAAGAACTGATAGCGTTAAAAGAAGCAGGACATCGTGCGATCTTGTTTTATTGTATTCAGCATAACGGTATTACCTGTTTGCGTCTGGCAAATAATATTGATCCAAGGTATGGTATTCGCTTGAGAGAAGCTGTCGCCTTGGGCGTAGAATGCTTAGCTTATCGCGCCCATATTAGTTTACAGGAAGTGGTTTTGGGATCTCGGGTGCCCATTTTGTTGGCGGAAGAACCACTTGGGATTAAGTCTGGAAATTGGAAATAACGCTGTGCGCAGCTTCTAATGTCTGATCGAGGATTGATTGCATATGCTGGGTTGATACAAACCCAGATTCAAAAGCCGAGGGTGCTAAGTAAACACCTTTCTGTAACATACCATGAAAGAATTTTTTAAATTGTTCAATATTGCATTGTTCAACGTGTTCGAAATGTGTTATCGTTTTTTCTGTCGTAAAAAACAGGCCAAACAGGCTACCCACCTGATGTGTTTGTAAGGGTAAATTAAACTGTTCTGCAATATTTTTTAAGCCATTCATCAAATAGGTTGTTGCCTTGTTTAAGCTTTCATAAACGCCGGGTTCTCTGAGTAACTGCAATGTTGTGAACCCTGCAGTTAAAGCGATAGGGTTTCCGGATAATGTACCGGCTTGATAGACGGGTCCTTGGGGTGCTAAATAGGCCATAATATCGCGTCTTCCACCAAATGCACCAACAGGTAATCCGCCACCGATAATTTTACCGAGACACGTGAGATCAGGTGTTATTTGATAAAGTGCTTGTGCGCCACCGAGTGCGACTCTAAATCCGGTGATCACTTCATCAAAGATCAGAAGACTTTTATATTGATGACAGAGTGCTTTCAAACCGGTTAAAAAATCAGGCAAAGGTGGAATGCAGTTCATGTTACAAGCGATAGGTTCTACAATAATCGCAGCAATTTCATCTCCAAACTTTTCAAAAATGGTTTTAACTGCGGCTAAATTATTAAAGGGTGCAATTAAGGTTTCGTTTGTAAAAGCTTCTGGTACACCTAACGAATCAGGTATGCCCAATGTTAATAATCCAGAACCGCCTTTAATCAGCAAACTATCGGTATGACCGTGATAACCGCCCTGGAATTTTAAGATTTTGTTTCGTCCTGTAAATCCTCTGGCTAATCGGATGGCGCTTTGTGTGGCTTCGGTACCGGAGTTACACATCCGTACTTGTTCAATCGATGGCATCAGTTCGGTGATTAATTCTGCCATTTCAACTTCAATTTCAGTTGGAGCACCAAATCCTAGGCCTTGTGGTAGGGCGGCTTCCAGAGCTTTTAGAATCTGAGGATGCGCATGCCCGTGGATAAGCGGACCCCAAGAACCGACATAATCAATATATTTTTTGCCTTCCACGTCAAAAAGATAGGCTCCATTCCCAGATTTAAAGAAGACGGGCGTTCCCCCAACGCCTTTAAAGGCGCGCACAGGGGAATTAACCCCACCCGGAATAACAGTTTGTGCCCGAGCATATAACTTGGTAGAATAGTCCATCAAAATGATCCTTTCGCGAGTGTTGCGATTTAAATCTTAAACGAGTGATGTGTCGAAATGCAACCGCGTGAGAATCATGAACATGAGATTGTCTTAAATATAGGTTTTGCGAGGTATTCTTAAAAATGGAAATATTAAATTCGATAGATGTCCACTTTGTGATGTCTTTAGCGATTATTCTGGTTATTTTTGCAATATTTTATGGTATGGCGCTTAAAAGACAGAAACAGGCTGTGCTTAAAATAGACGAATCGCTTAAACGCCAAGAACAAGCGAATTTTCAGCTCAATCAAATTTTAAATGAAATTCGTCGTTCCAATCGGTTGTTGTCGGAGTTGGCAGATATGGAATCAACCGGCGAATTTGTCGAACCCATGGAGCAAAATCAGATTCTACAAAACGCTGATAATAGCGCTTCTAGTGGTGTTTCCAACTCAGGATCACAAATTGATTCTCAATATAAGCTTTATGTAGGCAATATCGATTATGCGGCGACTGAAGCCGAATTGGCTTCGTATTTTGGGCAATTTGGTGCGGTTGAGTTTGTTAATATCCCCGTTAATCGTTATACCGGTAAAGCGCGTGGATTTGGTTTTGTCAGTTTTATCTCGAAAGAAGATGCCGAACGTGCAATGTCTTTGCATGGTTCCGAATTTAAAGGTCGCCAAATTCAAGTGAATTTTGCCAAAGAACGTGGGGAGACAGCTTAATGAAACGCTACATGTGCTTGCTTTGCGGGTGGATTTACAATGAGGCAGAAGGTTGGCCAGATGACGGCATTGCGCCTGGTACACGTTGGGTCGATATTCCACTAAATTGGCGTTGTCCGGATTGTGGTGCGACCAAATCAGATTTTGAGATGGTTGAGGTTGAGGGATCTCTTTAAAAAGGTTTGACAACAGCTAAAATCACAATTCCAATTAACAACAGTACGGGGAATTCGTTTAACCAACGATAGAATACATGCGAGTGGGTATTCTGGTTCAGCTCAAATTGGCGCCGTAAATAACCACAATATAAATGATACAGAATTAATATTAAGACAAGCGCTAGCTTAAGATGTAACCATAATGCGCTTTTATATAACTGCCACGCATAAGCGTGCAACAACCAAAGGCCCAGCAAGATCGTGAAGACTGCCCCGGGTGCCATAATCCCGTAATAGAGTTTTCGTTCCATGATCTTAAAGCGCTCTTGGCTGATTTGATCTGTACTCATGGCATGATAAACAAAAAGGCGCGGCAGATAAAAAAGTCCACCAAACCAGGTGACCATCGCAACAATATGAAAAGCTTTTATCCATAGCATAGACTTTAGGATATCATACTTCTTGACTAGGCTAGTAAATCACAGGATAATTTAGCCATGCATATATCTCAACCTCAGCTATCTGATCCCATTTCATTTACCGAGATGGCTATTGCCAAGGTAGAAAGCCTGATTGCCGCAAAAGGCAATAAAAAACTAAAATTACGCATTTATATTGTGGGTGGGGGTTGTTCCGGGTTTAAATACGGTTTTGGTCTAGATGAAAAAATAGCCGAAGACGATATTCTTATCAAGAAAGAGACCGTGTCGATGGTTGTGGATGCGGCAAGTGCTCAGTATTTAGTGGATGCAGTTGTCGATTATAAAGAAGATTTGGAGGGTGCTCGGTTTTTAGTGCGTAATCCCAATGCAGAGACTACTTGTGGATGTGGTTCGTCATTTTCACTCAAAGAAGCGTAAGGTTTTAGTCAAAAAGCGCTGGAAGGCTTCTTGCTGGAGGCTACATTAATTTTTTCTTCATGCGTATCCAATAATCGTATCATTTCTTTTGCATGTGCAATAAAGTGGCGTTTATTCGATTCTTGAATAGGACTTCGCTTAGGCAGCATAACGGTTAATGGATTGTGATGGGCTCCGCCAATGCGAAATTCATAGTGTAAATGCGGACCTGTTGCCAATCCCGTACGACCCACATAACCTATAATTTCTCCTTGTTTGACCTCTTTTCCTAATCGGCATTCTTTAGGAAATCGAGACAAATGGGCGTAGAGTGTCGAGTATCGAGCACCATGTTGTAATTCAACAACTTTTCCGTATCCACCTCGTGTTCCCACAAAAGTAACTTTGCCATCGCCAGTTGCTTGAACGGGTGTGCCGTGTGGCGCGGAATAATCGGTACCCTTATGCTGACGCATTCGGTGCATGACGGGATGATTGCGCTGACCGAAATGAGAACTAATGCGTGTAAAATTAAGGGGCGCTCGTAAAAAAGCCTGCTGCATTCCATACCCGTCTGGTGTAAAGTAACTGGTGTGTCCGGATTTGTCGGTGTAGCGTATCGCTTGATGCATTTTTCCGCCATTCACAATCTCGGCAGCCAGAATTGAACCTGTTTTAACGCGTTCACCGTCTTCATTGCATTTTTCTTCATACAATACGCGGAAGGTATCGTTGCGCTGCAAATCTAAAGAAAAATCAATATTCCAGCCAAAAATTTCTACCATCTGCGCTAAAATGTTGTGATCCAATCCCGCGCGTTTGCCAGAAGCAAATAGTGAATTTTGGATTTCCCCTTTGCCAAAGGCCAGTTTTTTTTCAAGCGGAACCAGTTTGTGTTCGACTTGAAAACCTTCATCAACACGTGAAAGGTATAGAGAGTCACCGGGTGCAATTTCTAAAGTTAATGAAACGACTTGTTGTTCTTCAGACACTTGGACTTTTAAGGTTTGTCCTGGTATCAAGGCGCCCAAACGCCTACAGGCGGGATCTGTGGTAATCATTTCGTGCACATCTTTGGTTGAAATGCCGAGGCGTGTAAAAATTTTAGAAAGTGTATCTCCAGTATGCACTTTAATCGTATGCCAACTTTTATCTGTTTCATATTCTTCTACGGCTTC
>Ga0209477_1002062_pt1 | contig 11844 bp, 7 predicted proteins | sample KloWWTupernatant_FD_187180 | JGI IMG/M metagenome (GOLD analysis project Ga0209477, IMG submission 187180) | Active sludge microbial communities from Klosterneuburg, Austria, studying microevolution and ecology of nitrifiers - Klosterneuburg... | ecosystem: Engineered > WWTP > Aerobic digester >...
CCATGTTGGCGAGCTTCCCCGAGTCGCAGACCTGGAAGCACCACCCGGCGCGATACAACGCGCTCGGCTTCGAGTACGGCGCTGACCACCTCAATCCGGACAGCCGCTTCGGCGAGGCCCGGGCACGCGGGTCGCTCTGGCGGCGCTGGTTGCCCGATGTCGTCGTCGACAATCACGGGGTGCCGTCACACGAGTGGGTCCAGCCGTTCGCTGGCTACGGCTCACCGCCGCGCTTCCGTGTCTCCTACTGGATCGTTCAGGCGTTACTCTACGGGATCGCGTCGTACCTCGATGACCCGGATGCGCCAGAGCAGCGCGCATCGGTCGACGCCCTGCGCGACGCCGTCTCGGCGAAGGTCCGGGATAGCGATATCGGCGATTGGAACCGTGTCTACGGCGCGAGCTACCGCGCGTGGGGCCAGTCGCGCGAGCCGGAACGCTTCCCCGGCGCGTTCCACGACGACATGCTCTGGCACGTTGCGGCTCTCGAGCCCGGGTCGCCCTACCGCGGCTTTCACCTGCTCTACCCGCGCACGACAGCCCTCTCCTGGATCACCGAGGTGAACGACGAGACGGCCGAAGGGGAGCATCTGGAGCGAGTGGCCCGCGCCCATCTGCTGGCCAACGAGGCGACGCTCGACCTGCTGGTCGCTGCCGCATCGCCGCCCGAAGCGCGGGCGATCGATCACGGTGACGGAGCGACAACCTGGCGGATCGGTCGCCAGCGGCCGTTACTGGTGCGTGGCTAACGAGCGGGCGGTTGGTGCATCGCCCCCGACCGCGCAGCGGATACACTAGCGAGATGTTGGCCGGCCCCAGCCGCCGCCGCCAGGTGAGCGGATCGAGAGCCGGTCGCCGGGTTCGGCCATGAAGCGCACCTTGCCGGGCAGCGGTTCTTCGACGCCATCGCGCAGCAGGACGTTCGCCCCGCGCTCGCCCGGTTCGCCGCCCTGGAGGCCCCACGGCGCGATTCGGCGACGTTCGGTCAGCAGTGTGACTTCGGTCAGCGTCTCGAAGGCGATCTCGCGGACCAGTCCGTCACCGCCGCGCGCCGCGCCAGCCCCGCCGGAGCCGTCGCGGAGCCGGTACTCGGTGATCCGCATCGGGTAGGCGAACTCGAACGCCTCGACCGGGGTGTTCAGCGTGTTGCTCATGTGGACATGGACTCCGGAGAGACCGTCCAGCCCCGGCCGAGCGCCCATTCCGCCACCCATCGTCTCGTAGTAGGCGAACGGCTGGCCGGTGCGTGGGTCGGTCCCGCCGGCCGTGACGTTGTTCATCGTCCCCTGGCTGGCGGCGGGGATGATATCCGGCAGCGCCTGAGCCAGCGCGCCGAAGATGACATCGGTGATGCGTTGGGAGGTCTCGACGTTGCCTCCGGCCACTGGCCGTGGTGGACGGGCGTTCACAACGGTCCCGGCCGGCGCAATCACCGTGACCGGCGCGAAGGTGCCGTGGTTGGACGGCGCATCCTCGGGCATCAGACACCGAACGACATAATACGAGGCCGACTTGGCGACGGCCGCGACGGCGTTGATGCTGCCGCGCGATTCGGGCGCTGTGCCGGTGAAGTCGACGGTCATTTCGCCGCCGCGGACAGTGACGGTCGCGCAGATCGCGATCGGCTCCGTAGAGACGCCATCGTCGTCGAGATAGTCAGTGAATGTAAACACGCCGTCGGGGATCTGCTCGATCGTTGCGCGAGTGATCCGCTCGCCGTAGTCGATCAGCGCGTCGATATGGGCGTTGAGCGTCGCGAGGCCGGCCCGCTCGACGAGCTCCTGGACGCGGCGGGCGGCGGTCCGGTTGGCGGCGACCTGAGCGGTGAGGTCGCCCCGCCGCTCGTCGGGCGTGCGGACGTTGCGCAACAGCAGCCGCAGCGCCGCCTGGTTCGGCTCGCCCGCCTCCCACAGCTTGATCGGCGGGATGATGATCCCCTCCTGATAGATCTCCGTGGCGATCGGCATCGAGCCGGCCGAGATGCCGCCGATGTCGGCGTGGTGGGCGCGGTTTGCGGCGAAACCAGCCAGCACCCGCTCGCCAGACTGCCGGACGAATAGTGGTGAGATCAACGTGATATCCGGCAGATGGGTGCCACCGAGAAACGGGTCGTTCAGCGCGATCACATCGCCGGGCAGGAATCGCTCGAACTCCGCCAGCGCGGCTGCGACGGAATCCGGCATCGACCCGAGGTGAACCGGGATATGCGCCGCCTGGGCGACGAGTCGGCCGTGACGATCGAACAGCGCGCATGAGAAGTCGCGCCGCTCCTTGATGTTCGGTGAATAGGAGCTGCGCGTTAGCACCGCCCCCATCTCCTCGGCAATCGCCGTCAGCGTGCTGCGGAAGATCTCCAGACTGACCGGATCGACGACCGGCGCTTCAGGTTGGCTACTCATCCCTCATCCCCTTTGCCTCATCCCTGAATAACCAGATTGCCGACTTCGTCGTTCGTCGCGCGCCAGCCGGGCGGGACGACGAGGGTCGTGTCGTACTGGGTGACAATCGCTGGCCCGTCGATGTAGTGGCCAGGCTCGAGAGTGGCGCGATCGTAGATCGGGGTGTCATGACGTATCGCCGCGCCGTTGACGCCGAAGACGGCCGGGAGCGTGAGCGCGGAAGTCGCCGGACGTGGATCGAGCACAGGCTGGCGCGCGATTCGCGGCGGTGTTGCAACGCCGCGCGCCTTGACCCTGACGTTGACCACCTGGACGCGCTCTGCCGGGTCGCTGTAGCCGAAGCGGCGCTCGTGGGCGGCGTGGAAGTCCTTGATCGCTGCGTCGAAGTTACCGGTGTAGGGGATAACCAGCTCGTACGACTGCCCGACATACCGTAGGTCGAGCAGGCGCTCGATCCGGATCAAGTCGGGCGCGATCCCTTCCGCGGCAAGGTCGCTCTCTCCGGTTGCCGCGAGCTCGGCGAAGGCCGGCTCGATGATGCTGATGGCATCGGCTGCGTCGACCATGACGGTGCGGACGTAATCCTTCAGCACGTCCGCGGCGAGCATGCCGAGCGCTGAGAGGACCCCCGGCGTCGCCGGCGCCAGCACCCGCGGGATGCGCAGCGCGGCCGCCAGCTCGCAGGCATGCAGTGGGCCGGCCCCGCCGAAGGCGACCAGGCTGAACAGCCGCGGGTCGTGCCCGCGTTCGACCGAGATCACGCGGATCGCAGCTTCCATGTTCGCGTTGGCAATGCGGATGATGCCGAGGGCTGCCTCTTCAACGCTGCCCCCGAGCCGGTCGGCGATTGTTTCGACGGCAGCGCGGGCCGCGTCGACATCGAGCGTCATCGTGCCGCCGAGGAAATTGTCGGGGATCAGCCGGCCCAGGACGACGTTGGCGTCGGTGACGGTTGGCTCGACCCCGCCGCGCCCATAGGCGGTCGGGCCGGGGTCGGCGCCGGCCGAGCGAGGGCCGACGCGAAGCGCGCCGCCGAGGTCGAACCAGGCGATGCTGCCTCCCCCCGCGCCGACGGTGTGGATATCGATCGTCGGGAGTCGGGTCGGGTGGCCGCCGATCTGACCGTCGGTCGTCTCGCCAACGGCTCCGTCGATCAGCGCGACATCCGTCGAGGTGCCGCCCATGTCGAAGGTGATCGTCTGGCTGAAACCGGATGCCCCGCCGACGAACGCCGCGCCGACGACCCCGGCGGCCGGGCCGGAGAGCAACGTCCGCGCCGCCTCTCGTCGCGCGGTCGCCGCCGATATCGAGCCGCCGTTCGATTGCATGATCCGTAGCGGCAACCCATCCGGCAGCGCTTCCTCAAGCCGGGCGAGGTAGCGGTCCATCAGCGGGCCGACGTAGGCGTTGAGCACGACCGTGCTGGTGCGCTCGTACTCCCGGAACTCTGGCAGCACTTCGAAGGATGCCGAGACGTGCAGGCCGGCCGCGCGGGCGGCAGCGGCCACCGCCTCCTCGTGGGCCGGGTTGGCGAACGAGAACAGCAGGCAGACTGCGACCGACCTGACTCCACTATCGACCATGGCCTGGACGGCCCGCGTCACCGACTCGGCGTCGAGCGGCGTCATGACACCACCCCGCTCGTCGAGTCGCTCGATGACCTCGACCCGACGGTCGCGGGGAACGAGCGGCTCCTCGCGCGTCACACGCAGGTCATACAGCTTCGGACGGGTCTGGCGGCCGATCTCGAGCACGTCGCGGAATCCAGAAGTTGTGATCAGCCCGGCCCGCACCCCCTTGCGCTCGAGCACCGCGTTCGTCGCGACGGTTGAGCCGTGGACAAGCGCGTGCATCCGGTCCAGCACGCCGAGCTCGCGCAACCCCTGGACGATTGCCCGGTCGGGGCTGTCGGGAGTCGAGAGCACCTTGTGGACGCGGATATCATCCCCGTCGATGACAACGAAGTCGGTGAACGTTCCGCCGGTGTCGACGCCGACGAGCGCTGAGCGTTCCGTCATCGGGGCTGGCCGTCCATTTCGTTCGAGTGCGTTGCCGGCGTGGAGCCGGTTGCGCTGACTTTGCCGTCAGCCATCCAGGCTGACCGGTGACAGTGATTGTAGTGCAGCGCGTCACCGGATCTGGCCGATTCCCTGCGGCAAGCAGCGCGGAACCACTACAATGCCCTGTCGTGAGAAGCACACCGCGTGTCTGCTATGCCGGGACCTACGAGCGGGACTATCCGCGTAACCGGATCGTCATCGACGCCCTGCGCGATGCCGGCGCACAGGTGGAGGAAGCGCACGCGCCAGTCTTCGAGCGCAGACGCGACAAGAGCAGCGTCGGGCTAGCCACGCTGGGCGGCCTGGCCGTGAGACTGGCGCTCGCATACCTGCGGCTCATCCCGGACGTTGCGCTGCGTCTGCTGCGTTGCGATGCCCTGATGTTGGGGTATGTCGGACAGCTTGACGCGCTCGTCCTCGCCCCACTTGCCCGAATGTTGGGCCGGCCGGTGATCTTCAACCCATTGGTGACACTTACCGACACGGTCGTTGAGGACCGCGGCCAGTTCGCGCCCGACTCAGTGCCGGCCCGCGCCATCGCGCTGCTCGACCGGCTGGCGCTTGGCATCGCCGACCTGGTGCTGGCCGACACCACCGAGAACGCACGCTACATGTCTGAGCGGTTCGGCGTTCTGCCGGAGAAGATCGTCGTCGTGCCGGTCGGGTCCGACGAGGGCGTGTTCTTCCCCTCCGAGCGCGCGACAGATCGTCCGGGTTGCAGCACCGAGGCCGGGCGGACGACGGACGACCCGCTCGACGTGCTGTTCGTCGGCAAGTTCATCCCGCTCCACGGGATCGAGACGGTCGTTCGCGCAACGGCGTTGCTGGAGCGGCGTGGCGTCCCGGCCCGCTTCGAGCTGGTCGGCACGGGCCAGACCTATCAGGCGGCGCGGACGCTGGCGAACGAGCTTGGCGCACAGTCGATCGCGTGGACGGATTGGATACCCTTTGACCGGCTTGGCGCACGGTTGCGAGCCGCGGACGTCGTGCTGGGGGTGTTTGATGGCGGAGCGAAGGCGGCGCGGGTGATCCCGAACAAGGTCTACCAGTCCACGGCCTGCGGCGTCGCGACCGTCACACGTCGCTGTCCTGCCATCGAAACGTATCTGCATGACGGCGAGAGCGCCTTGCTTGTGTCGCCAGATGATGCGGAGGCGTTGGCGCAGGCGATCGAACGGCTCTGCGACACGTCGCTCCGCCGGGAGATCGCCGCCGGGGGCCGGTTGGCGTACGAGCAACGAGGGTCGCAGGAGGCGGTGGCGCGGGCGCTCGCGCCGGTCGTCGCGCTGGCTCGGGACAGGGGGCGCGCGTGGCGCGATCGCGGCTGATCGTGCCGGCGATGTTCTGGATCGGGCTGCTGGGCGCGATCGTCGCGCTGTGGCTCTCGGGCCAGGCGTCTGGCGCGTGGGCGCAGGTTCGCGCGGCGCGATGGTTGCCGCTCGTTCTCGTTGTGGCCGGCGGTGTGGCGCTGCCGCTCGTCCACGCCGTGCGCTGGCGCTTGCTGATGCTGGCGCTGGAGGTCGATGTGCCGACGGGTCTGGCAGCAGATGTCACCGTTTCCTCGTCGCTGGTCAATTACGCCGGCCCGGGCTTTCTCGGCGCGCCGGCCAAGGCGCTCCTCGCCAATCGCGCCGCCAACGCGCCCTACGGTAAGACGATCGTGACGATGGCGTTCGAGCAGGGGCTGGATTTCCTGGTGCTGCTGGCTGGCTCGATCGTGGCGGTGTTGTTGATCGGAACGGGTCCGATCGAGGACGCGCTGTCCGGTCGTGGCCGGGTGGCGCGTATCGCGCTGGTCGTGGTCGTCGCCGTCGTCGTCGCGGCGATCGCCGCGGTCGGGCGCGCGCGCATCCGACGCGGAGTTGTGCGGATCGTTGAGGCGTTTCGAACGCTGGGTTCGCGGATCGACCGGCCGGCCGTCGCCTGGTGCACCGCCGCGCTCTGGCTGCTGCAGGCGGGCGTGGTCGCGGCGCTGCTCTGGGCTCTCGGGCTGCCGGCAACGCCGACGACGGTCATTTCGCTCGCAACGATCCCGCTGCTGCTGGGCCAGATTGTGCCGCTGCCGGGGGGGATCGGGGTGCGCGAGGCGGCGATCGTTGCGCTCTCCGTCCCGGTCGGGATCAGCAGTGGTGGACTGCTCGGGTTGGCGATCATCCATCGCGTCCTGCTCGTCGTCGCGCTGCCGCTGGCGCTCGTCGTCGTGCGGCTTGCGTGCCGGATCGGAGCGCTGCGATGAGCGCGCGAGCACGGTTCGCAGACCCGACCTCGCGGAGGCTGCTAGCTCTGTTCCTGGTCGGCGCGGCAATCCGGCTGGCGGTGATGCCGTTCACCCTCCATTTCGACGCCTACCAGATCTACTCCCGCGCCGCCGAGGCTGCTTACCATAACAAGTGGTTTGGCTTCACCAGCCAATTCCTCATCCAGGAGCTGCACAACGTCTGGCTGCTCCTCATCCGTCCACTCCTGCCGGACAGCGCCGGTATCTGGTCGTCGAGCGCTTCGACGCTCGGCGTCGGCGCGACGCGGGCGGACTACGAGCGCTTCCTCGCCTACGAGCATCTGTACCGGCTCATCTTTCTGATGAAGCTGCCCTACGTCGTGGCCGACCTCGCCTGCGCCTGGGTGCTGACGCGGCTCGTCGACCCGTCCCGCCGGGTGGCGGTGGCGGCATTCTGGCTGCTGAACCCGCTCGTGATTTTTTCCTCGGCGATCTACGGTCGCCACGACAGCATCGCCATCCTGCTGGTGCTGCTCTCACTGCTTGTCGTGCGTCCAGGGACGGACACCCGACGGCTGGCGGGGCTGGGGCTGCTGGGCGCAGCGACGTTGATGCGGTTTTTCCCGATCGTCGTCGTGCCGTTCTTCCTGCTGGCGTTTCGACGTTCACGCCGGCAATTGGCGCTCTTTCTCGCGATTCTCTTCGGGATGGCCGCGCTCGTCGAGATCGCCGGGCTGGCGACATCCGGCAAGAGCACGTTCCTGACCGTCATCAACAGTTATGAGCACCTGCAATATTGGTTTGACGCCGGATTCTACTTGCGGTTCGATGACTGGATCTTCCTCTTCCCGGTTGCCTACACGGTCCTGCTGCTCTGGATAATCGAGCGTGGCGTTACCCCGGACGAATACCCGCGCCTGTCGGCGGTCGCCTTCCTGCTGGTGTTTGGCCTGACGTTCTTCCATCCGCACTACGCCATCTGGCTGGTCCCGTTCCTGGCGCTGACGATCGCCTGGCAGCCACGGATGGTCGTTTATCACGCGATACAGGTCGTCTGCGTGCTGGTCTACTCGGCGCAGTGGGGGGCGTGGACGACCTGGAACCTGCTCGAGCCGGTGCTGGGCAGCCGCGTTGCCAGTCTGCCCGACCCGGTCGAGGCGATCTCTGCCCAGATCGAGCCGCGCATCTTCTTCGGCCTGTTCCGCTCGTTGCTAACAGCCATCTCGCTCTGGATGGCCTGGCGTCTGCTTCGCGACCTCGGGAGGAAGCCCCTCGAACCACGGGGACCGAAGATCGCTGCCATCACCCCGACGTCTCCCACTGGCAAGGCCGCGCTGGCCGTCGTGTTGTTGCCGGTGCTGCTGCTGACTACTGGCTGCACGGCGCGGGTGACTGGCTACTCCAGCCCGATCACGCACGACTACGCCGGGTTGACGTGGCAGCCGTTGAAGACCACGCTGACCCAGCCGTTCCTTGCCGGAACGGGCATCGCGGCCGCGATTGCCGATGATCCGAAGACGACGCCGGTCGAGCTACAGCAGCGACAGGCGGCGCTGCCGGCCGACGCGCGATCTGGCGAGCTGGACGAGTTGCGCGTCGCGTTGCGGCTGAATGCCGAGCCGGGCCAAGCTTGGGAGACCGACGCCCGTCTCCATCTCCGCTACGACCCGGACCGCGACCCGCGCTTTCCCGAACGCGACTTCCACGCCTGGGATCCCGCCGATTCCTGGTTGCCCGGTGGCGGACTGACGACGACACAGTCGTTCGTCTCCCCCTACGACCGGCTGGCAGGCGTGACCGTGCGCGTTGCGACGTTCGGAGGCGACCTCGCGCCGGGGCTTGCGCTCGTTGGAGATCGACCGGTCGATATGCTGGCGCTGCCGGTGGATGGCAATCTGCTCGTCACGCTGCCGGCCGGCGCGACGGCCGAGGCGCTCGGCAGCGCCGAGGGCTGGGCGCGGGTACGGCTGGACGATGGGCGCGAGGGATTCGTGCCGCTCGATTCGCTGGCTAGCGTAACGCCGCCCGCGTCGCGGCCGGCCGGTCCGCTGAACGTCGCGCTATTGGACGCTGACGGAGTCGTGCTGCGCGAAGCCAGCGTGCCGATTGTGGAGCTCCACGACAACAGCCACCTGACGATCCGCTTCGACCCGGTCGAGGACGCGGCCGGCCGGGCGTTTGTGTACCGATTCGATGTTCCGTCTGGCGTCACGCTGCGCGTGTCCGACACCGACACATACCCCGACGGCGCGCGCGACGGCACGGCGAATGATCTCGTCTTCCGGCCGGTTTACGCCGAACAGCCGCTGCTGGCCGATGCGCAGGTGGATGCGCTGCCGCGGTCCGGCGACTGGGTCGCGTGGCGCAATACGCCGGCCGTCAGGTCGGGAACGACGGTCGCAGTCTCGCTCGTGCCGGCAGAAGTCCCGTCACATTCGCTCCTCGCCCGCCCGGATGCGCCGGAACTGCTAGTCGGGACGACGCCGGGTCGGGTGCCGTACGGCGGCTGGCCGGCCGACGGTCTGGCGGAGCCGGGTAGTCTGGGTGTCCAGACGCGTTACGCGCGCAATGTCGACCTCGGCGGAATCACTCGCGCCAGCTCGCATACGTTGCGGGTCGGGGCGCGAGCGGATGTCGGGTTCGTTGCGCTCCTCGTGATCGCCGTTGCGGGGCTGGTGGGGGCCGCTGCCGTGGCGGGGTCTCGGCTCGTGCGGGAGGGAAGCTAGGCGTGGTCGTCGATCGCTCGCGTCGTCGTTGCCTGCTGTGTGGTCAGACGTTCGAGGGCCGGACGTTTCTGTGCAGCACCTGTTCTGACCGCTACCGTGGCCGGGAGATCCCGCCGGAGGTGCGCAAGGCGTTCTACGAGGCGCTCGATCGCGAATACCCGACCCGCTCGAACACCTACGGCGCGTACAACGAGCCGACAGCGCTGCTGGCCGACCTGACGACGCTGCCGCGAGACTCGCGCATTCTGGAGCTGGGCGCGGGCGGCGGATTCCTGGCCACAAGGTTGGCCGAGCGCGGCTTCGAGCGCCTGACGCTGAGCGATCTCACTGCCACGTCGCTGGCCGCGCTGCGGGTCAACGCGCCGCATGCCCTGCTGGTCGGCGCGGATGCCGAGCGGCTGCCGTTCGCCGACGCGACCTTCGACGTGGTCATCTCCAGCGACGTCATCGAGCATCTGCCGGATGTCGAGGCGCACGTCGCCGAAGTGGCCCGGGTGCTCGCGCCGGGCGGCCGATACTACCTGAAGACGCCGAACCGCCTGACCGCCGACGCGTACTACCGCTTGCGCGGGCTGCACGATGCCTACTTCTGGCACCCCAGCATGCTGTCACCGGGAGAGCTGCGGGCGACGTTTGGCCGGCACGGCTTTGCCGTTCGCATCCTGGCGCAGCCTCGACTGACTGGCGCGCAGATCGCCAAGCTGCCCGGACCGAAAGGGCTGCGCCCGCTGGCCGCGCGGCTGCCGCTCGGCTGGCTGCCGGCCCCGCTGCGGCCGCACCTCGAAGCGGTCGCGGTCAAGCGCGACACGACGGAAGGCAGGGCCACCATGGGCATGCGATTCACCGGCGAGCGGGTGATCCCCGAACTACCCGAGCTGCGCGTCACCTATCTCCAGAGCCTGGCAGCCTACGAACACGCCGCGGGACTGGCTGACGGGAAGCGGGTCGTCGATGCCGGGTGCGGCGAGGGGTATGGCGCGGCGTTGCTGGCCGGGCCGGCCACGCTGGTCGTCGGTCTGGACCGCGACCCCGAGGCTGTCGCCTGGGCGGCCGGCAAGTACGGGGCAACCGATCGGCTCGCGTTCGTCGCCGGCGATGTCGCCGCGCTGCCGATTGCCGACGGCGCGGTCGATCTCGTCTGCTGCTTCCAGGTCCTCGAGCACCTGCCCGATCCGCTTGCGTTTCTCCGCGAGGTGCGCCGGACGCTGGCGCCCGGCGGGGCGCTAGCGCTGACGACGCCGAACCTGCTGGTGGCCGGCGCGCGCCCGAACCCGCACCACGTCCAGGACTTTAGCCCGGCCGCGCTGGGCGTGCTGCTGCGGCAGGTCTTCGACGACGTCGAGCTGCTCGGCGTCTTTGGCAGCGACGCCGTCGGGGCCTACCGGGCCAAGAACGACCGCCTCGTGCGGACGATCGCCCGGCTCGACCCGCTCGGGCTGCACAAGCGTATTCCCACGCGGGTGCTCGAACCGATCCACGTCGGACTGACGCGGGTTGTCCGGCGTCTGCTCAACCGCGGCAACCGTGATCTCGTCGCCGAGATCACGACCGCCGACTTCCCGATCCGCGGCGGCGATGTCGATGGCGCGATCGACCTGCTGGCGGTCTGTCGGGTCTAGTCGAGCTTGAGGTACTTGAACCCTTCGGCGAACTCGAACTCCTCGGCGCCCGGGTATGACTTCGCTCGCGCATCGGCGGCCCCGTCGCGGGCCCAGCGGGTCAGCGCCGGCCGGAAGTCCCAGTCTCCCATCTGGCTACGATGCTCGGTCAACGCGGCGATTTTCGTCTCCAGATGCTCGCCGTTGAAATTGACGAAGTGGTCGCACTTCTCCCGGGACGCGTTGATATAGACCTCGGTGACCTTGTGCGGCGCCAGTCCCTCGGCCAGCAGCTCCGGGAAGGTAAGCCGGTCGCGCGCCGAGGGGAAGAGTGCTGCCAGCGTCGCCTCACCCATCGCGATGTGGTCTGGGTGCTGGACGTAGCCCGAGCCCTCCCAACGGGCGGTAGGGTCCTGGCAGATGATCGCGTCCGGCTTGTGCTGGCGGATGACGCGCGTCAGCGTGCGGCGCATGTCGAGATCCGGCACCAGCTCCGCGTCGCGCATGCGCAGGAAGACGACTTCGGAGATGCCGAGAACGGCGCAGGCGGCGCGCTGCTCGGCCTCGCGGGTGGCGACCAGCATCTCGCTGGTCATCTCGAGATCATCGCTGCCCTTGTCGCCGCTCGTTCCGAGGACGAGGATCACTTCCTGTCCCTCGCTGACCCACTTCGCGATGCTGCCGGCGCAGCCGAACTCGGCGTCGTCCGGGTGCGCCATCGCGACCATGACTCGACGGGGAGCAGACTCTTCGTGTGTCGCCTGATCTGACACTGGCAATCCCTTCAGCGTACATAACCTGACTTCCGTGATCGTCGGGAGTCAGCCAATAATCGTTGATCCC
>Ga0209477_1002064_pt1 | contig 11843 bp, 9 predicted proteins | sample KloWWTupernatant_FD_187180 | JGI IMG/M metagenome (GOLD analysis project Ga0209477, IMG submission 187180) | Active sludge microbial communities from Klosterneuburg, Austria, studying microevolution and ecology of nitrifiers - Klosterneuburg... | ecosystem: Engineered > WWTP > Aerobic digester >...
CGGTCAGCGGCGTCGCGCGCCAACGACTGCAACTCGGTGTCCGAGGGCTCCTGGGCCAGCCAGACGACGCGGGTGTAGTGCCGAAAGTACTCATCCCTCAGGTCGGGGTATCGGTCCAGACCGAGTTCCTGGATGACGGTCCGGGAGAACGACCTCACGAGGAAATCGGTGAGCAGATAGGTGCCCGGCTGGGCCCGGAGCATGGCCTCGATCCGGGCCGGACCGGCATACAGGTCATAGCAGTGCAGGCCGGGCAGGCGCTCGAGACCCAACCGCCCACACACCTCGTCGAGGGCGCCGTAGGTGCCGCAGTCGGCATACCCGATGACGACCCGGTGGTGGCTGCGGGCGAGGTCGCGGGCGAGGGCTTCCACCGCCCCGGCGATCTGCTGCGGCTGGTTGTGGAGCAACGGCGGCAGCGGATGGACGTCGACCGGCAGGGTATGCCGTGCGCAGGCTTGCGCTGCGGGCTGGGCGATCGCTCCACATGCGATCAAGGCGATGCGCTCGACAGGTGCCGACTGCTCAGGGAGCGAAGGCGAGTTGCTCGACGAAGCGGTCGTTGAAGTCGGAGCGGTCGGAGAGCTCGACATAGCGCACCTCCTCGAGCAGGGCATCGGCGCCCGCACGCTCCCGAGCGGACAGCAGCACCATCTTCGCGCCCTCGCCCGCGACATTGCCCGCGGAGACGATGCGCAGGACCGAGACCTTGGGGACCAAACCGATGCGAATGGCCGATGCCGGTGACAGGTAGGAGCCGAAGGACCCGGCGAGAAGCACCTGCTGGATGTCGCGGGGCTCGAGCCCGAGTTCCTCCACGAGGAGGGACCAACCCGTCGAGATCGCGGCCTTGGCGAACTGGAGCTCCCGCACATCGCGCTGCGACAGATAGACACACTCCTCGACGGGTGCGTCGGCCTGAGGGCGATGCAAGATGAAGACGCGCTCCTCCCCCACCTTGGTGAGGCGATCACTCAGGGTGGGATGACTGACGGCAGCCACCTCGTCGGGAATGAACCTCCCCGACTCGTCGAGGATGCCCACCTTGACGAGTTCGGCGACGGCATCCACCAGGCCGGAGCCACACAGGCCCCGCGGCGGGACGTCACCGATCACCCCGAGGGTGACCGTGTCCGGGTGGTCGCCAGCTCCGGTAGGTGTGTCAGGGGCCGGGTTGGGGTTGATCTTGACGACCTCGATGGCGCCCTCGGCGGCCCGCATGCCGCAGCGAATGGCGCCGCCCTCGAAGGCCGGTCCGGCCGGAGCGGCCGTCGCCAGGATCGTCTCGCCGTCGGAGAGGACGATCTCGCAGTTGGTCCCGACGTCGATGAAGAGGCGTGCCCGCTTGTCGCGGTCCATGCCACTGGCCAGCATCCCGGCCACGATGTCACCCCCGACGTAGGCCCCCAGCGCTGGGAAGACCACCGCACGCGCCCGCGGGTGCAGGTCAAGGCCGAGATCGCTGGCCAGCAGCGAGGGAAAACCGGCCGTCGTCATGACGAACGGCGCGACTCCGAGCGGCTCCGGGTCGATGCCCAGGAGCAGTGCGGCCATGGTGGCATTCCCAGCCACCGCCACCTCATAGACCTCGCTCGGATCGACCCCACCCTCCTCACACACCTCGCTCGCGAGCTCGGCCAAGGTGCTCTGGGCCAACTCCTGCAGGCGCCCGAGCGCAGCCGGATCCATCATCGTGGCGCTGATTCGAGTGATGACGTCGGCGCCGAACGGCTGCTGCTTGGAGAGCATGGAGGAGACTCCCGCAGGAGTGCCGGTGCTCAGGTCGAGCAGAGTGGCGACAACCGTCGTCGTGCCCAGGTCGTAGGCAATTCCGTAGAGCCGCTCGGTCGTGTCGCCCGGCTGGACGTCGATGAGCGCCTCGTCCACCACGACCGCCGTGACCTTGCCGTCCTGGGCCCGCAGGGCCTTGGGTAGGGCGCGCAGGGCATGAAGGTCGGGCGTGAGCTCGAGATCGTCGATGGCGTCGAGGAGTCGCTGGAGGTCGGTGCGCTGGTCGGCCAGAGAGGGTTCGGACAATTCGAGGAAGCGCTTCTGGACCGCGGGCCGAAGGATCACCTGCCGACCGACACCGACCGTTGACGCCTTGGGTCTGGTGACCAGCGGGGGCACCTCGACCGACAGGTCGTGGGTGGTGCGCACCAGACAGGCCAGCCGCCAACCATCGGCGATCTCCTCCGGCGTGAAGGTCCGGACATCGTGACGAGTGATGGGGGCGCTGCCGGCGGTGAGCTTGACCTTGCACTTGCGACAGGTGCCGTGTCCCCCACACGTGGAGTCGATGGCGATGCCGTTCCAACTCGCTGCGTCGAAGAGGCTGACACCCGGCGGGACACGGAAGTCGCGCCCAGCCGGGGTGAACGAGATCAGCACTCGACCGGTGCCGTCGTGGTGAGCGTCAGGGGAACTGGAGGGCTCCATCAGGCCCTCGCGCCGAAGCGCGTTGACGTCTGCGCTCATCACCCCCGCCGAGGTCTCGTCGTCAGCCACGATCGCTCACTGGGCCACGGCCCCCGCAGCCGCACCGGCCGCGGCCTCCGCCGCATGCTTGGCCCGGTGGGCCGAGATCCAGGCCATGCCCCACTCGTCATTGCCGAGGAGCAGATCCGCGGCCCGGACGGCTTCGACGATGTGCGGAGTACGGGCATCCATGATCGCGCTCGTCATGCCGACGCTCATCGCCAGCGGAAGCCAAGCCGCATTGATCGCGTGCCGCCCCGGCATACCGAAGGAGACATTGGAGGCGCCGCAGGTCATGTTCAGACCCCATCGCTCGTGGATTCGCGCGATGGTCTCCAAGGCTGTGCGGCCGACCGTCGGGTCGGCACCGATCGGCATCGCGAGCGGGTCGATGACGATGTCCTCGATGGCAATGCCATATTCCTGCGTGGCGACCCGCACGATCTTGTCGGTCAGCTCGATCCGCTTCTCGGCCTCCATCGGGATCTCGTCGGCGTCGTTGGGGAGAGCGATGACGGCAGCGTCGTACTTCTTCACCAGGGGGAGGATGGCCTCCATCCGCTCGTCCTCGGCGGTGATCGAGTTGACGAGCGCACGACCCTTGTAGACCGAGAGCCCGGCCTCGAGCGCCTCCACGACGGAGGAGTCGATGCAGATCGGGAGGTCGGAGAGCGACTGGACGAGTTCGATCGCCTTGACGAGCAACTCGGCCTCATCCGTCAGGGGCACCCCCATGTTGACGTCGAGGACATCGGCACCACCGGCCACCTGGGCGGCGACGTCCTTCTCGATGAGGGAGAGATCCCCGGCGCGCAGGGCCTCCTGGAAGATCTTGCGCCCCGTCGGATTGATCCGTTCGCCGATGATGCAGAAGGGTCGGTCGGAGGCGATGACCACCTCCTTGGACGGACTGCGCAGGATCGTGCGGCGGGGCTCACCGTCCCAGCTCATGCGTTGACCTTCGCGCGCCGATCCTTGAGGAGCGCCTTGGCCTTCTTGACGGTGGCGCTGGCGTCGGCGGCGTAGCCGTCGGCTCCGACGACGTCGGCGTATTCCTGGGTCACCGGTGCACCGCCGACCATGACGATCACCTGATCGCGCAGGCCGGCCTTCTCGAGGGCGTTCATGTTCGCCTTGAACATCGGCATCGTCGTCGTGAGGAAGGCCGAGAAGCCGACGATGTCGGGCTGGTGCTCCTCGATCGCCGCGATGAACCGCTCGGGCTTGACCTGCACCCCGAGGTCGATGACCTCGAAGCCGGCCCCCTCGAGCATGATGTTGACGAGGTTCTTCCCGATGTCGTGGACGTCGCCCTGGACGGTGCCCATGACGAACTTGCCGATCGTCTCGACGCCGGTGTCGGCCAGGAGCGGGCGGAGCACCTCCATCGAGCCGGCCATCGCCCGACCGGCGATGAGCATCTCGGGCACGAAGAAGTCGCCCCGCTCGAAGCGCGCGCCGACCTCCTCGAGCGCCGGGATGAGGGCATCGAAGAGCAGAGTGCCGGGCTCCATGTCGAGCGCCAGCGCCTCATGGGTCAGGGCGAGAACCTCGGGACCATTGCCGGCGAGGGTCTTGTCGTAGAGGCCTTGGAGGATCTCCTCAGGGGTCATGCTGCACCTTCCTTGCGATGGCGGCCCAGCGTCCTGGAGAGGGCACGCGCGTGGCGGGCGACGACCTGGCCGGTCGCCGCGAGGTTCTCGGTGAGTCTGCTGGTGGGGCCGGACAGACCGATGGCGGCGACGATGTCGCCGTGGAGGAAGACGGGGCTGGCGATGCCGGTCAGTCCCGGCTCGAGCTCGTCGATCGTTGTGGCACAACCCTGGTGGCGTATGCCGGGCAGTTGGCGAGCCAGATCGGCTCCGCTGCCGATGGTGAGACCGGTCAGCTGGTCGAGCCGACCGTCCGGGACGGGGAGAGCACCGTAGGCGTAGAACACCTTGCCGAGGGCACTCGTGTGGGCGGGCACCTCGACGCCGATCCAGTCACGGCTGCCCAGGAAATAGCTGGAATCGACCTGCGCGATCTGGACGACGGTGCCGGCACGTGCCACCGAGAGGTGGATGGTCTCGCCCGTGGCCTCGCCGAGGCTGGCCATGACCTCACCGCTGGCCTCGACGAGCCATTCGTCGTCATCGCGGCCCGCGGCATACACCTCGAAGAGGGAGCCGGGGACGAAGGCGCCACCTCGGTCCCTGGCGAGGAGATCGGCGCGCTCGAGAGCGGCGAGGAGTCGCGAGGTCGTGGAGCGGGCGAAGTCGGTGTCCTCGGCGAGCTCGGTGAAGGTGAGCGGACCGTCGGCCCGGACCACCCGAGCCACCAGGGCCGCGGCGCGGTCGACCGACTGGGTCCCGGAGGCAGCCGGAGCAGCGTCCTGCGACGACGTCGTCTTCGTGGGCAACTCTGACCTCCTCCCAGTCTCCAGAACGCGGGCCGATGAATGAGCCAGCGATCGGGTCCGATCCGGGTCTTGCCGCGAACCACACCCGAGCGCCATGATGTGGAACAGAAGTTCCACGAGACGAGGCTAGGATCTGGCCCGCTCACTCGTCAATGCCCCCGGAGGGAACATGTTCGTCAACACGATGCCCCGCTACGAGATCCTCTCGGCGGACGCCATGGACAAGATCGACCAGGCGTGGCGTCGTCTCGTCACCGAGATCGGCGTGGAGTTCATGAGCGACCGCGCCCTCGACCTCTTCCGAGAGGCCGGGCAGCGCGTGGAGGAGAACACCGTCTTCCTCGACCCGGAGTTCATCCTCGCCCAGGTGGCCAAGGCGCCCCGCGAGTTCGACGTGCAGGCCCGCAACCCCCAGAACTCCATCCACATCGGGGGCAGCCACATGGCCTTCGGTGCGGTCTACGGGCCACCCTTCGTCCGCGAGGGCGAAGTCCGACGCGACGGCACCTTCGAGGACTACAAGAACTTCCTGCGCCTCTCCCAGGTCGCCAAGGTCCTCGACTCCGCCGGTGGCGTCGTCTGCGAGCCCAACGACACCCCGCTCGACAGCCGTCACCTCGACATGAACCTCGCGCTCATGACGCTGACCGACAAGATCTACATGGGCAACGTCGTGACCGGCCCCAACGCCGCCGACACGATCCGCATGGGCGAGATCCTCTTCGGCGGCCGTGCGGCGATCGAGAAGACGCCGGTGTCGATCTCCCTCATCAACTGCAACAGCCCGCTGCGCTGGGACGACCGGATGCTCGACGCGCTCTTCGAATACTGCGCCGCGGCCCAACCCGTCGTGCTCACCCCGTTCATCCTCATGGGCGCGATGTCACCGGTGACGATCCCGGCCGCGCTCGTGCAGCAGATCGCCGAGGCCCTCTCGGGCATCGCCCTCGCCCAGCTCATCCGTCCCGGCTGCCCGGTCATCTTCGGATCCTTCCTCTCCAACATCGACATGCAGTCGGGCTCGCCGACCTTCGGCACCCCGGAGTCCGGCATCGGCCTGCTCTGCACCGGCCAGATCGCCCGCCACTTCGGCCTGCCCTTCCGCTCCGGCGGCGGCCTCTCCTCCTCGCAGACGGCCGACGCCCAGGCCGGCTACGAGTCGCTCATGACGCTCATGCCGACCTTCCTCGCCGGCACCAACTGGGTCATGCACACGGCTGGCTGGCTCGACGGGGGCCTCGTCGCCTCCTTCGAGAAGTTCGTCGTCGACTGCCAGATCGCGGAAATGCTGCAGCACGAGTTCACGCCGCTGGAGATCGATGAGGGCTCGCTCGGCTTCGACGCCCACCAGGAGGTGGGCCACGGCGGCCACTTCCTGGGGTCGATGCACACGATGGAGCGCTTCCGGACCTGCTTCTACCGCCCCTTCCTCTCCAGCTCGGACAACTACGAGAAGTGGATGCGCACCGGCGCACTCGACGCCAACGCGCGCGCCGGCACCATCTGGCGCAAGTGGCTCGAGGACTACGAGCAGCCGCCACTCGATGACGCGATCCGCGCCGAACTCGAGGACTACGTCGCCCGCCGCCGCCGCGAACTCGGCGACTGACTCCCCCATGACGCGTCCGGCTTCCCAGATCGTGGAGAGCCGGCGACAGGGCAGTTCCCGGATCGCCGGGCGGCGCAACGGGTGACTTTGACCGTCGTGGAGGTATGCCGTGGCACGGCGTTGTGAGTATGGTCGCGCCATGCGCAACACCGGGGCACAGGACGAGACAGGCGGGACGGGCACCGTCCAGTCCGTTGACCGGGCCGTGTCCATCCTCGAATTCCTCGCTCAACACGGCACCCTCGGCGTGACGGCTCTCGCCAAGGAGCTCGGAGTGCACAAGAGCACGGCCTCCCGACTGGTCGCCGCGCTGGAGCGTCGCGGTCTGGTCGAGCAGGTCGAGGAGCGCGGGCAGTATCGGATCGGCGTGGGCATCCTCCGCCTGGCCGGCGCGACCAGCGCTCGCCTCGACCTGGTGCAGCAGGCCCGACCGATCTGTCGCGAACTCGCAGCGGACACCGGCGACACCGTCAACCTGGTGACCCTCGATGGGTCCTCCGCTCTCTACATCGACCAGATCGCCGGCGCCTCGACCCTGTCCTCCTACAACTGGGTCGGCCAACGCATCCCCCTCCATGCCACGAGCAACGGCAAGATCCTCCTCTCGGAGTTGACCCCTGCGGAGGTGAGTCGACTCACGGGTGAGCTCACGGCATACACCGATCGCACCCTCACCTCGGCCGGGGCCTTCGGACGGGAACTCGACGAGGTCCGCAAGAACGGATTTGCCGTGGCACGGGATGAGCTCGACCTCGGGCTGACGGCGCTCGCGGCCCCCATCCGCAACGCTCACGGCGAGATCGTCGCCTCGGTCAGCGTGTCCGGTCCCACCTTCCGGATGAACGAGCGGCACCTGGCCGAGCTCGCCCCGCGCGTCCGCACAGCGGCGGCCGCGATCTCCATGCGGCTCGGATTGATGCCAACCTGAGAGGTGCCAACTGCTTGACCGCAGACCGCCTCGGGGCCATTGTGTTGCGTGACACACTGCGTAGTTGCGCAATGTGCAACGAGACGCGGAGGCGCCCGTGCCGGACCTGTTCCTCGACGGATCGTGGGTGTCCCCTGCCGAGGGCGGTACTCGTGTCATCACCTGCCCTGCCGACGGCACCGTCGTGGGGATCGTGGACGAGGCCACCGAAGCGGACACCGCTGCCGCCATCGGAGCCGCCCGGACCGCCTTCGACGACGGCACCTGGCCGGCCACCCCTTGGGCTGACCGTGCTGCTCTCCTCGGGCGCGTCGCCGATCTGCTGCTGAGGGACAAGGACGCCCTGGCCCGCGAGGAGTCCCTCGACACCGGCAAGCGACTGGTCGAGAGCGAATACGACATCGACGACGTGGCGAGCGTCTTTCGCCACTACGCCGGCCTGACCGAGCCAGCGGCCCACGACGTGACCCTCGAGGGTCGAGCGGGCATCGAGAGCCGGGTGGTCCGTGAGCCGATCGGCGTCTGCGGGCTCATCACGCCGTGGAACTACCCACTCCTCCAGGCGAGTTGGAAGGTGGCTCCCTGCCTGCTGGCGGGCAACACCTTCGTGCTCAAACCGAGCGAGATCACCCCGCACACGACCATCCACCTCGTCCGACTCCTCGAGGAAGCGGGCCTTCCGGCGGGAGTCGCCAACCTCGTGTTGGGCACCGGGCCGGCCGCCGGCAACGCTCTCGCCACGGACCCGCGCGTCGACCTCGTCTCCTTCACCGGCTCGCTCGCCGTCGGCCGTCACCTGATGGCCGCTGCCGCCCCGACGGTCAAACGCGTCGCCCTCGAACTCGGGGGGAAGAACCCCAACATCGTCTTCGCCGACGCGGATCTCGATGCAGCGGTCGACATGGCCCTCACCGCAGTGTTCCTGCACTCGGGGCAGGTCTGCTCGGCGGGCGCTCGCCTCCTCGTCGATCAGACCATCGCTGCCGACTTCGTCGACCGGGTCGTCGAAGCCGCCGGACGGATTCGGCTCGGCGGCCCGTTCGACCCGGACGCCCAGACCGGCACCCTCACCAGTGCCGCCCACTTGGCCAAGGTCGAGGACTATGTCGCCCGTGGTGTCGCCGAGGGCGCGCGGCTGCGCTGCGGGGGCACCCGGGTGACGGGCGTGGGGGCGGACGGCACGGCATACGACAACGGTTTCTACTTCCCGCCCACGGTGCTCGACGAGTGCACGAGCGGGATGTTCGTCGTCCAGGAGGAGTCCTTCGGGCCGGTCCTGACCGTCGAGACGTTCACCACCGAGCACGAGGCGATCGCCAAGGCCAACGCCACCATCTATGGGCTCGCGGGAGCGGTCTGGACCTCCGACGAGGCGCGCGCAGACCGGGTCGCTGCGGCGCTCAGGCTCGGCACCGTCTGGATCAACGACTACCACCCGTACGTGCCACAAGCGGAGTGGGGCGGCTACAAGCAGTCCGGCTCGGGCCGCGAACTCGGGCGAGTCGGACTCGAGGAATACCAAGAGGTCAAGCACATCTGGCGCAACCTCGCGCCCGCACCCCAAGGGTGGTTCGCATGAAACTCCCAGCCATCCCCGGTGTCCGGACCTTGGGGGCGATGCCCGACGAGGTGGACACGATCATCGTCGGGGGCGGCTCCGCGGGCTGCGTGCTGGCCAATCGCCTGTCGGCCGATGCCGCTCGGACGGTGCTGGTCCTCGAGGCCGGCCGTGCGGACTATGCGATCGACCCACTGATCCACATGCCGGCGGCCCTTCCCTTCCCGATCGGGAATCGACTCTACGACTGGAAGTACGAGTCCGAGCCGGAGCCCTTCATGGGTGGTCGCCGCATCTATCACGCGCGAGGCAAGGTCCTCGGGGGATCGAGCTCGATCAACGGCATGATCTTCCAGCGCGGCAACCCGAGGGACTACGAGCGCTGGGCGGCGGACCCGGGGATGGCCGACTGGGACTACGCCCACTGCCTGCCCTACTTCAAGAAGATGGAGACCTGCCTGGCCGGCGCCGACGAGTGGCGCGGTGGTTCTGGACCCCTGGTCCTGGAGCGCGGCCCAGCCAAGAATCCCCTGTTCGCGGCCTTCTTCGAGGCAGCCCAACAGGCTGGTTATCCACTCACCGATGACGTCAACGGCTATCGCCAGGAAGGCTTCGCCCCGTTCGACCGCAATGTGCACCAGGGCAAGCGGCTCTCGGCGGCGAGGGCCTATCTCCACCCAGTCATGGGGCGCCCGAATCTCACCGTCCGCACCTATGCGCTCACCACCAAGGTCCTCTTCGAGGGCACCGCCGCCGCTGGAGTCGAGGTCGAACACCTCGGTGAGACCTACACGGTGCGGGCCCGGGAGGTGATCCTCTCCGGAGGCGCGATCAACACCCCTCAGCTGCTTCAGTTGTCGGGCGTCGGCAACTCCGACGACCTCAAGGCGTTGGGCATCTCGACCGTTGCCCATCTTCCCGGGGTGGGCGAGCACCTGCAGGATCACCTCGAGGTCTACATCCAGTACTCCTCCAAGCTGCCGGTCTCGATCGCCGACGGCCTCAAGTGGCACCGACGTCCGGGTCTGGCCCTCAATTGGCAGTTCCGGCGCCAGGGCCTCGGCGCCACGAACCATTTCGAGGGCGGCGGCTTCTGTCGCAGCAATGAGGACGTCGACTACCCGAACCTCATGTTCCACTTCCTGCCGATCGCCATCCGCTACGACGGCTCGTCTCCCGTCGAGGGGCACGGCTACCAGGTCCACATCGGACCGATGTATTCCGACGCCCGAGGCACGATCAAGATCACCAGCCGCGACCCCAGGGTCAAGCCGGCACTGCGCTTCAATTACCTCTCCACCGACCAGGACCGGCGCGAGTGGGTCGAGGCGATCCGCGTCGCGCGCGACATCCTCACCCAGCAGGCGTTCGACCCGTACAACGCCGGAGAGATCTCTCCCGGACCGGGAGTGGAGACCGACGAGGAGATCCTCGACTGGGTCGCCAAGGATGCCGAGACCGCGCTTCACCCCAGTTGCACGGCCCGAATGGGCGTCGATGAGATGTCGGTCCTCGACCCGACCACGATGGGAGTCCACGGTGTCGAGGGACTTCGCGTCGTCGACGCGAGCGCCATGCCCTATGTCACCAATGGCAACATCTACGCCCCCGTCGTGATGCTCGCGGAGAAGGCCGCAGACCTCATCCTCGGCGCCGAACCACTGGCGCCCAGCACTGCACCGTGGTACGACCACCGCAGGGACATGCCGCTGTGGCCCCCCGGCGATGCGCGCAATCCTGCGGACGGCACGTCCGGAATCGCTGGCAACACCGAGGCAAGGGAGCCCCGATCATGACCACGAACCAGATGACGGACCAGCCCGCGCTGTCGGTGCAGAACCTCTGGAAGGTGTTCGGCCCGAAGGCTGAAAAGCTCATCGGCACGCCGGATCTCGACATGTCCCGCAAGGAGTTGCAGGCCAAGTCCGGCCACGTCATCGGTGTCAAGGACGTGAGCTTTGACGTGGCGCCGGGCGAGGTCTTCGTCGTCATGGGGCTCTCCGGCTCGGGGAAGTCGACCCTCGTGCGACTGATCACCCGCCTGATCGAGCCGACGGCCGGCAAGGTGTTGCTCAGTGGTGAGGACATCACGGCCCTCGCCGATGAGCAGTTGCGCGAGATCCGGCGCAAGCGCGTGTCCATGGTCTTCCAGCATTTCGGCCTGCTCCCCCATCGGCGGGTCCTCGACAATGTCGCCTTCGGCCTCGAGATCCGCGGTGAGGACAAGGCCACCCGCCGCAAGCGAGCCCAAGAGATGGTCGACCTGGTCGGCCTGTCCGGCAACGAGTTGAGCTATCCCGACCAACTCTCCGGTGGGATGCAGCAGCGCGTCGGGCTCGCCCGGGCACTGGCCGCCGACCCCGAGATCCTCATGTTCGACGAGCCCTTCTCGGCGCTCGACCCCCTCATTCGTCGCGACATGCAGAACGAGGTCATTCGGCTGCACCACGAGGTCGGCAAGACCATGGTCTTCATCACCCACGACCTCCAGGAAGCCCTCAAGCTCGGGGACCGGATCCTCATCATGCGGGACGGGGAGGTCGTGCAGATCGGGTCCCCCGACCAGGTCGTGGGGGCTCCAGCCGATGACTACGTCAAGGACTTCGTCTCCGAGGTCCCCCGCAGCCACGTCCTCACCCTCAAGTGGGTCATGCGACCGCCGGCCAGCGACACCGAGGGCGTGGGCTCCCCCACCCTCCGGGACACGGCGATCGTGCGCGAGGCGGCACGCGCCGTCCTCGCGCACCAGGGTCCGTGCCGGGTCGTGGACGCCGACGACAACTTCGTGGGGGTCGTCGACGATGACGACATCCTGCGCGTGGTCGTGGCCGAGGAGGCCTGACATGACCCGCCTGCTCCGGTCACGATG
>Ga0209477_1002067_pt1 | contig 11837 bp, 10 predicted proteins | sample KloWWTupernatant_FD_187180 | JGI IMG/M metagenome (GOLD analysis project Ga0209477, IMG submission 187180) | Active sludge microbial communities from Klosterneuburg, Austria, studying microevolution and ecology of nitrifiers - Klosterneuburg... | ecosystem: Engineered > WWTP > Aerobic digester >...
GGCCACGATCAGGTAGGTCGGCTTGAGGATCGCTGCCTTGAGTGGCGAACGCAACCGCCCCTCGCACGGCGCAGCCAGTGACAGCGCCGGGATCGGCCGGCTCTGATACGACCAGTCCTCGATCCAGGCGGTGACCTCCGGCGCGGTAGCCAGCGACTCCGCCATCTCGACGATGGCATCGCCGTGCAGATTCGCCGTCATCGACGGGCGAGGGCCGGGGGATAAGGGACCGGAGACGAGCGGGGACGTAAGGGGGAGCGTCAGGTCGACGGTTGTGTCGTTGAGGACGACACGTGCCGCGATCGAGTCGCGTCCGTCGGTAAGCTCCATCGTCGCCAGTTGTTGGAGACGGGCAAGGGTCGCAGCGGGATCGCCGTCGACGGTCGCAACAATCGACATCGCCAGGTGATTGCCGTCGAGCCGGAGCTCGGCAACACGCAAATCCGGATACGGAAGCGACGGACGCGACGGGGCCGCGCGGAGGGTGACCCGTGCGCGCGGGGCCGCGCCGGGACTGACCCGGACGATCGGGACGATTGCGCCCGGCGCGGAGAGCGTGTCACCGGTCTGGCGCTGCCCGAACAGCTCGATCGCGTCGAGCGTCGTGAAGTAGATATCCTCGGCCAACGCTTCCGCCGCCGAGTCGTTCTCCTCGCGGACACCGAGCCGCTCGTTCGGCTCGCTGACCCAGACCTCCGCCAACAGCTCGCCGAAGAATGGCTGCGACACGGCTCGCGCGCCGGCCTCCTCAACCAGCCGCAAGAGATCGGGAACCACCACACCCTGCCAGAACTCCCAGAACGTCTCGAGATCGGTCGGCACGCGCGCCAGCTCGCGCCAGGAATCGCCATCGGCGGCCATCACGCCCCCGGTCGTGACAACGACGCGCCCCGGCTCGTCTCCCAGCGCCGGAACGAACGGTTGTGCGCGCCACGGCGGAGTGCAGGTCCAGCGACCCAGGCTTGCGCCCTCGGCATCGAACGCGTCGGCAACGAAGGTAGCCGGCGTGTCATCACCTGCTTCGACCATCTCGATCGCGCCCGGATCGATGCCCAGCTCAGCAGCCATCAGCTCCGGGCCGGGGAACAGCTCCTGGAGCCAGCGAATCGGCATGTCGAGCGTGTTCACCTCAGCCATCCGGCGGTAGGCGATCTGCACGCGGGCAGGCGGCGTAGGGAGCGCGACGAGCGCCGGGGTGACGACCTCGCGCAGCCAGGACAGGCCGGCCTTGAACGCGGAGAGGACGACGATGTCGATGTCGATCCCCCGCGAGCCCAGATCGGCCACGAGTCGTTCTTCCAGCTCACGCCGGATGTCGGGCGGCTCGCTGGCGAAGACGACCAGCCGGCGACCATCCAACGCGTCATTCGGCAACTCCGCGATCGCCGCCACAGCGCCGTCGACCTCCCAGTCGGCCTCCCACTCGCGCTCCCAGACCACCGCGCCGGGATCGTTCGGCTCGGGACCGTCCCCGGCCAGCCAGCGCCGAAGCCGGGCCAGGGACTGGCCGACTCCGCCGCATTCCGGCGCAGCCAGGTGCGGCCACTCGCCGGCGACCCGGTCGAGCAGATTGGCAAGCTCTATCGCGTCACCTTCTGCCAGCCAGCCGCCGTCCTTTGCGGTGAGACGGGACGGGCCCATGCCGGGCCGGACGACGAATCGCGATCCACCTTCTCGGGCCAGTGGCAGAGTGACGCCGCCGGTCTCCAGCCCGACGCGCGCCGCGAAATTGGCCAGCGCCGCCGCGAACGAGGCCGGCATCTCGACCGGCAGGTCGAAGGTCAGCCGGGTCATGTCCGGCAGCAGGTCGCCATCGGTGTCGGCAAGCGCGCCACGGATCGTGAACAGATCAGTGAGACAGGAGGACGGTTCTCCCAGGTTCCCGATTCGCTCGTCGCCCAACGCGGTTGGCGCCGGAAGGACGGGGAGATCGCCGGCAGTCGCGACTGTCAGGTCTGGCCGATCGTCCGTCCTGGCCATGCCGGCCACGACGGCAAACGGCAGCGTCAGCGCGTGCGTCTCCAGGCCGAGCCGCGCGGCGAGGTCGATCAGTCGCGCGCAGAAGTCGCGATCAACCATGCCCCGCGGTGGATTGATGACAAGCCTCGGCGCGATATCGTCTACGAAACCGTCGCCGTTACGATCGGCAGTCCATCCAACTGTATCCACGTCATCTCCTCCTGCCCGGTGTGTTCGGCGCTGGGTGATTGTACGGCCGGGCAACGGCGCTGGCTGGCTATAATCGTAGGAGACCGCCGCCGGGAAGGGAGCGCAACCCAGCCATGAGCACGCGATTTGATCCCCGTGAGCATCTCCGCGAACTGGACGATGGTTCCTACTACCTCGATATCAAGTGGCGGATGCACTGGCTACGGCACGAGCATCCCGAGGCGGACATCCAGACCGAATTGCTGGCGCTGGACGATGAACATGCCATCTGCAAGGCGACCGTCAGCATTCCCGGCGGAGGCAGCGCGACCAGCCACGCCAGCGCAACTCGCGCCGGCGCAGCAGCGTTTGTCGAGACAGCCGAGACACGCGCGATCGGGCGCGCGCTCGCTGCCCTGGGCTACGGGGCGGAATATATCGAGACCGACCAGCCACGCACACGAGGCGCGGCGCCTGTTTCGATTGTCCCGGCGGTCACTCCTGCCGAGCAGCCCGTCAGCCAGCCTCAGGCGCCGTCACGCATGCGCCCCGTCCGGCAGACCGAACAACCCGCTCGTCCTCGTTCTGTCCAGCAAGGAGACGAGACGGCCGAGCAGGAGCCGCCGAGTAGCGAGACCCCAACGCCGATGATGCGCGGATCGGATCTGCGCGCCAGAGACAGCGCCGCGCGCGGCGATCCGGCCGACGTCTCGTGGACCCACTTCTGGGCGTGGGCGAAGTCACACGGCTACAAGGATGCCCAGCATCTGAAGGATCTCCTGGGCATCGATGTCAACGCCCTGACTCCTGCCGAGGTTCGCGCCCGCGTGGCGCGTTACGAGGACGATCACGGCCGGCCAGACGAGGCTGACGAGGAGTGATCGTGCCGGCAGACCCCTGCGCGAGCGCGCAGGCCGGATGAGCTCGTCGAGCGCGATGGTCGCGCCATCACCGACGATCCTCACCAGGCAATTCCTGCTGACATGCGCGGCCGGCGTGACGCTGTTCGCCTCGTTTCAGCTCCTGACCGCGGTATTACCGCTCTATGTCCGCGACGACCTCGGCGGCTCGACGACGGCGGTCGGCCTGATCGTTGGCGTTTTCTCGATCGCCGCGCTACTTCCGCGTCTCTTCATCGGTCGCGAGATCGACCGGACTGGCGCGAAGCGCTTCCTTCTGGTTGGCGCGGGCTTGTTCCTGCTCGCTGGCATCCTCTATATGTTCGCAAACACTGTGCCGCTCGTCCTCGGCGTCCGAGCCGTCCACGGTCTCGGCATGGCCTGCTTCCACACCGCCTCCTTCGCTTTCATCGCGCAGATCTCCCCACCATCGCGACGCGGCGAGGCAATGGGAATCTGGGGACTGATGTCGACGTTCGCGACCGCGATAAGCCCGTACCTGGGTCTGTTGATCCGTGACGCGACCGGGATGACGACGCTCTTTGCCATCGCGGCGGGTGGCGCGGCCGCTGCGCTGGTGCTGTTGACGTTCGTCACCGACCCCGGTCCCGACGAGAACGTCTCCTCCGCGTCACGTGGCGGCCTCTTCGAGCCATCGGTGATGCCGGCCGCGGTTCTGATCCTGTTGTCGAACCTCGTGTACGGCGCCATCGCAGCCTTCATCATCGTCTACGCCGAGGATCGTGATATCGCCAACTCAGGCCTGTATTTCACCGTCTTCGCGGTCGCTGTCCTCGCCTCACGCGTCTTCGGCGGTCGTCTGGCAGATCGGCTGAGCCGTCTGGCAGTCGTCCTGCCGACGTTCGTCCTGACCATCCTCGCAATGGGGACGCTGGCGTTGACGAGCTCGCTCGCCTTGCTGCTCCTCACTGGCGTGCTCTTCGGGCTGGCCTTCGGGGCGGGGCAGCCAGCGCTCAACGCCTTTGCCGTCGACCTCGTCGAGCCGGCCCGTCGCGGCGCAGGGATGGCGACATTCACGTCGTTTTTCGAGGCCGGCATCGGCATGGGCGCGATCGGTATGGGCGCTGTCGCCGGCATCACTGGCTACTCAATGATGTTCGCGCTCACCGCCATCTTCCCGATCATTGCCCTCGTCTACGGCTTCGCCGTCGCGCGCCCTGCCGAACGAGCGCACCATCAGTGAGCGACTCTCTCACGCCCGAGACGCTCGGGTTCGATCCGGCGCCCGGTGGATGGCGTCGCAGCATCGGCGCACGGACGCTCGACTTCCGGGTGATTCGCTCTCCGGAGGATTTCGCGCAATGCGAGCGCCTGCAGCGTGAGGTGTTCGGCGTCAGCGAGTCCGACCTGGCCTCCTACTCCATCATGGTCGTCATCCCCAAGACCGGCGGAGAGGTCATTGGCGCGTTTGACGGCGCGCGGATGGTCGGCTACATCCAGGGGTACGGCGGCTTCGTCGATGGCCGGCCACTCCTGATTTCTGACCTCATGGCGGTCGAGCCAGACGCACGCGGAGGGCTTGGGTTCGCCCTCAAGGCGCTCCAGGGCGCGCTCGCTCTGCGCGCCGGATTCCGCGAGGCAGCCTGGACAGTCGATCCGCTTCGCGCGGCAAATGCCCGGCTGAACTTCGAGCGTCTCGGCGCAACCAGCCATGTCTACGAAGAGAACGTCTACGGCGACGAGTTCGCCGGGGGATTGTACGGGGGACTGCCGAGCGATCGGCTCTTCATCAACTGGAATCTCGAGAGCGACCGGGTTCGTCACCGGTTGCTCGCCGGCCACAAGCCGCTGGAGCCAGCCGCGCTCGCCGACCTCCCCGACTATCCCGCTGCCGGTGCGCGTGTCCGCGTCGCGATCCCGGCCGACATCGACGCACTGCTGGCAGATGACCCGGCTGCCGCACGCGCCTGGCGGTTTGCCGTGCGGAGTCAGCTCGAGGAAGCATTTGCTGAGGGCTGCACGATCACCGGGTTCGCGGGATCGCGTGGCGGCGCACGCGGCTACTACCTCCTGGAGCACCGAGGCTGACGCCCGTCTCGCGTACCATGATCCGTGTCGACCGAACGACCCACCGTAGGCTGGAGAACTGATGCGCATCACCGGAGTCGAGCTGATCCCGATTCGCCTGCCGCTTGTCGAGCCATTCATCATCTCCTACGGCACATTCCCCGACGTCGAGTCGGTGCTGGTGCGACTCGAAACGGACGATGGGACGACCGGCTGGGGAGAGGGCACGCCCGACCCACATGTGACCGGCGAGACGTTTGGCGGCGTGCTGGAGACGCTGAGGCTGCTTGCGCCGACCCTGCTCGGCCGCGACCCGCTGGATCGCACCGCGCTCATCTCCGACCTGGACCGACGAATCAGCGGCAACCCGACCGCGAAGGCGGCAATCGATATCGCGCTGCACGACCTCGTCGGCCGCGCCACGGGCCTGCCGGTCTGGGCGCTTCTCGGCGGGCGATCCAGGACACACCTGACGATCTCACGCGTGGTCAGCATGAAGACGCCGAGCGAGATGGCTGCCGACGCGGTCGCCCACGTCGGCGCTGGCTTCAACACGGTCAAGCTGAAGATCGGCGACGCCAACGACGTAGCGCTCGACATCCGGCGCGTCGCCGCGGTCCGCGAGGCGGTCGGGCCGGATATCGCGATCAAGATCGACGTGAACCAGGGCTGGCGCACACCGGGGATCGCGATTCAGGGCGCACGTGGAGTCGCGCCGTATCTCCCCGCTTATGTCGAGCAACCTGTCGACTGGCGCGACCTGGAGGGACTGGCCGAGGTGCGCCGGATGGCCGGCGTGCCGATCATGGCCGACGAGGCAATCCACGACGCCCACGACGCGCTACGGGCGGTGTCGCTCCGCGCGTGCGATCTGATCAACATCAAGCTGATGAAGTCGGGCGGGCTGCTTGGCAGTCTGACACTGAACGCTATTGCCGAGACGGCCGGCTATACATGCCAGGTCGGGACGATGGTTGAGTCGTCGATCGCGTCCGCCGCCGGCCTGCATCTCGCCCTCGCGCTGGCAAACGTGCACACGGTTGAGATGGGTGGCCCGCTCATGCTGGCCGAGGACATCGGCGGCCTGAGCGACTATTACGCCGGCGAGATGGTGCGGGTGCCAGCAGGACCGGGACTCGGAATCGAGCCGAATGAGCGAGCGATCGAACGTTTCGCAGGCCAGCGCATCTGGATTCACTGAGTCGGAGAATCGAAAGGCAAACCGGATGAGCGATGGTCGATCGAGCCGGCAACAGCGGCGCTCCGGACGTTGGAGGCAACGACAGCCAGACCAACCCCTGCGGCATAGCCTCGATCTATCCGCCTACCTCGACGAATTGGCCGATATTCGCAACGAGTCGGGGACCAATCTGGCCGGCGCGGGGGAGCAGGCGCTGAAGGCGCTCGACCGATTCCTGGCGAGCCTTGCCAGCAACCTCGGCATGAACGACGAACGCGCCAGCCTCGGCGATTCGATCCGCTACCTCGAACGTTCCCCGATGCAGGACGCCCGCGAAATCGCGGCCCGGGCCGAGCGCTACCGGGACACACGCAATGCGCTGGCCCACAACCCGGACATCATGCTCCGGCCCGAGGCTGCCACCCGGATCATCGACGGCGTCGAGGAGATCGTCCGGCTGGCCGCGATCGGGATCGCCGAGATCTCCCATCGCGCGATCGTCACGACGCGGGCCGATGAGCCGCTCGCCGAGGCACGAGACAGGATGCTTCACCACCACTACGGCCAACTCGTTGTTGTCGATTCCCGCGGCAGGCTCGTCGACCTGCTGACGGATCGCGACATCGTCGTCGCCGAGGCGCGTGAGGATATCGACGGGGACGGCCAGCGGCTGACGGTCGGCGAGGCGATCGCGTTGCGCGGCTACCGCGCGGCCGGCGTGCTCTCGCGCCACAGCGCCGCGAGCGAGGCCATCGATCTCCTGCGTGACGAACGGGTTGCCGCCGTCGTCATCACCGAAAACGGCACGATTGGCGAGGTTCCCCTCGGCATCATCACCCGCGGCGATGTGCTGAAGACATCATGAGACGCGCATTCAGCGCTTGACGACCGCAATCTTCTCCGCTTAGAGTGGGCTGGGGAAACGAACTCATCAACAGATCATCGTGGTTTCTTGTCACGGCGGCGAGGGCCGAGAGGGAAAGCACGCATGTCGTCATCATCTATACGACGCGTTGCTGCATTGGCTGCTACCTTGCTGGTCACGGCCCAGATCATCATGCTCCAGATACCGGGCGGTGGGAGTGAAGCGCAGGCTGCCGCGTCGGAGCTGGCGCCATTTCAGCGCGTCTGGTCGCGGACCGACGAGCCGATCGCGGCGGGCAAGGTCGCGAGGACGTGGATGTGGGGGCCGGCGGCAGTCTCCGATCTCAGCTACGAGCCATACGTCGAATCTCCCGGCGGACAACGCATTGTCCAGTACTTCGACAAATCGCGGATGGAAATCACCCAGCCCGGCGCGCCAGACGATGGGCTCTGGTACGTGACCAACGGACTACTCGTCGTTGAGCTGGTATCCGGTCGCCGCCAGATCGGTGACGCCGCATCCGAGCTACGAACGCCAGCCAACGTCAACGTCGCCGGCGACCCCGACGACACCAGCGGACCGACCTACGCCTCGTTCGGCTCGCTGCTCGACGCGCAGCCAGCCGCCTCCGGGAGTTTCCTTACCAGGAGGCTGACACGCGATGGCAGCGTCACCGACGACGCGACGCTGGCTCGCTGGGGCGCAACGGCCGGCTCGATCGACGAGGTCACGCATCACGCGATCGCCGATCCGTTCTGGGCATTCATGACTGCGAAGGGACTGATCATCGCGGAAGGAGTGGTCGTCACCGCGCCGCTATTCGAAAGCCCGTACTATGCGACCGGCCGGCCGATCAGCGAGGCGTACTGGGCAACGGTCCGCGTCGGCGGCACGCCGCGCGATGTCCTCATGCAATGCTTCGAACGCCGCTGCCTGACCTGGACGCCCGAGAACCCTCCGGATTGGCGAGTCGAGGCCGGCAACGTCGGCCTGCACTACCTTGCCTGGCAGACGGAGCAGGATCCTCCCATACACCAGACACCGACCGGCGCCATCACGACCGCCACAGCCACGTCACCGTCCACCAGCGGTCCGAATCCAACCGCCACGAAGACGCCAACACCAATAAAAACATCGACACCCACAAAGACGCCGACATCCACGAAGACGCCGACGCCAACAAAGACACCAACACTCGCGCCGACCGCCACCACCGGCCCCCAGCATGGCACCGACTGGTTCACCGATGGAACTTGGAATATCGGAGAGGATGTGTCAGCAGGAACGTGGCGAAACAGTGACTCCTCGGCCGGCTGCCATTGGCAACGGCTGTCCAGCCTCAGCGCGGTTATCGTCGAGAGTCTCAGCCATGAGATCCAGACGGTGACGATCGAGCCGGGTGACGCCTACTTCCGTTCGACAACCTGCGGGACGTGGACGCTCATCGCCGCCTACCCGACACCAACCCCGATTCCGCCTGCGACAGCGACACCAGGAGGCTCCGGCGAAGCTGCCTGCCTGAATGCCGCCGAGGCAGAGGTGTTGCGGCTACTCAACGTCGAGCGACAGAAGGCCGGCCTCTCTGCGCTCACGAATTCCCGGGCGCTGAACGTCGCCTCGTACCGCCACAGCCTCGATATGACGACGCGCGATTATTTCGACCACAACACGCTCGCGCCACTCCCGGCCGGACAATCCGGCCCGTCATTCGTCGACCGCGTGCGCGATGCCGGCTACTCGTTGCCGGCCAGCGGCTGGGCAGCTGGCGAAAACATCGCATGGGGCCACGCAACCGCCCAGGCCGTCGTGTCCGCCTGGATGGCGTCACAGGGCCATAAGGACAACATCCTGAACCCGCTCTTCACTCAGGTCGGCATCGGCTTCGCGTCGAATCCGGACGCCTACTACTGGAACGTCTGGACGACCGACTTCGCCAACGGCAACGACGGCCCCGGCTGCTGAGCATCACTGGCCAAGACCAACGACCTCGGCTACGCTTCCTGCGACGCGAGCCGGCCGCTCGCGAGCGGGGAGGCGAATGCGCGGATTCTGGCTCGTTATCGGTGTATCGGTGTTGCTCGGCCTGAGCGGCGCCTGGGCGATCGTCGAGGGCGTCTCCCAATACAACAGCACCCTCCGTGCCTACGCATCGATGGAGGTCCGCTACGTGCCGGACTCGTTCGTCTGGCTCGATCCAACCTACGGGAGTGGAACAGCGACCATCCGCTTCACCAACGGCTCGCCATCTGCCGCGACTGTCGAGGCGATGCAGCTGTTCCTTCGTTTCGATGGCGAATTCGCTGGATCGAGCTATGACGCCTGGGAGCCGCTGAAGCTACGGCCCGGAGAGACAAAGGATGTTGACCTGTTGTTTACCGTCACCTCTGGCAGCCAACAGCCTCGCGGCGGTGAGGCAACCCTCACGATCAATGGCTGGGTACGTGTCTCCTACCTTGACCTCGACCGGACCGTGACGCTCAACGTCGGAGACCGCATCGGCGTCGTCGACCGGGTGCGGGAGTAACCGCGTGGCACGACCGATATCGCCACCCCTGTACTGGTCGCTGATCGCGCTGCAGTGGCTGGCGGTTACTCTCATGCATGGCGCCGTGGTCATCTGGTCATCACGAGCGCTGGAGCGCTACATCTCGCCGCACCAATCGACGCTGCTGTTTCTCATCAGTGCCTTTGTCGGTGCAGTGCTGCTCGGATTGACGACCCGTCGGGTGGTTGTGCTCGGTATTCTGACGTTGTTGTTCTGTATTGTCGGGGCGGCCTTCCTCGGCGTGACGATCTATTCGCCGGCCTGGGAGGGGACGATCGCCCGCGTCGTCAGCGTCCAGAACTACGCCACCCAGCAGGCATTGTTCGTCCTTGTATGGTCGGCGCTGCCGGCCGCGCTCGGCGCACTGGCGGGATTCATGGCCGGCGCCGAGCTCCGTCAGGGTCTGGAACCGCGCGATCCCGACCAGGCTTCGCCGTGGTGGGAGCGCCGCGCAGGCTGACAGCGCGCCATCATTCGGGGGGTTCGAGGCGCGCCGGCCGCCCGACTTCGGAGCCATCCGGCCAGACATGCGGCCCCTCGTGCGCTCCGCCACAGAGCAGCTCGCAATCATCGCGTCGATCCACGACAACCGCACGCTGCGTTGCCAGGTCGGTTCTGGGCGTGACTGGATAGCGGCTCAGAAGCGCCGGGCGGTGGCGCAGGCAGTACTGGCGGTCGATCATCGGCAGCCTCCGCGTTTACCTCGGCCCTGCGCCTCGGGGCCGACGTCCACGCCCGTTCGTATCTCTTGCATGCGCAAAGCATACGCCCCGGCTATTGCAGCGTGCAGTGGCAGCGGTTGTACACTCAGCGACGAGGCGAGTGAGAGGTGCGCGGCGGCAGGTCAGCCGCCCTCATGCGAGGGGTAACGGGGAATGAGCAATAGCTGGGAAGCCATCCTGTTCGACTGGGATGACACGCTCTGCGGCGCAGAACCACATCGCTACACCTTCGCCCAGCACGCCGCGGCCGACTTCGGCGTGAACCTGACCATGGCCGAGGTGTACGACGCATTCGCCCTCGCTGGAGACTCGGCTGCCGGCGCGTGGGGCCCGTTCATCGAGCGCCTGCCGGCCGCGCTCGGCATCCCGGTGTCGTGCCAGACCGAATTTGTCGAGCGCTATCGGCATCGCGATCTGATCAAGGCATTTCACCTGTTCGATGATGTCATCGCCACATTCGACTGGCTTGCCGGCCTCGGCCTGCGCGTCGGCATCATCTCGAACAACGACGAGGCCGTCGATCGCGTCAGGGAGCTGAACATTGAGAGTCGGGTCGAGATCATCGTCTCACCGGCCACCTTCGGCGTCGGCAAACCCGACCCGCGCATCTTCACCGAGTCGATGGCGCTGATGCGAGTCAACTCGACCCGCGCGATCTACGTCGGTGATTCATTCGACAATGACATCGTCGGGTCCCGGGCCGCCGGGCTGACGCCAGTGCTGATCGATCGCTTCGGTGTCAACCCACGACCAGCGGACTATCTGCGTGTCACCCAGTTGGCCGAGCTAGCCTCGTTTGTTCCCGGAACCGCCGGCGCCCCCCTGCGCTGACCATCGACACTCAGCCCGCAGGCTACGCAGATAGTGATCAAGAACTGACGTGCCCCGACCAACACGGCAGGTGAGCGAACGGGCATCCAACGCCTGTATCCATCGGCCACATGCAAGCGGCGGATGACGTTCTGGCTGGAATCTGAGAATATCTTCAGAACATTGGCACAACCAGTAATTGACAGAATAGCTATCCGGGCGTAGCGTGAGAGTGTCGACCGGGCACACCTGTACTTATGGGCAGGTTGGATGCCCAATCGTACAGCGACACGCGAATGAATCCACACCACACTACGAGGCGTTGAATTCGGTCGCGCGAACGCGCATCGTCGCCTCGTGAAAGGGGGGGAATACAGCCGGGCCAGTCGCTGGTCTACGGGGCGAGCTCTGTCATCTCTCCTGGATGAAAGGAAAACGTATGGCACGCCGGCTCGTATCAATGATTGCCGCCGCGTCGATGCTCGCGTTCCTGCTGCCATTCGCTGCTTCTGCAGAGTCTTCATCTGCTCAGGGCGCGGATTGCCAGGAATTCGATACCACCGGCTTCAGTATCTGCGGCGAATTCCTCCAATTCTGGAATGCTAACGGTGGAATCCCCGTCTTCGGTTATCCCCTCTCC
>Ga0209477_1002069_pt1 | contig 11835 bp, 11 predicted proteins | sample KloWWTupernatant_FD_187180 | JGI IMG/M metagenome (GOLD analysis project Ga0209477, IMG submission 187180) | Active sludge microbial communities from Klosterneuburg, Austria, studying microevolution and ecology of nitrifiers - Klosterneuburg... | ecosystem: Engineered > WWTP > Aerobic digester >...
AATTTTTGAAAATAAATTAAATCAATATTTTTTTGTTAAAATCACAATCTGAATTTTGTGATGATCGTAAAAAAAAATCTTCATGCAAATTAATATAATTGATGTTTTAAGTTAATAACTTTATATTTGTAAGAATTTTTTTAACTAAATAAAAAAAAATAAAATGGCTAAAAAAGTTTTACCAACTAAAAAAGCAGCAGTAAAAAAAGCAGCAGTAAAAAAAGCAGTAGTTAAAAATGCTGTTAAAAAAGCTGCAGTAAAAAAAGCTGTTAAAAAAGCAGTAGTAAAAAAAGCTGTTAAAAAAGCAGTAGTTAAAAATGCTGTTAAAAAAGCAGCAGTAAAAAAAGCAGTAGTTAAAAAAGCTGTTAAAAATGCTGCAGTAAAAAAAGCTGTTAAGAAAGCTTTAAAATAAACTTAACGGTTATTGATTTGTAAAAGCAATAAAACTGATTAAAAAATCTTAACAGTAAAAAATTCATAACAGATATTTATTCAGTATTTTTATATTATTTCACCTTCTGCTTGAAATTAAAGTAGAAGGTGTTTTTATTTGATCTGTAAAATTGATCTGAAGATCTTCCCGAATATTTTAATCAATGTTTTTCGGTAAAGAATAATTGTTGTTACTGAATATGTTAATTGAAAAAGCGTTTGAAATTAGTTAAGTTGTACCCGTTAATGATATATTATTTACAAACTAAAATTATTTATGAGCGAAGTAAAGCAAACTTCACACACAATATTCCCACCGGCAGGTTCATGGAATAATGCAGGAGAGAAATCTCATTCAATATTCCCGCCAGCAGGTTCATGGAATTCGGCAAGTGAAAAGTCACATTCGATTTTTCCACCGGCTGGATCTTGGGATAATGCAAGTGAGAAATCACATTCGATTTTCCCACCTGCAGGGTCGTGGGATTGTGCTGCAGAAAAGTCTCATTCAATTTTTCCACCGGCAGGTTCATGGGATAATGCTTCTGAAAAGTCGCACTCAATTTTTCCACCCGCCGGATCCTGGAAATAATGATGTAACTTAGTTTTTTATTAAAGTCCCGTTCATGAAAATTGACGGGACTTTTTTTTAAATATTTTTAAATTTTTTTTAAAAATGACAGATAGAAAAATAACAATAAAATTAAAATGTGATCTGCTTATAAATGGGGTCAGATTAAATGAACTTAGAAGTGACCTGGTCGAAACACAGGGATGGGATAGAGACAGAGCTGTAAAATTTCTTCCTGCTGAAATAAAACTGGACGGCAATGTTTATGTGCAGGTAAGAGAAAATCCTGAAGCAAATTTCAGGATCAGAATATCAGAGAGTGATCTAACAATAGAAGATAAAGTTGGAAATGTAATTACAAGCGGTGAGTTTGTGTCACTGCCTCCATTCTCAAAAAGCTATACAAATGATCTTACACCATTTGAAAAAGTTGTAGTCTATAACGGAATGTGTAATCTGAATTTTACCTGGAATTATTATTGCGACTATTTCAGGACCGGTACTGAGTGCAGATTTTGTAATCTTACACCAGCTCAGGATTTTTATCCAGATGAAAATATTTCTAACGCAAGAAAAACTGCTTCACAGGTTGCTGACGTAATCGAAAAAGCAAAAAAATATCATACAGATCCGAGATCAATTTTAACAAGAGGAACTCCTCCCGATAAACAGGGACTTGGAGGAACTGTACAGATTCTTGAAGAATTATCAAAAAGATTTCCCTATAAAAATGACAGAGAAAGAACAAAGCTGCTCATGACAATTTCCCCGACAAAAAATATTGATGATGTAAAATTATTATATGATCTTGGACTGCATTCTGTGTCTTATAATTTTGAAGTTTTTGACAAAGGATACTGGAAGGCAATTGTACCCGGAAAAGATGAGAATATCGGAAGAGAGCTATGGGAAGAATCACTTATAACTGCTGTAAAGCATTTTGGAGAGGGTAAAGTATTTACTGCAATGATTGCCGGACTTGAACCTGCCAAGACTTTACTTGAAGGTGTTCACTGGTGCTGTGACAGGGGAATTGTACCGATCATCGTTCCATTCAGTCCAGAAACGGGAAGTCAGTTTGAAGGGTTCAGATCGCCGACTTATAAATGGATGTTTGATACTCATTACCAAGCTGCAGAAATAATGTCAGAGAAACTGCCGTTTATTTCCACTTCAGATTACTGGAAATATGATGCTCCAATTTGCGCTGAATGTTTTACAGGTGGATTTTTGTTTGACATCATAAAAGAGAATGCGGGAATCAATGAACCTCATTCATGCTGTGAGCTTTCAAAGGAAATTTTAAATATCAATGTTCCAGAATCAAATACCTGATCGAATTTATTAATTAGAATTTATTAAGATTCAACAAAGTAAAATATGACTTTAGATGAAGCCATCAGATTAAAAACAGAATTACTTATCAAAGGACTTACATTTTCTGATGAAGCATTATTAACTGTTGGACAAGGTGGACTTGAAAAAGTTTTCTGGGTATTTGAAATGACACCATCTACTCATAAGGGTACAGGTGACGGAACAAGACCTTTGCCAAATGATATGCTGCTTCCGCATGATCTTTATGCAGATGTAAGATACAGTCCGGATTCACCGTTTAGGGTACACAAAAGTGGTGATGCAGTAATTCTTTTAAAGAATGGTAAAGAACTTTGTGAAGTCCGGTGGCCAAAGAGACCTGATTTTTATGATATGAAAACACGCAGCGGGGAATCTATGAAGAAAGTAGCTTCTATGCGTGGCGACTGTGGATTGAGAGTATGTTTTGATAATGCCTGTACTTATTTTGCCAAAGGTGAGCAATGTAAATTTTGTAACATTGTTCCTGCACGACAAAGAAACAGAGATCACGTCGTTACAATAAAAGAAGCAGAAGACATTTATGATGTAGTCAAAGAAGCAATAATCGATAATCCTGTCTGTTCACATTTAGCAATGACTGCAGGTGCAGCAAAAGATGACGGACTTGGGAATCTTCCAAAGATTCTAGAAAGACTTAAGCCGCTTTTATCTGAAAAATATTTTCCCATTGTAACAGCAATTACTGCTACAAGAAATATTGAAGAGACTCAGTATCTTTGTTCCACAGGAATTAGTTCAGTTGCATTCAATCTTGAGATCTGGGATGAGAAAATTTTTAATGAGATCTGTCCGGGAAAGACAAGAAGAGTCGGGAGAGAAAGATGGATAGAATCTCTCAAAGAAGCAAGAGATCTTTTGAAACCTGCACGTGCGCTTAGCTCATTCGTAGTAGGACTTGAACCAATGGAATCAGTTTTAAAAGGTATAGATTATCTGTCATCAGAAGGAATATTTCCTATCATGAGTCCGTTCGTCCCTATGGTCGGAACTGATTATGAAGGGAAAGAAGCACCTGACACTGACTGGGTCTGGGATGTTCATGAAAAAGCTACGGAAATAATTCATAAAAATCTGCCCGATGCATTTTGTGATGAAATATGGGACGGAGATATTGGAATTTGTCCTTCCTGTACTACGACTAAATTATTTTTTGATTTTATGAGAAGAACAGTACCAAGAGATAATCCTAAAAGATTAATGTCCAATGAAAGTGTCGAAGCCTTTGTCTGAAAGTTTTCGCAGGTTATTCAGAATAATACATTTTAATTATAGAACCATTAATTTTTTCATATACTTATATTTTACTAATAATAGTTATTATAAATTATTATTTTCAACTCATTGAACATTAATCATAGTCATATAAATGAGTAAGATCAAACCTATTTATTGCTATCTGATAATTATTGCAGTTACTTACTTTGTTTTTAACAACTCACTTCAAAATGGGTTTGTATTTGATGATGAAAGTGTAGTAGTAAATAATCCTTCCATTCAAAATCCCGATAACGTTTTAAAATATTTTACAGGTGAAGAAGGTTTTCATAAAGTCATTGGTAAATATTACAGACCTATTGTGTCTTCTTCATATTTAATGGATTTCAGCATCTGGGGAATGGATCCTTATGGATTTCATCTCACTAATATTATAATACATATAATTTCCTGTCTTTTGTTATTCAGGATTTTATCGTTAATGTTCTCAAGATATAAATACAGAAATTTATTCTCCCTTTTCGGCTCGCTGATCTTTGCAGTTCATCCCATTCATACAGAAGCAGTTACATGGATATGCGGCAGGACAGATTCTATTGTAACAATGTTCTTCTTTGCGTCATTTCTTTTTTATATATTGTTTACCGGTTACAGTCATCATGGAAATATTGATAAAAGATCTGATCAAGACAATTCCGGAAATTATCTGTATCTGATTTTATCTCTTCTTTTTTATGTATTTGGACTTCTGTCAAAAGAGATGATCGTAACAATGCCCGTAATAATTTTACTTTATGATTTTGTTTACAGAAAAAAAAATCTTCAGTATCTGAAAGAAAATTATCTTTCCTATTTATTGTTTATTGCAGTCACAGGAATTTATTTATTGATCAGAGAAAGCGTATTGTCAGGTGTACCTGATCGTGACAGCTATCTCTATTTCTTTAACAAAGATACAGAAGTGGTTTTCTGGACTATGATAAAAACAATTCCTGTTTATTTCAGATTATTGTTTGCACCGTTTGGATTACTTTATCATTATAATGGCGTTATCACAGACTCTTCATCCATACTTGATTTTAGTGCCCTTTTGTCACTGATCTTTATTTTTGCATTAATTGGACTTTCTGTTTTCTTCTACAAGCGGGACAGCATAATTTCATTTTGCATACTTTTTTTTCTTGTGACACTTCTTCCTGTTATGAATATTATTCCGACTATGAACCTTATGGCAGAAAGGTTTTTGTATCTGACTTCATTTTCACTTATAGTTCTAATTACACACCTTCTAATGCTTGCCAGTAATAAAAGGGATTTTGGAATGTTAATTGTAGGTGTTTTAATAATAATAATTTCTCTTGGATATATGACATATCTAAGGAACATGGACTGGAAAACAAATGAAACATTATTTTCGTCAGCAATTGGTTATGAAGGTTCGGTAATTCTAGTCAATGAAGGAAATATATATTCTAAAAGCAAAAAATTTGATGAGGCAAAAAAGAAATATAAACGTGCAATAGAATTAAGAGATAATAATTTACTTGCACATCATAATCTGGGATTAGTTTATATGATTGAAGGAAAACTTGATTCAGCAGAGATGAGGATAAGCAGAGGCATTATGATTGATTCAAATGCAGCTGATGGTTATTATCAGCTTGCTACAATTTATAATACTCTTGGAAAAAATGAAGAAGCAATACAATTGCTTGAGAAACTTCAGACCATAAATCCGAATTACATGGATTCACCCTCTTTACTTGAAAACTTAAAAAATCCTGATTCTAAAAAAGATAAGAAAGATGATGGAAAATTTGAAATTAGTTTTCTGCAGAAGAGATCTTATCAATATTTTAATGAAAAAAAATATAAAGAAGCTATTGAGGATCTTAAAAAACTAGCCGAGCTTTCAAATGACCTTCCTTCTAAATCAGGATTTTATAATAATATAGCAATGTGTTATGCAGAGCTTAAAGATAATGATCAGACTGAAAAATATTTTTCCGAGGCAGTAAAAATAGATAAAAATAATGTGAATGCATTGAACGGTCTGGTTACCTTATATCTTAAAAAGAATGAAGTCAGCAAAGCTATGAGTAATTTAAGCAGGATCATTGAAATTAATCCGGGTGATTTGAAAGCAAAGAATACGCTGGATTCATTGATAAAAATACAGTAATATAAATAAACTATTTATAAATTAAAAAAATTTACTAATGAACTGGAATTTAATTTTAAAATTGTCTTTGTTTGGACTTCTGATGGGAATCCTTTCAGTTTTCGGATTTATACCAACAGGTTTTGAATTTTTCCCATGGCTGATTATCGCCGTTATTTCAGGATATTTAATATCCAAACACACAACCAAGCTGGTCATAACCCAATCAGTTGTATTGGGTTTGTTTATGGGAATTATTGTCTCTGTTTTTCAAGCCGTTTTTTTTGATAAATTATTGGAAAATAACCCAGGATCTTTAGATGGTTTTAAGGAAATTCCAATGTCTATGGAACCTCAGTATGTAATACTTTTCATGGGACCTTTTATTGGAATAATTTTTGGAATTGTAATAGGTTTGATTGCATTAGGTTTTAGGAAAATGAAAAAATAGAATTTCAATAATTTAATTTTGATATTATGAAAAACTTTTACATTCTTATATTTATTCTGATGTTCTTTCTTTCGGCTAATGTACAATCACAGGTACCTGAAAGATTTTCAAAACCTCATGACGAAGTAGAGCAAATTTTCTGGAACAAGAAAAAAAATACCTTATCATTTTCTGATCATATCCCGAATTATAACTCAGTTCTCTTTACAAATACTAACATTTCAAGAGACAGCTTTCCGCAGAATGAAACATCCGTGAAAATCAGTAAAACAGATCCAAACAGAGTAGTAGCAGCATGGAGAGATTTCAGACAAGGCGTTAGTCCGGCAAATAGAAGAGTCGGTTACAGTTATTCCACTGACGGTGGAGTTACGTGGTCGGTAAGTCAGTTACTTGATTCAACAGTCTTTCCTGATTTTCCGAGAAACAGTGACCCTGTAGTTGCTGTCGATACAGCAGGAAATTTTTACATTGCTGTAATTACTGTCGGACAGAATCTTGCTCTTGCAATTTATAAATCCACTGATGGCGGAGTTACATTCCCGATATCCACTATAGTAGCTAATGATGGTACAGAAGACAAAGAATGGCTTGAGACAGATTTTACTCCGGGGAGTCCATATTATAATAATCTTTATATCAGCTGGACAAGATTCAGCGGCAACTCAGGTATCAAGCTCACACGGTCTACAAACTCAGGATCAAACTGGTCTAATGCAGTTGCAATTGCTGACCCTTCAAGTCCGGGCCAGGGTTCAGATCTTGCAATAGGGCTTGACGGAGAGATCTATGTCACATGGGTCGGTGGGACAGCTACACAGGATTATATTTATTTTGACAAGTCCACTGACGGCGGATTATCGTTCGGAACGGACAGAGTTATTCAGCAGGGGCTTACTCCTACAATTCCAATTACGTCCAGTGGTGTCACTTTTCCTTCTATAGATACTGATGTTTCAGGAGGAGCGAATAACGGGAATATATATTTAGTATGGTGCGACGGCAGAAATGGTGATGCTGACATTTTTCTTACAAGATCAACTAACAAAGGTGCTAACTGGTCTTCTCCTCTCAGAGTAAATAACGATCCTGTAAGCAACGGAAAAATGCAATGCTGGCCGTGGCTTGCAGTGAGTGATTCAGGAAATATCGCAGTCATTTTTTATGATACAAGAAATACATCTGCCAATAATATAGTCGAAGCATATCTTGCATTATCAACTGATGGAGGACTTTCATTTACAAACACTCCACTAAGTGATGTTCCTTCGCCTACCATCCAGCCAAATTCGGATATCCGGTTCGGTGATTATATAGGAATAGATTATTATGGTGGAAAGATAGTACCCGTATGGACTGATGAAAGAACCGGCGGATTTAATATGGAATGTTATACTGCTGTTGTCGATGGTACAGTCGGTGTTTCTCATATAAATAATTTGGTACCTGATGAATTTGTGCTTAGCCAAAATTATCCTAACCCGTTTAACCCGGAAACTAAGATTGCATATTCAATTCCTGTAAAAGGTCATGTCTCATTGAAAATATATAACTCTATTGGAAAAGAAGTCGCCTCTCTTGTAAACAGGTCTCAGAATTCCGGTAACTATGAGGTCAGGTTTGACGGTGCTTCATTAAACAGCGGAGTTTATTTTTATAAAATTCAGGTTAATGATTTTGTTCAGACAAAGAAAATGATTCTTTTGAAATAAATTAAACTGACTAAATACAATTTGTCAGACAGTTAATTTTTCTATTCCGCAGAGATAAATAATTTCTCTGCGGGATTTTTTTATTAAAAACAGAAGATCATTTATCATCAAAATTAAATTTATCCTAAAACCCTGTGATATAATCAAATCGGGGTTTCATTAAATTTATAAACAAAAAATTATTTTTCATATTAAACTTTATTCAAATGGATGTTAACCACTATTAAAAAAAGAAAATTATTTCAAATCATACTTAATTTAATAGATTAAATTTCTATTTTAGTCAAATAAAAATTTTAAATTAGGTTTTTTAAAAACGTCTAAAGATCGGGTAATCAAATTTTACTAAGCTATTGAGCGCAGTATCCTCCAGAAAAATAAGTATTATAAAAGGTATATCATGGCGGATAGTCGGAACGCTGGATACAATTTTCCTTGCATGGCTCTTTACAGGAAATCTTAATTTTGCAATTAAGATTGGCGGCATAGAGCTGATCACAAAAATTGCATTATATTATTTTCATGAAAGATTATGGAATTTTCTGAAGATCGGTAATAAAGTATTAGGTGAAAATAATGGAGTAAAAGTATATACAGATAAGCACTGGAAGAGTATTGCAAAAAGCATCAGCTGGAGAATTTTAGGTACTATTGATACCATGATCATTTCATATTTTGTTACCGGCAGTATTAACAGAGCTTTGGAAATTGGATTTACGGAAGTCTTTACTAAAATGCTGTTGTATTATATTCATGAAAGAATCTGGCTTAAATTCACTAACAGATCTGCAGATAAATCTCCGCATTACTAATCCACTTTTGAAATACTATTAGCAGCAGTAATTATGGATTTGTTTATTTCTGAAAATAATTAATTTAGAAAATAATAATGAATGTAATAAACCTGGACAAAAAGTTTAAAGCGTTCTCCGATCATTTCAGTCCAAAGATCATTGCAGAGCTGAATGGTCAGCATGTAAAGTTAGGAAAATTCATTGGTGACTTTGTATGGCATAAGCATGACAATGAAGATGAAATGTTCCTTGTGATCAAAGGAAAATTTTATATGGATATCAAAACAAAAGAGGGGAATGAAGTTTTGCAAAAAACACTTGAACTTAATGAAGGTGAAATGATCGTCATTCCAAAAGGTGTAGAGCACAGACCGCATAGTAATGAGGAAGTACAGGTTATGCTGTTTGAGCCTGCAGGTACTCTGAATACAGGAGATGTGAATAACGCAATGACAAAGAAAGATCCTGAATGGATCTGACTTTATATGTGTTCACAATTCCAATTAATCCCGGTACAATTTTTGAAACTAATAAATAAAAAGCATCCGTCAAAATTGAAAATCAGTTTTAATGGATGCTCTCTGAATTTGAATCTTTGTAATAAAATCAGTTATAGAAACTTATCTTAAAAAATATTTCTAAAAGATCTTATTAACAGTCAGTGTAATGGAGTTGGTGACTTCATTAGCGCTGGTCCTTCCGATCAGTTCACCTGATGTTGAAAATGGTCCTTTCGAATTTGAAAACGGTGCTTTAAAATCATTAACCTGTGTCTGGGTTGAATTAAAAGTATAGCTAAGATCTAAGAACAATGACTGACTTAAAAAATACGTACCGCCTGCAGTTGCAGCAAAACCCCAGACCCAGTTTGTACTCGAAAAATCTGTGGGTTCACCTGAGATATTAACAGTGTCATTCTGAATAAAAGCATACCCGACTACATCGTTAACTTCTTCTTTGGTTTCAGACATTGAAATTCCCGCTCCAAGATAAAAAAATGTTTTACCCGACGAGATACCAAAATAAGGAGTAAATGAAAACTGATGATTAAGGCTGTATTGAAATGACTGAACGACAGCGACACCTTCGAAAGTATCGCCGCTGGAATTTGAACCGAATTGAGGAATCTCAAGGACAGGACTTGTCGATGTAGTACCCACATAGCTGTATGAGAGTTTTGATCCCCACAGCCAGCTGCTATTATTGAACTTCTGAAAATAACCAACCTGTAGTGTAGGGCCTAATTTACTTTCGGAATCAGGTGTTATCGAAAAAGGACCTTTTGCGCTGCCGGTCTGAACTTTATTTCCATTTATATAAATTTCAGAAAGTCCGAGCGTATTAGCATCCACCTGGCTGAAATTCACAAAAGAATAGTTGCCTCCAAGTCCACCGTAAAATCCATACTTTGGAACTTCTGATTTTTGTGCAAAGGATGAAACTGAAAAAGCAAGCAGAGTAAACAATAGAATAAATTTATTCAAAATTTAATATAGGGGGTTATGAAATATTTTTAATATACAAAATAATGTTACAAATGTATTATTGCAATTACTTCTGTCATTTATATCTATAGAAACAGTTTCAGAATATGATTGGAAATTTTTAGTTTGAAAAATAAATATTTATGAATTCTCTCAAGCTAAAGCATACGGCTTCTAATCTTACGGCTAAAAACAATCTTATAATATTTATAATAAAATTTATTTAATCAAAACCATCCGCTTTGTCTCAGCAAAATCTCCCGCTTCCAATTTATAAAAATAAACTCCGCTTGGGAAATTACTTCCGTCGAATGAGACAGAGTAGCTGCCTGCAGTTTGCTTTTCATTTACCAGGGTCGAAACTTCATTCCCCAATACATCAAAGACTTTCAGCGAAACATCATTGTACACTGTACATTGATATTTTATAATTGTCATTGGGTTAAATGGGTTTGGAAAATTGTCGAAAAGTCTGTACTGATCGGGTACTTCTGTGGAAATTTGTCTGATATTTGTGATGTACTGATCATAAACTAAATATAATCCTCTTTCAGTAACTACATAAATAGAATCGAGTTCTGGTCGGGCTTTAAAAACTCCATAGATATGAAAATTGGGAATGCTATTATTATAAACAGAAAAATTAATACCTGCGTTAGTAGAAACATATAAGACTGAACCTATTCCGGCATAATAAATTTCTTTCCGTGAAGGATGAAATTCCAGGCAGTTAATATTTCCCGGCAAACTACTCAGCTGACTCCAGTTAAAACCCTTGTCAGATGATTTATATAAATCTGTTCCGTTGAATGTTACTATTGTATCAGAGCTTTTAAAAAATAATGTATTTGATGAGCTGAAGTTATTTCCCGTATGATTAAAACTAATTCCATTATCAGTGCTGATCAGTATTGAGTTTTGAGAAGTTATTAAGTATAAATAATTTTCATCATAAGGATTTAAAATTATATCGCGTAAGTTACCGGGTGTTCCCGGGACATAATTCCAGCTGATTCCTCTGTTAACAGTTTTATACAGAGAATCATTAATCAAAGAATATATAAAGTTGTCATTAAAAGGAGATATTCTAATAACAGTTGCCTTGAGATTATTACTATTTCCCGAGTTTGTAACTACAGAGTGTAATTCAGGTGGAGTGCAGTTGACCCCTGCCATTCTACTGAAATATTTTATTGCAAAGTTAGAATCCTGATTTGAAACATCAAATTCTTTCGGTCTGTAAAAAATACAACTTTCAGTAAGAATAAAATCTGTACAAATAATAGGATCAAAGAATCCATCGAATGGTTTGAATGTGTTATTTGTCCGTGCATTTAATTTATAAGTTCTGAAAATTGCTGAGTCATTACATCCGATGAACGGAGCACCTGTTATTCCCCATGTCTGAAAGAAAAGTACTCTTTCATTGTTAATATTTATTATTTTAGATTTATCAATTAACACGTCATGAACCAAGATCCAGTTCTGCCCTATTGATTTATCCGCAGTACAGGTAAAAATGCAAATTAAAATTGTAATTCTTTTTAAAATTGAAATCATTTTTTAAATCTCCAATAGTTATAAATTAAATTGATAAAATTTTTCATTTTACTATGACCATTCTCTTTGTATCTA
>Ga0209477_1002072_pt1 | contig 11833 bp, 8 predicted proteins | sample KloWWTupernatant_FD_187180 | JGI IMG/M metagenome (GOLD analysis project Ga0209477, IMG submission 187180) | Active sludge microbial communities from Klosterneuburg, Austria, studying microevolution and ecology of nitrifiers - Klosterneuburg... | ecosystem: Engineered > WWTP > Aerobic digester >...
GAGGCCAAGCGGGTCGCGCCACTCGAGGATCGCCCATTCGCCGTCCTCGAACAGGCTCTCGACGATGCAGACCATCGGCGCCGCAGCGAAGCCGGCGGCGAACATCTCGCGGATCGCCGCGCGCCCCTTGACCGGCGATTCGGCAACCTGGTGATTGACGGCGTCTTCGGCGTAGTACGCCGCGACGGCGTCCGCGTCGGCCCGGTTGAACGCTTCCACCCAGAGGCGGACGATGGCACGGGGTCTCATGGCGGCTATCCTAACCAACGCCCGGCGAGGGTTCGAAGCGCGAAGCGAATGTCCCCGAACTGCCCGCCGGTGCGCATCCTTCGATATGGCGCCTCTCGAGATCGTCTACGAAGTCCCGCCTGGGCTCTACCAGCGTGCCTTTCGCGCCTACCTGTGGCGGAAGGTGGGCGGATTCGCCATCGGCGCCGCGCTCGCGCTCCTGCTTGCGGCGGCGGTGGCGCCGAGCGAGCCCTGGCTTTCCGGATTTCTCGCCGGGCTCGCCGTCGCCTATCTGCTCAACCTCGCGCGGCTGCAGCGCAGCGTGGCAAAGCTCGCGCGAGCACGTGGAGCTGGTGCGGTGACGCTGCGTATCGACGAGGCGGGAGTGGGCTTCAGCTCGGAGCGCGGCGACTGGAAGGTCTTGCGGCGCAACATTCGCGCCGTGCGTCGGATCGGGGAGGTCGTCGAGCTCGATCTGGGGAGCAGCGAGCCGCCGGTTTGGATTCCGGCCCAGGCGGTCTCGGGCGTGCCGTTCGCGCGCCTGCAGGAGCTCGCGGGCGGGACCGCCGGGGCCCCCTCTTGATCCCCGCGGAACGGCCTGTTGCGGACTTTCGCCGTGGGGCTATGATGGCAAGTTCCGATGTCTCGCGACGCCGCTTCGCAGCCAACCGTAGCGACCGGGAGCTCTCCCGAGGCAACGCCAGCGGCCGGACACGACGTCCTCGCCGTGCCGCGCGCCATCGAGGTCGAGGCGGCGCGCACTCACAATCTCAAGTCGATCTCCTGCCGCATTCCGCACGGCCGGCTGACCGTCGTCACCGGCCCCTCGGGAGCGGGTAAGTCGTCGCTGGTGTTCGACACCATCTATGCCGAGGGGCAGCGGCGGTTCGTCGAGTCGATGTCGACCTACGCCCGGCAGTTTCTCGATCAGATGGAGCGGCCGCCGGTCGGCGACATCCGCAACGTCCTGCCGGCAGTGGCGCTCGAAGCCCGCAACTCGGTGCGCAACGCGCGCTCGACGGTGGGGACGATCACCGAGATTCACGACGTGCTGCGCCTGCTGTTCGCGAACCTGGGCGAAGTGAGCTGCCCCGCGGGCCACGGCGCGGCGCGCCGCTTCACCGCTGGCGAGGTCGCCGAGGAGCTCGCGGCCGGGGTCGCGGGGGAGCGCTTCCTGCTCGCTGCCCGGCTGCCGCGCCCGGTCGAAGACGCCGACCTCGCGCTCGCCGAGCTCGTCGCCCAGGGTTTCGCGCGCCGGCTCGAGGCTGGCGAGGTGGTGCCGCTCACGGCGCAGGAGGGCTGGCCCGTCGCGCGCGATCCGCTCGTGCTCGCGCTCGGTCGGTTCCGCGCTTCGAGCGACGCTTCGGCGCGCCTCGCCGCCACGGTCGAGGACGCCTGGAAGCTCGGCCCGCGCACCGTCGAGGCGATCTCCGACCAGGGCGTGCGCTACTACTGCCGGGATCTCTCGTGTCCGGTCTGTGGTCTCGCCCTGCGTCCGCCTTCCCCGGCGCTGTTCTCGTTCAACTCGCCGCTCGGTGCCTGCCCGACCTGCGAGGGCTTCGGCCGGGTGATCGGCATCGACCCCGAGCGCGTCGTCCCCGATCCGCGCAAGAGCCTTCGCCAGCGGCCGATCGCACCGTGGAACACGCCGGCCTACGAGGAGCTCTACGATGGACTGCTGCGCGTCGCACGCCAGAGCAAGGTGCCGCTCGACGTGCCGTGGCGCGAGCTCGCGCCGGAGCACCGCGAGTGGGTCTGGCGCGGCCCCGGCCGCTTCACCAACCTCGACGCGTTCTTCCGCTGGCTCGAGGGCAGGACCTACCGCGTCCACGTGCGCGTGCTGCTGGCGCGCTACCGCGCCTACAACACCTGCCCCGATTGCGCCGGCGGCCGGCTGAATGCCGAGGCGCTGGCGGTACGTTTCGAGGGCCGGACGCTGCCGGAGATCCTGGCGCTCTCGGTCGAAGACCTCTCGCGCTGGTTCGCCGCGCGCCAGCTCGCGCCGCCGGCGCTCGCCATCGGCGGGCACCTGCTCGAAGAGATGCGCGAGCGCCTGTCTGTCCTCCACCGCGTGGGGCTCGACTATCTGTCGCTGGATCGCCAGGCGCGCACCCTGTCGGGAGGCGAGACGCAGCGGATCCATCTCGCGGCGGCTCTGGGCTCCGGCCTGACTTCGACCCTCTACGTCCTCGACGAGCCGACCATCGGGCTGCACCCGCAGGACAACGAGCGGCTGCTCGCGCTGCTGCGTGATCTGGCGCGGCGCGGCAACACGGTGCTGGTGGTCGAGCACGACCGCACGATCGTCCTCGGCGCCGATCACCTGATCGACCTCGGTCCGGCGGCGGGCGAGGGCGGGGGAGAGGTCGTCGCCGAAGGCACCGTGGCCGAGGTCATGGCGCACCCGACATCGCTCACCGCGCACTACATGCGCGAGCAGAATCCCACCGCGGCGCGGCAGCATGTGGCGCGTTTCCGCCGCGAGCGCGGCCGGCTGAGCGTCGAGGACGAGCTCGCCGGGCGCGGTCAAATCCGCATTCGCGGCGCCCGCGAGCACAACCTGCGCGGCATCGACGTCGACTTCCCGCTCGACGCCCTGGTCGCGGTCACCGGAGTCTCGGGCTCGGGCAAGTCGACGCTGGTCGAGGACGTGCTCTACGGCACCTGGCGGCGGTCGCGCGGTTTCGCCGACGTCGAAGCCGGGCACTGCGACGAGATTGTCGGTCTCGAGCTGCTCTCGGATCTGTCGCTCGTCGACCAGGGCCCCATCGGCCGCTCGTCACGATCGAATCCGGTCACCTACATCAAGGCCTACGACGACCTGCGGCGGATCTACTCCGGCGCCGAGGAGGCCCGAAGGCGCGGCATCACGCCGGCACACTTCTCGTTCAACGTCGAAGCGGGGCGCTGTCCGGAGTGCGAGGGGACAGGCGTGCTCGAGGTCGACATGCAGTTCATGGCGCCGGTGGTGGTGCGCTGCGAGTGCTGCCAGGGGCGCCGCTTCCGGCCGGAGGTCCTCGCCGTGCGCCATCTCGGGCGGGACATCGCCCAGACCCTCGAGCTCACCGTCGACGAGGCGCTGGAGGTTTTCGCCCGCGAGCGTCCGCTGGTGCGCAAGCTCACGCCGCTCGCCGAGGTCGGGCTGGGGTACCTCCGCCTCGGCCAGCCGACTTCGACGCTCTCGGGCGGCGAAGCCCAACGCCTCAAGCTGGCGAGCTTTCTCGGCCGCCCGTCGGCCGCCGGGCGCCAGCTCTTTCTCTTCGACGAGCCGACGACCGGGTTGCATCTGGCCGACATCGACCTGCTGTACCGGACGCTGCGCAAGCTCGTCCAGCGCGGCGACGGCGTCGTCGTGGTCGAGCACAATCTCGATCTCCTGGCACGCGTCGACTGGATCGTCGACCTCGGGCCGGGGGGTGGCACGCACGGCGGCGAGCTGCTCTTCTGCGGCCCGTTCGCCACCTTTCTCGACGAGGCGGAGTCGCCGACGGCACGCCTGTTGCGGGCTCAGATCGCGTGGCACCGCCCCGACCCGGCATCGGGTACAATCCGGGCAAGTTCAACCCCCACCAAGCGAAGAACGACGAGGGCGTCTTGAGCCAGGTGAATCAGGTGAGCCAGACCGGTTGGCAGATTTTCGTGGAGGTTCCGGGCAAAGCGCCGATCGAGCTGCCGAACGGCGAATCGGTCATCGGACGCAGTCGCGCCTGTCTGGTGCAGATCGCGGAAACGACCGTGAGCCGCCAGCACGCCATCTTCGTCGTCGCACCCGGGAAGGTCCGGCTGCGCGATCTCGGATCGAGCAACGGCACCTTCGTCAACGGCCAGCGCGTCGATGGCGAGATTCCGCTCGCCGATGGCGACCGTGTGGTGGTCGGCGAAGCGGAGCTCGTGCTGCGCATGCTCGCCCCGCTCGGCCCCTCCGAAGCGACCGCCAGGCTGGTGATCCCGCCGTTGACCGCGCCGGAGCCGGCGACGTCCCCGCAGGCGGCTGCGAAGGCACCGACCCCTGCTGCCGGGACGCCGATGCGTCCGGCGACGCTGCCGGCGATGCCGTTGGCGCCGGCAGTCACCGCCCCGCCGCCGCCGCCGGTTTCGGCGCCGCGCGGCAGCGCCGCTGCCGGCTCGCACGCACCGTGGAGCCCGACGCCGCTGTCGCGCATCCCGGCGGCTCCGGCTGTCTCGGCGGCCTCGCCTCCGGCCGTGTCGGCCGCGGGACCGGCGCCTGCGGGCGGCGAGCTGCTGTCGTCGATCCGTGACATCGATCTCGCACCGGTGCCGCCGCCGATTCCGCGTCCCGCCGTGGTCGCCCCGCCAGCCGCGCGCGCCGCGACGAGCAGCGGGAAGATCGAGCCGGCGGGCTTCTGGCTGCGGGTCGCAGCCTCGCTGCTCGACAGCGTCCCCTTCCTCCTGCTCGCGGTGACGCAGTTCGTGGTGGCGTTCTATGTCTCGCCGAGCCTTGCCGGCCTCGTGACCCTGGTGCAGGTCGCTTACGGCCTGCTGGTGATCCTCGTGCTGCCGGCGCTCAAGGGCACGACGCCCGGCAAGTTCCTGATGAAGCTGTGGATCGTCTCCGAGACGACGGCGCCAGGAATGGGGCTGGGCTGGGGCACCGCGGCGTTGCGCTTCGTCGGCTACCTCGCCTGTTCGGTCACCTTCGGGCTCGGCTATCTGCTGGTCGCCTTCAGTGCCCGCAAGCAGGGCCTGCACGACCTGATCGCCAAGACCAACGTCGTACGCAAGCGCTGACGCCCGCGCCGCCGTTGGCAGCGCCGCCGCCCGGCTGCTAGATTCTCCGGCGATGACTGCGCCGGCTTCACCCGCCGCGGGGGCCTCTCCCGCGGATCTCGCTCCAGACGCACCCCGCCCGCCGGCACGCTCCGGATGGCGGGGGCGCATCGGCTTCCTCGGCGCCGCCGTGCTCGGTGTCGTCCTGCTGATCGCGGCTTACGCCAAGGCGATCGATCCCGAGGCCTTCGCCCAGCAGATCGCGCGCGAGGGTCTGGCCCTTTTTGGCGCGCCGTTCTTCTGGGCAGTCGGCATGGTCGCGGTCGAAGTCGGGCTCGGGGTGGCCCTGCTCCTGAACCTGCGTCGCCGCTCGGTGCTCGTGCCGGCGACCTTCCTCGTGGCGCTGTTCGTCTTTCTCACCGCCCGCACCTATTGGCGGGTGACGCACGGCGACCTCTCGGCGGCCGACGCTGCGAGCTGTGGCTGCTTCGGCAACCTGGTCGAGCGCACGCCGGCGGAGGCTTTCTGGCAGGACGTCCTGATGCTCGTGCCGGCGCTCGCGCTGGCCTGGGTCGGCCGGCCGGCGGTGATTCAGGCGCCGGATCGGCGCCGGCGCGCGTTGCGAACCGGTATCGCCGCGACCGCCGCGCTCGCCGCCGGCGCGATTGCCGCCCTGGCGCCCGGCCTGCCGTTCGATGACCTGGCGACGCGGTTGCGGCCGGGCACGAATGTGGCGGAGATCTGCGCCGGCAGCGGTGACGCGCGCATCTGCCTCGACAACCTCGTGCCGGGGCTGGGCCGAGGCCGCCGCTGGGTGGTGCTCGCCGACATCCGTGCCGCCGGCTTCGCCGAGCTCGCAGCCGAGCTCAATCGCTACGAGCAGCGCGCCGCTGCCGGCGCGCTGCCGGCGGTCGCGGTGCTCGCCGACTTCACCCAGGAAGAGCAGATGGAGCTATTCTGGCGCCTGGCACCGGCATTCGAATTGCACGAAGTTCCCGCGGCCGTGCTGCGACCGCTCTATCGTCGGCTTCCCCGGACCTTCTTCGTCGAAGAGGGCCGCGTGACCCGCACCCACCCCGGCCTGCCGGCGGAGATCGCCTCCGCGGCCGACCCGACCCACCGGAAAACGGACGATCCCAAACCATGAACACTCTTCGCCATCGCGGGTTGCATCGCACGCTGGCCCTGGTTTCTCTCCCCGCTGCCCTGGCTGTCAGCCTGGCGTGTGGAGCCGACGCGGCAGTTCCCCCTGCCACCCCCGCCGCCGCCCAGTCGATACCCTCGGACGCCGTGCTGCGCAATTTCGAGATCTCCGGAGACTTCATCCTGCTGATCGACGGCAAGGAGCAGCCCAAGGCCGAGGTCTACTTCTCCGAGACGGCGCGCTCGTTTCTGCTGATCGCGTCGGAGTTCCCTTCGCCGATCCTGATCACGGCGGCGACCCAGAGTGTCGATACGGTCGATCTGATGAAGGTCGCCAAGCAGGCCACCGGCACCATCGACCTGCTCGCCGATGCGGTCATGCAGCCGGCCGGAAAGTACGCCGTCGACGGACCGAACATCGCCTTCACCTATTCCGGCAAGCAGCTCCGCGTCAGCCCGCGCCCCTACCTGCTGGGCAAGCACACCGGCGCCGAGCTCCTGGCGCACAGTCCGGCCTACGTCCGCAAGGCGAACGCCTATACCCCCGACGCCGCGATCCTGAAGCGCCTCAAGGCGCAGAAGGAGCCGGTGCGCATCCTCACCTTCTTCGGCTCCTGGTGCCCGCACTGTTCGGCGCACGTGCCACTGCTGCTGAAGGTCGAGCAGGGGCTCGCCGGAAGCAAGATCCAGTTCGAGTATCTCGGTATGCCCAAGGGGCCGGCGTTCGGCGAAGTGCCTGAGGCCAAGCAGTACAAGATCGACGGCGTGCCGACCGCGATCCTGTTCGTCGGCGGCAAGGAGATCGGCCGCATCCCGAACTCGCAGTGGTCGAACCCCGAGGTCGCGCTCGACCTCCAGCTGAACGGACCGAAGACGGCAAAGTAAGTCGCGGCCCGAACGCCACCCACTAAGGTTAGGATCCCCCGCACGATTCACCGCGCAGGAAGCGGCGTAGAGTTGGGTGGGGGGCTCGAAGATGAACCGACGAGTTTGGGGATGGTCGTACGCAACCTGTCTGGTCGCCGGCGTATCTCTTCTCGCCGCCGCTTCAGCAACTGCCCAGGAGCCGGCCGAAGCGCCGATCGCTGCCGACTCGGCGGCGGATTCGGCCCCGCCGGCAGAAGATCCGAACGCTTTCAAGGTGCACTTCGGCTTCGAGGGCAAGGCTCACTATCGCGACAGCGAGAGCTTCCGCATTCGCAGTCCCTTCAACTTCGGGAACCTCCTGCCGCCGGGGGCGCCGCCGATCTTCCTCGAGACGGTGAACGAGGGGCAGCACTTCGAGCTCTCCGTCCTGACTCTGTTGGCCACCGCGACCTGGGGGCCGGGCATCGAGGCGCACGCCAAGGTCGATTTCATCGACCTCTACGACCGCAATCCGACCTCCAGTGACAAGCAGGTCGATGTCGACGAGCTGTGGATCCGATTCGGCCACGACCCGGCGACGCTCGCCGAGCGTTTCGGGATGTACGCGAAGATCGGCAAGTTCGGCCATTTCGAGCGTCAGAACGATCGCCACACCGAGAGCTACGGCCTGGTCTCGACAGCATTCAATCGTTTCGAGGACCAAGGCCTCGAGGTCGGCGTCGACTTGGGCAGCCATTTCTACGTGAAGGGCTCGCTCACCCAGGGGAATCCGCTCTTCTTCCGCGATCCGAACGCCCTCGCCGGTGACAACGGCACACCGGAGCGCGACCCCGACCTGCACCCCGCCGCGGTGCCCGATCTGCTCTCCGGTTTTCCGATCTTCTACGACGCCGAGGTCGAGGACGTCGACTTCGACGGTGATCTCGAGGTCGGCTATGGCTTGGGAGTCCGCTTCGGGGAGCCGGGTTCGGGCCATGAAATCAACTTCATGGCGTGGACCTACGAACGCAAGCTCGCCGCCACCGTGCCGCTCAACGGTACCTTCTACGGTGGTGACATCGACTTGCTGAATGGCCCTTTCAACGGTTTCAGTTTGCCGATCCGGGGCGACGACAAGAAGGAGGTCGGCGCGAACCTCTGGCTCTACCAGGGCGGCTTCTCCTTTTTCGGCCAGTACGTCGAGCAGGAACTGGCCGGCATGGATCGCACCGGCTACGAGGGCGAGGTCGCCTGGCGCTTCGACTTGCCCTTGGCCTGGGCCGCTGGCGGGCGGCAGCTCTTCCCCTATCTGCAGCCGGTGGTGCGCTATTCGTTCCTCAAGCCGGAGTTCGCCGGCGGCTCGCCGCAGTACCCGTCGCAGTCGGTGCGCTGGGAGTGGAGCAAGCTCGACTACGGCGTGCGCATGGGGATCGTCGAGGGCGTCGATCTGACCCTCGAGTTCGCCGACAACGAGATGACCCTCGCCAACGGCAACAAGGTCTCGAACGACGAGCTGCTGACGACGCTGCGTTTCCGCATGTAGAGGGAAACGCCGCGCAGGTGGCCGGTTGCGGGTATCCTCCGGCTCATGACCCGACGCCAGCACGCCCGTGAAGACCTGATTCGCATCGCCGACCGCGTGATGCGCGAGCGCGGGCTGGAGCCCGAGTTCCCGCCTCCGGTGCACGACGAGCTGCGCTCGATCGCGGCCCCCGCCAGCGCGCCGGAGGTCGCCGACCTGCGGCATCTGCTCTGGTGCTCGATCGACAACGACGACTCGCGCGACCTCGATCAGCTGTCGGTCGGCGAGCGTCGCAGCGACGGCAGCACGCTGCTGCGGATCGCCATCGCCGACGTCGATGCGCTGGTGCCGCGCGGCTCGGCGATCGACCGCCACGCCGGCGTCAACACGACTTCGGTCTACACCGCGGCGAAGATCTACCCGATGTTGCCGGAGCGCTTGTCGACCGACCTCACCTCGCTCGTCGAGGGCGCCGATCGCCTGGCGGTCGTCGTCGAGCTGGTGGTTGCAGGTGACGGCACCCTCGACGGCTCCGAGGTCTACCGCGCGACGGTGCGCAATCACGCCAAGCTCGCCTACGACGCCGTTTCGGCCTGGCTCGACGGCGAGGCGCCGCCGCCTTCCGCGCTCGCCGCGGTTCCGGGTCTCGAGGAGAACCTGCGCTGGCAGGACGCCGCAGCGCAGCAGTTGCGCGAGGTGCGGCACCAGCAGGGGGCGCTCGACCTCGAGACCATCGAGACGCGCGCGGTTTTCGTCGGCGACGAGATCGCCGATCTCGAACAGCCGCAGAAGAACCGGGCGCGGCAGTTGATCGAAGATCTGATGATCGCGGTGAACGCGGTGACGGCGCGCTTTCTCGATCGGCACCGGTTGCCGTCGCTGCGCCGCGTCCTGCGCTCGCCGGAGCGCTGGGACCGTATCGTCGGCGTGGCGCGCGAGGCCGGCGAGGCGTTGCCGGCGGTCCCCGACGCCGGCGCGCTCGAGGCTTTCCTGCGCAAACGCAAGCAGGCCGATCCGCTGCGCTTCCCGGACCTCTCGCTCACCATCGTCAAGCTCATGGGCTCGGGCGAGTACGCCGTCGACCTGCCCGGCGCCGAGCCCGCCGGGCATTTCGGCCTCGCGGTGCGCGACTACGCGCACTCGACGGCGCCTAATCGCCGCTACCCGGACGTCATCACACAGCGGCTGCTGAAGGCGGCGCTCGCCGGAAAGCCCTGCCCCTATTCGCTCGCCGAGCTCGGGTCGCTGGCGGCGCACTGCACCGAGCAGGAGGACGACGCCACCAAGATCGAGCGCCAGGTGCGCAAGTCCGCCGCCGCCCTGCTGCTCGAGAACCGGATCGGCGAGACCTTCGAAGGGATCGTGACCGGCGCTTCCGAGAAGGGAACCTGGGTGCGGGTCCTCGCGCCACCGGTCGAGGGCAAGGTGAATCAGGGGGCGAAGGGGCTCGATGTCGGCGACCGCGTGACGGTGAAGCTCATCGGCACCGACGTCGAGCGCGGCTTCATCGATTTCGCCCGGATCGGGCACTAGCCGGCCCGGCTACTTCATTCGCAACAAGACGTCGAGCGGGTCGATGCCACCGTTCGCCCACGATGCGTCGGCCGATTGCAGCTCGCCGGCACGGGCGAGGCGCGAAAAGCCCAGTAAAGGGAGGGATGCGGCCAACTCGTCGGCGGTGAGTCCGGCGAGCACCGCTCCCTGTAGTTTGCCTTTCCAGGGCGCGAGGGCAGGAAGGGCATCGGTGAGCTTCGAGACGCTGTGGACCCGGACGGTTCGCAGGCCGGGCACCGGGCGGAAGAAGGTCTTGCTCTCGACGAGGACAGTGCCGACGGCGAGGTCGAGTTGCAGATCCTTGTTCCTGCCTTGCCGCATGTCCGCTTCGGCACGCAACTGCTGAACGGCAGCGGCGGTCGCGGCGTCGATGGGGCCGTGCGGCAGGCGGGCGCTCTCGAGCAGGAGGGCCCAGGCGAGAGCCGCGGCGAGCTCCTCGGGATCGCCTTCGGTGTAGATGGCCTGCACCGAGAGGCAGCCGCGCTGATCGAAGAGAGCGATGTCGCGCGCCAGCCCGCGCGCAGTGCCGACCGGATCGACCTCGGCGCCGACGAAGGCCACGCTCGCCTTCGGGCCGTGCGCGACGAGGCGCTCACCGAAGGCCTCGGCGAGACTCGCGACAGCTTGAGCTCCGCCGTAGGCGAGGAGCGGGTCGGTTTCGCCGAACGCTGCGGTGAGCGCGGCGTCGTCGTCACCGGCGAAGGTGACCGCTGCGAAGGCCTCGGCGAGCGTCGGCTCTCGGGCCACCAGCGCAGCGATCAGCGCGGGTGCAAACCAGGGCTCGGAGGAGGCGCACTTGAGGAGCAGCGGCCGGCCGAGAAGGAGCGCCGGCAGGAGGCTCTGCGCGGCGAGGCCCGGAATGTTGCCGGCGAGAACGACACCGGCGAGAGCCGGAGCTGCGTCGCCCTCCCGCGCTCCGGCGCGGCGCGCCAACTCCGCCGCCGCCGGTCCCAGCGCACCGCCGAGGACGATCTCGAGCGCTTCGGTGAGTCCTTCGGCGGAGAGCCTGGAGCTCACGAGCAGACGCGGGAGGAGCGCCGTGCGTTCGGGCGAACCGGGCTCGAGGAAGGCGGCGATGGTTTCCTCCCAGACCGCCAGGCGGCGCTCGAGCGGAATCGCCACAAGGGCCCGGAAGCCGTGCGCCGCGAGATGGTCGGCGAGGTCCGCGAGCTCCTGCGGCGCGAAGCGGCCGCGCCGGGCGCCGGCGGCATCGACCGGCTGGTCGCGCGGGGCGAACGCCGCGGGAACGCTGAAATCGGCGAGCAGGGCAGCCGCCTTCACGGGCAGGTTGCGAACGCCTGGATGTCGCCGATCGGCTGGAAGGGTGTGCCCAGAGTATTGCCGTAGTGCTTCACGGTGGAACTCCGGGTGTCCTTCACTTCGATCTGCACGTCCACGTCGGTCAGACCTCCGGCGTAGATCCAGTAGGCGGAGTTGAAGCCGCAGCCGTTGATCACTTTGATGACGACCTCGACGTTTGCCGCGCTGAAGAACCAGAAGTAGCCGGTGTCGGCGGTCATCGCCTGAGCCTTCCCGACGCCGCTCTGGCCGGCGTAGTTGAGGTAGGTGCTGGTCACCTGAAAGCGATCGTTGTTGAGGCAGAGCCGGTCGGGGGTCGTGCCGCAGGTGCCTGCCGGCTTGAAGACGGGGTTGTCGTAGTAGGCGGTCGCGGTGCCGCCGGCTTCGAGCTTGGAGAGGTTGAGGCGGAAGGAGGCGAAGGTCGCGTTGGCCGGAGCGATGGGCGCGTAGGTCGACTCGGCGCGATGCCAGACTCCATCCGCAGTGTTGCCGTCGACGAGCGAATTGGCGCCC
>Ga0209477_1002076_pt1 | contig 11822 bp, 7 predicted proteins | sample KloWWTupernatant_FD_187180 | JGI IMG/M metagenome (GOLD analysis project Ga0209477, IMG submission 187180) | Active sludge microbial communities from Klosterneuburg, Austria, studying microevolution and ecology of nitrifiers - Klosterneuburg... | ecosystem: Engineered > WWTP > Aerobic digester >...
CAGCCCAGCGGCGCCGCCACGCCGGCGGTCGCTTCGGGTGCTCGCCGACGAGCCTCCGAAGCCGCCGCTCGCCGGGGTGCTCGACGTCGTCTGTGGCATGACCGTCGATCCAGGGACGGCGAAGAATCGGGCGGAGCACGGCGGCCATAGCTATTTCTTCTGCTCGGGCTCGTGCAAGACCAAGTTCGAAGCCAATCCGGAGAAGTTCCTCGCCGGACACCGCGAGGCGATGGGGAGTTCCGTCGCTCCTGCTGACGTCCCGGCAGGGACGAAGTGGATCTGCCCGATGGACCCGGAGGTCGAAAGCGAACGGCCGGGCGCCTGTCCGGTCTGCGGCATGGCGCTCGAGCCGGAGCTCGTCACCCTGGAGGAGGGGCCGAATCCCGAGTATCTCGACATGAAGCGTCGCTTCTGGATCTCGCTGCCGCTCGCCGCGGTGACGCTGGTTCTGGCGATGGGGGAGATGATTCCCGGCGACCCGCTCGGCCGCTGGTTCTCGCCGCAGCTTCGGCTCTGGTTGCAGCTCCTCATGGCGACGCCGGTGGCAGTCTGGGCGGCCTGGCCGTTCTACGAGCGCGCCGTCGTCTCGGTCAAGAACCGCAGTCTCAACATGTTCACCCTGATCGGGCTCGGCGTCGGCGTGGCTTACGGGTACAGCCTGGTGGCGGCCTTCTTCCCGCACCTTCTTCCGCACACGATGCGGCACGGCGCGACCGTGCCGGTCTATTTCGAGGCCGCGGCGGTGATCACCGTCCTGGTGCTCTTCGGCCAGGTGCTGGAGCTGCGGGCGCGCGGCGAAACGAGCTCGGCGTTGAAGAAACTGCTCGGCCTGCAGGCGACCGCGGCGCGGCGGATCGCCGCCGACGGCAGCGAGGCGGACGTGGCGCTCGGCGAGGTCCGGGTGGGCGACCGGCTGCGGGTCCGGCCGGGCGAGAAGATTCCGGTCGACGGCCTGGTGCTCGACGGCCGCAGCGCGGTCGATGAGTCCATGGTCTCCGGCGAGCCGATTCCGGTCGAGAAGGCGGCAGGCGCGAAGGTGGTCGGCGCGACGGTCAACGGCACCGGCAGCCTCGTCATCCGCGCCGAGAAGGTCGGCGGCGAGACGCTGCTGGCGCGCATCGTCGCCATGGTCGCGACGGCGCAGCGCAGCCGGGCGCCGATCCAGAAGCTCGCCGACCGGATCTCCGCCGTCTTCGTTTTCGCGGTGCTGGCGATCGCCGCGGTGACGTTCAGCCTGTGGGCGATCGTCGGACCGGAGCCGCGGCTCGCCCACGCCCTGGTCAACGCCGTCGCCGTCCTCATCATCGCCTGCCCCTGCGCCCTCGGCCTGGCGACGCCGATGTCGATCATGGTGGCGATGGGTCGCGGCGCCTCGATGGGGGTGCTCTTCCGCAACGCCGAGGCGATCGAGCTGCTCGGGACGGTCGACACGCTGGTCGTCGACAAGACCGGCACGCTCACCGAAGGCAGGCCGAAGCTCACCGATTTCCAGCTCGCCCCCGGCTTCTCCGGTGTCGCGGAAAAGGAGCTGCTCGGCCTCGTCGCCGGCCTCGAGATGGCGAGCGAGCACCCGCTGGCAGCGGCGATCGTCGTCGGCGCGCGCGAGCGCGGAGCGCGCCCGGCACTCATGGCGGAGAACGAGACGTTCGACTCGGTGACCGGCAAGGGCGTACAGGGAACCGTTGCTGGCCGTCGGCTGCTGGTCGGGAACAGCGCCCTCCTCGAGGGCGCCGGCGTCGATCCCGCAGCCCTGGCTGCCGCGGCAGCGGCGTTGCGCAGCGCGGGCAAGACGGTGATGTTCGTCGCCGTGGACGGCCAGGCGGCGGGACTTCTCGCGGTCGCCGATCCGGTGAAGAGCACGACGTCGGAGGCGATTCGCGCCCTGCGCGCCGAGGGCATCCGCATCGTGATGTTGACCGGAGATAGCCGGACGACGGCCGAGGCGGTGGCGAAGGGGCTGGGGATCGACGAGGTGCTGGCCGAGGTGCTTCCCGACCAGAAGCTCGCCGCGATCGAGCGTTTGGAGAAGGAAGGCCGCAAGGTCGCGATGGCCGGCGACGGCGTCAACGACGCGCCGGCGCTGGCGCGCGCCCGGGTCGGTATCGCCATGGGCACCGGCACCGACGTCGCCATGGAGTCGGCGGGCGTAACGCTGGTGAAGGGGGACCTGCTGGGCATCGTCCGCGCGCGGCGGCTGTCGCATGCGACGATGCGGAACATCCGTCAGAACCTCTTCTGGGCCTTTGCCTACAACGCCGCCGGCGTGCCGATCGCCGCCGGCGTCCTCTATCCCTGGACCGGCTGGCTGCTGTCGCCGATGCTCGCCGCCGCGGCGATGAGCTTTTCGTCGGTGACCGTCATCACCAACGCGCTGCGCCTGCGCCGCGCCGCGCTCTGACAGCGCAGGCGTCGCCGGCGGTTGATAGGCTCGCGGCACCATGCGACGGACTCTGCTGCGCTTTCTCTGTTGGGCCCTGGTGGGTCTTTTCACCTCGCTTGGCGCGAGCCCGGCCATCGCCGCCGGCACCCTCGTCACGCATGCGCTGCTCCTCGACGGCAGCGGCGCCCCGGGCCGCTCCGGCTCGTTGCGTATCGCCGGCGACCGCATCGCCGCTGTCGCCTACGCTCCCGAGACGCTCTCGCCGCTGCCGGGCGAGGCGGTCGTCGATGTCCGCGGGCTCGCCCTCGCCCCCGGTTTCATCGACACGCATACCCACGGTGACGAGGGGGTCCGCGAGCATCCGGATGCGCTCGCCGCGGTGAGCCAGGGAATCACGACGCTCATCGGCGGGCAGGACGGCGGCTCGGAGCTGCCGCTCGCCGGGTTCTTCGCCGAGCTCGAACGCCAACCCGCAGCGGTCAACGTCGCCTCGTACGCCGGGCACGGCACGATCCGGTCGCGCGTCCTCGGCGCCGACTTCCGCCGCACCGCGACCGCGGCCGAGGTCGAGGCGATGCGCGGTCTGCTGCGCGAGGAGCTGGCGGCGGGGGCCCTCGGCCTGTCGACCGGCCTCGAGTACGACCCGGGGATCTACTCGGCCCCGAGCGAGCTCGTCGAGCTCGCCAAGGTCACGGCGGCCGCGGGCGGGCGGTATATCAGCCACGTGCGCAGCGAGGACCGCGACTTCTGGGCGGCGATCGACGAGATCCTGGCGATCGGCCGCGAGGCGAAGCTGCCGGTGCAGATCTCGCACATCAAGCTCGCCATGCGCTCGCTCTGGGGCGAAGCGCCGCGGCTGCTGGCGCTGCTCGACGCGGCACGGCAGAGTGGCGTCGACGTGACCGCCGACATCTACCCCTATCTCTACTGGCACGCGGGGCTGACGGTGCTCTTTCCGGAGCGCAACTTCGAGAGCCTCGAAGCGGCCGAGTTCGCGCTGCGCGAGGTCGCGCCACCGGAGGGGTTGATCGTGGCGCGCTACCTGCCCGAGCCGTCCTATGCCGGCAAGACCCTGGCGGCGATCGCCAAGGAGCGCGGCGAGCCGCCGGCGCGGACGCTGATCGAGCTCATCCGCATGGCGGAGGCCCTCAAAGCAGAGGGCAAGCAGGGGGTCGAGAACATCATCGCCACCAGCATGGTCGAGGGCGACCTCGAGCAGCTCCTCGCCTGGCCCGAGACCAATCTCTGCACCGATGGCCAACTCGACGGGCGGCATCCGCGAGGCTACGGATCGTATCCGCGGGTCCTCGGCCGCTACGTGCGCGAGCGCGGGGTGGTGACGCTGGCGCAGGCGGTGCGCAAGGCGACCGCGCTCGCCGCCGACCATGTCGGCATCGCCGATCGCGGACGTCTCGTCCCCGGTGCCTTCGCCGACCTGGTCCTCTTCGATCCCGCGACCGTCGCCGACCGCGCGACGACCGACGAGCCGCATGCGCTCTCGACCGGCATCGAGCGCGTCTGGGTGAACGGGACGGTGGTCTTCGAGGGCGGGCGGGCGACCGGCGCGCGTCCGGGGCGAGTGCTGCGGAGGGCCGGATGACGACCGAGACCGCGCTGCTGCTCACCGCCGGAATTCTCGACGAGAGCAACGCCAAGACCGCGCACGGCTTGATCCGCGGCCCGTCGCGGTTTCGCCTGCTCGGGGTGGTCGACGACCGGCACGCCGGACGCGATGCCGGCGAAGTGCTCGACGGCAGGGAGCGCGGGCTGCCCTGCTTCGCCAACCTCGACGAGGCGCTCGCGGCGCTGCCGCAGCGGCCGGACTGGCTGATCGTCGGCGTGGCCTTTCACGGTGGCGGCATGCCGGAGGCAATGCGCCGGCTGGTGCTCGACGGGGTGCGGCGCGGCATCGGCGTGGTCAACGGTCTGCATCAGCTCGTCGCCGACGATGCGGAGATCGCCGCCGCCGCGGCGGCCTCGGGCGCCCGGCTGCACGACATTCGGCGCACCCGAAGATTCGCGGAGCTCCGTTTCTGGAGCGGTGAGGCGTTGCGGCTCACTGTCCCGAGAGTCGCGGTCCTCGGCACCGACTGCGCGCTCGGCAAGCGCACCACCGCGACCCTCGTACTGGAGGGATTGCGGCGGCGGGGCGTCGCCACCGAGCTCGTGACGACCGGGCAGACCGGCTGGCTCCAGGGGCATCGCTTCGGCTTCGTCCTCGACGCCACACCCAACGACTTCGTCAGCGGCGAGCTCGAGCGCGCCGTCGTCGCCTGCGCCCGCGAAGCGGCTCCGGAGCTCATTCTCCTCGAGGGTCAGTCGGCGCTGCGCAATCCGAGCGGCCCCTGCGGCGCCGAGCTCCTGCTCGCTGCGGGAGCGATGGGCGTCGTGCTGCAGCACGCGCCAGGCCGGCTCTGTTTCGACGGTTGCGAGGAGCTGGATGTCCGTATCCCACCGGTCGAGGACGAGGTCGCGCTCATCGAGCGCTACGGCGTCCGTGTCTTCGGGCTGGCGCTCAACGGCGAGAACCTCGACGACGCAGCCCTCGCCGGCCACGCCGAGCGTCTCCGCTCGCGCCTCGGCCTGCCCGTGTCGCTGCCGCTCGTCGATGGCTGTGAGCCGCTGCTCGAAGCCCTGAGCGGCCTGATCGATTTGCCGCGTCCAACCGCCCGGGCGGCCTCTCCGCCGGCCGCGCCAGGGGGCGCAGAGGAGCCCGCATGAGAATCGAAGCTGTCGAGGTCTGGCGGGAACACCTGCCGCTCACCAAGCCCTACACGATCTCGCGCGAGACGATCGCCGACGTCGACCTCTTCTTCGTTCGCGTTCACGCACAGGGAATCTGCGGCGCCGGCTCCGCCTCGCCCGCGGTCGAAGTGACCGGCGAGTCGCCCGCCAGTTGCCGCGCGGCGCTCGACGCCGCGTCGCACCTGCTCGTCGGCGAGGAGGTGCATGCGGTCGGAAGACTCGCCCGTCTGCTCGAGCGCGAGCTCCCGGCCGCTCCGGCGGCGCGCGCGGCCTGCGACATGGCGCTCTGGGATCTCCTCGGCAAGCGTCTGGGAGTCGCCGTCGTCGACCTTCTCGGCCGCGCCCACGAGGGGTTGCCGACCTCGGTGACGATCGGCATCCAGCCGGCGGACGAAGCCGTCGCGGCGGCGCGGCAGTACGTGGCGCAGGGCTTTCGCGCCCTCAAGGTGAAGCTCGGCAAGGACGTCGCCGAGGACACCGACCGGCTGCGCCGCATTCGCGAAGCCGTCGGCCCCGCCGTCGCGCTGCGCACCGATCCGAACGCCGGTTACGACGCCGAGGAGCTGCGGCGCTATCTCGCCGAGACCCGCGAGCTCGGTCTCGAGTTCTGCGAGCAGCCGGTGGCGCGCGGCGACGAGGCGGCCTTTTCCGGCCTCGACGCCGCCCATCGCGCCTGCTTCGCCGCCGACGAGAGCGTGCACGACCTCGCCGACGCCGGGCTGCTGCTGCGCGAGCCGCGGCCCTACGGCATCTTCAATCTCAAACTGATGAAGTGCGGCGGCATCTCGCCGGCAGCGCGCATCGCCCACCTTGCCGAAGGGGCAGGGATCGAGCTCATGTGGGGCTGCAACGACGAGAGCCGGATCTCGATCGCGGCGGCGCTGCACGTGGCGCTCGCCTCGCCGGCGACGTGCTACCTCGACCTCGACGGCAGCTTCGACCTGGCGCGCGATCTGGCCGGCGCCGGCTTCGTGCTCGAGGAGGGCGTGATGCGGACGGCCGCCGGCCCGGGGCTCGGCGTCAACTGGGTGGAAGGCGCCGGGATCGGCAAGGCGTTCGTCGAGCCCGCCGAGCCCGCGAATCCTCCCGTGCCGCCGGACTAAGGCCAGCCTAGTCGCAGCGCGCGGCGGCGGCGCTGCCACGGATCGTGGCGCCGTCTTCGTTCTCGCAGTCGACTTCGAGCTCGAGGTGCCGCTCGATGATGTTGTTGACCGTCGTTCCGGTCTCGGCGAGGCTCATCGTGAAGACCGTGCACTCGTCGCGGAAGAACAGGACGCTGCGGTCGAACGGCGCGTCGCCGTCGTAGATGCGCAGCACCGGTCCTTGCAGCGGATCGATGACCAGCCGCACCACCAGGCCGGTGTCGGGATCGACGAGGTCGGCACCGAGGAAGAGATCGTGATCGCCGGCGATGCAGCTCGCCGGCGAGATTGTGCCGGGAGGCGCGCCGATCGAAGCCACGCGGAAGGTCCCGAGGCGCTCGCCGGCCTCTGCGACCGCTGTCTCCGGCTCGAGCCCGGTGGCCGACGAGACGCAGCCCGCCAGGCACGCCGCGAGGGCAGACGTTCCCGCCAGGACAGCCAGGCTCCACCCACGCCGACGCCTTCTTCCCGCCATGGTCGCTCTCCCTGCTGACGATTGTAGCCGGAGCGCATAGACTTCCGGGCGATGAAGCCCCTGACCTCCTCGCAGCGCAAGCGTCTCCGCGGCCTCGCCCACGACCTCCATCCCCTCGTTCATCTGGGCAAGGCCGGCTTGACCGACGCCGCGCTGGCGCAGATCGACAAGGCGCTCGCCGACCACGAGCTGATCAAGATTCGCTTCCTCGAGAGCGGCAGCGGCGGCGGGAAGGCCGAGAAGGACGCGCTGATCGACGAGATCCAGAACCGGATCGGCTGCGGCGCGGCCGGCCGGGTCGGCCACATCGCCATCCTCTACCGTCCGCACGCCGACCCCGACAAGCGCAAGGTCGATCCCGGCAAGTAGGGCGGTCCGCTAGACTTTCGGCAGCCGGGAATCATCGCTCCGGCGAATTTGTTCGTAGATAGGACAAGGGAGGCTCGACCCCATGATGTTCGACCCGATGTACCTGCTCTTCATCGCCCCCGGTCTCGCGCTCTCGCTCTGGGCGAGCTACAAGACCAAGTCGGCGTTCAACAAGTATTCGAAGATCCGTGTCGCCACCGGCCTCACCGGCGCGCAGGCGGCGCAGCGCATGCTCGATGCCGCCGGGATCGCCGACGTCAAGATCGTGCCGCACCAGGGGACGCTCTCCGACCACTACAACCCGGTGACCAAGACGCTGGCGCTCTCCGAGCCGGTCTACGGCGTCGCCTCGATCGCCGCGGTCGGCGTCGCCTGCCACGAGGCCGGCCACGCCATCCAGCACGCCCGCGCCTACAAGCCGATGTGGGTGCGCTCGATGCTGGTGCCGACGGCGAACATCGGCTCGTCGATCGGCTACATGGTGATGGTCTTCGGCCTGATGCTCGGCTCGATGCAGTTTTTCACCATCGGCGTAGCGATGTTCTCGATGGTCATCCTGTTCCAGTTGGTGACTCTGCCGGTCGAGTTCGACGCCTCGAACCGCGCCAAGAAGCTCTGCGTGGAGAACGGCATCGTCATGGCGCAGGAGCGCGAGGGCATCGACCGCGTGCTGAACGCCGCCGCGCTCACCTACGTCGCCGCCGCGGTCTCGAGCCTGCTGACGCTGCTCTATTTCCTCCTGCGCTCGGGGCTCCTCGGCGGCCGCAGCCGCGACTGAGGCGCTCTCCGCAGCGCCAGGCAGGACCTTTCGGGGCCGGGGCAGTCGACCGGCCCCGCGGGCTTTTCGAGGCGCTCTGTCGATCCCGCTTCCGCCTGCAGTCGCTGCCGTCGAGCGGATAAGCTCCGCCCACTTCTGGGGGAGAGATGACCAAGGTCATGGAGCTGTTTCAGCGTTCGGAGGCGCCGCTGCCCGCCGAGGCCGACCTGCCGATCCGGCTGACCCGCAAGGCGCCGGCCGAGGCCGCGAAGCTCCTCCAGCGCTACCCGGACGATGTCGCCGCTCGCGCGCTCGCGCTGGTGAATCCGGCGCTCACCGTCGACATCCTCGCCCTCCTGCCGGAGGAGCGCCGCCAACGCATCGCCGCCGCCGATCTCTCCGGCCGCAGCGAGCAGTGGATCACCGATCGGAAGTACCCGCAGGGAACCGTCGGCCGGCAGATGGACAAACCGCTCGCCGTCTTCGCTCCGGAAACCACCGTCAGGGCGGCGACCGAGCGGCTGCGGGAGCTCGTCACGAAGGCCCGCCTGCACCTCGCGTTCGTGACCGAGTCCGATGGCCGTCTCCTGGGCGTTTTCGCCTTCCGTGCGCTGCTCTTCGCCGCCCCCGACGCGCCGGTCTCGTCCCTGATGAGTCCCGAGCTCGCGACGCTGCGGCCGGAGATGAGCCTGCTCGAAGCGACGAAGGCGATCGTCGCCAGGCACTATCCGGCGTATCCGGTGGTCGATGCCGCCGGCAAGCTCATCGGCATGATCCGCGCCCGGACGATCTTCGAGCAGGAGGCGTTCGAGATCTCGGCGCAGGCGGGAAAGATGGTCGGCGTCGAGGCCGAAGAGCGCATCTCGACCCCCTGGCCACGGAGCTTCCGCTTCCGTCACCCCTGGCTGCAGTTGAACCTGCTCACCGCCTTCATCGCCGCCGGCGTGGTGAGCGTCTTCCAGGAGACCCTCGATCAGATCGTCGTGCTGGCGGTCTTCCTGCCGGTGCTCGCCGGGCAGTCCGGCAACACCGGCAGCCAGGCGCTCGCGGTCACGCTGCGCGGTCTGGCGCTGGGCGAGATCGACCGTCTGCAGGCGAAGTCGATGTTCAAGGAGATCTGGGTGGGTCTGCTCAACGGCGTCTTCGTCGGGCTGGTCGCGGGTCTCGGCATGTTTTTTTACGCCCGCAGTCAGGGGAGCGGCTCGCCGGCGACGCTGGGCCTCTGCGTCTTCGTCGCGATGGTTCTCGCCTGCGCCGCGAGCGGCGTCTGGGGCTCGACGATCCCGCTCCTGCTCAAGAAGCTCGGCGCCGATCCCGCCACCGCCTCGAGCATCTTCCTCACCACGATGACCGACGTCGTCAGCATGGGGGCGTTTCTCGGCTTGGCGACGTTGCTGGTGCGTTGAAGCGGGGCTAGACCTGCCGGCTCGGCAGACGGCGCGCGCGCACGAGATGGCTCTGCTCTGCACCCAGGTCCATCGCCGCGAGGGTCCTCGGCGCCTTCCCGCTGATCGCTTGCGGTAGGCTGAAGGCCCCTTCGGAGCCCTCGGATGCGCGCGGCACTCATTCTCTCGGCACTGGTGAGCGCGGCGATTCCCTGTGCCGCCGACGCCGCCGGCAGCACTGAGCCCGCGCCGCGCCCGATCTCCGCGGCCGAGCGCTCCGCCGTGGAGCTCGCCGCCGACTACGCGGCGCGTGGCCCGGAGGCGATCTGGGCCCGTCTGGATCCGGCGGCGCCGCTCGCGGCGCTGGGTCACGACGCCGCCCTGCTCGAGGTCTCGGCCCGCCTGGGTACGCGCGCAAACGTCGTGTGGACACTCCAGACTCCTGCGCGCGCCTTCGGCGATCGTGCTGCTCTCTTCCATCTCGAGTTCCCCTCCGGAGCCGAGGAGCTCGTGCGCCTCGAGTTCGCGACCCCCGGCGGCGGGAAGTTGCGCCATCTCTGGACATTGGTGGATCGACCGGAGACCGCGCCGGTGTCTGCGACGGCGCTGCTGTCGAACGGCGTTTCCGGAGATGCGCGCGCCGATCACCGCGCGGAATCGCCCACTTCGACCCCGGCGCTCGCGCTCGGTCTCGTGGTCCTGGCCGCGGTCCTGCTGCGCGCCGACAATCGAGCTCGCCGGCCCACGCTTCGCCTCACGGGCATGCTGCTCCTCGCCGCCTGCTCACCCGGTGCGCCGGTGCCGCGCTCGGTTGCGGAGCCGCTCTTCGCACCGCGCCTGGGGCATCTCGCGGCGCTTCGACTGGCGCTCACCGGCGGCCAGGCGGCGCTTGCCGGTGACCCGGGCGCTGCTGCGCCGGGCGCGCCCGATGCAGCGCGGATCGCGGAGCTCTGGACTGCCGAGTCGGCGTTGATCCGGCGGGATCTGAGACGCGCCGAAGAGCTCCTCGGTGCCAAGCGGCCGGCGACCGATCCGCCGCTCGCAAGCCTGCTGCGCGCGCGTCTGGCTGGCGCCCGCTTTCGCCCGGACGCACTGACGGAGTTCGCGGAGCTCGAGCGCTCGGGCTTCGCGAGCGACCAAGGGAGCCTGGAGCAGGTGATGCTGGCGACCGTCCTCGAGGACGACCCCATCGCAACGGCCGCTGCCGCGCTCGTCTCGGAATCCCGCCTCGCCGAGCTCTGGTATCTCGCCGCCGCCGAAGCCGTCGGTGCCGACCTGGGAGACCTCGCGGAGGCGCGCATGCGAACCGCCTGGGCCCTCCGCCCGCTGCCCCGCGACGAAGTCTTCGCCCAGCCGGGGTGGGCGGCGCTCGCGGCGCGGCCGTCGCTCTTCCCGCTGTTCGAGCTCGGTTCGCCCGCCGAACCGGTCGTGGCGTCGAGTGGCCCCCGACGCGAGCTCGCGCTGCCCTTGGGCGCGACCGGGAGGCTCTGCGGCCGCCACTACTCGGTTCGCATCGGCGACTTCGAGCTCGAGATTCCCGGCGGCGACGAATTGGCTCGGCTCGCCACGCCGATCCAGGACGCCGCGACGTTTCGCGCCGACGCGGAGCGCCGCGCCCTCGCCACGCTCAGCGCCCTGCCGGCGGCGGTGTCGGCGTCACCGGCGCGGATCCGTCTTGCCGAGGATGCGGCCCGGGCGCTCGCGCGTGAAGGCAAGTGGCCGGAGCTGCTGGCCATCACCGGTGGAGAGCGGGCGGCGGCAGAGGGCGCGACCGAGATGCTGGCGCGCTACCGCGCCCTGGCACTGCGCCAGCTCGGACGCGAAGCCGAGGCGACGGCCGAGCTGGTCGGACTGGCAAAGGTTGCGCTCGCCGGCCGGCGGCCGTTTCCGGGCGCGCTCTACGATCTCGCGGAGCTCCTCGCTTCCGACGGCAAGTACGACACCGCCATCCGCCTGGTGGAGAAGGCCGATGCCCAGCTCTCCCGCCCCTTCGGCGAGATCCGCATCCGCCAGTTCGAGCTCAGCCGCGAGCTCGAAACCGACCTCGGGGAGTACCGCTCCGCCCACTTCTCGGTGCGCTTTCCCGCCGCCGGCGGGGAGCGCTACGGCCGACAGGTTGCCACCGTGCTCGAGGAGGAACGCCAGCGCCTGCTGCAATGGATCCCGCCGGCGGCAGGGCAGCGGATCATCGTCGAGCTGCTGCCGCTCGAGAGCTTTCTCAACGCCTATGCCGGCGAGATGCCGGTCATCGGCCTGTTCGACGGCCGGATCCGCATGCCGCTGGCGGACATCCAGAGCCTCGCTCCGGAGTGGATCGCCGTCGTCTCGCACGAGCTCACCCATGCCCTGCTGACGCGGGCCACGCGGGGTCGTGCCCCGCACTGGCTGCAGGAGGGGCTGGCGCAGCACGCCGAGATGGGGCGCCTGCACGTCAATCCGATGCCGGAGCTCGAAGCGAGCGGGCGGACCCTCTCCTTTCCGGCGCTCGAGCCGATCCTGCGCGGCTTCTCGGAGCCGCAGCTCGTCGAGCTCGCCTACTCCGAAGCGCTGTGGGCGGTCGGCTACATCG
>Ga0209477_1002082_pt1 | contig 11795 bp, 13 predicted proteins | sample KloWWTupernatant_FD_187180 | JGI IMG/M metagenome (GOLD analysis project Ga0209477, IMG submission 187180) | Active sludge microbial communities from Klosterneuburg, Austria, studying microevolution and ecology of nitrifiers - Klosterneuburg... | ecosystem: Engineered > WWTP > Aerobic digester >...
CGGCGGGCATCAGAAGGTTGTCGGCGAATCCGCTGGCCTTCTGGGAAGTGGCCGCCAGGCCCTGCAGCATCTTGACGCGATCGAAGGCCCAGGCATTGTAGTTGCTCTCGTTCGTCGAGACGTAGTAACCGTCCGGCCAGACCGCGACCTTGAAATAGTCGGGGAAGTCGGTCGTGGTGAAGGCGTAGATGAAGTAGCTCCCGAGTGGATCGGCGGTCTGCGAGACGGCGAAGCAGAGCGTGGCCGCGCCGTTGAACTGGGCCAGTACCCAGCGGTCCGCGAGCGGGTCGTAGACGACCACCGGATCGCCCAGGTCGGCGGTGCAGGCTCCCGACGACCAGAAATTCGACAGATCGGTCGGTCCGAAGAGGAGCGCGCCCCCTTTGTCGTAGACGGCGACCTTCGTCGCGTTGACCATCTGGACATAGTGCTTCGGACCGACATCGCCGACGGTATCCGGCGGCGAGCAGCCGTTGCAGCCGGTCGGGTTGCCCGTCCCGGCGAAGGTCAGCAACGGCGTTGGCGTCCGATGCCCCGGATTGTAGCCCGCGGCTGCCAGCAGATCGTCGGGCACCGAACTGCGTCCCCAGGTGCCGCGCCTGCCCTGGTCGGGCTCGAAGGCCAGAGGGTTGACGCGGTCTTCGGCCTTGTCGACATAGGGGTTCGGTTGCAGCGCGGTCGGCAGAGAGCCGAGCGGGACCGACACATTGGGCGACGCGGACGGGCCGACCTCCACCTTCTCGGCTGGCCTCTCTTGCGTCGCCAGGAGGCCCGGAGGAACTGTCACCACCAGCGTGAGAGCCATTGCTGCTGTTCGAAGTCGCATCGCGATTCTCCTTTGGCGATTACCGCAGATCCTTCATCAACTGCTTCACCGGCCCGGCGCTCTGCATGACGTAGAAGTGCACCGACGGCACACCGCGCGCGAGGAGCTCCTCGACTTGCTTGCGCCCCCAGGCGACGCCGACACCGAGCACCTCCGACTCCGGTGCGTCGGCGACCGCGTCGGCCAGGGCGGCGGGGATCTCGACGTAGAAATTGCGCGGGATCGACGACAGCTGCGAGCGCGCCGAGAGGACCTTCAGCCCGGGGATGATCGGCACCGTGATGCCGGCCTCGCGGCAGGCGTCGACGAAGGCGAAGTAGTGCCGGTTATCGAAGAACATCTGGGTCACGACGTAGCTCGCGCCGGCGGCGATCTTGGCCTTCAGCTGGCGTATGTCGGCGGCGAGATTCGGCGCTTCGAAGTGCTTCTCGGGATAGCCGCCGACGCCGATGCAGAAGCTCGACGGCTCGGCGTCGAGCAGGTCGTCGGCGAGGTAGCGGCCGTGGTTCATGGCGTCGATCTGGGTCACCAGGTCGGTGGCGAAGCGGTTGGCGCTGCGTCCTTCGCGCAGCGGCTTCTGGTAGCCGCTGTCGTCGCCGCGCACGGCGAGCACGTTGTCGATCCCGAGGTAGCGCAGCTCGATGAGGAAGTCCTCTGTCTCCTCGCGGGTGAAGCCGCGGCAGAGCACATGCGGCACGGCGTCGATGCCGTACTTGTTCTGGATCAGCGCGCACACACCCATCGTCCCGGGACGCTTGCGCTTGACCCGGCGCTGGATGCCGGCCGCCGTCTCCTCGTAGAAGACCTCCGCCGCGTGACTGGTGATGTCGATGAACGGCGGCCGGAACTCGACCAGATCCTCGATCAGCGCCATCAAGTTGCGCACGTCGCCGCCGCGCAGCGGCGGGATGATCTCGAAGCTGATCAACGGCTCTTTGGCGCGCTCCAGATGTTCGATGACCTTCAAGTACGCCTCCCGTTCACGAATCGATCGGCCACAAAAAAAACCCGCTCGCCGGCAGCAATGGGAGCGGGTTTTCGCGTCCGGACACTTGGTTGCCGCGGTTCCGGCCCCCGGTTCCGGGGAGCTTCGCGCGACCGCATCCCCGCCGCTCGCGCGACAGGAGGGCACCTTGGGTGTCCGCCCCAGGTTGCCGAGCCCGGAGCGCCCGGCGGGTCGAGCGGATTCGCTCCTCGTCGCCGCGTCGCTCTTCGGACCGCTCCGAATGCCGCAAGAGAGTAGCTCCGGCAGACGGGACTGTCAACGGATCCCCGGCGCCCGGCGGGCAGGTCGTCGCACGGAGCACGACCGCGGCGGTCAGGAACTCCGGGCGGCGGGTCCGATAGAGTTCGCGACGTGCATCACGACTCTTCCCGCGCGAACGGCTGGCGCTTCTGGGCATTCGTCGGCGACCTCGGTGTCGCCTGGCTCGCGCTCTACCTCGCCTTCCAGATCCGCATCGTCGCCGTGCTGCCGGGCTCGGCCGACACCTTGCCGCAAGAGCGCCTGGTCTATTTCGACCTCGTCTGGGTCTGGGTCGTCGCGGCGCAGCCGGTGGCGCTCTACTTCTTCGGGCTCTACCAGTCGAGGGCCAAACGGCCCCGCCTGGAAATCGCCCGGTGGGTGAGCCTCGCGGTGCTCTTTCAGACGCTCGCTTTGTCCAGCGGTCTCTTCCTCGCCAGCCAGGCTTTTCCGCGCTCGGTGCTGGTGCTCTTCGCGCTCCTGAACGCCGGACTGCTGGTGCTCTGGCGCGTGGGGCTGCAGAGCCTCGTGCGCACGCCGATGCGCCAGGTGGTGTTGGTGGGATGCGGTCCGGCGGCCGCGGACGTGGCGCGCAAGATCCGCGAGCATCATTTTCACGGCCTCGAGGTGCGCGGCTACCTGCCGCAACCCGGCTCCGCCTGCGCCGAACCGGACGACGAGTCGGCCGCAGCGCTGGGCCCGCGGTTGGAGAACGCCGCCCAGCTCGAGCGCCTGCTCGCGAGCGGCGAGGTCGACGACGTCATTCTCGCCTCCGAGGCCGGCGACTGGCAGACCGCGCTGATCGAAGAGATCGCCGGCACGCGGCCGCGGCGTCCGACGATCCTGCTCCTGCCGGGGCCGTTCGAGAGCCTGATCGGCACGATGCGCTACCGCTGGATCAACGACCTGCCGTTGATCGAGGTCATGCGCGAAGGCGACTGGCGGGCGGCGATGCCGATCAAACGCCTCTTCGACCTCGCCGGAGCCACCGCCCTGGCCCTCGCCGCCGCCCCCGTCTTCGTTCTCGTGGCAATGGCTGTCCGTCTGACCTCGACCGGACCCGTGCTCTTCCGCCAGGAGCGCGTCGGGCGGGCGTTGCGGCCGTTCCGCGTGATCAAGTTCCGGACCATGCGGCGAGACGCCGAGAGCAAATCGGGCGAGGTGCTCGCGCAACGCAACGATCCCCGCCTGACATCGGTGGGCGGCTTCCTGCGCCGCTACCGTCTCGACGAGCTGCCGCAGCTGTGGAACGTGCTCGCCGGAGAGATGAGTCTCGTAGGGCCGCGGCCCGAGCGCCCCGGCTTCGTGCAGCAGCACCTCGCGCGTGTGCCGGGCTACGCCGAGCGCTTCGCCGCGCCGCCGGGACTGACCGGTCTCGCCCAGGTCAACGGCGAGTACCACTCGACGCCGGAAAACAAGCTGCGCTACGACCTCGCCTACATCGCCAACCGCAGCCTCTGGCTCGACCTGTCAATTCTCGTTCGCACCGTCCGCATCGTCTTGACTTCGCAGGGCGTCTGAGACCCGCGCGCGGAAGTCCTCGGGGACTTCCTTCATCATCCGCGGGTCGAGCAGCACGGCCTGGGCGAAGAAGTGCGCCGCCCTCTCGTGCCAGCCCTGCGAATAGCCCACCTTGCCCAGATTGAGCAGGATCTCGGGGCGCGGCTCCAGACGGTGAGCCGCGAAGTAGGCGCTGCGCGCCGGCTCGAGCTTGCCCAGAATCAGGTACTCGCTGCCGATGAGGGTCGGAATCGCGACCTCTGCTGGATCGAGCTTCTGGGCGTCGGTGAGCGCGGCGATGTTGCCGGTGAGCTTCACCTTGTCGATGGCTCCGCCGCGCAGGATAGCCAGGGTCCGCCGCTCGACGCTCCACAGGAGGTGCTGGGCTTTCGTCAGTTCGGAGCTGCGCCGCACCTGCGCGACGCAGACGACGGCCAGCAGGACAGGCAAGAGGAACCGCATGGCGGTCTTCATTCGCCCTCTCCCGCGTCGCCAGCGGCCGCTCCCGGAGCTTCCGGGGAGAAGATCCAGGCGAGAAAGAGGCAGATCGGCCAGAGTGCGATACCGATGCGGAACGGGAAGCTCGCCAACGAGAGCACCGCGATCGCAGCGAGCCCCGCCCAGGCGAGAGCGGCCGCCGACTCCTCCGCTGGCGCGCCGGTGCCGCTGTTCGCACCCGCCGACGAGCGTCGCAGCCGCCGCGCGAGCAGGACGAGGCCCAACCCGAAGGCCGCGAGGCCGGGCCAGCCGGTCTCCGCCGCCACCTCCAGCAGCTCGTTGTGGGCATTGGCGAAGACGACGTTCTGCTGCTCTTCGAAGAACGGCACTCCGGAACGCACCAGGGCGAGCTTCGCCGGGATGAACTCGGTGCGGTAAGCGCCCACGCCGACGCCTGTGGCCGGGTGCTCGCCCAGCATCCAGACCGCCGCGCGCCAGCCGTCGAGGCGGCCGGTGAGAACGGAGTTCCAATCACCGCGAGCGATCTCGCCGGCCTTGGCGAGGGAACGTTCACGCAGCGGCGCGACGACCACGAGCAGGAGCACGACTGCACCCGCGCCCGCGAACGCGCCAGCGAGCAAGCGCCGGCGCGAGATGCGGAAGGCCCAGAACACCACCGAACCCACCGCCACGCCGGCGAGCGCAGCCAGGGTCTGCGTCACCGCAAGGCCGTAGAGACAGAGCGCGAGCGCCGCCGAGGCCAGCCGGACGCGGCCTCCGCGGGCGATCTCGGCCTGGGCGAGGATCGTCGGCAGGACGAGGTATGCGGCGAGGTCGCCGACGTTCCCGGCCAACGATCCGATGGCGTAGCGCGAGCTCTCCGCGATGCCGACGAAGGCGTAGGGCTGATAGATGCCGTGGAACTGCAGAATCGCGATCGCCGCCAGAACCGACGCCGGGGCGAGTTGCCAGGCGAGGGCCTCGCGCAGCTCCCGGCGGGAAAAGCCGACGCTCCACCCCCAGACGGCGACCGCGCCGATCCACAGTCCCGCCAGGCCGCGCTGGACGTGGGCCAGATGCGGGCTCGCCAGAGAGACCAGGGTCGCCACCACGACGAACGGCCCGAAAGCCGCCACGAACGGCGCACGCAGCAACTCGCGCCACTCTTTCGGCCCCTTCCAGGCGAAGGCGAGGAAGAAGAGCGACAGCAGCGCCAGCGTCTCGCCGAGGAGGGCCTTGGGGAGCCGGAAGGCGTCCTTCTGCGCCGAGTCGAGGACGAACGGCACCGCGACAAAGAGCATCCCGATCGTCCAGGTGGCGAGGCGATGCGCAATCGGCAGCGGATTCGCCGGCGCGCCCTGCTTGCCGGCGAACCGGGAGTGCGCTCCTCCGGCCACGGCCGGACGGCGACCGCGGGGACCGGACGAGCGTGCTTTCGGCGCCATGGCGCGAAATCATACCCTCAGCGTCAGCTCTCGACGCCTCGCCCCGCGGGCGCCCGCCTTGCCATTCGCCCGCCACGCCCGTAATCTGCCCGCGGATGAGGCCTCCCGACGCGCCGATCTCGGTCATCGTTCCGATTCACAACCGCGCCGACCTCGCGGAGCAGTGCCTCGTCGCGCTCGGGCGCTGGACGACGCCGCTCGAGATTCTCGTCGTCGACGACGGCTCGAGCGATCCCGGGGTCGAGCCGTTGCGTCGCGCCGGGCTCGCCCACCACTGGCTGCGCAACGAAGAGGCCAAAGGCTTCAGCGCCGCGGTCAATCGCGGCCTCGCCTGCGCGACCGGCGATCCGCTGCTGCTGCTGAACAGCGACGCCGAAGTCACGGAGGGCGGCGACCACGCGATCCGTGCCGCGTTCGCCACGCCGGCCGGGCACCCGGGCTCTCCTGCGGCGGTGGGCGCCGTGGCCGCGAGACTCGTCTACCCCAACGGCCGGCCGCAGTGGAGCGGCGGCTCTTTCCCCAGCCTGCTCTGGCTCTTCGCGCTCGCCTCCGGCCTGGGTCGCGGCGCGCGTTTCCGCCTGCGTCACTTGCGAAGCACGCCGGCCTCCGGCTTTGCCGGCGGCCTCGTCGACTGGGCTCCGGGGGCGGCGTTGGCGATCGGCCGCGAAGCCTTCGCGGCGGTCGGTCCGTTCGACGAAAGCTACCGCCACTACGCTCAGGATCTCGACTACTGCCAGCGGCTCGCGACCTCGGGCCGCAGCGTCCGGGTGCTCGCCGACTGGGTGGTGGCGCACCATCTCGGCGGCTCCGTCGAATCCCTCGCCGAGCCCGCCGACCGCCGCCCCGAGCCGAGCTCCACGAACGCCGCGGGTCCGACCGGCTCCACTGGCTGCACTGGCTCAGACACCGCCGCGCGCTACGACGGTCAGCGCATCGATCTGCTCTGGCTCGACCTGCTGCACTGGGCAGATCGGCATCGCAGCCCAGCGTGGGCACGCCAGGCGCGCCGACGCCTCCTTCTCGGCGGCCGCCTCCGCCTCCTCCGGCTCGCGACCCGCCGCCACGGCCGCGACTCCGCCGAAGCGCGTGCCGTCGCGGCGGCGATCGCAGCGATTCGCCACGCCTGAGCGCGGCGCTCGCCTCGCCGGCCGCGATAGACTTCGAGGCTCATGGCCGCCGTCTTTCCCTATTGGGATCTCACCTGGGAGCTCGTGCAGCGCGAATTGCGGGTCCGCTACCGCCGTTCGCTGATCGGCTTCGCCTGGACGATGCTGCAACCGATGCTGATGATGGGCGTGCTGCACATCGCCTTCAGCACCATCTTCCGCTTCAATGTCGACAACTACCCGGTCTACGTTCTGGCCGGGCTGCTGTTCTGGAATTTCTTCTCGCAGAGCATCGTCACCTCGATGAACAGCCTGCGCGCCAATGGCGGCCTGATCCAGAAGCTGCCGGTGCCGAAGTCGGTCTTTCCGCTCGCGGTGGTGATCTCGGGGGTGATCAACCTCCTGCTCGCGCTGCTGCCGCTTCTCGGCCTGCTCGTCGTCACCGGCCACCCACTGCGGCTGTCGATGCTCTTCCTGCCGGTCTCGATCGCCATCGCCGCTCTCTTCACTCTCGGCGCGGGACTTCTCCTCGCCCCGCTCGCGGTGTTCTTCCACGACATCGTCGAGCTCATCGGCGTCATCCTGCAGATCGTCCTGTTCCTGACGCCGATCATGTATCCGATGGCGATCGTGCCCGAGCGCTGGCACTGGATCATCCGCTTCAATCCCGTGCGGTCGATCCTCGAGGTCTTCCGCGATCCGATCTACTACGGCAAGATCCCGCCCGCGAGCCACCTCACCGTCGCGGCTCTCCTCGCGGTCGCGCTCTTCGCCCTCGGCGCCTTCGCCTTCAGCCGCACCAGCCGCCGGATCACGCACTACCTCTGACCCAATGGCTCGATCGACCTCCGCTACCACACCGATGCACCTCGCGGCCCCGGGCGAGACCGTCCTCGAGCTCGATCGCGTCTCGCTGTGCTACCGCCTCGCCAAGCAGCGCCTGCCGTCCTTCAAGGACTACGCCATCCACTGGGTCAAGGGCACGCTGGTCTACGAGAAGTTCTGGGCGCTGTCGGAGGTCAGCTTCTCGGTGGCCCGCGGCGAGGTGGTCGGGATCGTCGGCAGGAACGGCGCCGGCAAGAGCTCGCTGCTCAAGGTGATCTCGCGGGTGCTCGAGCCGACCACCGGCTCGGTGCGCTTCGACGGTCGCCTGGCGCCGATTCTCGAGCTCGGCACCGGCTTCGACCACGAGCTCACCGGGCGCGAGAACATCTTTCTCAATGGCATGCTCCTCGGCCGCACGCGGCGCGAGATCCGCGAACGCATCGACGCCATCGTCGACTACAGCGAGCTCGGCGAGTTCATCGAATCGCCGATCCGTGCCTATTCTTCGGGCATGCTCGGCCGGCTCGGCTTCTCGATCGCCTCGGCCTGGACGCCGGACCTGCTGATCCTCGACGAGGTCTTCGCCGCTGGCGACGCCGCCTTCACCCGCAAGTGCGAGAAGACCCTGTCGGACTTCCGCGACGCCGGCGTGACCATCCTGCTGGTCTCGCACTCGGCGCCCATCGTCCTCGAGACCTGCACCCGCGCGCTCTGGCTCGAGCGCGGCAAGCTCATCGCCGACGGCAAGCCGGAAGAGGTCGTCGCCGCCTACGACAAGAGCACCTACGAAACCGCCGGTTAACCTTTGACGGGACGCGCGGCGAGTCGGTGGACGATTCCCACCGCGACCAGCGCGCCGAGGGCGCCGGCCGCCATGTCCAGGACCTCCGGATCACGCAGCGTCCACAGGCCCTGGGCGATCTCGAGCAGCCCGCCATAGACCGCAGCCGTCGCGATCGTGGCGAAACCGGGTGACCGCACTCCGAGCACCGCGAAGGAGCGCCGCCAGGGGAAGGCCGCGACCAGAAACAGGCCGAAGTGCACCAGCTTGTCGATCGGAAAGGCGATTTCGTGGGTGGCGTTCTCGAGCTTCGGCGGCACCGGTTCGATGAGCGCGACGGCGATCGCGACCGCGAAGGCGAGCGACACGAGGTGCACCAGATTCGGCTTCGGCATCCGGTACCCAATCTATCCGAACCGCTATACTCCAGCGATCCCCTCTGTGACCGCCCGGAACCGCCCCATCGTCTTCGCAGCCCTGGCCGAGATGGCCGCCGAGGCGCCGATCGAGCTCGTGGTGCACGGCAGCTCGATGGCACCGCTGCTCGGCGAAGGAGATCGCATCCAGGTTGCCCGCACCGATCGCTACCGCGTCGGCGACCTCCTCGTCTTCAGGAATTCGGTAGGCGACCTGGTAGCCCACCGGCTGCTCGGGATGCGGCGCGCGCACGGTGAGCTCCGCTTCGTCCTGCGCGGCGACGCCACGCCGGCCGCTGACGGACTGGTCCCGCCGGCGGCGATCCTCGGCCGGGTCGTTGGCGGCGAGATTCCCCGCCGCCTGGTGGAGGTGCCCTGGCGCGACCGCCTGCACGCGCGCCTGCGCTTCCTCGCCTACGGCTTTTCGAGGCTCCTCTCGTGACCTTCGGCGACGCCTTCCTGCATCATCCCGACCTCTTCCCTGCGCGGCTGAGCGGTGACGTCTGGGGAGCGGCGACGCTGCGCCTCGAGATCGCCGGCTTTCCATTCCTCCTCTCCGGCCTCTCCGCTGCGCAGGCGACTGCGGCCCACGAGCACTATCGCGACCTCCTGCTGCCGCTCCCGGCCGGCGCGGACGACACCCGGCTGGCGCTCTTCCGCGCCCCCGAGGAGGACTTCCGCGACTTCGACGTGGTCGGCTGGCAGACCACCTTCGACTTCGACTACGGCGCGGACGCCGTGCGCTGGGCCGGCCGCCGCTCGATGGCCCGCCTGGAGCTCGCCGGCGAGCGCCGGGCCGCGCTCTGGACTCCGGCCGGCGACACCGATTCCGCCTTCCTCGGCATCCTCGAGAACACGCTGCGAGTGGTCGTCGCCTATCGCTGCCTCGCCGCCGGCGGCGCTCTCTTCCACAGCGCCGGCATCCGCGCCGGCGGAAAGGCCTGGCTCTTCGTCGGGCCGTCCGGCGCCGGCAAATCCACCCTGTGCGAGCTGTCGCAGAGCGCCGGACACCAGGTGCTCTCCGACGAGCTCAACGCCCTCTTTCTGGTGAACGGTGAGCCCCGTCTCGCCCAGCTCCCGTTCGCCGGCGACTTCGGCGGCGTCGCGCTCGAGCGCGCCTCGTTCCCGCTGGCCGGCATCTTCCTGCTCCGCCAGGGGCCGACGGCGCGGCTCGACCCAGTCGACAGAGGACGGTCGATCGGCGCCCTGGTCGCCGCGTCTCCGTTCGTCAACGGTGACGCGCTGCGGCTCGACCGGCTGCTCGACAACCTGGAGCGCATCTGCGGCGCGGCGCCCGCGCGTCAGCTCACTTTCCGGCTCGATCCGGACTTCTGGCATATTCTCCTGGCTCCGTGATGGCCCCGCGATGACCACCCTCGCCACTGTCTACCGCCGCGCCGCCGACGTGCGCTACCGCGTCCTCGACGACGAGGCGGTCGTCATCCGTCAGCGCGCCGGCGAGGTGCTCGGATTGAACGCCCTGGGGGCTCGCCTGCTCGATGCGCTCGATGGCCAGAGGCCGGTTGGCGAGATCGTCGCCGCTCTCGCCGCCGACTATGCCGTCGCACTGCCCGAGCTCGAGCGCGACGTCCTCGAGTACTACGCCGAGCTGGCTGCGCTGGGGCTCATCGAGGAGCAGCGCGAGGGCGGGAGCTCGGCGCGATGAGCGGCTTCGGCGGCAAGGTCGAGTCGATCTGGCGCGAGAACCACCTCTTCACCGTGCTGCTCGAGCTCACCTATCGCTGCAACCTCGATTGCTTCTTCTGCTACAACGACGTCGGGCTCCAGGGAACGCCGCTCGGCACCGAGCAGTATTTCGGGCTCCTCGACGAGCTCGCGGAGCTCGGAGCGCTGCAGCTCTCGCTCTCGGGCGGCGAGCCGCTCGCTCACCCCGACTTCTTCCGCATCGGAGCGCGGGCACGGGAGCTCGGCTTCGTCGTGCGGATCAAGTCGAACGGACACGCCCTGCGCGGCGAGCTGGCGCGGCGCGTGCGCGACGAGATCGACCCGTACGCCATCGAAGTCAGCCTGCACGGCGCGCGCGCCGAGACCCACGACCGCCAGACGCGCGTCGCCGGGAGCTTCGTGCGCCTGGTCGAGAACCTGAACGGCCTCGCCGCGCTCGGCCTGCGGGTCAAGATCAACTCGACGCTGACCGCCTACAACGAAGGTGAGATCGAAGGGATGTTCGCGATCGCCGACACCCTCGGCTTCCCGCTGCAGGTCGATCCGGACGTCACGCCGCGCGACAACGGCGACCGCGAACCGCTGGTCGTGCGCGCCTCGCGCGCCGGGCTGGTGCGTCTGTTCGAGATCGAGACCGAGCGCGGCAGCGCGCGGGCTGCGGCGATGGGCGAAACTGCCGCGGCGGACGCTGCGACCGGTGGTCAGGTCGCCGCGGTGCAGCGCCAGGGCGACGCCGACCAGCCGCGCCCGGCGAGCGGCAAGCACTGCGGCGCCGGATCGTCGAACATCGCCATCGATCCCTACGGCAACGTCTATCCCTGTGTGCAATGGCGGCGCCCGGTGGGAAATCTCCACCAGGCTTCGATCCGCGAGATCTGGTCGACTTCACCGGCGCTTGCCGGCATCCGCCGCCTGGTGACCGAGATTCCCGGGCGCCTGCGGGCCAGCGGCCCGGACGCGCACCTGCTCAACTTCTGTCCGGGGGCGGCGGAGCTCGCGACCGGCGACGCCGGCGCGATCTATCCGGCGGCGGCGCTGCGCAAAGAGCTACTGCAGGAGATGACCGACTCGCAGTCGCGCCCGCGCGAGCGCGCGCGACTGCCGGTCGTCAGCTGAACCTTCAGGAAGAGATCGGACCGCGCGGGCAGGTGCCCGGGCTGCCCTTCGCCGGCGGCGACGGGGCGCACAGCGCGGCGATCGTCTCGAGCGGTTCCCGATAGAGAATGCGCGGCCGCTCGTAGGCTGCGGCCGTCGCTTCTGCGACCTCCGCCTGCGGCTGTCCGGCGCTGTTTCCGACTCGCTGCGTCATTCCCGATCTCCATTTCCAGGCGTCCGCTCGAGCGGCGCCGCGAATGTCTGTCATCCAGTCTACCTGTCCCGCCGCACTGCACGCCCTTGCGGTCCTGCCATTCCGGTCCCGAGGGCCGCCGTGCCCGATCGGTTCATTCGCCCGACGGCGTGCCCGGCACCTGCGGCGCCGGGGTCGGCGCGCGCATCACCAGCGCGGCGTCGCCCAGCAGGTTGTAGAT